>Ga0066709_100000857_pt1 | contig 18358 bp, 19 predicted proteins | sample GraSoiAngelo_158_FD_79665 | JGI IMG/M metagenome (GOLD analysis project Ga0066709, IMG submission 79665) | Grasslands soil microbial communities from the Angelo Coastal Reserve, California, USA - 14_1009_16_30cm | ecosystem: Environmental > Terrestrial > Soil > Grasslands | place: USA...
CGCCTGACCCGCATCGGGGGTCGCAACGTCCTCCGCCTCGCGCAGAACCCGGCGACCGAGGCCCTCTATGCCCGCATTCAGCATGCGCTCGCGGCCTGAGTTATTATTTTCGGATTGGGGCTAGTTCGTGTTCGGATCCTAGTCAGCTGACGCGCACGCACGGCAGCGCCGCCCTCCCCGTCTTCCTCCTGGCTGCGGGTTGCGCCACAGAGGAGCGGACATGAGCCTGATCGGACTCATCATCACGCTGGTCGTGATCTGGCTGTTACAGGCGTTCGGTGTCCTTGGCTCGTTGCACGGCCCGCGCATTCGGTAGCGCGAGCTGGAGGGCGCTCCTCGGGATTGGCAATTGTAAGGCCCTGAAGTTGCGCGCCCGGCGCGCGCGTCGTGCGCTCTCATCCCGCCGCGTGCAACCATTCTCAACCAGCGGCCGCACGCAGACACCGCCGTCAAGTATCCTGTGGTCAATGTGAGCGCGAGCGTTCACGATACGGAGCAGCAACGCCCGGTCGATCGCAAGACCGGACGATCGCGGCAGCGCCCGACCGCGGAAACGAATCCTACAGGCCGGCGCCTCGCGACTCTCTCGTTGACCGCCCTGGGCGTTGTCTACGGCGATATCGGCACCAGCCCTCTCTACGCGTTCAGGGCATGCTTCAACACCAAGTACGGGCTGTCGCCTACTGTCCTGACGGTCTACGGCGTGCTCTCGCTCATCGTCTGGTCGTTAGTCCTGGTCGTGAGCGTCAAGTACCTCATCTTCGTTATGCGTCTGGACAATCACGGCGAGGGCGGTATCGTGGCGCTGCTCGCCCTGCTGCGACAGAAGCGCCGTCGCGGCCTCGTCGTCGCGCTGGGACTTTTCGGCGCCGCCCTGCTCTACGGCGACGGTGTCATCACCCCGGCCATCTCCGTGCTCAGCGCCGCTGAGGGTTTCGAGGTCGCCACGCCGGCATTCAGACCCTACGTACTGCCCGCCACGCTTCTCATCCTCTTCTTGCTGTTCTTCTTCCAGAAGTACGGGACCGCGAGGGTGGGCGGCGTCTTCGGTCCGATCATGCTCGTATGGTTCGCGACAGTCGCGACGCTCGGCGCCCTCGAGATCGTTCGCGAGCCATCGATCCTGCGTGCGCTGAACCCATGGTACGGTGCTCGGCTCCTCTTCGATCACGGCGCTTCTGGCTTTCTGGTGCTCGGCGCGGTTGTGCTTGCCGTGACCGGGGCGGAAGCGCTGTACGCGGACATGGGGCACTTCGGCCGCACCCCCATTCGCCTCGTCTGGTTCGTGATCGTCCTGCCCGCGCTCCTCCTCAACTATTTCGGGCAGGGCGCGCTGGTCCTGCGCATCCCCGACGCCGTCCAGAACCCGTTCTACCTCCTCGCGTCGCGTTCCTTCCTGTATCCGCTCGTCGTGATCGCGACGCTCGCCACCGTCGTGGCATCGCAGGCCCTCATCTCCGGCGCCTTCTCTCTGACACAGCAATGCGTGCAGCTCCACTACAGCCCGCGCGTCTCGATCGTTCATACCTCACGCTCGGAGGTCGGGCAGATCTACATTCCTGAAGTGAACACGGCCCTGATGATCGGCTGCCTGCTTCTCGTCCTCGGCTTCAAGTCGTCGAGCGCGCTCGGGGCCGCGTACGGCGTCGCCGTGACCGGGACGATGACGGTCACGACGGTGTTGTTCTACGTCATTGCACGCCAGCGCTGGCACTGGTCGGCGCTGCGGGCCGGTGCGCTGGGCGGAGCGTTTCTCACGATCGACCTCGCGTTCTTTGGCGCCAATGTCATCAAGATCGAAGACGGCGGCTGGGTGCCGCTCGCGATCGGCGGCGGCGTCTTCCTCCTCATGAACACCTGGCATCGGGGGACCGAGCTCTTCCGCGGATTCCTGGCTCAGGCCGCGGTTCCGATGGATCGCTTCATCGACGAGGTGGAGCGGACGAAGCCACCGCGCGTGCACGGAACAGCGATCTTCCTGACGCCCGACGTCGACGGCGCGCCGCTGGTCCTCCAGCGCCACCTCAGGTTCAACAAGGCCCTCCACGAGGAGGTGATCCTGCTCTCGATCATCACGGAGGAGATACCCGACGTGGACCACGACAAGCGCGTGACGACCGAGGCGCTCCCGCAGGGATTCCACCGGGTCAAGGCGTACTACGGTTTCATGGAGCGGCCGGACGTGCAGGAGATCGTCGCCATCTGTCGTGACCGCGGCCTCAACGCGGCGGCGGCGGAGACCACCTACTATCTCGGCCGTGCGGAGCTCTTATCCACCGGCCCGGCTCCGATGATGCGGTGGCGGAAGTGGCTGTTCAGCCTCATGTCGCGCAATGCAAGTGCGGCGACCGACTTCTTCAACATCCCGCCAACCCGCGTCGTCGAGCTCGGCGCGCGCATCGAGTTCTGAGGGAATCCAGCTACACGGTTTTCCCAAATCCCTATCGCTTTTCTCTTGGCGCGCCTCGCAAGATATCCGAGTCCAGGATGAAGTTCTGGCCCGATGGCAGCATCATGACCTGGATCTTGTCGCTCAGCTTTTGAACCATGGCGTACCGCACGAGCTCCGGAGTGAGCGACGCAGCCAATTTTCTGTTCGCCTCTGCTTCCTTCTCCGCGCGGAATAGAATGGCGCTGCCTTCCCCTTTGGCCCTTTCGATGGCCTGCTGGGCTTTGTGCTTTTCGCCCTCGATCTTTTGTTGCTCTTCCAGGGCGCGCTGCGTCGCGATCTGTTTATCCTCGATCGCCTTCTTGAACTCCGGGTTGAAGTCGATGTTGTCCAGAAGCAAATCGACCACCTCGATCGAAAAGGGGGAAAGTTCCTTCTCCAGTCGTTCCCGGACGGCCTTCCTGATGTTTTCGCGGTTGGGTGCGATCTCGACGCTCTTGTATTTCACGGTTTCATCTTTGAAATTCTGAATGACCCTCGACTCGACCAGGACATTGAAGAAGTTGGGTCCGACGGTCCGATAGAGCTGCTGGATGGTTTGGGGAGAAACGCGAACGTTGAGACTCGCTCTGACGAACACGTCCTGGCTCTCTTCGCTGAAGGCGTTGAGCTTATCGAACACGCGACGCTGCACCTGGATGTTGGCAAGCATGACGTCGCGCCACGGCGCCACGAACTGGAGCCCCTCGCCGATTTGGCCTTTGATGCCGCCAAATTCATAGACGACCCCTATATGGCCTGCCGGCACTTGGTGGACGGACGCGTAAAAAGTGCTGAAGACCATGAGTGCCAGGATGAAGAACCCTCCCGGTCTTAGCAAACTGGCCAGGTAAAGCATCTTGGATTGCCTGTCGTCGCGGATCTCTGGCAGAGTTCTTTTGGCCGTGAAAAGGAGCGCCGCGATCACAGCAAGGATGAGCATCCAGATGATATACGACACAGGCTGCTCCTCTCTCAGACTGCCAGGCGGTCCAGCTCACGAAATCAACTGACCAGACAATGGATCTCGTGTGGGCCGGGATTTTCGCTATGGAGCCTCCGAGTGCCACCCATGGGTACCGCCCGCCCCGCTCCTCGTCTCCCGCCGGGGCGTCCGCTCGATCAGGTCGGATACCAGGTGAGTCGGTCGCTGCGCCGGAGAATCTGCCTAAACAGGCTCCACGTCAAGGGCTCTCGGCCAGCGGCCGCGCTCACCTCACCAGCTTCTCCGCCCTCACCCCGATCAGCCGAATCTTCGTTCCCCGCGGGTTCTCCCGATGATCCAGGAACGGCAGCAGCAGCCGCTCAGCGGCTGCATACAAAGCCTCCTCCCTCACCATCTCCTCCCCCGGCGTATGAGACCGGGTCAAGGTCCGAAAGTGCGCAAAGCGAACTGTGATCGTGACGGTACGAAGCGCCCGGAACCCCTGGCGCTGGAGCCGAGTGAAGACCTCCCCCACTAGCGCCCGCACGCGCCCCAGAATGAAGTCGGCGTCCAGCGTGTTCACCTCGAACGTCTCCTGCTCGCCGACGGACTTCGGCTCCCACTCGTTCGAGACCGGACTGTCCGAGAGGCCGCGCGCCTTGGCGTGGAGATCCTCGCCCCAGCGGCCGAACCAGTCGGCGAGCTGGCCGATCTCGAGCCCGCGCAGGTCACGAACGGTGCGAATACCGCGCTCGTGCAGCTCGGCCTCCGTCTTGGGACCGATGCCAGGGATGACGCGGATGCCCATGGGATCGAGAAAAGGCTGAACCTCCTCGGGCAGCACGACCGTCAGGCCGTCCGGCTTCTTGAAGTCGGACGCGATCTTCGCGACGAGCTTGTTGGGCGCGAGGCCGACCGAGCACGTCAACCCCTCGCGCTCGGCGATCTCACGCTTCAGCGCCCGCGCACGCTCCATCGCCGCCTCGAAGCCGCCGAGCGACGAGAGATCCAGATACGCCTCGTCGATGCTCGCCTCCTCGAAGGCGTCCCCGGCAGACGCCAGGATCGCCATCACTCGCTCGGAGACCTCGACGTAGAGCTTGCGATTGCCGTGGACGAAGACGACCTCGGGCTCGCCCGTGCGGCGGGCGGCCTCGGCGAGCTTCCAGGCGCGCGAGATGGGCATGGCCGAGCGGATGCCGTAGCGCCGGGCGGCGTAGCTGGCGGCCTCCACAACGCCGCGGCCGCGGCCCTCCTTGGGGTCGGCGCCGACGACAACAGGTTTGTCGCGCAGGGTGGGGTTGTGGTGCGCCTCGACCGAGGCGTAGTAGGCGTCCATGTCCACGTGCGCGATGATTCGCACGCGCGAAGCGTACCTCAGCGCGTACGGAGCCGGCGGGCGATCTCGTCCATCGGTCGCTGAAGCTGTCCCACCAGATCCACGACGGCGCTGATGGCTCCCGCCATCGCGATCCGCTCGCCGCGTAGCCTCTCGAGCTCGCCCTGGAGCGCGCCGAGGCTGCGGCGCAGCTCGCCGAGCTCTCCCTGGAGCCCCTCGCTCTCATGCTCCTTCGCCACGAGGCTCTGGCGGAGGAGACCTTGACGTTCGATCGGCGCGTTGAGACGCTCGAGGTCGCTCGGCGGCCGTCGTGACCGCGCCCGCTCTACCCATCGGTTGAGCCGGTGGAAGAGCCTCCGCACGCGAACGCGCTTGTCGCGGGCGCCACTCGCCTCGACCTTCAGGAGATTGATGACATCCTGGATGAGCGGCCGCTGCTCCGGCTGCTTGTCGAGCGCCTGGGCGACGATGCGCTCGATCGATCCGGGCACCTCGCGCCGCCGCAGGCGCATCGGCTCCGGCGTCTCCGCCAGATGCTTCGCAAGAACGGACTCGCGCGTCGACGCTCGGAACGGCGGCACGCCACAGAGCATCTCGTAGAGGATGACGGCAAACGCATAGACGTCCGTCTTCTCGCTGACCGGAGCCCGGCGGATCTGCTCGGGCGAGCGGTACTCCGCAGGCGGCTTCGCGGCGATGACGCCGTCCGGCGCTCGCGCGTCGCGCAAGCCGGCCAGCTCGACGTCCATGAGCATGACGTGCCCGTCCTCGAGCACCAGCACGTTGCAGGGGCGGAGCGCGCCGTGGACCAGGCCCATGTTGTGAAGCGTCTCCACCGGTCCGCTCAGGTCGAGCGCCAGGCGAAGGGCGGTGCCGACGTCGAGCGGCCCCGCCGACAGGATCTCGCTCAGGCGCCGCCCGGCGACGAGTTCCATCGCCGCGAAGAGCCGGCCGTCATCCGTCTCACCGAACTCCCGCACGCGCACCAGCCCCAGATGGGATGTCGAGGCCGCGACGATCGACCGGCCCACGCGCTGGATCGCCTGCGCGTCGTACGACGGGCCGACGAGGCTCCGAGGCAGGAATCGGATCGCGACCCGGTGGCCGGTCGCCTCGTCGTGGGCCAGACACACCTGTCCGAAGGCGCTGGCGCCCAGCTCACCGACGATCCGGTAGCGGCCCTGGACGCGCAGACCGATCGGAGCGCGGTCGTTGGGTCCGGCGACGGGCGCAGGTGTCGCACCCGCCGGATCCTTCCTGACGTCTCGCGCGACTGTCGCCGGGGCCGTCGGTCGCGCGGCTCCAGGTCGAGGGCGGAAAACGGGGTCACGAGGCTTGGCCGGCCAGATGAGCCTGATCGTGCCGAGGACCAGCAGGGCGCACGCCCCGGTCAACGCGACGAGAATCAGCTCTGCTTCGCTCAGCATCCGACCTACTGATCCTTTGGATCGTCGGTGATCGCCGTGAGCTACGAGCTATCGGGGTCGAGCCAGGTCAGACCGAAAGCCGTGCCGGGGAGAATAGCCGGTTCCAGCCGGAACGCAAGCGGATTCCTAGAGCAAAGGCCTCGGGAGCTACTAGTCCGACTCGTTCTGGGACATGCGCTTGAGGGCCTTACGCCTCTTCTTTCGTGCCTGAGCCGACTTGCGCTTGCGCTTGACCGACGGCTTCTCGTAGTGCGCGCGCCGCTTCATCTCCTGGAAGAGGCCGTCCTTGAGCATCTGCTTCTTGAGCTGCTTGAGGGCAGCCTCGATCTGGTTGTCGAAGACCTCGATCTTCACTCAGGGAACCCGGAGGTGACGCGTCGACCGATGGGGATGGAACGGTACCGAGTTGTCGACGACGTCCATGAGCCTGAGCCGCTTCGATCCTTGCTCGATCGCGCTGGCGATCGACGGGAAGGTCTCGTACGACTCCTCGACGAGCTCGCCCGCGTAGTTGACGATGCGCCAGCGCCAGAGAGGATCCTCCGGGGTCGAGAACGCCACGACTTGCACGGGGCCGCTCGCGCCTACCACCGACTCCGGCTGAACCCGCCGCCGCTCCGCGAGCCGCCGCCGCTGCGCGCGCCGCCGCCAAGGCCCGCCGGCTTGGCGAGTTCGACCTTCAGCGTCCGACCGTCCAGCTCCTGGCCGTTGAACTTCTTGACGGCCGCGTCGGCCTCGTCGGCCGTGGCCATCTCTACGAAGCCGAATCCGCGTGAACGCCCCGTCTCGCGGTCCGTCACCACCGCCGCCGATTCGACGACACCCGCCTGGGCGAATACCTCACGCAGCCGCTCGTTGGACGTCGAGAAAGACAAGCCTCCGATGAAAAGCTTCTGAGCCATGACCCACCTCTGAGAGATCTCCCGCGGTTGACGACACTCCCTGGTACGCGGAAGACTGCGCCAGAGTCGTGGTCTGGTGAAGGAGGGGTCCACGATGAACCAACGCCACGGCCAGACTGGCTCAGTGTGACACGTTTCTTCCGAGGCTGGCGGTTTATTTCGCCGCGGTAGAATTGGCCGGTGCGCTTCCGTAGCTTTCGTAGCTTCCGCGGGCGGCTCGTCGTCGTCTTCGTCGGGCTGTTCGCGGTCATCCAGGCGACGAGCTTCCTCGTCGTCGCGGCCGCCGTGCGTGCGAGCGCGCGCAACGAGATCAGTGAAGAGCTGCGGCTCGCCGGCACCTTGTTCGTGCGGCAGCTCGAGTCGCGCAGCCAGCAGCTCGTCGCGGCCACCCGGCTGCTGACGGGCGACTTCGCGCTGAAGACGGCCGCCGCGACGGCGGACCAGGCGACCACACGCTCCGTCCTCGAGAACCATCGGCAGCGGATCGAAGCCGACGTGCTGATGCTCGTGTCGCCCGAAGGCACCGTGGGCGCCGATACGCGCATGCCGGGCCGGCTCGGGGCGCCGTTCGCGCTCCCACGCCTCCTGCAGGACGCGGAGCAGACGGGCGAGGCCTCGCGCATCGTCGTGATGGACGGCGCTCTCTACCGGCTGGCCATCGTGCCGCTGCTGGCGCCCGTCCCGATCGCCTGGGTCTGCGCGGGATTCGCCATCGACGATCGCACCGCGGCCGACCTGCGGCGCCTGACGGGGCTGCACGTCTCCTTCTTCCACCGTCAAGGGCGCGACTTCGCCGTGCATGCGTCCACCCTCGACGGCCCCGACCGGGACGAGCTCCAGCGGGGACTGACGGCGATCCGCAAGGCCGGCGTCATCGACCTGCGCGGCGAGCCGCACGTGATTCGCGTCGAACCGGTCGGCGACGAGATCCTCGTCGTGCTCCAGCGGCCCCTGGCCGAGGCGCTCAAGCCGTACGCGGGCCTCTTCCGCACCCTGCTCGCAGTCGGGGCCGCGGGCCTGCTGCTGGCGCTCCTCGGGGCCATCGTCGTCGCACGGCGGATGAGCCATCCCGTGCAGGCACTGGTGAGCGCGGCGCGGAATGTGGCCGCCGGCGATTTCGGCGCGGCGGTCGCCGTGCGGCGGCGCGACGAGCTGGGCGAGCTCGGCACCACGTTCAACGTGATGCTCGCCGGCCTGCGCGACCGCGAGCGGGTGCGCGCCGAGCTCGAACGCGCCGAGCGGCTCAAGCGCTTCTTCTCGCCGCAGCTCGCCGAGCTCCTGTCGGCCGGCGACGAGTCGATGCTGGCCTCGCACCGGCGCGAGATCACGGTGCTCTTCTGCGATCTCCGGGGGTTCACCGCCTTCGCCGAGAAGGCCGACCCCGAGGAAGTCATGCGGCTGCTCCGCGACTACCACGGGGCGGTCGGGGCGCTGATCTCCCGGTACGAAGGGACGCTCGAGCGTTTCACCGGCGACGGACTCATGGTGTTCTTCAACGACCCCGTCCCCTGCCCCGACCCCGCGGCGCGCGCGGTCGGCATGGCGATCGCGATGCGCGACGCCGTCCAGCGGCTGCTCGACGAGTGGCGCCGCCGGGGGAACGCGCTCGGCTTCGGGACCGGCATCGACATGGGCTACGCCACGGTCGGACGCATCGGGTTCGAGGGGCGGTTCGACTACGCGGCCATCGGCACGGTGACGAACCTGAGCGCCCGGCTCTGCCAGGAAGCCCGCGACGGCCAGATCCTCGTCTCCCAGCGGGTCTACGCCGAAGTCGAGAACCTCGTCGAAGGCATCGCGCTCGACGCCCTCACACTGCGCGGCTTCGCTCGACCGCTCATCGCGTTCAGCGTGCTCCGACTGCGGGGCGGCGAGCCCGCGCTCACCAGGCAGCCGCGGGTCAAAGAAGAGACCGGATGATCCGACCGGCATGATCCGACCGGCACTCGCGGCCCTGCTGACCGGGCTGACGCTGATCGCTGCGGGCGGTTTCGGGGAGGCCCAGGCGCGTTCGGGCCCCGTCGAGGCCGTGGTCACTGACGAGAAGGGCAAGCCGGTCGAAGACGCCGTGGTCTCCCTGACGTCGCTCGGGGCGCCGGCGCCGGCGCCGCCGCCCGCGAAGGTGATCGTGGACCAGATCGACAAGGAGTTCGTCCCCTTCGTGCTGCCGGTCTACGTCGGCTCATCGGTGAGCTTTCCGAACCGCGACAACATCCGGCACCACGTCTATTCGTTCTCGTCGCCGAAGAAGTTCGAGCTGCCGCTCTACATCGGCACGCCGGCCGCGCCGATCGTCTTTGACAAGCCGGGGGTCGTCGCGCTCGGCTGCAACATCCACGACTGGATGCTGGCCTACATCTACGTGTTGACGACGCCCTCTTTCGTCAAGACGGCTGCCGACGGCAAGGGGCGTCTCGAGGGACTCGCGGCCGGCGCCTACGAGGCGCGCGTCTGGCACCCGCGGCTGCGCGTCGACACCGAGAAGACGGCGAAGCCCCTCACGCTCGCCACCGGCGAGCCGGCGCAGGTGGCGTTCGTCGTGTCGCTCAAGTCCGAGTGGCGCATCCCGCGACGAATCGATCCCTACAAAGGGTCGCCGAACTAGCGACAGTCAACCCATCGCTTGACTATCAATCAGTACGTTGATAGTCAGGCCGTGTCGCGCCATGTGCAGGTCCTGGTGCAAGCCGGCCTCGTGCGGCAAGAGCGCACCGGTCGCGTCGCGCGATGCAGCCTGGACGTCGGCGCGATGTTCGCGGCGGCGGTGTGGATCAACGAGTACAGCCAGTACTGGCAGGCACAATTCAACACGCTGGCCCGGTGGCTCAAGACCCTGGACCGTAGCCGACCGAAGGCCGGTCGCCGGCGACGAGGCGCGCGATGAAATACGCACAGGGAACCCGACAGCTCGTGCGATATCGCCAGCGAATCGCCGCGCTCCGGCAGAAGATGCCACGATCGGTACGAGGATCGGCCCGTCATCGCTGGAACCGGGCTGAAGCCACCCGCGACGAGGAGATGACCGCGGTGGTACGTGGGGTCTACCGCGCTAACGCTCCAGCCACGTGTGCATCAGCCGGTAGCCCAGCCCGTAACCGTCGTGGTGGCGGAAGCCCTTCACCGCGGGCTGGTGGGCGATGTACTGCGGCTGCCACGGCAGATAGACGTAGTAGGCCTTGTCCACGAGGTAGCGCTGGATGTCGTCGACGATCTCGCGGCGGCGCTTCGGGTCCATCTCACGACGCTGGGCGATCAAGAGCTTGTTGAGCTCGGCGTCGGCGACATGGCTCCGGTTGGTGGGCACCTCGGGGAAATGCACGCCGTAGAGCCAGTCGTCGATCTCGGTGTACGGGGTGACCGGCGCGATCGCCATCTTGTCGAATTTCCCGAGCGCCGTCGTGGTAACCCACTTGCCGTACTCCTCGGGCTTCAGCTCCACGGTGATGCCGATGCGGCTCAGGTTGTCGGTGACCAGATCGTAGTAGCTCCGCCACGGCGGGCTGAAGCCCGGCCAGTGATAGGCGGGCGTGGTGAAGCCCTTGGGGTAGCCGGCCTCGGCCAGGAGCTTCTTCGCCTCGGCCAGGTCGTAGCCGACGAGATACCTGGTCTTGGCCGGGTCCATCTTCGAGAGCTCGAGCTTCCATTCCTTCAGCGCGCAGGGTACGGGCCCGGAATCGAGGCAGCCTTCGCCGTAGAGCAGCGAGTCGTTCCACGCCTTCCGCTCGATGGCCAGCGACACCGCGCGCCGCACGCGCACGTCGTTGAAGGGCGGCTGATCGGTGCGGAAGTAGATCATCGCCTGGCCGATGACCGGCGTCAGGGTCATGGGGATCTCGGGGTTGGTCTTCTGGAGCGAGCGGCCCTCCTCGACGGCGGCCCACGCCCACTGGTGCCCGAGATCCACCTTGCCGGCCCGAAGGAGTGACAGGCGGGTCGAGGCGTCGGGAGTGATCTCGATGACGACGCCGTCGAGGTACGGCAGCCCCTTCATGAAATAATCGGGGTTCCGCTCGAAGACCAGCCGCACGCCCTTGTCGTACGACTTGAGAATGAACGGCCCCGTCCCGATGACCGCCTCGGGCCGGTTGTAGTCGCCGAACTTCTGTTCCACCTCGCGCGGCAAGATGGCGGTGTACGTCGAGTTCGCCAGGTGGTTCAGGAACGGCGCGTAAGGCTCCTTGAGGGTGATGCGCACCGTGTAGTGGTCGACGGCTTCGATCGACTGCACGGGGTCGAACCGCGTTCGGAAGGCGGACTTGGCCATGAACCGTTCGAGCGAGAACTTCACGTCGGCGGCGGTCATCTCGCGTCCGTTCACGGGCGGCTTGTTGTGGAACTTCACGCCGCGACGGAGGTGGAACGTGTACACGGTGCCGTCTTTCGACACCGTCCACCGCTCGGCCAGGTCGGGCACGATCGAGAAGTCGGTCGGGTGCGTCTGCTCAGGGCCGTGCGGGAACCGGACGAGCTGGCCGTAGGCGAGGCTCACGTGGGTGTGGGTGAGGAAGCTGATGTTCAGGTGCGGATCGAGGCTCGGCGCCTCGCGCTCGGCGATGCGCAGGACGCCGCCGCGCTTGGGCTGCTGCGCGACGGCCGCAGGACCGAGAGCGAGAAGCGTCACGGCGAGCAGAACCGCGACGAGCGCACGGCGCCGGGTCATGGACGGGCCTCCCATCTCTGGCCCCATTGCTCTTCGAACGTCACGTCTTCTACCGGACGTCGATTGGTGGGGCCATACAGGTTCTGTGAAGCCGGGTAGCCCAGCGGCAACAGCGCGGCCGTGTCCACGTTCTCCGGGATGCCGAGCTTCGCCTTGATCTCTTTCTCGAAGCCTCGCCGTGGCCGGGTCGTCAGCACGCTGGCGAGCCCCAGACCGCGCGCGGCCAGGAGCATGTTCTGGACGGCGGGGTAGACGCTCGCGCCCCGGTTGATGTCGCTCGGCGAGCCGTCGTGCTGAAGGCAACACAGGATGAGCACCGGCACCTCGTGAAGATGCTCGGCCAGGTGGTTGGCGGCCGCGTCGTTGCGTGCCATGGTCCTGGCCTCGGCCTCGTTCTTCGGCGGCGCGTGGACGGGGACGGCGGTGTTGCGGTATCGCTCCTGGATCCAGCGCTTCGTCGCCCCGTCCTTGATGACGACGAAGCGCCAGCGCTGCTGGTTGCCGCCGCTGGGCGCGCGCGTGCCGGCCTCCAGCACTTTGCGCACGAGCGCGTCGGGAATCGGATCGGGACGGATGTAACGCAGGGCGCGCTGGGTGTACATCGCCTCGAAGAGGCCGAGCTCTTCAGCCATATCGCTTCTCCTCCCGAAGAGAGTCCAGAGAGGGCCGGTCGCGATCAGTCGAAGATGATGCCGCCGTCGACGTTGAAGGATTGCCCGGTGATGTTGCGCGCGCCCGGCGACGCGAGGAACACGGCCAGGGCGGCGATGTCCTCGGGCTCGTTCGGGCGCCCGAGCGGGATCGCGGCGTTGCGCCTCCGCTCCATCTCGTCGACCGTGACGCCCTCCGCGGCGGCGCGCGTCCGCAGATTCTCGTCCGACAGCGCGCTGATGGTGGTGCCCGGGCAGATGGCGTTCACGTTGATGTTGTGCTGGGCGAGCTGGAGCGCCGCCAGGCGCGTCATGCCGATGACGGCGCCCTTGCTGCCGGCGTAGATCGCGTTCGAGGCGCCGGAGAACCCCTTGCCTGCGATGGAGGCGATGTTCACGACCACGCCGCTGCGCCGGGGGATCATCTCGCGCGCGACGCGCTGCAGGCAGAAGAAGACGCCCTTGCCGTTGACCCGCATGATGCGGTCCCAGTCCTCTTCGGTGAGATCCATGATGTAGGCGCGGCGCGTGACGCCGGCGTTGTTGACGAGGATATCGACCTGGCCGAAGGCGTCGACGGCCTGGCGGACCATCCCGTCGATGCTCTTGAGGTCGCCGACGTCGGCCCCGAGGGCCAGGCCCTTGCGGCCGAGCGCGCTGACGGCGTCGGCCGTCGCCTTGGCGGCCCCCTGCTCGAGGTCGACCGCTACGACGTGCGCGCCGCTCTTCGCCAGGGCCAGCGCCGTCGCGCGGCCGATGCCGCGCGCGGCGCCGGTGACGATCGCGACACGATCGGTGAGCGACTGGCCCGGGTCGGCCATCGCTAGGCTCCGGGCGGCGTCAGGAGCTCGGGGATCACCCACTTGGCCGGGCGGCCCGCGGCGACGCGCTGGATGTTGTCGAAGCCGTTCCGGAACCGCGCCGCCCAGTTCTCCCAGGTCGGCCCGGCCGAGTGTGGCGTGAGGGTGACGTTCTTCAGCGCGTAGAGCGGATGATTGGGCTTCGCCGGCTCCTCGACCAGCACGTCGAGCCCGGCCGCCAGGATCTGCCCCTCCGTCAGCGCCTTGTGAAGCGCCGCCTCGTCGACGACCGGCCCGCGGCAGGTATTGATGAGGATCGCGCTCTTCTTCATCATCGCGAGCTCGCGCGCGCCGATGAGCTTCCGCGTGCTCTCGTCGAGCGGCACGTGCAGGCTGACGATGTCCGACGTTCTCAAGAGTTCGGTGAAGAGGACGAAGCGGACGCCGAGGGCGTCTTCCTGGTCCTCGGTGAGCCGCGCGATGTCGTAGTAGATGACGTTCATGCTGAACGCGTGCGCGAGCCGGGCGACCTTCTTGCCGATGTTGCCGAAACCCACGATGCCGAGCGTCTTGCCGTGGAGCTCGAACACCCGCGAGTCGAAGTGGTTGCCTACCCGCCACTTGCCGGCGACCACGTCGTTGTGGAACACGACCAGCCGCTTCAGGACCGCGAGCATCAGCATGATCGCGTGCTCGGAGACCGCGATCGCGTTGGCGCCGCCGTTGTTGGCGACCGGCACTTTCGCCTTCCTCGCCGACTCGATGTCGACACGGTCGTAGCCGGCGCTGAGGAGCTGGACCAGCTTCAGCTTGGGCGCCGACCGGAAGAACTCGCCGCCGATCGGGCGGCCGAGGCCCATGACGAACTCCGCGTCCTTGACGGCGTCGTAGAACGCCGGCGTGTCCTGGTCGACCACCACGAGCTCGAAGCCGGGAGGCGTCAGCGACTTCGCGATGTCGAGGATCGCGTCGGGTTGCTTGGGAATGAAGAGGATCTTGGTCGCCATGTCCGGCTCCTTTTGCGGTTTGACGAGGCGGTTACGCCAGGGGGACGGTTGCGGTCACGCAGATCTGGGTGCCGAGGACCCGCGTCGTGTGCCCCTTGCCCGTCGTGTCCTCGACCAGGCGGGCGTCCCCCGGACCGAACACGTGCTTGGATCCGTCGCCGAGCCCGATTTCTAGCTGGCCGGAGAGAATGATGACGAACTGACGCCGCGGCGCGGGGTGCCAGTCGAGAAACTGCCCGACGGGCCACTCACGGAAGGTGATCTGACTCGCCGGCAACCCCTTCAGCCAGTCGGGCTTCGCCTTGAGCTCGATCGTCTCGATGTGCGCCTGCCCGTCGCTGCCTGCGTAAAGCCGAAACGTGCCCATCGCGTCCTCCCGTCGTCGTTGTCGGAACGGAGGGGATGCTAGCATAATTCCAACGATGACCGGCCGCATGCCGGGACCGACGTCCCACACGTTTTTCTCCCAGCGTCTACGGCTCCACTACGTCGACTGGGGCAACCCCGCGAAGCCGCCGCTCGTGCTCCTGCACGGGGGGCGCGACCACTGCCGGAACTGGGACTGGGCGGCCGCGGCGCTCCGGGACGACTGGCACGTCATCGCGCCCGACCTGCGCGGCCACGGCGACAGCCAGTGGTCGACCGACGGCAGCTACGCGCTGGCCGGCTACATCTACGATCTGACGCAGCTCATCCACCAGCAGCGCCTGGCGCCGGCCGCGATCATCGCCCACTCGCTCGGCGGCCAGATCGCCCTCCGCTACGCCGGCATCTATCCCGACACGGTCGCCCGGCTCGTGGCCATCGAGGGTCTGGGCCCCTCGCCCGCGCAACTGAAGCGAGGCGCCACCAAGACGATCGTCGAGCGCATCGACGAGTGGATCGACGAGCAGCGGAGCCTCGCCGCGCGACTTCCCCGTCGCTACGCCTCGATCGAAGACGCCTTCCGCCGCATGCAGGAGGAAAACCCTCATCTCACCGCGGAGCAGGCCCGCCACCTGACCGTGCACGGCGCCAACCAGAACGAGGACGGGACCTACAGCTGGAAGTTCGACAACTACGTTCGGGCCTGGCCGCCCTACGATATGCGGGGCCGCGACATCCAGCTGCTCTGGTCGCGGATCACCTGCCCAACGTTGCTCTTGTATGGCAAGGAGAGCCGCGCGGGCAATCCCGCCGAGGACGGGCGGGCGGCGCACTTTCGCCACGCGAGGGTGCTCGGCGTCGAGGGCGCCGGGCACTGGCTCCATCACGACCGGCTGGACGAGTTTCTCCGGATCGTCCGGAGCTTCCTCGCGCAGTGACAGACGAAGCGACATTCGTCACGTTCTTGATCGCGCACCTCTATCTGGCGGTGTTCCTGGCGAGCGCGATCGACGCCACGGGTGTTCCGTTTCCGGGCCGAATCATCCTCGTCTTGACGGAACGTTCGCGACAACGAGTCCCGAGGTGGCATTCGCGATCGTCGCCGGCGCAGTGGGCGCGCTCCTCGGAGACCATGTCCTGTACCTGGCGGGCAAGCGCGGCGGCGCGTCGCTCCTCGCGCTCTATTGTCGGCTCACCCTCAGCTCGGATCGATGTGTCGAAGATACCGTGAAGTACTTCCGTCGGTTTGGCGCGCTGGCCATCATCCTCGGCCGCTTTTCAACCAGCGTCCGACTGTTTGCCGCAATCCTCAGCGGATCTGGCCACATCGCCTATGCCCGCTTCCTCGTCTATGACCTTGTCGGTTCGCTGGCATACACGGCCCTGTGGGTCGTCGCTGGCCATATGTTCGGCGACCAGGTGGTCGCGATCCTCCAGTGGCTGGGACGACAGCGGGCCATCATCCTCATCGTGCTCGCCGCGGTTGTCATGATCGTGGCGCACCGGGCGTGGCGGCGGAGGCGGTATGGCGCCGCGCGTGCCGCCTCAATGGATTATTAACGTTGCGACGGGGCCCCCGACACAGGCATCCTCCCTGGCAAGCACTGAGGGCTCGGGCCTGAGGCCCGAGAGAGAGGGAGGGCGCCGTGGCACAACGGCTCGAGGGGTTGGGGCGGTTGGCCGTCCTGATCCTGCGACTCTACCTCGGCTTCGTCTTCGTGATGCACGGATCTCAGAAGCTCCTGGGCGCGTTCGGTGGCGCCGGGGTTTCGGGCGTCGCCAGCATGCTCGCGAAGCTCGGCATCGAGCCGAGCGTTCCCTTCGCCTGGGTCCTGTCGATCACCGAGTTCGTCGGCGGCATCTGTATCTTCCTCGGTTTCCTGACACGCTTCTGGGCGGCGGGGCTCGTGATCGACATGTCGGTCGCGATCATCAAAGTGCACTTCGTCAACGGCTTCTTCTGGGGCAAGAGCGGCTTCGAGTTTCCCATGACCCTCGGGGTGGTGGCCCTGACCATCTTGTTAACGGGGCCCGGCGCGGTGTCGGTCGACCACGCCACCGGAATCGAAAAGCGCGCGACCTGAGCCGCGCGGACGAACAGCGCACGCCCGTGGGCCCCCTGCTGGAAGCGAGGGCGATCAGCCGGAACTTCGGCGGGGTTCAGGCGCTCGATCGCGTCGATCTGACCGTGAACGCCGGAGAAGTGCTGGGGCTCATCGGTCCTAACGGCGCGGGAAAGACCACCCTGTTCAACGTGATCTGCGGCCTCCCGCCCACGGCGGGCCACGTGCTCTTCAAGGGCGAGGACATCACGGGCCTCGCGCCCGATCAGATCTGCCGGCGCGGGATCGCGCGCACCTTCCAGCTCACCCGCCCATTCGCCGCGCTCTCGGTTCGCGACAACGTCGCCGCGGCCGTGCTGTTCGGTCGAAACCCCCGGCAGATCAGGGGCCTCGACGACGCGCGCCGAGCGGCCGATCCCATCCTGAGCTCGGTCCAGCTCGACGGCCGCAAGGAGGCTCCGGCGGCGGATCTCTTGTTCTCGGAGCGTCGCCGGCTCGAGCTGGCCCGGGCGCTGGCGACGGGCCCCGAGCTGTTGCTGCTCGACGAAGTCATGGCCGGGCTCACCGTCGCCGAGACGCAGGAGATCGTCGAGATCCTGAGCGCCCTCAGGCGAGAGCTCTCGCTCACCGTGCTGGTCATCGAGCATGTCATGAAAGTCGTGATGACCGTCTGCGACCGGATCGTCGTGCTCAACTACGGCGAGAAGCTCGCCGAAGGCACGCCGGATCTGGTCGCCGGCCACCGAGCGGTCATCGACGCCTACCTCGGGGTGGCCGGTGCTTAGAGTCCACGACATCGACGTCTTCTATGGCGTGGTCCCCGCGCTCCACCGGGTTTGCCTCGAGGTCGAAGCCGGCGAGACGGTGTGTCTGCTGGGACCGAACGGCGCGGGAAAGACCACGACGGTCAAGAGCATCATCGGTCTCCTCACACCGCGGGCCGGAAAGATCTCGTTGAACCAGGCGGATATCACCGGGCAGCCTCCGCACCGCACGGTCGGGCTCGGGATCAGCCTCGCCCCCGAAGGCCGGCTGCTCTTCCCGGACATGTCGGTCGAAGAGAATCTCGAGCTCGGCGCTTCGCCGCCGCGAGCGCGCGCCCAGAAACGGGAGGCGCGGGCGTGGGTCTATTCCTTGTTCCCGCGCTTACAGGCCCGACGCGGCCAGCCGGCGGGCACGCTCAGCGGCGGGGAGCAGCAGATGGTGGCCGTCGGCCGCGCGCTGATGGCGAAACCGCAGCTCTTGATCCTGGACGAGCCGTCGCTGGGGCTCTCGCCGCTCCTGGTCCAGGAGCTGTTTCGCGTCTTGAAGACGCTCAACGAGCAGGGCATGAGCATCCTGCTGGTGGAGCAGAACGTCGTGCAGGCCCTGAAGATCTCCGATCGCGCCTACGTGCTGGAGTCGGGAAAGATCGTCATGCAGGGCACCAGCGCCGAGCTGCAGAAGTCCGATACCATCAGGAAGTCCTACCTGGGAATCTGATCCACGCCGACGGAGGACCGAGATGGACATGAGATCTCACACACTCACGGTGGGCCTGATGCTGTTGATCGGCGCGCTCTTCGCCGGCTCTCACGCCTTCGCTCCCGCCGCGCGCGCGCAGGCGCGCGAGATCAGGATCGGGGGCACGATCGCGGTCACCGGCACCTTCTCCGTCGAGTGGGGACCCACCGCCAAGAATTTCATCGACGAGTGGGCGAAGATGATGAACGAGCGCCGCGGCGTCTTCGTGAATGAGGCGAACGCCAAGCTCCCGATCAAGCTCATCCTCTACGACGACGGTAGCAGCCC
>Ga0066709_100000860_pt1 | contig 18350 bp, 2 predicted proteins | sample GraSoiAngelo_158_FD_79665 | JGI IMG/M metagenome (GOLD analysis project Ga0066709, IMG submission 79665) | Grasslands soil microbial communities from the Angelo Coastal Reserve, California, USA - 14_1009_16_30cm | ecosystem: Environmental > Terrestrial > Soil > Grasslands | place: USA...
AAAGGTGAGCGGGGCATAGGCACCAAAGTGCCATAGACAGGGTTTGATTTACCCGCTACAGTCATCGGCCGTCCGTGGGGAGCGGACATCGCCGAGGATCCGCACCCATGCCGGTTTCCAAGATCCGTGTCCTGGGGGGAGCAAAGCCTCTGCTGTTTGCGGTTCTTGCCGCGCTCTCGGCGCTCGCCCAGGCTCAATCCGCGCCCGCGCTCGCCCTTCCCGTCGACTGCCAGATCGGGAGGGCCTGCATCGTGCAGAACTACGTCGATCGCGATCCCGGCCCCGGGACGCGCGACTACCGCTGCGGCTCCCTCACCTACGATGGCCACAAGGGCACCGACATCCGCGTGATCGACACGCGGGCCTACAAGCAGGGGGTGAGCGTGCTCGCGGCGGCATCCGGGCGCGTGCGGGCGGTGCGCGACGGCGTCCGGGACGCGAGCGCGCGAACGGTCGGCAGCGCGACCATCGCCGGCAGGGAAGCGGGCAACTCGGTCGTAGTCGATCACGGCAACGGCTGGGAAACGCAGTACGCGCATCTGCGCAAGGGCAGCGTCGCCGTGCGCGCGGGGGAGGCCGTCGAGACGGGTCAACGCCTCGGTGCGGTCGGGCTCTCGGGCAACACGGAATTTCCGCATCTTCATTTCGAGGTGCGACATAACCGCGCCATCGTCGATCCGTTTGCCGGCCCGGACACCGTCGCCGAAGGAACGCCGGCGAAATGCGAATCCGGCGGGGAGCCGCTTTGGGGCCAGAAAGCCCTCGCCGCGCTCGCCTATGTGCCCACCGGCGTGCTCGACGCGGACTTCGCCGGTGCACCGCCCGGCGTCGGGGACGGCGACGTCAACCGCGAGAGCATGGAGGCTTTCACCCCCGCCGCCGCAGCGGCGGTGTTCTGGGCGCAGATCTACGGCGCGCAGGCGGGCGACATCGAGGAGCTGCGGCTCATCGCGCCCGACGGCAGCGTGGCCGCGTCCCGGCGCGCCCGCGTCGAGCGCAACCAGGCGCAGCGGCTCTCCTACGTCGGCAAGAGGCGGGGCGAGTCCGCCTGGCGAACGGGTGTGTATCGCGGCGAATACGCGGTGTATCGCGGCCCGCGCGAGGAGAGAATCGTTTCGCTCACGCGCGAGATCACCCTCGCCCCGGACGAGCACGCAGCCGCGGCGCGTCGCGCAGACTGAAGCCCATGCGCATCCTCTTCGTCCACCAGAATTTCCCGGGCCAGTACGCGCACCTGCTCGCGCACTACGTCTCCGATCCGGCGAACGAGATCGTGTTCCTCACGCGGCGCGCGAACGCGCCCTTCGCGGGCATCCGCAAGCTCGTCTATCGCCTCGGCCGCGAGGCGAACCCCGGGACGCACTTCTACGTGCGCTCGGTCGAGGGCGCCGTGCTGCACGGGCAGGCGGTGGCGCGGGTCGCGCTGCGCCTGAAGAAGGAAGGCTTCGTCCCCGACGTCATCCTCGGGCACAACGCCTGGGGCGAGACGCTCTACTTGAAGGACGTGTTTCCGGAGACGCCGCTGCTCGCCTACTTCGAGTACTACTACCGCGCCTCGGGCGGCGATATCGGCTTCGATCCGGAATTTCCGGAGACGCTGGACGTGCGCCTGCGCGTGCGCACGCTGAACGCCGTCAACCTCATGGGGCTTGAGGCCGCCGATCGTGGCCAGACCGCGACCGAGTGGCAGCACTCGACCTACCCGGCGCGCTACCGCGACATGATTTCGGTGGCGCACGAAGGCATCGATACCAGGCGCGTCAAACCGGATCCGGATGCGAAGCTCATCCTGCCCGACGGGCACGCGCTCACCCGGGAAGACGAGGTCGTCACCTATGTCGCGCGCAACCTCGAGCCTTACCGCGGCTTTCACATCTTCATGCGCGCCCTGCCCGAAATTCAGCGGCGTCGGCCGAAGGCACGCGCGGTCATTATCGGCGGCGACGACGTGAGCTACGGCCGCAAGCCGCCCGACGGCCGCACCTGGCGGCAGACGCTGCTCGCCGAAGTCGGCGCCAAGCTCGATCTGTCGCGCGTGCACTTCCTCGGGCGTGTGCCGTACGCAACTTTCGTGAACGCGCTGCAGGTGTCTTCTGCGCACGTGTACTTGACGTATCCGTTCGTGCTGTCGTGGTCGATGCTCGATGCGATGGCGGCGGGGTGCGTGGTCGTCGCGTCCTCTACCGCGCCGGTGAGGGAAGTGATCCGCGACGGGGAAAATGGGTTGCTCTTCGATTTCTTCGATGCGAAGGCGATTGCGGAGAAAGTCGAAGCGGTTCTCGGCGAGCCGAAGAGTATTGAGGCGCTGCGTTGTCGCGCGCCGGAAACTATACGGGAACGTTTTGACTTGAAGCGGCTCTGCCTGCCGGCGCAACTTGCACTGGTCGAGCGATATCGGGTGGAGCGACAGCGAGCTACCGCGAAACCCGGGCTCGTGAGCGCGGGAAGCGAAATTCGTCCGAATTCAGTGGTTCGGAAACATGGTTTGGTTGTGTCATGAGAAAGCAACGACCGGAATTGAGCTTTTGCAAGGAACGTTACATGCCGCCGCGGATTGATTGGAGACCATCATGTTGACATTCAGGGACTACTACAAATATGCGCAGCTTGCTACGGCGGCGTACGTTGACTTGTCAACGTTGAGTTTGTTCGATGACGCATCATTGATCAAAATTGCGAATGAAGGAGACCCGCATGGCCCGGCACGCATGCCGCTGGCGCTTGCGACGCAGTTCTTTAACTCGACCAGCGGGTGGGTCGTCCTAGGCGATCCACGTTATCTGCTTCCCGATGGGAGCGAGTCTCATGACGACCCCTCGAGCGGATTCGCGGCAACGCTGTTCAAAAACGTTTCCACTGGCGAGAAAGTTCTCGCGATCCGAGGTACCGATCCTGAGCGCCCGGGACAACTCGCGAAGGATTTGATTGAAGCTGACTTCGAAGAAATAGGGGGTCTGGGCATAGCGATCCACCAGCTGGTATCGCTGTTCAATATGGTGCAGCGATTCAAAGCAAGCGAAGGGACGACCGATGTACTTCAGCTTACGCTTCGCACGGGATCGAACCCTCCCCCTTCGGGAAGCTTCGTAACGACTACCACTGCCACTCCTGATGCCGGCGGTGGTGTAGTTTTGGTCAGCACGTACTACTGGTTGGAATCCCATTTCGACGGCGTCGGGCAAGGGGTCATCGGATCCAACGAGTCGATCACTGTTGTCGGGCACTCGCTGGGCGGGCATCTGGCCGCGATGGCCGAGCGCTTGTTCCCCAATCTCTTTGGCCAGGCCGTAATTTTCAACTCACCCGGTTACGACGGTCCGACCTCGTCGAAGCTCACTGGAGCGTTCCTGAGTCTGTTCGCCGCTTTTGGCGCAACTCCGGCTGCCGGGTTTTCGAATATTACAAGCCTGGTGTCTGAGGACTCGGTGCCCGGTGACGACAGAGATGTCGTCACATCGGGTCTGACGGGGACGCGTTTCGCCCCGGATATCGATGTGACAACCGAGGTGAACAGCCACGTTATCGAGCCGTTCATGGATTCGATCGCTGTGCAATCCTTGATGGCGTCAATGAACGGCGACCTGTCCGTCGCCGACCTCGGGAAGATATTCGAAGCGGCGAGCGCGACAGCCTCAACATCCGACGAGTCGCTGCTTTCTGACCTCTATCTGCTGCTCAAACACACCAATCCCGATCCCCAACTGCAGCCTTTCTCGGCGGGCCTGGCAACCGCCGGGGGCATTGAGCAGCGACGATTCTTCTATAAGGCGCTCCTCCAGGCGCAGGACGTCGTGACGGCGACCCCGACCCTGCGTCTGGTCAGTCTTGTCGATGTCCCGGCCGACTCTCTGAAAAACGTAGCCGCCGGCGACGATGTGGACGCCATGGCGTATCGATACGCGCTCAAGGCGCTCAACCCCTTCGTGGTGTTCGGCCCCGGAGATTTCTATCAGCCATTCAACCAGAACGGGGAGCTGAACCTATTTAAGCCGGTCGGGAGCACGCCAGGAAGCTTGACTACTCAATACCTGACCGATCGTGCGGCGATGTTGGCGTTCCTGACTACGGCCAATATCAAAGACACTAACAATCTTAGTTCGAACCAGGTGAGCGATCAGGTCCTCTACAAGGACCTGGTAAAGCGCGTTGACGGTAGCACGACGGACCTTCTCGTGTTCCTTCCCGGGGGCATCGCGAATTTCAGAGGCCCGAACACGCGAATCATTGAATTCGGTACGGATTCGACGGACGCGCTGCGAGGGCGGGACAACGCGGATCACCTCTACGGTGGTTCCGGCGCGGACGCGCTGGTAGGTGGCGCAGGGGACGATTATCTCGAGGGAGATTTGGGCCAGGACACGCTCAACGGTGGCGTCGGGAACGATACCTACGAGTATTTGGGTAAAGAGTCCACCGACGTGATCGTGGACGACGACGGCGTGGGACAGATTTTCTACGGCACAACGCCGGACATCGGGAGCTCGCTCTCCGGTCTGAAGACACTGAAGACGGGAAGCAACGACGAGTACACCGACGGGGTCTTTACCTACAAGTTCGTCGCAGGCAGAGCGACGCCCGGTTCCTCCGGAACGCTGCGCATCACGCGCGATGGCGACGCGACCGGCGGCATTGAGATACGCGGGTTCAAGGTCCGGGCTGGAGGTTTTCTCGGCATCCAGCTCTCGGGCGATCCCGTCATCGACACTTTGCCGCCTGTGACCAGTCCGGGCGTAGACACCACCACGGTCTTCAATCCGGATACTGTCCACAACGTCCAGAACTACAGCGGCCAGGGACGTGTGGACGCGACGGCCACTGGTCCCTTTGGCGAGCTCTTCGCGAGCGGGATCCTGCACGGCAACGACTTCGACAACTATCTCCACAACGGCGACGGCAACGACTATCTCTACGGTGGAGGCGGGCGCGACGTGCTGGTCGCGACCGACGGCGACGATGAGCTTTATGGCGGCTTGGGCGACGACGCGCTGCAGGGCGGTTCCGGCGACGATTACCTGGAGGGCAACGAAGGCTCGGATGTCCTGGCGGGAGGGAGCGGGGCTGATGTACTCGTAGGAGGGGACGGCGCGGATTATCTGCTCGGTGGCGGAGGCCTCGAGGCGGTGCGCTTCGACTGGAGCGTCACGCGCAGCGGCAACGACATTGTGTTCAGTGAGTTCGAGGGCTTCTTTTCCGTCGCGAATGACGGCGCGGACCTCGTGGAGGGTGGGGCGGGAGATGATTTTCTATGGGGCGGGCAGGGCGACGATCTTCTGGACGGGGGCGCCGACAACGACCAGCTCGTGGGCGACTCCGGAGGCGACACGCTGATAGGCGGCGAGGGCAACGACACGCTCTTCGGCGACGGCACCGACGACCCCAACGACCCGAACGACCAATTTACCTTCCCGCAGTTTCACGGCAACGATTACCTGGACGGTGGAGCGGGCGACGACAATCTGATCGGCGACGGCGGGGCGGACATTCTCCTCGGAGGCGACGGCAACGACGAGCTGACGGGCGACAACCAATTCCTGGACGAGCAGTTCCACGGCGCGGATTACCTTGACGGCGGTGCCGGCAACGACACGCTTCTCGGCTATGGCAAGGACGACACTCTGTTCGGCGGGGACGGCGACGACCGCCTCGAAGGCGATTCGAGCACGGTGCCCGACGACAAGGCCGGAAACGACTATCTCGACGGCGGGATCGGCAACGACACCTTGCAAGGCGACGGCGGGTCGGACACCCTCTTCGGGGGCGAGGGCGATGACGAGCTGCACGGCGACGCCGCGAACGTCGCGGTGGCGTTTCAGGGCGACGACTTTCTCGACGGCGAGGCCGGCAACGATTTCCTGCGCGGCTACGGCGGCGACGATCAATTGTTCGGCGGCGACGGCGTGGATCAGCTGTCCGGGGACGCCGGTGCGGATACGCTCGACGGCGGCGCGGGCAACGACAGTCTGTTCGGCGGCGCGGGCGAGGACACGCTCAGCGGCGGCGACGGCGACGACGTCTTGGCCGGGGACAACGGCGGCACGGATGCTTCCGGCGACGCCGATTTTCTGGACGGTGGCCTAGGCAACGACACGCTGTCGGGCCAGGGTGGCGACGACACCCTGATCGGCGGCGACGGCTTCGACGCCCTCGCGGGCGGAGACGGCAACGATGTGCTCGACGGCGGCGCGGGCAACGACACCATCAACGGCGACGCCGGCAACGACAGTCTGGACGGCGGCGACGGCGCCGATCACCTGGACGGGGGCGCGGGCGACGACACGATACTCGGCGGCGAGGGCAACGACGAGTTGGCCGGGCGCGACGGCAACGATTCGCTCGACGGCGGCGCGGGCGACGACACGATCGTCGGCGAAGCCGGGACCGACGTTCTCTCGGGCGGCGGTGGCCTGGACCAGATGGACGGCGGCGCGGGCAACGACATGCTAGACGGCGGCGAGGGCAACGACACGCTGCTGGGTGGCGACGGCGACGACGCACTGGACGGCGGCGTGGGCGACGACTTTCTCGACGGAGGCGAAGGTAGCGACGTGCTCGACGGCAATGCCGGCAACGACCTGTTGCAGGGCGGCGCCGGCGTGGACCTGCTCGACGGCGGAATCGGCAACGACACGCTGCTCGGCGGCATGGGCCGGGACTTCATCCTCGGTGGCGACGGCGACGACGCGATCGCCGGCGACAACGGCGGCACGGATGCCTCCGGCGACGCCGACATCCTCGACGGCGGCGCAGGTAACGACACGCTCGACGGCCAGGGCGGCGACGACGTGCTCGGTGGCGGCATGGGCACGGACAGCTTGCTGGGCGGCGCGGGCAACGACGCGCTCGACGGCGGCGACGGCAACGACACGCTGCTCGGCGGTGCGGGGGTCGACCACCTCACGGGCGGGGACGGCGACGACCAGATCGCCGGAGACAACGGCGGCACGGATGCCTCCGGCGACGCCGACTTCCTCGACGGCGGCGCGGGCAACGATCTGCTCGACGGCCAGGGCGGCGACGACGAGCTCGAGGGCGGCGCCGGCGACGATTTCCTCAGAGGCGGCGACGGCAACGATCTGCTCGACGGCGGCGCGGGCGCGGACCAGCTCCAAGGAGGCGCGGGCAACGATACGCTGATCAGCGGCTCGGGCAACGATGTGCTGCTCGGTGGCGCGGGCGACGATGTGTATGTCTTCGATCTGGGTGACGGGGTGGACGGCATCGCCGACCTGGAAGGCAGGAACACGGTGCGCTTCGGCCCGGGTGTGAAGGCGACGGATCTGTCCTTTTCGCAGGGCTTCGGCACCGACGGCCACGTCTATCTGCAGATTGGCTACCTCGGCAATCAGGTCTTCGTGCAGGATGGCATGACCCGCGGCGTGGCGAGCTACGAGTTCGCCGACGGCGGCAGCCTCACGCAGGAGCAGGCGATCGCGAACGTGTTTCGCTCCAACGTGTTTGGAACGCCGCTTTCGGACACCGTCGCCGGCAGCGCGCTTTCGGAGCGCTTTTTCCTCGGGGGCGGCAGCGACACGCTGGTTTTCGGGCGCGGCTCGGGGGCGGATCGGTTCGAGGACTTCCAGTTCCGGCCCGGTCAGCCGGAAATCCGGAACTCCGCAGGGCAGATAATCTCTCCGGCGATTCCGCAGGAAACCGACAGGGTTCAGCTTGGAGCGGGAATCACGCCCGCAGACGTGAGAGTGACTCGTAACCTCCTCGGCGACCTTACCCTGACAATTCGCGATACCGGCGACCGACTGGCGCTTGCCCACTGGAGTCAGACTTATGCGCCGAGCAACGAGGCGCTGGGTGGCGAGGTCTTTTTTGCCGACGGCACGGTCTGGCGGCAAAGCGACCTGGTGCGTGAGGGACTGAAGTCGACGGACGACAACGACTTGCTGATCGGCGGTGCAGAAGCCGACACGATCGCAGGCGGTAAGGGCGACGACACGCTTATCGGCGGCCTCGGCGCCGACACCTACCTCTACGGCCTCGGCGACGGAAACGATGTGATTACGGCTGCAGGTTACGGCGAGGGAAACATCGTCCAACTCAAGCCGGGAATCACGCCCGAGGACGTGACGCTCAGCCAGAGCCAGGGCTCGATCGTGGTCACGCTGAACGCCACGGGCGAATCGTTGACATTCGAGAACTGGTACTTAGAGGCGGGAGGGCCGATCGTGACCCCCCTGTTCGACGTGGACCAGATCCGCTTCGCGGACGGCACGGCGTGGGACCCGTCGATGATCAACGAGCGTGCAAACCACACGACGCGGTTCGCCGATCTCCAGCACGGCATTCAGACCGATGACACGCTCTACGGCCTTTCCGGCGACGACACCCTCGTGGGCTTCGCCGGGAATGACGTGATTTCCGGAGGCGACGGCAACGATATCTTGGATGGCTTGGTAGGCGGCAGAGGCGCCGATGATCTCAGCGGCGGCGCGGGCAACGACACGCTCGTCGGCGGAGACGAAGACGTGCTCGACGGCGGCGCGGGCGATGATTTCCTCGAAGGCGGTAACGTGTACGTCGTCGGGAGGGGCAATGACGTAATTTTCGAAACCAGCGCGAACTCTCTGGTTGAAGGCGACTCATGGGACGTGGTGCTCTTCGATCAGGGCGTCCGGCCTGAAGACGTGCAAGTCGTGCGCGGGCACGATGCGTTCGATCTTACCTTTGTCTCCCGGCTGCCTTCGGGCGAGTCGTCGCCGGGCAGCGTGCACATCGAGTCGGCGCCCGGGCATACCGGCGGCATCGAAGAAGTGCGCTTCGCCGACGGCACGGTCTGGAGCTCAGCGGATCTCCTCGCCCGCATGGTATCGCTTCCCGAGACACTCATCGGGGACGACGGCGACAATGTCCTCTCGGGAGGCGAGAGCGACGACACGCTCGACGGCGGAGCCGGCGACGACACTTTGTCCGGTGATCTGGGCGCCGACCTTCTCCTGGGCGGCGACGGCAATGATCAATTGAGTGCCGGTGGGCCGACCGACACCGCGACGAACCGGCTTTTCGGCGGCGCAGGATTCGACTTTCTGAACGGTGGCGGGGGGGACGACCTTCTGGATGGCGGCCCCGGTTTCGACGAGTTGATCGGTTTTGGCGGCGACGATTCCCTGTTCGGCGGCGATGACAGGGACGGCTTGGAGGGCAGGGACGGAAACGATTTCCTGGACGGTGGCCGTGGGGACGACGACCTCAGGGGCGGCGCGGGAAACGACACCTATCGGTTCGCGAGAAACGCCGGCAACGACCTGGTCGTGGATGCAAGGAGGGATCTCGACACGCTGAGCCAGGCGGGCGATCTCGACGTGATCGCGGTCGATCCCGATCTCGGACCCGGGGATATCTCGGTTTCCCGCAGCGGCGCAGACCTGGTGATCGCGACGCTCGACAACTCCTCGATCATGACCGTGAGCGGCTGGTTCGGCGCCTTGGGCGCGGGCGGGCTGGCCGTTCGTTTCGCGGACGGCACGCAGTGGGATTCGGCGGCGCTGCTCGCCAAGGTCGGTCCCCCCGTCGGAACCGACGGAGACGACACGCTGGCGGGCTCGCAGTTCGCCGACGTACTCAGCGGACTCGCCGGCAACGACATTCTGATCGGCAACGCGGGCGATGACACCCTCGACGGCGGGGCGGGTGACGATACCCTTCTCGGCGGCTACGGCAACGACACCTACGTCTTCGGTTACGGCTCGGGAAACGACACGATCGAGGATTCCGTTCCGGTCCAGGGCTTCCCGATCGTCAACAACGCGACCGCCGGCGGCCGCGACAGAATACTCTTTGCGCCGGGGGTGAAGCCCGAGGACGTGAGCGTCCAGTTCGATACCACCTTCGCGCCCACGCCGATTTTCCGGCTCGCAGGTTCGGACGACACCCTCACGATCGAGGGCTGGACTTTTGGTCCCGGCCGAGTCGAGTTCGCCGAGTTCGCCGACGGCACGGTGTGGGACCTCAGGAAGTTCTCGTTCTGGGGCACCACCGCTCTCCGTACACCCGACATCGTCACCGGAAGCAAGCGAGATTTCGGCACGGCTCTCGCAAATTCCCCGCAGATGGGACTCAACGACGACATTTTCTTCGGCTTGGGCGGCGCCGACACGCTAACCGACACGTTCGGCGACAACCGGCTCTACGGTAACGAACAAAACGACAGCCTCTCCGCGGGCGGCGGCGACGACACCCTGGACGGAGGCTCGGGCAACGATACGTTCAACCCGGGCACGGGGGACAACACGATACGTTTCGGACGGGGCGCCGGACAGGACACGCTCAACCTCGTCAACCTCGTGCCCTCGGGTCAGGTCAGCCTCGGCATCACCACCGTGGTACTCGCGCAGGAAGTGCACACCGGCGACGTCAGGGTGCGCCGGGGCCCCAATGCAAGCCTGGTCTTCGAGCTTGCCGGGACTCCCGATTCGCTCCTGGTGAACGGACCGCTTCGCGGGATAGACGGCCGAGACCAGATGCAGCTGCACTTCGCCGACGGAACGACGTGGAGCGTCGCCGATGTCGAGGCGCGCCTGCAAGCGCAATCGGTCATTCAGGGCGGAACCGGCAACAACGTGCTGAACGCAGGGGACGGGAACGACACCCTTATCGGCGCCGAAGGCAACGATACGCTCAACGGAGGGGGCGGGCACGATACGTACCTGTTTTCGCGCGGGGACGGCTCCGACATCGTCATCGACGATGGGGCTGCGCGCATCGTTCTCGGAGAAGGCATCCGTCCCCAGGACGTGACATTGACCGGCGTGAATTTAACGGAAGTTTCGGGCGATCTCATCCTTACGATCTCGGGCGGCGGCGGCCAGATCGTCGTCCAGGGGTGGTTCCCCGCGATCGGCGGGGAGAGCGAAAATACGATCGCGTTTGCCGACGGAACGGTCTGGGATGGAACGTTCGTCGGAACGCGGATCCCGTATGCCGTTCGGTCGATCGATGGCTCGTTCGACTACCGAGGCGGAGCGGGCAACGACACGTTTTCGTTCACGCCCGGAACGCGCGCCCGTTTGTTCGGCAATGATGGCGACGACCTGCTCTCCAGCGGCGACGACGACAACACGCCTCTAACCGGCGCGGCACTTGACGACATACTCCTCGGAGGCAAGGGCAACGATACCCTTTCCAGCGGGAGCGACAACGACATCCTTCTAGGCGACGAGGGCGACGACCTCTTGTTCGGCGGATCGAATGACGACAGTTTGGAAGGCGGTGACGGCAAGGACACGCTCGACGGTGGCACCGGCAGCGACACCTTGAAAGGCGGGAGCGGTGACGACATTCTCGTCGGTGGGCAGGGTATCGATCGTCTGTCTGGCGACGACGGCGACGATTCGCTGGACGGCGGCGAAGACGGCGACTTCCTCTTCGGCTGGAGCGGTCAGGACACCCTCAGCGGCGGCGCCGGCGGGGACGTGCTGGAGGGAGGCGCGGGCGACGACCTCCTCGACGGCGGATCGGGCGACGACGAGCTGTATGGCGGGGCAGGCTCCGACACCTATGTATTCGGAATCGGTTCGGGACACGATGTGCTGGTCGATTTCGACGCCACCGGCGGCGCAATCGACACGGTTCGCATGGGACCGGGGCTCGCGCCCCGCGACATCGCGGTGGAACAGCAGGGCTGGGACTTGATATTGCGCATCGCGTCGACCGGCGACAGCCTCAGGATCCGCACCTTCGGCCGCGACGGCTACGGGGTGGAGCGCGTGGCGTTCGAGGACGGCACCGTATGGGATCCGCAGCAGTTGCACAACCTGGCGACGGTCGCGCCCGCGAGCGAACGCGGGGACGTCATCCTCGGAAAGGATTCCGGCGAGACGCTGAACGGTCTCGGCGGGGACGACACCATCGACGCCGGAGCCGGCGATGACTTGCTCCTCGGCGGTGCCGGCGAGGACCTCCTCGAGGGCGGCTCGGGCAACGACACGCTGGTGGGAGGCCCGGGGGCGGACTATTTCGTCGGCGGCGCTGGCGCGGACACCTTCGTCATCGATGCCGAGGCGGTCAGCGAGACGATCAACGATCTCGGCGCCGGCGACACGGTCGTGCTCGGCGCGGGCATCTCCCCCGTGGACGTGAAGATAACACGCGATTTCGACAACCTCTTTCTGAACGTCGGCTCGACCGGTCAATCCCTGGCGCTCGAGAACTGGTTCGCAAACGGCGCTCAAGGGACGATCGCGTTCTCCGACGGCACGCGCTGGGACGGCGCGTTTTTGAAGAGCGTGGTCGACGCGCTGACCGGCGGCGACGATTTCTTCGTCGGCACCGACGCCGCCGAGAACATTGCCTCGCTCGCGGGCGCGGACACCGTGCACGGGGGAGCGGGTAACGACACCATTTTCGGAGGGACCGGCTCGGATGCGCTGTTCGGCGATTCCGGCAACGACCTGCTCCAGGGCGAAGACGGCTCGGACAAGCTCGCAGGCGGCGACGGCGACGACGCACTCTTCGGCGGACTGGGAGACGACGCGCTCGACGGCGGAAGCGGCAACGACATTCTCGACGGCGGCGCGGGTAACGATACCCTGGATGGCGGCGCCGGCGGCGACACGCTGACGGGGGGAGAGGGAGTCGACGTGCTCGCGGGCAGCGATGGCGCCGACAGCCTCGACGGGGGCGCGGGGAACGACGTGTTGCAGGGAGACGCCAACAACGACGTGCTCGTCGGCGGCGACGGAGACGATTCGCTGAGCGGCGGCGCCGGGACCGATACCCTGATCGGCGGGGTTGGAAACGACACGCTCGACGGCGGGCCGGGCGACGACACCTACGTTTTCGATCCCGGATTCGGCGTCGACACGGTCACCGAGGCCGACTTGTCTATTTCCGACCAATTCTTCATCAACGACACTTTCCTCTTGCATGGTGTGTCACCCGATGGCGTTGTGCTGAAGTTTTTCGGCACGACCGGCGGGACAGGCTCTCAGAGCTTTGAGCTGGACATTACCGGGAGCACCGATCGGCTGATCTTACCCGACCGCTTGGTAGCCGAGCGCATCGAGTTCGACGACGGAACCGTCTGGACCGCGTCCGACATCTCCGAGCAGCTTATGCGGGTTGGGACGGAGGGCAACGACAATCTCGTCGGATTCAAAGGAGCGATCGGACTCGGCGGCAACGACACGCTCACCGGCAATTTCAGAGACAACCTCCTCGACGGCGGCGACGGCAACGACGTATTGACGGACAACGACGGCAACGACCGGCTCCTCGGCGGCAACGGCAACGATACGCTCAACGGCGGCAACGGCGACGATACCCTCGACGGCGGCGCGGGCAACGATGCGCTCACCGGCGGCGCGGGCAACGACGTCTACGTGTTCGGCTTCGGCTACGGCGAGGACACGGTGTTCAATCTGGACGCGGCTGCTGGTCGGCGCGACGTGCTGCGGCTCGCCCCCGGGATCCACGCCTCGGATCTGCTGGTCGAGCGCACGGGAGCGGATCTGCGGATCTCGCTCAACGCGGCCGATCGCGTGAAGATCGACAATTGGTACACAGGTCCCGAATTCCAGCTTTCCGAAGTGCAGTTCGCGGATGGAACGGTTCTTACGGCCGCCGAGCTCGAGGCGCGCAGCGTCGCGCCGTCAGCGACCGGCGGCGACGATGTGTTGTTCGGAACTGCCGGTAACGATTCAATCGACGGGCTCGCGGGTAACGACCAGATTCAAGGCGAGGCGGGCGCCGATACGCTTCTCGGCGGCCTAGGAAACGATACCTTGAGCGGTGGAGAGGGGAACGACCTGCTCGACGGCGGAACCGGCGACGATCAGCTCGACGGAGGCGGGGGCAGCGATCAGCTTGTCGGCGGCGACGGGAACGATGCCTTGAACGGCGGCGACGGCGACGATCGGCTCGACGGCGGTGTCGGCGATGACTTCCTCGTAGGTCAAGACGGCAACGACGTCCTGCTCGGCGGAGACGGCAACGATTTCCTTCGGGGCGACGACTTCCTGTCCGGTCAGACAGGAAATGACACGCTCGACGGAGGCTCGGGGCCGGACACGCTCATCGACGACGGCGGCAATGAAACCTTTGTGTTTGGCCGCGGCTACGGTGCGGACGTTGTTCTTCACCAGGGAGACCTGCCGGGCGAGACGGATGTCGTCCGGTTCGCGCCCGGGGTCGGGACGGGAGACCTCGTCCTGACGCGCCAGGACACCGACTTGCAGGTGACGATCGCGGGAACGACCGACACGCTCGCGCTATCTCTGTGGTTTCAGGATCCGCGCAACAAGATGGCGTTCCAGTTCGCGGACGGCACGGTCTGGGATGCCGCTGCGGTCGAGAGCCGCGTCGTCCCCGGGACGCCCACGGATAGAGGCGATTTTCTGGTCGGGACGGCGGGCGCCGATTCGATCAACGGCCTGGACGGCGACGACATCATCCGGGGCCTCGGCGGCAACGACACGCTGTCCGGCGGTTTTGGCTCGGATTCGCTCGACGGCGGCGACGGCAACGACTCGCTGCTCGGCGGGAACAATGGAGACACACTGACTGGCGGAGCGGGTAACGATACGCTCGACGGGGGGCTTGATTTCGTCGCCGATGTGCTCGACGCCGGCGCGGGCAGCGACACCTACTTGTTCGGCAAGCAATACGGCTCCGATCGCATCGTCGCCACCGAGACCGACCCTGCCAGCCTGGACACCATTCAGTTCCTGGCGGGTATCTCGCCCGGCAACTTGATCTTCGGGTTTAACGGTGACGACCTGTTCATCGGGCTGACGAATTCGCCGAGCGATAGCATCGTCGTGGGCGGCTACCGCCTCGCGACTCCGCGGCGCCTCAACCTGAAATTCACCGGCAACGCCACAGTTCTCACCGAGACGCAGATCTTCAATGCGCTCGGGCTCAGCCTGACGCCCAGCGCGAACGACGATCTGATCATGGGCACGGCGGGCAACGACACCATCAACTCGCTCGCGGGATTCGACGAGATCTTCGGGCTGGCCGGCAACGACTCCCTGTCCGGAGGCGCAGGCAACGACGCGCTGCACGGCGGCGACGGCAACGACACGCTGGACGGCGGCCTGGACGACGACATCCTCGAGGGCGGAGCCGGGAACGACGTCTACGTGGTCAATTCCCAGTCGGGCTTCGACACGGTGCACGAGCTCGATTTCGCCCCGGGCAACGTGGACGTGGTGCGCGTCGACGGCACCTCGGCAGGCGCGTCCGTATTCCGCGATTCCACCGATCTCTTCTTGTCTTTGTTCGACGGGCTAAGCGGCGTGGACATCACCAACTGGATCGTGGGAGACCAGTTCAGGATCGAGGAGGTGCGTTTTTCCGACGGCACGGTATGGAACACGGCGACTCTGCTCGCGATGGCGAACGGCGTGCCCACCGAGGGCGCAGACTTCCTGCAAGGGATGCCGGGAGCCGACACGATCGACGGCCTCGGCGGCGACGACTTCATCGAAACCTACGATGGGGACGACGTCCTGATCGGCGGCGGCGGCAATGACACGCTCTTCGGAGACGCGGGGAACGATACCCTGGACGGCGGCAGCGGCGACGACACGCTCGCCGGCGGCGGCGGCAGCGACGTCTACCGCTTTGGACCGGGATACGGCGTCGACGTCGTCAGTGAATCGAGCTTCTTCCAGAACGATCCGGATACGGTGGAGATCAACGCACCCTCCACCGGCGTAAGCGTCCGCATGTCGGGCCGCGACCTCGCTCTGGTCCTCTCCAGCGGGGACACGCTCCTTCTCCAAGAGTGGTTCGGCAACCAGGGACCCTCCATCGAATCGACGCGCTTCGCCGACGGCGTCACTTGGGACGCCGCGACGCTCACCTCGAAGGCCGTCTCCGGCGGCGCCACGCTGATCGGTACCGATTTCGGGGATTTCCTGGCGGGCTTCGGCGGGCCCGATACGCTCATCGGCGGCCTGGGCAATGATTTCATGCAGGGCGGGTTGGGCGACGACGTCTATCGCCTGAGGGCCGGAGACGGAGCGGATTCCGTCTTCGACTCCGGCGGATTCGATGCCGTCGAGTTCGACGCCAGCGTTTCGCCCGCGGACGTCTCCCTCGTCCGCGACCCGTTCAACCTGGTGATCACGTATACGGGCGGCTCGCTGACGGTACCGAACGGGTCGGCAGAGGATGAACGCATCGAAGAGATCCGGTTTTCGGATGGAACGGTGTGGGATTTCGACTTCATCATCCGCAACTCGACCCAGGTCCTTTCCGCCGGGGGCGACTTTGCGCGCGGCAGCAGCGCGAACGACCGCATCGACGGTTCCAGCGGGGACGACTCCATCTACGGCGGACCGGGCGACGACCAGCTGCTCGGCAACACCGGCGACGACGTGCTCGGCGGGGAGGGCGGCAACGACACGCTCGACGGCGGAACCGGCCGCGACCTGCTCGACGGCGGCGCGGGAGACGACCGGTTTGTGTTCAACTCGGGATACGGAGACGATTGGGTGCTCGATTCGGGCGGCGACGATGGAGTCGTCTTCGGGGCGGGCCTGACGCCCTCGAGCGTGGTTTTCACGCGCGACCTCTCCAACCTTTATGTCACCGCAGGTACCGACCGGCTGACGCTGGTCGACTGGTTCCTGGGTCCCGATACGAGGGTGGAGCACTTCAGCTTCGGCGACGGCACGGTCCTCTCCGAGAGCGACGCGCGGCTGCGAATTCGCCCGGCGGCCGCCACCTCCGGTGACGACACCATTTTCGGCTCGAATGCCAGCGATCAGCTCACGGGCCTGGCCGGGGAGGACGCGCTCTACGGCGAAGCGGGAGACGACCTGCTGGACGGCGGGCAGGGCAGCGACTGGATGCTCGGCGGCCTGGGCAACGACACCTACCAGGTCGATCACGGCCTGGACCGCGTCACGGAATACCCGAACGAAGGCATCGACACCGTCGTGACCTCGGCGAGTTACACCCTGCCCGAGAACGTCGAGAATCTCACCCTTTCAGGGACTGGCGCGATCAACGGTACCGGCAACTCGCTCGACAACGTCATCACCGGCAACCCGGGCGCCAACGTCATCGACGGCGGCGCGGGCAACGACAGCCTTCGGGGCGGTGTCGGCAACGACGCGTATTTCTTCAGGCGCAACGACGGCATCGATGAGATCAGCGATGTCGACGCCACCGCCGGCAACTTCGACGAGGTCCGGTTCGACACCGGCATCCTGCCCTCGCAGGTGCGCGTATCCCGCGTCGGCGACGACATCCTCCTTTCCATATCCGGCGGCGGCGAGGTGTTCCTGCGCAACTGGTTCGACCCGGTGCAGAAGATCGAGTCCGTGAGGTACGCGGACGGCACGGTCTGGGACGCGGCGACCATAGAGTTGCTGTCGAGTCGGCCTACGAATCGGCCCCCGGTGGCGGTAGCCGACAACGTGGCGGTGAACGAGGACGCGACGACGGCGAACCTCGTGCCGCTGCTCCTCGCCAACGACACCGATCCGGACACCGGCGACACACTCAGCGTTTCCGCGGTGAACACCACCGGAACGATCGGGACGGTTGCTTTCGACGCCGCGACGCAGACCCTCAGCTACTCGGCTGACGCCGCGTCGCAGGACGCGCTGGCGACCGGGGAGACGGCCACGGACACGTTCAGCTACACCGTCGCCGATTCGCACGGGGAAACTTCCACCGCGGCGGTGACGGTGACGGTCACCGGCGTGAACGACGCGCCGGTCGCCGGGGCCGACAGCGTTGCGCTGAGCGAGAACGCCACGACGGCGAACCTTGTCCCGCTGCTGCTTGGGAACGACACCGACGTGGACGCGGGCGATACGCGCAGCATCGCCGCCGTCAATACCGCGGGGACGATCGGCTCGGTGGCATTCAACGCCGCGACGCAGTCGCTCACCTACTCGGCGAACGGTGCGGCGCAGGATGCGCTCGCCGCGGGTCAGACGGCGACCGACAGCTTCAGCTACACGGTGGCCGATGCCGCGGGAGTGACTTCTACCGCAACGGTGACGGTGACGGTCACCGGCGTAAACGACGCGCCGGTGGCGGTGGCCGACAGCATCGCGGTGAACGAGAACGCCACCACGGCGAACCTTGTCCCGCTGCTGCTGGCGAATGATACCGACGTGGACGCGGGCGATACGCGCAGCATCACCGCCGTCAATACTGCGGGGACGATCGGCTCGGTGCTATTCAACGCCGCGACACAGTCGCTCACCTACTCGGCCAATGCCGCGGCACAGGATGCTTTGGCGGCGGGGCAGACCGCGACCGACAGCTTCAGCTACACCATCGCCGATTCGCAAGGGACGACCTCGAACGCAACGGTGACTGTGACGGTCACCGGCGTGAACGACGCACCGATCGCGGTGGCGGACAGCATCGCGGTG
>Ga0066709_100000861_pt1 | contig 18344 bp, 20 predicted proteins | sample GraSoiAngelo_158_FD_79665 | JGI IMG/M metagenome (GOLD analysis project Ga0066709, IMG submission 79665) | Grasslands soil microbial communities from the Angelo Coastal Reserve, California, USA - 14_1009_16_30cm | ecosystem: Environmental > Terrestrial > Soil > Grasslands | place: USA...
GTTGTGCGCGAGAGCGAAGTCACGACAGGGAGCGGGCGCGAAGGCGAAGCGCTCGTGCCGCCGGCGCGTCCGGCCGGTGCGGAGCGCGACGGCGAGCCCGTTCGCGAGGACACCGAGGTCCAGCGCTGACCTCCGCGCGGCCGTCGCGGAAGGTCGCCGTGGCGACACGCATCGCCGAGGCGGCGATGCCGACACGCTACGGTGACTTTCGCGTGGCCGCGTATCAGGACGGCGCGGCCGAGGCGTTGGTGCTCGTTCGCGGACCGCTCTCCGGCGACGCGCCACTGGTCCGCCTTCATTCGGAATGCCTCACCGGCGACACCTTCGGATCGCTTCGTTGCGATTGCGGCGAACAGCTCGATGCCGCGCTACGAATGATCGCGCGCAGCAGCGGCGCGCTCCTGTATCTACGCCAGGAGGGCCGCGGCGTCGGGATCGCCAACAAGATCAGGGCGTACGCGCTTCAAGACCGCGGCTACGACACCGTCGACGCCAACGTGGCGCTGGGACTGCCCATAGACGCGCGCGAGTATCGGCACGCGGCGGCCGTCCTGCGGGCGATGAAGCTGCGGCGGGTGCGGCTCGTCACCAACAACCCACGGAAGCAAACCGCGCTCGAAGCGGCCGGTATCGCCGTCGTCGAGCGCGTCCCGCTGGAGGTTCGTCCGAACCTGGTCAACCTGCGGTACCTCGAGACGAAGGCCGCGCGCATGGGCCACCTGATCCTCGGCCGCGACGAGAAGACGGCCGCCGGCTAGCGGTACTGGTCCGAACGTACGTAGGGTCATCCCCCGATGCGGTCGCGTCGCCCACGTCGGCATGCGCTTTGCTTTATCCATGCGCGTGAGCCAGGTCGCGTTCGACCGCTTCTTCGTGGAGCTGCCGATGCCCGAGCCCGGCTATACGCCTCTCGCCGACCGAGAAGAGGTCGGACACCTTGTCCGCTTTCTCTGGGAGTACGCCACGCCGCCCGTCCTGGCGCTCGTCGCGGGTGACGCCTCGTGGTGCCAGCCGTGGTCTCCGCGTCGCGTGTCGTGGGAACCAGAGGATGCCGATAGCGGTGCGTTCGAGATCGCGTGGCATCCGGATCGAGGCAGCCAGGCAGTCGTTCTCCGAAGCGAGGACGACCTGCGTCGCTTCCTCGCCGCGTGCCCCGCGATCTCACGGGTGGCATTGTTGTGGCCGCGCGTCGATGTGGCCAAGAGCTTCATGAAGCTCGCCGAGAACGGCGACTGGCGCGGCGCGGCGGATGCGTTGGCGCGTTTCGCGCGACAGGGCTCGGAAGTCACGGTCCTGCAGCTGCGCTGACCCTAGCGGCGCAATCCCAGCTCGGCATAGAGGCCCGTGACCCGTGACAGCTGCGTGCCGAGGAACGTCGTCGTCGCTTGCGTAGTGGTGTCGTCGATCCAGCCGCCGGCTCGCACCGCGTCAGCCCACTGGGCGGTGGCGCGGAGTCGATCGACGAGGCCGCGAAGCGCGGCGAGGCGCGCCGCGGTGATCGAGGCCGGAGCCACCAGCAGCGACCAGTCCGTCTGCGTCACGTCGATGCCGGCCTCGCGCAACGTGGGCAGATCGATGCCCGGCAGCCGGCTCTCGCCGGTGACTCCGAGCGCGCGCAGCGTCCCCGCTGCCAACAAGGCCTTGACGTCGGCGTAGCGCGCGACGAGGACGTCGGACTGGCCGGACGCGACGCCGGTCGCCGCCTCACCCACCGTGCCATATGCCGCGAACACCAGCGCGCCGCCGCCGTTCTCGGCATCCTTGACCAGTAGCGCCGCCACCAGATGCTCCACGGCGCCGATCTCCGCGCCGGCGAAGCGCACCGTCGACGCGTCCTCGGTGAGCTTCTTCTTCAGTCCGGCGGCGTCGGCGATCGGCGATCTCGGCGCGACGGCGACGACGATCGGAGCGCTTGCCAGCCGCGCCACCGGGACCTGCTCTTCGAGCCGTGGGGTCGCGCCGTCGAGCAGCTCCCCGGCGATGGCGCGCTCGTCCACGATCGCCAGCACATCGGACCGCGAGACCATGTCGGCGAGCGCGTCGACGCCGCGGTGGGCCGGCTTGAACGTGCGCGATCCGGCCGGCACCAGCGCCGCGCGACGGCTCAGGTCGCCGGCTTCGTCAGCCCCGACGACGATCGCGTTGATCGTCGTCTCGCTTGTCGGTGATGGCGTCGGCGGCACGGGCGACGGAGAGCAAGCGGCGGCGAGGACGAGGAGCGCGATCAGGGAAGCTCGCAGCACTTCCGGCCACTCTACCTTTTCGGCGCTTGGAATTGAGCCGTTTTGCTGCGCGAAGCGTAAGTATTGAGCAGCGAGCTCTTTCGAAGGGGGAGAACGAGCACATGGTCGTCAAGACACCGCATCTCACGCGGCGCAGGTTCCTCATCGCGACGGGGGCTCTCGCGGCCGTCGCCTGCACCCCGACCTCGCCAGGCGGGGGCACGCAACCCTCTGCCAGCGCTGGGAAGGCTAAGTACGGCGGGACGGTAACGATGGCGCTCGAGAACGACGTCATCAACTTCGACCCGCTCAAGTCCAACGCGTTCGTCGATCGCAACGTCCACTATCAGATCTACGACTCTCTGGTCCGAGTCGACGAGACGCAGAAGATCATTCCGTGGCTCGCTACCAAATGGGACATCTCGAGCGACGGGAAGACGGTCACGTTCACGTTGCGTGACGACGTCACCTTCCACGACGGCACCAAGTTCGACGCCGCGAACGTGAAGTGGAACATCGAGCGGTACCAGAAGACGACGGGCTCGGCACGCACGGGCGAACTGGCGTCCGTGGCCAGCGTCGATGCGCCCAACGCCACGACGGCGGTCTTCAACCTCAAAGCGCCGTTCTCGCCGTTGCTGGCGAATCTCATCGATCGCGCCGGCATGATGGTGTCGCAGAAGGCGTACGACGCGATCGGGAACCCGGACGACTTCACCCGAAAGGCGTTCAAGGCGGGCAGCGGTCCGTTCATGCTCACCGAAGCGGTCAAGGACGACCACATCACGCTCGAGAAGAACCCGAACTGGTGGGGCACGGACAAGGATGGGAGCAAGCTGCCGTACCTGGACAAGATCACCGTCAAGCCGATCACGTCCAGCGACGTGCGTTTTACCAATCTGAAGACAGGCGACGCTCAGGTCGCGAATGCGATCGCCGGCAAGGACGTACCCGCCGCGAGATCCGACAGCTCGCTCAACTATCAGGAGCGACCGGCATACGGCTTCCGCAGCCTGATCCCGAATCGCGCCAAAGGCTATGTCTTCGAGGATGGGCGGTACGTGAAGGCCGTGTCCATGGCCATCGACCGCGCCGAGCTGCTGCACAGCGGCTACTTCGATCTGGGCGTCGCGGGATACGGCACGATCGCGCCGTCCCACTTCGCTTTCGACCCCAACTTCAAGCCCTTCGAGAAGGCAGATCCAGACGGCGCCAAGAAGCTGATCGACGCGGTGGGCAAGCCGCTCACCTTCGAGCTCCTGGTGCCCGCCGGCGATCCGGCGCTGCTGACGATCTCGCAGCTCATGAAGGCCCAGCTGTCCAAGGCCGGCATCACCGCGAACCTCAACCAGCTCGAATTCGCCAAGATCCTGGAGCTGCAGACGGCGCACACCTTCGCCGGGCTGACGTTCGTCGGTTGGAGCGGGCGGGTCGACCCCGACGGCAACACCTACGACCACGTCTACACCAAACGGCCGTTCAATGACTCGTCCTACACGAACACGAATGTGGACAAGTTCCTCGACCAAGAGCGTGCCACGACGGACGAAGCGCAACGCAAGGCGGCGTTCCGTTCCGCCGAGCAGATCTATGTGGTGGACGATCCGGCGCGTATCTGGCTCGGGTTCGCGGCCGCGCAGCTGCTGACCTCCAAGAAGGTGAAAGCGCCCCCGGTCTACGCCGACCAGATCGTGCGATACCACCTCATGTCGATGGCGCAGTAGGAGAGGCGATCTTCTAAAGAGGAGCAGGAGGCGACGTGGGCGCGTACATCCTTCGCCGCCTCCTGCTCATGATCCCGGTGGCGGTCCTGGTCAGCATCATCGTGTTCGTTTTGGTCCACCTCTCGCCCGGCGACCCGGTCCTGCTCTACGCCGGCGACGAACGCGATCCGGTCGCGCTCCAACAGCTCCGTCACGAGTACGGCTTGGATCAACCGCTTCCGGTGCAGTACGTCTCCTGGCTCGGCCACGCGGTGCAGGGTGATCTCGGCCGATCTCTGCGGACGCGGCAGCCGGTGCTGGAGGCTGTCGTCGAGCGCGTCCCGGCCACGCTGGAGCTTGGGCTGGCGGCACTGCTGATCTCCGTGAGCCTGGCCCTGCTGGTCGGCACCCTTTCGGCCGTGCGACGTAACTCGCCGCTGGATCTTCTCGCCACCGGTTTCACCGTCGCGGGCGTGTCGCTGCCCAATTTCTTTCTCGGTCTCGTGCTCATCCTGGTGTTCTCGCTGGGGATCCGACTCTTCCCGCCCGGCGGTTACGCGCCTCTCTTTGGAGAGCCGGTCGACAACCTCCGTCACCTCGTCCTGCCGGCGATCACGCTCGCGACGGCATCGCTCGCGGTGAACATGCGGCAGGTCCGTTCGAGCCTCCTGGACACGTTCACCCAGGACTACATCCGCACCGCGCGCGCCAAGGGCTTGACCAGCTCGATCGTCATCCTGCGCCACGCGCTGAAGAACGCGCTGATCCCGGTGGTGACGATCATCGGGCTGCAGGTCGGCGCGATCATCGAGGGAGCGATCGTGACCGAGCAGGTCTACTCGTGGCCGGGGATCGGAAAGCTCGCGGTCGACAGCATCGGCGGGCGTGACTACCCGGTGGTGCAGACGATCGTCCTGCTGTCGGCTCTCTCGTACATGTGCACTACGCTCGTCGTCGACGTCCTGTACGCATGGCTCGATCCACGGATCTCCTACGGCGGGCAGCGCTCATGAGTTGGTTCATCCGCCGGAATCCGCGCATCCTCGTCGGTGGCGTGCTGGTGCTGTTCCTCCTGCTCGTCGCCTTCACCGCGCCGCTCATCGCGCCATACGACCCCGTCGAGGTCGACGTCTCGCAGGCCCTCCTGCCCCCGTCGACGGCGCACTGGCTCGGCACGGATGACCTGGGACGCGACGTGCTGTCGCGAGTGATCTGGGGCTCGCAGATCTCGCTGAAGGTGGGTCTGATCTCGGTGTCGATCGGCTTCATCGTCGGCGTCTCGCTGGGACTCGCTGCGGGCTACCTCGGAGGCATCTTCGATCTCGTCGCGATGCGTGCCATCGACGCACTGCTGGCGTTCCCGGCGTTGATCCTGGCCATCGCCATCACCGCCGCGCTCGGACCGCAGATCGAGAACGCCATGATCGCCATCGGCGTCGTGGCCGTTCCGGTGTACACGCGGCTCACGCGAGGCCAGGTGCTCTCGGTCCGCGAGCGCGAGTACCTCGTCGCGGCTCGCACGGTCGGGGTGCCGCCGCTGCGCATCGTGCTGCGACACATTTTCCCCAACATCACCAATCCGCTGGTGGTGCAGGCGACGCTCTCGATCGCCTTCGCCATCCTCGCCGAAGCGACGCTGTCGTTCCTCGGCCTGGGCGCGCAGCCGCCCACGCCGACGTGGGGCGCCGACATCTTCTACTCCGAGCGCTGGCTGGTGAACCTCAAGTGGTGGATGAGCGTCGGACCGGGGCTCGGCATCTTTCTCGCCGTCTTCTCCTTCAATTTCCTGGGCGACGCGCTCCGCGATGCGCTCGATCCTCGCCTTCGCCGCAGCGCTTAATCTCCAGGCGTGGCTGACGACCTCTCGCGCATGCCGCCGTGGCCGCGCTTTCTACGCGCCGCCCTGCGCGTCGCGATGCGCCTCGTGTTCCGCCCGCGTGTCGTCGGCACCGCGCCCTCCCTGGGTCCGTACCTGATCGTCGCGAACCACCGCTCCTGGCTCGACGGTTTCATGCTCCTGAGCGAGCTGCCGGCCGAGCCACGCCTCTATTTCTTCGCCGACTGGAACGCGACGGCCGGATCCTGGTGGAAGCGACTGATCATCGGATCGCTCGGAGCGTTCGTGCTCGTCGACCGCCGGGCGGCCTTCGACCGGAGCGCGGTGGCTGACACGCTCAAGCTGCTCGGCCAGGGCGGCGTGCTGGTGTTCTTTCCCGAGGGCCTGCCGGCGCACGACGAGGAGCGCGTCGATCCCTTCCGCAGAGGCGTCGGCTTTCTGGCGCTGCGCGCCAAGGTGCCGGTCGTCCCGATCTGGATGCGGGGGACCGGGGAGCTCTACCTCGGTCGCGAGGTTCTGGCCAAGATCGGCGTCCCGGTGTCAGTCCCCGACCTCGAACCGAACAAGGAGAACACCGAACGGGTCGCCGCCTGGCTGCGCGAAGAGGTGCTCAAGCTCGGCGATCCGTGGGTCGAGCCGCAGGTCGCGAAGAAGCGGTTGCGCTGGTTGACGCACCTGTTTTGAAAGCTCGCCCGGCCGCTCCCGATTTGGCACGACGCCTGCTTAAACGCCTTCCGGCCGGGGCGCGAGCTCATGGGCCGAAAGGAGTACGGCGGTGGTGGATCTGAACGGCATCATCGAGAACTTCCTGGCGAATCCCACGACCCAGGCGTTCATGCGGACCGTTGCGCTGTACATGACCGGGCTCTACCTCGCCACCGTCTTCTGGGCCGCCCGGGACGCTGCCAGCCGCATCTTCGATCGCCGGCTCGTCGTCCTGCTCACGCTCCTGGCTGCGGTGCCGTTCATCGGGATGGCGCTGTACATCCTCATTCGGCCCTCGCGGACGCTGGCCGAGACGCGTGAGGCGGAGCTGGCCAGTCACGCCCTCGACGCTGAGCTCGCGCGCACGCCACGCTGCCCCTCCTGCGACGCCCCGGCGGAACTGGACTGGCGCTACTGCGCGCACTGCAGCGCGGTGCTGACGCATTCGTGCCCCAGCTGCTCCAAGACCGTACGCAGCGGCTGGACGGCCTGTCCGTTCTGCGCCACAGAGCTCGGCGTGCGCGGCTGGCGTCTCGAGCCCGAGCTCACCACGGTCGCTCGCACCGCATAGAAGGGCGGCCTGAGGACCGGCTCTCCTTCTTCCTGTTCTGTCGACTCATACCATCGCGGCGTGCGGTTCGGCCGGTTCGAGGTCCATCTCTTCTCCGCAGGAGTCTTCAAGCAGGACGGCGGCTTGATGTTCGGCGTCGTCCCGAAGGTCGTCTGGGAGCGCGCCCTCAAGCCAGACGACCGAAATCGCGTCACCGTGCCGATGAACTGTCTCCTCGTGCGCGACGACCGCAACGTCGTGCTGCTCGAGACCGGAGCGGGCGACAAGCTCGAGGCGAAGTGGCTCGACGTCTGGGGCATCGACCCCCGCGAGCATGTGCTGCACAAGCTGAAGGACCGGGGCATCGATGCCGATGAGGTGACGATCGTCCTGAACACGCATCTCCATTTCGATCACGCCGGCGGCAACACCGTGCGCGGCGAGCGTGGCCGTCCACAGCCCGCGTTCCCACGAGCGCGCTATGTCATCCAGCGGGTCGAGTGGGAGGACGCGCTGCATCCGCATGAGCGCAGCCGGGCCTCGTACTTCGCCGACGACTTCGCGCCGCTAGAGCGGGCGGCGGAGTTCGTCGACGGCGAGGCCGAGATCCTCCCCGGGCTGCGCGTCGTCCGCGTGAAAGGGCACACCCGCGCGACCCAGTACCTGCTGCTGCGCCAGGATGGCCGGACGCTGTTCTTCTCCTGCGATTTCATGATGTCGCGTCATCACCTGCCGCTGCCGTGGATCCCGGCGCTGGACCTCTATCCGATGGACACGCTCGCGGCCAAGAAGGAGCTACTGCCGCGCGCCGTCGCAGAGGAATGGCTCGTGGCGTTCACGCACGACCTGCCTCGCTTCGGTCATGTCCGCGAGCGCGATGGGAAGTACATGTTCGAGGAGCTCGCCGCGCAACCATGACGTCCCCGGTACGCGCCGACGTGTGCATCATCGGCGCCGGTCTGGTCGGCTGCGCCTCCGCATATCAGCTGGCGAAGCGCGGCGCCGACGTCATCGTCCTCGAGCGGGGCTGGCCGGGCGCCGGCTCATCGTCGGGCGGGATGGGCGGCTTCCGCCAACAGTTCGCCGACGCCGTCGACGCCGAGCTCGTTCGCGCCAGCCTGCCGATCATCCGAGAGCTCGCCCCCGAGGCGCTCGCGCCGCGCGGCTACCTGTTCGTGGCCGAGACCGAAGCCGGCATGCGCGAGCTCGCTGACGGCATCGAGGGGATGCGCGCCTTCGGCGTGCGCGTGCGCATGGTCGACCAGCGCGACATCGCCGAACTGATACCGGGCATTGTCACCGCCGATCTGCTCGGCGGGCGCATCGGCGATGACGACGGTTGGGGCGATCCGCGACTGGTGCTCGAACGGACGGTCGCGGCGGCGCGCGAGCTGGGGGCGCGGATCGTGGAGCGCCAGAACGTCACCGCGATCCGCGCACGAGACGGCCACGTGCGCGAAGTCGAGTCGACTGGCTTCAGCGTCGTCGCGGCGAGCGTGCTCGTGGCCTGTGGCGCGTGGACGGCGGACGTCCTCGCGACGTGCGGCGTCGAGGTCCCGATCTGGCCGTACCGCCGCCAAATCGCACGGGCCGGTCCGTTCCCGGCGCTGCGGCAGATCCCGATGACGATCGAATGCGAGTCCGGTCTGCATTTCCGGCCGCGCGGCGACGATCAGCTCTTCTCGATGCCGAACCTGACCCGCGACGGCGCGCTGGAGAAAGCGCCGACGTCACGCGGACCAGCGGCGCCGCTGATCGTGGATCCTCGCGCGCTGTCGTGGACGCGTCAGAAGGCCGCGGCACGACATCCCGACTTCGCCGCGTTGCGCTTCGCGGAGTCCTGGGCCTGCTACTACGAGATGACGCCCGACGACCACCCCATCATCGGCGCGGTGCCGGAGGTCGAAGGGCTCTTCGTCGCGGCCGGCTTCTCCGGCCATGGGTTCATGCAATCCGCGGCCGTCGGCGCCTGCGTCGCGGAGCTGCTGACCGACGGAGTCTCACGCACCGTGGACATCGGCGACTTCTCTATCGAACGCTTTCGCGGAGCACGCTCGACCTTCTCGCCGTCGGTGCTCTAGAGCTGCAGCGCGGCGACGTCGGCGATGCGCGCGACGGTGTGGTCGGGCTCGCGGCAGCCCTCGGTGTCGTGCGAGTACTTGCCTTGGCGCACGAAGACGGTCACGACGTCCGGCTCGCGCTCTTTGACTTCGTCGAGAATGCGCGGCTTATCGTCAACGAGCACGTAGCATTCGGCCGGATGGCGCCGTCGTACCTCCTCCAGGCGCGTCTCCTTGTGCTCGTAGATCAGGACCCGGCCGTCGACCGCCCGCGCCAGACCGGAACGGCCGATCTTGGTGGCCTGGAAAATGAGGTCTCCGTCGGACAGGATCACCGTCGTGCCGCGTCGGCCGAGCGCGCGGATGGTGTCAAAGGCTCCCGGAAAAACGTATCGGTCGAACGGATGCCCGAGCACGAGCGCACAGACCTCGGTGTACTTCGGCTCTTCGGGGAACTCGCGCGCGAAGCGTCGGAGCGTCTCGGGGTAGTCGACGTAGCCGCACGCGATGCGGACCTCTTCGTAGATGGCGTGGAATCGCGCGGTGTGCTCGTCGCCGAGCAGCGCGCGCACCTCACGGTCGAGGTCGGCATTGAAGCGGTCGTTATCCAGCAGGGTGTTGTCGACGTCGAGCAGGAAGACCGTGTGCACGCGTCCATAATGGCGCGTCGTGCGGGTCATTCGTCCGAGGCCCTCGGCACGCGAGCGGTCGCGCGGCGAGATCTTCCGCGGCGAGGCATACACGCAGCCGGTCGTCGACGACGGCGCGGGGCCACGCCTGCTGGAGGTCGCGTTCGTCAACGGAGCGCGCACCAAGCTGCATCGGCACACCTCGGATCAGATCCTGCTGATCGAGGCCGGGCATGGTGTCGTCGGCACGCCGAGCGAAAAGCACGAGGTCGCTGCCGGTGATGTCGTCGTCATTCCAGCCGGAGAAGCGCACTTTCACGGCGCGTCGGACGGACAGGACATGACGCACTACTCCGTCCTCGGCGCCGACAACCAGACCGCGGTCCTGGAGTAGGCGCGCCCGGTCAGATCCCGACGAGTCTCCGCAGCCAGAAGGCGTCGCGCTCCGGAAGCGTAGCGATGCGCATGCCCACCAGGGTCAGCGCGCCGCCGGCGAGCTGCAGCGGCGCGACGTATTCGCCGAGGAGCACCGCCGCCAGGATCAGCGTCCCGACCGGGACCATGTAGCTCGTCAGCGCGGCCCGTCCGGCGCCGACTCGCACCACGAGGTGATAGAAGCCGACGAAGCCGATCACCGTCGGGAACAGCACCATGTACCCGATCGCGGCCCACGCCACCAGCGGCCACGCCGGAATCGTGGCGACGCCGCCTTCGGCCAGCGCCAGCGGCGTGAGGATCACCCCGCCGGCAAAGGCCGCGATCGCGGTCACCCCGAGCGGCGAGCCCGATCGCAGCACGGACTTCCCGATGATCGTGTAGATCGCCCAGCACAGCCCGCCGCCGAGGATGAGGAGATCGCCGACAAGCCGCGCCGTGCCCTGCCCGCCGGTGAGCCCGGCACCGCCGATGACCACGAGCGACACGCCGGTCATGGACACCAGCAGCCCCACTACGCTGTCGCGACGCAGCGGCTCGCCGGCGAAGAGCGCAGCGAGAACGGTCGCGAGCGCGGGCGTGAACGTCGGCACCAGCAACCCGCCATCGCTCGCTGGCGCGGACAGGAGCCCGATGAACACGAGGGCGTTGTAGGCGACGATGCCGCTGGCGGCGAGAGCTGTGAGTCCGGGCCAGCGAGACCAGGGAATGCGCGAACCCGTGGCGCGCGTCAGGGCGAGCAGGATGGCACCCGCGGCGAGGAAGCGGACCGCGGACCATGCCAGCGGCGGCGCGGATTGATCGGCGATCTTTCCCGCGATCCAACCCCCCGACCAAGTGAGCGCCACGATGCCCATCAGAGCCCAGTCACGAAGTCTCACGTGCGCATACCATCGCACGCACGTGACCCAGCCGATCGTCTTCGGCACCGACGGGTGGCGGGCCCGGGTCGCTGAGGACTACACCTATGACAACGTGCGCATCTGCGCCCAGGCCGTCGCGGACTGGGTGAATGCGGCGGGCGAGCGGGCACGTGGCGCTGTCGTCGGCTACGACCGGCGCTTTTGCTCCGAGTTCTTCGCCCAGGCGGCGGCGGAGGTCCTCGTCGCGAACGGCGTCCGCACGGTCCTCGCCGACAAGGCATCGCCAACGCAATCGATCTCGTATGCCGTGCCGGTGAATCACGCGTTCTGCGGCGTAGTGATCACGGCGTCGCATAATCCATGGACCGACAACGGCTTCAAGGTCAAGACCGAATCTGGGTCGGCGGCGTCGCCGGACATCCTCGCCATCCTGGAGCGCTCGATCCGCGAGATGGAAGCGGGCAAGCGCGCGCCGAAGCGCGCCGGCGATGCTCAGGCCATCCCCGCCTTCGATCCGAAAGGGCCGTATCTGGCGCGCGTCGCGCAGCTCTTCGATCTGCAGCAGATGCGTGATTCGGGGTGGACCATCGTCGCCGAGCCGCTGTATGGCTCGGCCGGCGGTTACTTCACCGAGCTTCTCGGCGGCGGAAAGACGAAGGTCGTCGAGCTGCACAGCGAGCGCAATCCCTACTTCGGTGGCGTCAATCCGGAACCGATCCCGCCGAACATCGATGAGTTTCTGACGCGCATCCCGAAGGAGCGCGCAAACATCGGGCTGGCCGTCGATGGCGACGCCGATCGCGCCGGGCTCGCCGACGAGCGCGGCAACTTCATCAACCAGCTTCAGGTCTTCGCGCTGCTGATGTGGTACCTGCTGGAGGTCCGCAAATTGCGGCAGCCCGTGGTCAAGACGGTGAACATGACGCTGATGGCCGATCGCCTCGGCGCCGCTTATGGCGTTCCGGTGTATGAGGTGCCGGTCGGCTTCAAATACATCGGCCCCAAGATGCAAGAGACGGGCGCGATGATGGGCGGGGAAGAATCCGGTGGTTTTGGGTTCGCCATGCACCTGCCCGAGCGCGACGGCATCGTCGCCGACCTGTTTCTCCTGGACTTCTGTCTGAAAACGAAGAAGCGGCCGTCGGAACTGCTGGCCGAACTGCAGGCGAAATACGGGCCCTCGTACTACCTGCGTCGCGATGTGCGCTTCCCGGCGGACGAATACCAGCAGATCCGCACACGCACGCTCGCGCGTCTCGCCGAGGAGCATCCGGAGGCGCTGGCGGGCAAAGCCGTTAAGCGCATCGTGGCACTCGACACGAAGGACGGCGTGAAGTATTTCCGCGACGACGACTCCTGGCTGCTGATCCGGTTCTCCGGCACCGAGGCGCTGATGCGCATCTACACCGAAACGCGAACGCCGGACGACGTGCAGCCGATGCTCGACGCGGGCGCGAAGCTTGCGGAGGTGAAGGCATGACGACGCTACGAGATCTTTCGATCATCGACGATCCACAGAAGATCCGCGCCGCGGATCCGGAAGGGATGCTCGATCGCATCCGCGAGCTCGGGCTGCAGATCCGGCAGGCGTGGGAGCGCACCGGGCAAGCGCAGCTGCCGCGCGATCTGGCCAAGGTCCGTGATATCACCGTGCTGGGCATGGGCGGGTCGGCCATCGGCGGAGACCTGGCCGCGGCGCTTCTGGCGAACGAGCTGACCGTCCCGATGCAGGTGCACCGCGACTACGGCTGTCCCAACTACGTCGGTCGCGAATCGCTGGTGATCGCGTCCTCGTATTCCGGTAACACCGAGGAGACGCTGTCGGGTTTCGCCGAAGCGCGGAAGCGCGGCGCGAAGCTCCTCGTCCTCACCACCGGTGGCAAGCTGGCCGACGAAGCGAAGGCCGCGAACCTTCCGCTCGTCACCTTCTCGTACAAGGCGCGGCCAAGGGCGACGCTGGGCTGGTCGCTGGGCCTGGTCCTCGGTGCGCTCTCGCGGATCGGGCTGGTCCGCGACCTGTCCTCCGACATCACGGCCGCGCTGACGGAGCTGGATCGATACGCGGGAACGCCGGACCTGGGTAAGGACCTGGCGCGAACGTTGTTCGGCCGCATCGTCGGTGTGTACGGCGCCGGCGTCATGGGCGTGATGGCGCGGCGCTGGAAGGGACAGTGGAACGAGAACGCCAAGAACTGGTCGTTCTTCGACGTGATGCCAGAGCTGAATCACAATGCCGTCGTCGGCTTTCCGCACCCCGACATCGCACCGGAGGCGCTTTCGATCATCTTCCTGCGCAGCTCGCGCGATAATCCGCGCGTCTCGACGCGCTACGACGTCACGGCGCAGCTGCTCGAGCGTGCCGCGATACCGCTGAACCAGCTGTCATTCCGCGGCGCGAACCCACTATCGGAAGCGCTGCAGGCCGTGTACCTCGGCGATCTCGCCTCCTTCTATGTCACGCTGCTCAACGGGGAGGATCCATCTCCGAACACGTCCATCGACTACCTCAAGGCGCAGCTCGCCAAGACGTAGTAACGCACTTCCGCTACTGCCCGAACGACGGCACGCCGCTGGTATCGAGCCGGATCGACGGCCGCGATCGCCCGGCGTGCCCGAGCTGCGGCTTCGCCGATTTCATGTGGGTCCAAGTCGCCGCGAACGTTGCGGTCGAACGCGACGACGGCCTGCTGCTGGTGAAGCTGAACTACGGCCCGCGGAGCGGGCGCTGGGCGCTGCCGGGTGGACTCGTCGAGGACGACGAGACCACTGAGGCCGCGGCCCGGCGCGAGACCGAGGAGGAGACCGGCTTGCGCGTGGAGCTCGACGGATTGCTCACGACCTGGATGCGGCCGGGCTTCCCGGTGCTGGTGGTGATCTACCGCGGTCGCATCGTCGGCGGCGACCTCAAGCCCGCGCCGGAGGAGGCAAGCGACGTCGCCTTCTTCCCGCGCGCGGAGCTTCCTCCGCTGGCGGAGCTCGCCTGGCCATCCACCGCGCATGGGGTCGACACCTGGCGCGCGTTCGAGACGCCACGGCCCTAACTGCGGATAGAGCGGGAGCCGGCCACAACGTGGCCGGCTCCCTTGCGCGAGGCGTGAGCCGCCTGACTAAGGCGTGGCTTTGAAGATGAAGATGTCTTCATCTGGGATGTGGGTCGGTCCACTGGCGTTGCGTGTGTCGGACCAGACCATGTAGACGGTTCCGCCCGCGCCGGCCGCGACGCTGGAGTAGTCGCCGAGGAATCCGGCCTGCGCGGCATTCGCCTGCGGGCTGGGGTTGGTCTGGCTGTCGCTGGCATTGGTGTACGAGCCGAAGCTTCCGCCCGACTTGACCAGGTAGCCGTACCCAAAGGTGCCGTCACCGACGGTCGTGGTGTGCCGCGCGGTGTTCGCGCGGTATGTACTCACGGCAACTTTGCCCGTGGTCGTGATCGCGACGGATGGCTCGAAGTAAGCCCCGGTGCCGGCCGGCGTGAGCCTGGTCCCGCCGCCGTTCGCGTCAGTCCAATGCGAGCCACCATCGGTGCTCTCGGAGACGATCACCTTATAGGCGCCCTTGTTCGTCGCCGTCAGTCCGCGCGTGTCGGTCCACACCGCCGCAAGGTGATTCGCATTGCTGGGGTCGAGGGCGATCTGCGGGAAGTCCTGGCTGCGGATGTTCAGCGAATCGACGCATTGCTCTGGACCGCGTCCGAAGTCGCATAGCGCCGCGTTCGTCTCGTCGTCGACGCCGACCTTCACCGGCGCGCCGATCGTCGAGAGGTCCGCGCTGACGCGCACCCCGAGCTGCTGGTTGACCAGCGTGGGGGTGTTGAAGTTGTTGAAGACCACGAAGACATCGCCGTTCGGAAGGACCACGGGCATCGAGCCCTGGTCGACGTTGCAGGAGTCTGCGGGGATCTGCGGGTTGAAGGAGTTGCCGAGCGTGCACAGCGGGGAACGTCCGCTGATCTCGATCGGCGTGGTCCAGTGGGGTGTCGGTGTCAACACCCACTTGGACAGCATGATCGGCGCCTCGCAGAAGCCGCCGCGGTTCATCGACCGCTTGCATCGCGGCTCCGCACGGAAGTCGGTCCAGGTGACGTAGACCTCGCTGTGTCCGGCGCGCATGTCGCCGGCGATGAACTCCTTGTCGAAGAAGTGAGCGCCGCTGGCGTCCTCGGTGCCGACGACGAATGGCGATGCGCCCGCCGCGACATTGGAGTACGCGGAGCCCTTGAGCGCCGCGGTCGACGGTACGACGAAGAGGCCGCTCGCGTTGCTGTTCACGTCGAAGACGACGCAGCTGTACCAGGCCACGCCGTTGCCGTTGAACGTCAGCGCCGGGTCGCTTGCGGCGTCGTAGGTGTGGCCGATCGGCGAGAGGTGCTGGAAGAACGGCGGTTGGCCGTCGCCCCAGGTGGCACCTCCGTTGAGCGAGTAGTCGAAGCCGCAGTGGTTGAAGCCGACGCGGCTGTCGTTCTGCCCGACGATGATGTTGTTCGGGTCGAGCGGGTTTACCGCCACTTGTTCTTCGGCTTGACGGCGGAGCGTGCAGTCTTGGTTCGTGCGCGGGTTCGTCAGGCTGCCGCGGTTGGCGCAGCCGAGCGCCGATACTGTCGCGTCCGGTGGCGTATCCGAGCCAACAGACGAGCGCACGTCGGCCATCTCCGCGCGCATGTCGTCGAACGCGACCTCGGAGCCTGCCGAGGGATGGGCGATCGCCTTGCCGTTATCGAAATGCGGGTGGCCGTTGACTGGATCGATGAGCGGATGCGGGACCGCGGTCGCGGTCAGGCCGAACAGGATGCTCGCGATCGCGAGACCTGCGGCCGCTGGAATGACGAGAAGCGCGCGTCGGCCAGGTTTCACTGATCAATTCCCCCTCTGTTGCTGTGGATCCCCTGTGGTTACCGGCCACGGGATTATGGGAAGGAGCAACGCCGGTCACAAGCAAAAGCGAGAAATAGATACTTTCGTCTCAGCAGACGCAAAGTCATGTGCGATCAACGATCAGATCAGCGCCGAGGTGCACGCGAAACGGTCGGCGACAAAGCTAGGCAGGCGCCTGACCAGATCGACCAAACTTGTGGCGAGATAGCAGGCGAGCAGCCACAGCCGCGGATTTATGGGGCACTTTGGCACCTCGAAGTGCCTGAAAGCGGAATCTATACTGCCGTCCTCGGCGTCCTCGGTACCAAGAATCGCGTGGGGAGGTATCGCGGGAATGAACTCCAGCCTCATCTCCAAGATCGAGAAGGCCAAGCGTTACGCCGCTGAGCCGGAGCGCGTCAAGTTCCGTCACTTCGAGGTGGACTTCCGTGGCGACAACGACGCGCATCGGGTGAAACTCGAGGGAGATGCCTGGCAATGCACCTGCGATTACTTCTCCGTACATAAGATTTGCGCGCACGTCATGGCGCTCGAGCGCCTGTTCGGCGACCATCTCTCCGACGAAGCTCGCTACGCGCGCGAGCAGATCACAGCGCAGCCGCTCTTCACGTAGTCCGGTTCGCTCGAGCGGCTTCGACCCGGCGCCACAGCGCCGCCCAGATCGCTCGTCGTGTCACGTCGTCCGGCGCGGACCCGCTGCGATCGCGGTAGCGCATCACGCCCCGCGCGGCGAGGGCGCCCCAGGCCTTTGGGCGCGCGGCGACGGCGTCGGCGAAGAGCTCGCGGTTCTGGCTCACCGTTTCATCCGCGACGACCTCGACGGGGTCGACGAGGTCGAGCTGCAGGAAACCCTGCTCTTGATGCGTGCCATCGGGAGCCCACGGCACCGCGCGGTCGAAGGGCGGGCCGTCGAACGCGAAGGAGTGGTACTCGCCGTTTTCGCCGCAGGGATCGACATCGTAGGCCGCGATCGCCTCAGGAAACGAGGGGTCGATGACGCGGCCGAGCCACGAGGCCGGCAGCCGTCGCAGCTCGACGCAGGTGATCACGGCTCGGCCGCCGCCGTGGACAAAGTCGCGCACGACCGCATCAGGCGACTCGCCCCACAGCGGCTCGACGTGGTCCAGACCGGCTTGACGGACTCGCACCTCGTACCAGGCTCTGACGTCGGCCAAATGGATATCGCCGAAGATGACGCCGCCGAAGCCTTCGGCCGCGAGGGAGGCGAGGGCGGCGCGGAAGCTCGCTTCGAAATTCGGCCACGAGGTGGCGATCTGCCGCAACGGAATTTCGAGGACCGACGCTTGGGCCGCGATCAGCTCGGCGCGCGTCGCATGGAAGCGAACGCGTCGCGAGCTGTCGTCGATGATGTTGAGGAGCGCGCCCACCTCCAGGCCGTCGCGCTGCGCGCGTCGAAGAGCGAGGGCGCTGTCCTTGCCTCCCGACCACATCACGGCGTAGCGCGCCATGCCACTACGCTACGGAGGTGCGTGTCGTGTCGCTCGTGCCGGCAGGCACGGAGATGGTCGCGGCGCTGGGTCTGGGTTCGTGGCTCGTCGCCGTCACCCACGATTGCGATTTCCCGCCCGAGGTGCGAGCGCTACCGCGTGTAACGCGATCGACGATCGCCGCCGGAGCATCGAGCGGCGCCATCGACGCGGCCGTACGCCGGGCCGCGGCGGTCGGCGAGAGCACCTTTCACCTCGACGGCGAGGCGCTGCGCGCCGCTGACCCCGAGGTCATCGTCGGACAGACGCTGTGCGCGGTCTGCGCTGTGACCCTCGAGTCCCTGCCCGCCGCAATGCGCGCTCGCATCGTCCCGCTGGAAGCCACGTCGCTGGATGGGATGTTCGATGATCTCGCGCGCTTAGCCGTGGCACTCGGCGTCGAGGAGCGTGGCGCGGCCCTCGCCACGTCGCTTCGGATCCGCCTCGAAGCGATCCGGTGCGCTGTCGACGGGGTGTCGCGTCCCCGCGTCGCGTGTCTGGAGTGGCTCGATCCGCTGTTCAACGGCGGCCACTGGGTGCCGGAGCAGGTCGCACTGGCGGGTGGCGAGGACGTCCTGGGCCGCGCGCGCGAGCGCTCGCGAGAGATCGAGTTCGCGGAGCTTCGCCGCGCGGATCCCGATTTCATCGTGCTCATGCCATGCGGCTTCGGTGTGGAGCGGGCAACCGCCGAGGCCGAGCTCCTCCTCTCGCGCGACGACTGGGCGGCGCTCGCGGCCGCGCGCGCGGGACGCATCTACGCCGTCGACGGCGCGTCGTACTTCAGCCGTCCGGGTCCGCGGCTGATCGAGGGTGTCGAGGTGCTCGCCTCGGTGCTGCAGTCGGATCGTGTCGCTGCGGCGCCGGCCGCGTCCGTCCGCCAGGTCGCGTCATATACTCCACGCGCCAACTGAATAACCGCTCTTCGAAGCGAAGCCGGTGAGATTCCGGCACGGTCCCGCCACCGTGATGCGCGAGATGCGCA
>Ga0066709_100000862_pt1 | contig 18323 bp, 20 predicted proteins | sample GraSoiAngelo_158_FD_79665 | JGI IMG/M metagenome (GOLD analysis project Ga0066709, IMG submission 79665) | Grasslands soil microbial communities from the Angelo Coastal Reserve, California, USA - 14_1009_16_30cm | ecosystem: Environmental > Terrestrial > Soil > Grasslands | place: USA...
CGGCCGCATGGAGGCCGGCTAACCCAGGGCGGGGGCCTGCGCGGCACGTCGGGAAGCCCCCAGAGCTTCGTCTCCTAGGATTTACAGTAGAATCCGCAGCGGAGAGGGGGGGATTCGAACCCCTACAAAGCTAGACATGCTTGCGTGCCTTGATACGGGAAAACGCTGGCGATTTCACTGGTTGCCCGGAGACTTGCGACGAACCCTCGAACCCGAGACGGCCCGCGATTTGCCCGGTTTGACCCCCGAAATGGGGACGCCGTCCCCACGAAGATTAGGCGAACCTAGCAGAGCGAGCTGGGTGCGCGTGTCGCCTCCCAAGTAGCGACCGTAGTGCTTCTCGATCATGTCGACGCTCGTCCCGACGTACTCCGCGAGCCACTTGATCCGCACGCCTCGAGTCAGCGCCACAGAGATGAACGTGTGTCGGGTCGCATAGAACTTCCGTGGGCGCACCCCGACCGCGCGGAGTGCGGGGTGCCAGTACTTGCCAAAGTTGTCCGCGAAGATCGGACGCCCCTCAGTGTTGCGAAAGACGAAATCCTCATCCGTGACGTGCAGCGGCTTCACGCCGCGCAGCACGTCGACCACGGTGCGCGCCAGGTCGATCGTCCGCTCACTCGCCGCTGTCTTCGGCGCGTTGTCTTCGCCGAGCGTCCGGGATCGTCTCACCATGAGCTTGGCTGTCCGCAGGTCCACGTCACCCCAGCGGAGCGCCACGAGCTCGCTCGGTCGGCACCCGGTCCAAAAGGCCGTCAGGACGAAGGCATGATAGTGCGGGCGCTTTCGCCGGAAGTGCTTGACGATCGAATCGCGCTCCCCCTCGTCGAAGGGGTCGGGCTTGTGGGCCGGGCGACGCGGCCACTTCAGGGTGGCGAACGGATCGCCCGTCACAAGCTTGTCGGTCTGGCGCGCGTCGCGATAGAGCGCCCTGAACGTCGCGTCGATCACGTTCCGAACGCTCTTGAGCGCCAGAGGCTTCTTGAGGAGCTCGGCCCGGAAGCGCTCGAGGGCCGCCGGGGTGATGGTGTCAAACGGGAGATCACCGAACGCCGGTAAGATATGGTTGCGCAGGTGCTTCCGGTAGTCGTAGGCGCACCACGCCCGGACGAGCGGCGGCTTCTTCCGCGGAAGCCAGACGGTGTCGGCGTATTCCCGGAGTGTAAGGACGCGAGGGGCGGCCGGCGGTGGCTTCAGCAGCGCGGCCTTGCTGCCGTTCGGGAACCATCGCACGTAGTCGAAGCTCCCGGCGGCCATCTCGTCCGCGATGACGCGAGCGCGGGCATCGAGCCGCTTGCGGTTCGTCGGGGTGTCGCGGAGTCCCGTACGCTCCTGCGACTGATAGCCGGGAACGAGCTTCGATCGAAGCCTGTAGGCGAGATAGCCCGAGCTCGTCGTGCGAACCTTACAGCCCACGACGGCCGACGCTATACGCCCGTGCGTCGTTCGGCGTCAACGCGACGACGATCTGCCGCCCGCTTCTCCGCAACGTCTTTCATGGCGCCCTCCGTCGCAGGCCCTCGCGCGGAATGTCCGGGCCGTACGCAAGGCCCTCGTCCCTGCCCTGCTCCGCGCCCCCTTCCAGCCACCGCACGAGCGCCGACCACTTGAAGCGCGGGCCGATCCCCGGGCGCGAGAACCAGTGCTCGCCACTGCGCCAGGTCCCACCGTACATGCGGTTGCGAACCGTCTTCGGCGCGAGCTTCAGCCGGGCCGCGACCTCGGCGACGGTCAGGTACACATCGGCGATCGGCGCACCGTCCATACCCGCTCCGAAGCACGCGCGATGCCTGCCGCGGACCCTAAAAAGCCCGCGACCTTCGGTGGCCCGACACGATGCCCTAGGCCGGGCACGGCGTCGGACAGCCTACGCGCCATGGCGGTCAACGTGCCCCGCGCGGTGCTACCGCTCGTGAGGCGCTGCGGCGAGCGGAGCCGAGGGCGCGGTATTCTCGCCGCTCGCCCGTCTCGCGTTCTTGCTGCGAGCCGTTGACGGCCATACCGCGAAGAGTCCCCTGCAGCCATTGTGCGGCCGACTCAGAATCCAAGCTTGCACAGCGATCTTCGATGTCAGCGCCGCGTAGCGCCGACGGCGGCCCGGGACACCCGGGAGAAGCGGAAACCGGTGCTTCTGCGTCCAGCGGTAGACACGGGTCCACGTGATGGCACGCCCCCCGAGGTCCCGGAGACCGAGGTCATGGAGGTAGTCGAGAATGGCGTCGCGGCCCGCGAGCGCGTGATCCTCGACGTGGGCCGTCAGGAGCGCGTAGAGGCGGGCGCGTTCAATCTCGCAAGCAGCGGCGTCGCGAGCCATCCTGTCGGTGAAGGTAAGGCGGCCCGAGGCCAAGGGGCAACGAGGCGCACGATGCCTGCGCGACGGGGGTGAAGGCCGTCATGTCCAGCCGCCATTCACGAGGGTACTACCTTCGCGGTCACTACGGCTTTCTCTCTCTTCTCTTTCAAGGATTTAGGAGAAGGCCGTGAAGGCCGTACTCGCCGTATGGCGGTCGGCCAGGTACTACCTTCCGGGCACCTTGCGACAGCCCCGAACCCCCACACCGCATAGAGCGTGTCGTGTGCGCTGGGGGTCAGGATCGCGCGTCCCGCTGGACGGGATGCCGGCGGCGCCGCACCCGGCGCACGGGCGGCGCTCCCGCATCGCTAGCCTTCGCGTGGCCGTCGCGCTTCGTTCGCCAGCGCGCTGTGCGCTCGGTTTGCGAGCATCGGGCGCTGCAGTAGTCCTGCCGCCCCACTGCGAGGAACACCGTGGCGCACGTCGCGCGCTGGCAGCGCCGCAGGCGCAGTCCGACATCGAGCAGGAGGGTGGCGACCGCCGCGAGGAACCCGCTGCCATCATCGGGGGCGCCAGTCAGGACAGGTGCGACGCGCTCGCCGTCGCGGCGCACGGCAACGCGAACGTCGTCAGGCAGGTCCAGCCGGCCCTTCGTCGTGAACGTGGCGAGCGCCTCGCGGACCTTGACCTGCAACGCATGAATCGCTCCCGCGTCGTTCAACCATAGACGGCCCCGCTGGTCAGGGCGGCCGGCCCGACTGTGGAGATCGGCCAACGTCCAGTGCTCAGGAGGTCCCGCCGGCCGGGGTGTGCGCACAACCGGCGAGCCCATCGCCATGAACACGCGCGCTTCCTGCCTCGCGTCCTCGGCCGCGTGGGCGTCCGACAGGTCCCGGTGCGCGAAGGCAAGGAGCCAGGCCGCGCGGGCGTCGGGGGTGAGACCGACCCGGGTGATCGCTTCTACCAGCTCGAGGGGGACGGTCCGAGAGCCGTGTCTACGCATACTGCCGCAATAGCACGTCCCTTCCGTAGACACAACGGGTGACGGTTACTGTCCGTTGATACGTTGCAAAGGCACGCTCGGCGCCTTACTCTACGAGTGAGGGCGTGATGCCCTGAAGGAGGGTCCCGAGTCCATGAGCGAGCCGCTTTCGGTCAGCGAAGCCGCCACGATGCTAGGCGTCTCACACTTCACCGTGCGAGCTTGGCTGCGCGCGCGCCTGATTCCGCACTACAAACTCCGGCGCCGGATCGTGCTCGATCGCGCCGACGTGGAGGCGTTCCTTGCTCGCCGCCGCGTCGAGGCGGATCAGCCGTGACGCGCGCCACCGGAGGGCGTCGGGTTCGGCTCGAGGGTGAGCCGCGCCTGTTCGAGATGAGCCAGAGCAGGAAGCCGGACCGCGAGCGTGTCCGATGAACCCGTCCCCCAGCGATCATAACCCCCCGGCCGGTCTGACGGCCGAAGACGTTGCCGAGCGTGCGGCTATTGGTGCGCGCATCCGTTCGGCGGCCGAGTTGCGTGTACCCGCAACCGACGCGCCGTCGCCCGCACCTGATGGCGCGATGGATGAGGGCGGCCCTGACCCCGAGGACGAGGCGCGCAGGGTAGCTGCCTTTGACCGACTGAGAGAACTGCCCGCGCTGTATCGAGCAGGCGCAATCCAGCGAGAGGAGCTTGTCCACGATGCCCTTGCTGCTGCCGGGCACTTTGATCTGCTCACGCGGAGCACCCTCCACGACAAGCTCGAGTTCGACACGCAGGAACATTTCTGCGAGCTGTGGAACGACGATCACGACTGCCTGAGGCACACCGTATTTACCCAGCTGCGCACCGGACAGGAACGGCGAGCGTGGTTGCAGCACACCGAGGCGGCGCGTGCGAAGGTTCAGGCGCGCCTGGCGAAGCTTGAGCTCGCGCCCCGTCGAAAAATTTGCGCGCTGCTGTCCAAGCCGGAAACGTACGAGACAGGCTTACGCAAGCTTTGGCCTAGGGCGGGTGAAGGCACGCGCTGGCACATCGCCCGCGACATCAGCCCGGAGTCCATCGACTGGCTCTGGCGTGGCCGCCTCGCGCGCGGGAAGTGCAGCATGCTGGACGGCGATCCGTCTCAAGGAAAAAGCACGCTCTCGATCGACCTCGCCGCGCGCATCTCGACTGGCACGCCGATGCCCGACGAGACGGTACGCCATGAGCCCGCGGGCGTTGTCCTCATCAACTTCGAGGACGGCCTCGCGGATACCATCCGCCCTCGGCTCGAGGCGGCGGGGGCCGATCTCTCCCGCATTCTGGTCTTCGACTTGGCCCACGCCCCAACGATCCCGGACGACCTTGCGCTAGTCGAGGCGGCGATTGACCGTATCGGCGCCGCCCTGATCGTCGTCGATCCACTGATGGCGAGCGTGAGCGAGAAGGCAGACAGCCACAACGACCATTCGATGCGCCGCGCCCTGCGACCGCTCATAGCGCTGGCTGAGTGCAAGCGCGTCGCGCTCCTCGCGCTGCGGCATCGCCCGAAGGGTGGCGGGCGCAGCGCCGTGATGAGCGGGAATGGCTCTGTGGCGATCATCGGCGCGGCCCGGTGCGGCCTGCTTTCGACCCCCGATCCTGACGATCCGCAGAATCCACACGCGCACGTCATCGCCGGAACCAAGTCGAACCTGAGCGAGTCGGTTTCGTCGCTCCGCTACGTGACGATCGGCGTGAGCCTCGCCACCGCGAGCGGCCCCATCGAGACATCACGCATTGAGTGGCGCGGAACGTCTAGCTTCTCGGGCGATGCACTTGTCGCGCGGGAAGCCGCGAACCCGAGTCGCCGTGACGCCGTACGTGAGGCCATGGATCAACTCGCCGAGTTCTTGAAGGGCGGCCCGAAGCCTGCGGCCGAAGTCTATCGACACCTCGGACGAGATCGGCATGACACTACGCTCCTGCGGGCGAAGAACCGCCTCGGCGTTCAGCCCTACAAAACGAAGGGAAAAGACGCGCCCTGGCTGTGGGCGCTGCCGACCGCGACCGAGCTCGCCACGCAGCCCGCAAGGTGGCCGATGCCTCCCGATGAGGAGCAGCCGCGAGGGAAGGTGGCGTGATGCCTTTCCACACCGCCCGCACCGATCGCGCCTCCCGGCCCGAGCCGCGACGAACCAGCGGGGGCGCCGCGTGACGCGTTTCGCCGACCCATCCCTCGACGCCCGTATCCGCGAGGGGCTCGACATCGTTCTGCGCCGAGCTCAGCGGTTCACGCGGAACGAGGATTTCCGCGACGATCTGACCGGGGCTGGTGCGGAGGCCGTGGTACGCGCGGCGCGCGTCTACAACCCCGCGTTCGGGGTCCCTTGGTCAGCCTTCGTGACGATCGCGGTCCGCCGAGAAATGGCCGCCGAAGCGGGGCGTCAGCGCGGGGTCCGACTACCTCGCGCCGTTGCGCGAACAGTCCGCGCGGCGAGGCTCCAGAGTCAGCCCCTGCCCGCCGCGATCTACGATACGCGGAGGCGCAAGCTTGTCCCCGTCGTGATTGTCCCCGTGCCGCTCGACGACGATTTCAATGAAGTCTGCGCGCCGTCGCCGGAGGAGCAGCTTCTTGCCCGCGAGGCCGCTCACGCGAGAGTGACGGCGAGTCGTCGGCGTTTACAGCGCGCGCGGAAGCCGAAGGCCGCCTAGGCGAGAGAGTCTTGCGGGTCGGCGCGGGACCCACCAGCGGTAGCTGCTCCCTGTCAGCGGAGAGGTTGTGGTTCCACTTGCCTTACCCGGTACTTTCGAGGTAGCCGCGCCTTTCATCGTGCGGCTCATCCGAGACTGGGTTTCAGCCTGGTGGGCTGGTCAGCGCGACGCCTGGGGCCGCTGGTGGCGCTATCGACGCGACGACCTGCGGCTCCAACATGATGAGCGCCAGGTGATCGCGGAACTTGCGTGGCTCACGGGCGAGGCTCAAGAGCATGGTGAACCCCGTCTGACGCAGCTCATCCGTCAGGCGCAAGACGCCAAAAACAAGATCGAACGACGCCGGCTTCGCGCGGCGACCGAATACTTGACTGCGGAGGGGGCACGACTCTTGATCTCGGCCCCGGGAGCGGCCAACGCCTGGATTGGGGAGCCAGGTAGACCAGGGTACTTGTCCCGAATCGGCGTCACGGAGTTTGCAAATCGGATTCGACGGGAACAGCGCGGGCGACGGCAGGGTCTCGTCGCGTTGGTGGGGGTCATCGCTGCGGTGACCGGCTTGATCGCGGCGGCGACGGGCCTCCTCGCGATTCGCCGCCATCCACCAGCCGAGGCCCCGCGTCTCGGAGAGTCGCCCCGCCCGGGTCTCGTATCGCCCACCACTCTCCCACCCAAAGCCACGAGTACGAGTACGACGGCCACCACCTCGACGATGCTGACGCCAACCTCAACGGTACCGGCTGCGCATGACGCTGATGCGGAGACGGGGAGTTAGCCTTCGCCTCGCCCGACTGCAAGCTTTGCACGCTTGTCTCAGCGTAGCGCCGTGGGCAGGTGGGCGCTGTGCCTTTCGTCGTGACCTGCCGGACGTGCTGGGAGCAGGTCCTCACAGCAGACGTGATCGACGACGAGGCTGAGTGCGCCCTCCGCGATCACTTCATGCTCGCCCACCGCGACGTTGAGCAGCCAGCGACCCGCGACGAGTTGCTGCGGCTGTTCTACGTGGTGTCCGTGCTGCCGCCAGCGGCGTGAGGGGCGATAGCTGGGCGGTCTCTCTATCGGCTGCCGCGACGCAGGGACGGGTGTTCCACTACCGTCTCAAGGCGCGGCAGGAGGACCAGGAGGCGGTTGGGTCGGCGGGGGAATGGGTGACGGTTGGGCGGGCTGCATCATGACGACCTGCTGCTGCGCGACCTTTATGAACGCCTTGCCGAGGTGATTCTCGATGATCTTGACGCATGGGGTGGCGTTGAACGTGTGGGTGGTAGCGTGGAACACGGTCAGAACCGCGTCCTGAAGGGGCTGCTGGGCTTCAAGGTCGTCGATCAGGAGGCCAAGGGCCTTCGCCTGAGCGCGGTCGATGAAGCGCGAGTGGCTCTTGAATTTCGAGTGGTCCGCAAGGTGTCCCGCGATCCGCTTGGCGTCCTGCTGGGCGCTCGGGGCTCCGTTCAGCATGTAGCGCGCGAGCCAATCCCCGACCAAGTCCTCCGACAACTGCCGAGCAAGTTGGCACTGGACGATCAGCGCAGGCCCGTACTGCTTCAGAATCGGCACCCACGCCGGCAGCAGCCCCGGCTGCTTGCGGCATTCTTCCTTCGCTAGGGCGAATTGCTCCTCGATCGCGTGCGCGGCAACGGATGCTCGCCCTAGGTCGGTCTGAACGATGAACTGCGGGTCGATCGGACCGAGGAACGAGTGGCGTCCCATGACGATACGGTTCGCGGAGCATGCTAGCATCGTCGCGGCCGACATCGCGGCATGTGGGATGAAGACCCGAACATCGGTGAACTTCGACCGGAGGTAAGCGACTAGCGACTCAGTTGCTTCCGCAGAGCCGCCGGGTGAATGCAGGACGATATCAAGCGCCGTGCCTCCGACGCCGTGAACCACCTCCATGAAGCCCTGAACGTCCTCGGCTGTAAGGCTCAGGAGCTCGGGCTCAAGACCGGGACCGGGTTGCGTCCACTTGGTCGCGTAGAGGATGACAGCGCGGCCGGTGCGCTGACCGAGCGCGGTGAGGTACTTCCGGCGCACGACATCGAAGGGTGACGCGCCGCCCGGCAGCGGACCCGAGGCGGCAACCTGCTGTATTTCGCGGATCAGGTCGCCCCAGGTCGGCACGCGACGGGAATCAGAAGGTCGAGCGGTCGCTCGTGACGATCGCGGGGCGTGGACGCAGCACGGAGAGATAATCCTCGGCCTGTTTCACGGCCGCCTCGCAGTCGCCGTACAGGCGCAGAACGTCGAGCACGCCCGGGCTCGCAGCAGCGAGTGCCTGCTCCATCGCATCGAAGTCGGCCTTAACCTGATCCTCAAGGGTCTCGCGATCGGGCTTCATGGCATCCTCTCGGTACGCCGATCTCGCCCTATCCATCCGCATAACCGTTCCTTGTAGCCTGGCGTACCTAGTGTCGCAAACCGTCGGTACCACACCTGTATTGTCGGTGGGAAGCCCCAAAAATTGGCTGTGGACACCCCCGCTTTTCACATCTCGCTGAGCCGCTTTGCATCGTTCGCGTCACTTAGGCCGCCGGCCGATAGTCGGGCGGGTCCGCTCAGCAGCCGATACCTCGCCGCGACGGCCCGGCCGTAGGCTTGCGTCTTCGGCCCGTGCTGCCGAAGGTCGGCGCCACCGTGATACAGCCGCGCCGCCTGCTCGACGTTCCCACCGGACTGCTCGAGCGCATCGCGGTAGTACAGGGCTCCCATGACGAGGTTGTCGAGGGGGTTTCGCGGATCGGCGGGACGCCCGAGGAGCTGCGCCGCCTCGGAACCGTACTGGCGAACGGCGACGGGCATGAGCTGGGTCAGTCCCACGGCTCCGGCCTCGCTGACGGCGTTCGGATCGCCTGCACTCTCCTGGGCCACGACGGCGCGTAGAAGGCGCGGATCGACGCCCACGACACGAGCAACGGCACCCATCTCGCGCGTGAAGCCCGACGACGGTGCGTATGCTGTCGGCGCAGCCTGATCACTCGAGGGAGCCGCTGCGCCCGCCGCTGGCCTCGGCGGCACCGGAGGGACCTCTCCCCCGTTGAGAGCGCCCGCAATGGCCTGTGCGGCGTCCTGGGTCTCGGGGGGCTGATCGGCCGACCACGAGACGAGCGCTGCTCCGAGCCGCGCGGCGGCCGGTGACTTGATCGCCCCTCCCCCGAACTTCGCCAGCATCGTCGCAGCAGGCCCGGCGAGCTCGACGCCGCCCGCAGCCGCGAGGTGGATCAGGGCAGCTCGCCACCGGCCGTGCAAGGCGGCCCATCCTGCCTGCGCAGTTTCGACACCGGCCGCCCCGTGTCGTGCAACGGCCAGGGGAGAGACTCCCTTCGCCGCGACCACGCCGGACGCCTTGACGGCGCCGAGCCGGCTCTTTTCCAGCCGCGCAAGATCGGCGAGTCCTTGGAACAGCTGTGCTCCTCTCCCACTCGGGTCGAGGAGCTGTTGCGACTCTGCCGGGACGCGAGCCCATAGGCGCGTCGCCTTCACGCCGTCACCGCCAGCCTGCCGAAAGAGCCCGTCGTAGAAGCCACCCGCGACGCGGCTCCACGAGGCGTCGTCGAGCAGGTTGCGCGCGATTCGCAAACGCTGCGGGTCCGTCGCCTTCGTGCCCTGCATGACGGCCTGAAACGCCTTCATGGGGGACTCCGCGACCGCGACCTTGCGGGCGAGCGATTCGGCAGGCGCTACGGCCCCCTTCCACACATCGCCTGCGTACCGGAGTTTCGCCTCCGCGGGCGTCCCCTCGACGACCTTCAGCATCGCGTCTCGGATCGCCGCGCGGGCGCTGCTGACGCCACGGACCTTCGTGAGCGCGAGGCTCGCGGCGTCGAGGTCGGCATACGTCACGGGAGCGGGAGGCGCCGTCCGCGTGATCGGGGTCCCCGCCGCGTCGAGCACGCCTGTGTCAGTCGCCTCGGTGCCACCCTTCAGCTTCTCGAGAAGGCTCTCGATGACCCCGCGCTCGCGCCCTGTCTGCAAGGCACCCCACTTGTCTCGCGCTCCCTCGAGTGCGGCGCTGAGCGCCTGCGCCTGGGGCGTGCCGGGTTCCAGCGCCAGCCCCTTCGACGCCGCATACTGTGCGACGGGATCGTAGAGCTCGCCCTGCACACGCTCGCGGCCGGCCGCCGAGGCGCCAGGGTACTGCTCCCGGAGGGTCGCCCCTGCCGTCTCGGGCGTCGAGCTCCCCGAAAGGGCCTCGCGCGTGGAGGCAGCGGCGGCAGCCTGGGACACTTGGCCTGCCTCTCGCGCAGCCGTGGGCGCAGCGGCGGCCTCTTGCGCGGCGCGAAGGGCAGCAGCGGTACGGCCTGCGCGCCACGCCTGGACGCCCTGATAGCCACCTTTCAGCGCCCCGCCGAGGGCCGTCACCCCCGTCGTGATGTCCCCGGCGGCGTCGGCGGTCTCTGGAGTGGCGCCTGCCGCTCGAGCAAGCGTCCGCGCGCCGACGCCCGCGGCCGTGGCGCCAGGCATCAAAGCTGGCGCGGCCATCGTCGCCACATCGCCGGCAACGCCTTTCGTCGTGTCCCACAGAGACTCGTCGGCGTAGTCGGAGGGGTTCGTGATGCGCTCGCCGATGTCCCGTACGGCTCCCTCGACACGCTCACGCCCTCGAGAGAGCGATTCCCACAGGGCAGCACCTAGACCCGGCGAGTCGGCCTGTGACCCCGAGCCGTCCCCGCTCCCCGCCGGTTCGGACCCCCCGCTCCCGATCGCGCGGTAGTGCGCGACGGCCTGGCGTTTCGCGTCGTCCGGTACGTCCGGGTCCGACAGGAACCCCTGCAGGCGCTGCTCGTCCGGTGTGAGATCAGTGCCCATACTGCTCGAGCAGGGAGTTAAAACTGTCGCGCGGGTTGCGTCCGCCGGTCGTAGGCGGCGGGGTCGTCGTTCCAGGCGTTGCGGTCGTCGGCTGCGCGGTTCGCGGGTCGTTCTCCTTCAGGTACCGCACCACATCGTCGATCGTCGACTGCGCCTCCTCGATCGTCGTGTGCCCCTTGATGATCCCCTCAAGCGGCTGCCTGAACATGGTGATCTCGGGCATCGTGACCCGGATGCCCTCCGTGCCGCCGGCCTCGCCGAAGATCATCGAGAAGATCGACCGTCCGCTGTTCATCATCGACTGTGCCGCAGCGCGCACCTTGGGGTCCTGGCTCCGCGCGGCACTGAAGAGGCTCGCCCGGCCTCCAATCTGCCCCCGCCCGAACGTTGAGAGGGGATTGCTCCCCATGAGCGGCAGGACGGTCGCGACGTTTGTCCGTAGCACGTTGAACTCGCGGTACAGCCGATCAAGCCGCGGGGTGAGCTTGGCATCGCTGACGAGTTGCTGTGACCGAGCCTTCGCCTGAGCCGCGGCCTCGGCCTTGCGCGCCGCGAGGCCCGCGAAACCACCCCCGTTGCCGCCGCTCGCGGCTGGCGTCCCCGCGCCGAGCGCGCTCACACCCAACGCGTCACCGAGCGGGCTGCCCGGCGCAGGCGGTGCTGGTGACGACGGAGGCGGTTCTCCCACGCCTCCCACTCCTCCCGTCCCGCCCGTGTTCGCGTACTGCCGCGGGATCAGCATGAAGTGGCCGGGCAGCCCGGGCGCAGGGACATACGACATCCCTTGCTCCTCGGCGCCCGCAACGTCGGTCTCTGTGGGTGGATGTGGCAGCGTCCCGAACGCCCGGATGCGAAGCTGCGCCGTGAGGTTCGACAGCTGGCGCTGCCCTTCGACAGACTGCTGCGTGAGCGCCTGAAGCTGAAGCTGCTGCACGCGAAGGGCGAGGTTCGCGTTTGCGAGTTGCGCATGCGAGTCAGCCTGCATAAGCGCGCGGGCGTCTTCAACCGCCTTCAGGTGAATGGCCGCGTTGTGCTTCTCAACCGCTGAGTTGTATCCCTGCCGGTATTGCTCCTCGTTCAATCCTGCCAAGCCGAACGACAGGATGTTGGCCAGCAACCCCGGCCGCGAGGACTCTGGAAGTTTCTCCTTCAGCTCGGGCGCGTGGAACGCGGTCATCGCGCTCACGTACTTCTGCAGCTTCGCCTGGATGTCCGGCTCCCCCGAGGCGTCGGCCAGCGTCGCGTTCAAGTCGCCGAGCGACGGCATGCTCGACGAAGGCATGCTCGACGGGGAGGCTGTGTCAGGCTGCGGCGTGTAGTCGGGGATACCTGCGCCGAGATTCTCGTCGAGCCCGGTGCCGGGCAGTACCGAGAAGTGGGACGTGTCGAGCGGCGGCGCAGGTGGTCCCGAGGGCGCAGTATCGTACTGCGGCCCGGGGTCGGCTTGTGCCGCCTGAAGTTCTTGCAGTGTGTAGAACGGCGCGGCGCCCATGAATCACCCGCCTGCGCGCTGGCCAGCCGCGTAGGGACTGCCCCCTCCGCTCGCCCCGGCCGCGCTGATCCAGCGATTCCCTGAGTCGATGAGGGCGTGGCCCCACGGGTTCCCGTACCCCCAGTTCGCAGTGTTCGCGGCGAAGCCGCCGCTACGATCGAACTGATACGGCTGCTGCGCGCCCGTCTCGTACGGCACCATGCCCGCGGTCGCGCCAGCCATCTGCTCGAGCGTCATGGACGGCGCGGACATGAGGCCCTGCCGCATACCTGCGAATCCGTACTGACCGGCCTGTCCCTGCATCTGCTCCGGGTAGAGACTCGCGATGTCCTGGCGGTTCGAGGCGTCCCGCTGGCCGTTCGCGTACTCGTTGAACCGCTGCTGCGCCTCGATCCCACCGCTTGACGAAGCCCAGTCGCCGCCCATGCTTCGGCGCATCGCCTCTTCCATCTGGCGCTGCTCGTTCCCGAGGTGGAGCTCGAGCGAGGGGTTCGCGAGCTCCCCATGCAGCGCCGCGAGGGTCCGGTTCGAGAGGGCGTCTTGGATCGACTGCGCGTTCTGATCGGTCTGCGTCGGTGCGTTCTGCGTGATGCGCAGCTTCGGGCCACGCGACTCAGCCCCGTAGAGGCGCTGATTCAGCTCGTCGAGCGTGGGCTGCCCCTTCAGCGTCTTCTTGAAGTCCTTGAGCGACGTGCGGGCCGTCTTCTTGGCCGCACCACCCTTCGCACCGCGCAGCGCCGCCTTCAGGTCCTGACGGTGCCCGATGTCGGTAACGCGGTTCGTGACATCGCTGTACGCGGTGTTGAAAGCGTCCTGCGCCTGTGGATCGTAGTCCACCGTCGCGTGCATGCCCGGGATCGCGTTGTACATCTCGGGCAGGGTCTGGTCGTACAGGCCCGAGCCCGAGTAGAGCTCGTTCCGGGCGTTCTCGAGGTCGCGGAGCGACATGCGGCGCAGGCGATTTTCCTGGCCGGTAGCCTTCGGAAACTTGAGATTCTTGTGCGTTGCGGCCTGGACGATATCGCCGAGCCCGCCGAGCGTTCCGCCCCCGATGCCCTCGTACTGGCTGATCCCGCCTGCTGCTCCCATGTGTGCTCTACCTTTCTCTTCGCGATTCAGTTCAACGAAAGCCCGAGCCTGTTCATGTTGACGCGCGTGGCCGCCGTGCTCGTGGCCGTCACTGTCGGCGCGGGCAGGTCCCGACGCAGGAGCAGCGCCAACGGCCTGAAGCCGTCGCGCTGCTCGAACTTGATCCACGGCCCGTCGTAGGCCAACGTGAACAACGTTTGAACGCCGCGCTGAGCAGCCAGCTCGAACGCCTGTCGGCGCATCTGCCGCGCGATCCCTTGGCGACGATCAGACGGGGCCACGAACGTGTAGACGAGGCCGCGCACGCCGGCGTCAACAGTACACAGGACGAACCCGACTGGGCGGTCATCTCGGAAAGCAACGAGTGCCACCGCGTCGGCATCGAGGCCGAGCAGAAAAAAGCCGTCCACCATCTCCGGGGTAGCCGGTGTGGGTTCGCCGTGTTGGCCGGCTTCACGGAGGAAGTCGCCGATCATCGCCCGCAACGGGGCGGCGTCCGTGGGGCGCCACTCGCGAATCGCTGCGTTGACGGCGGTTCGCTCTCCCTCGCGCAGAACGCGATGCGCGAGGGTTCCCACGTCAGCGCGAACACGGCGACGTTGACACGCGAGGTGCAACCGGCCGGCCCATCGCTCGAGCCTCTGCCAGCACGCAAAGCGCCACAGCCGCGCGCGATGTCTCACGCGGCCTGCCTGTTCAGCCAATCGGCCGGAGCCGGCGTGGGCCGCGCCGACTCGCGGACATCTTCGGCCAGAATACACAGCCGCTCAGGGTCCAGCGTTGTCACATCATCCACGATGACCTCGCCGTTTTCGTCGGCGTCGAGCAAGACCTCTCGAGCCTTGCGCCGCTGGTACTTCCGCCACTCGTCGATCACGCCAGCGTGCATCGCGCAGCGGACGTAGGGTCGCCAGGCCGGACGACCATCGAGGCAGGTGAGAGCCTTGGCCAGCCGGAACAGGCCGGCGTCGAACAGGTCGTCGCGGATCGCGGCGTTGGCCGAGAAGCGGCGTACGATGCGGCGAAGGTAGTCGAGCTCGGGCTTGAGCAGTTCGTCAGTCACGACGAACGGAGGACAGGGCGCGGACTCGACGGGTTGCTGGGCGCAAGCGGCCACACCTTACCGGTAAGCCCGCGGCACGCGCCTTGCGTATGCTGCGCTAGACGCACAGCATACTACTTAGCGGGTACGTACTCCGACGAGGCATGCGCGAGGCACCCGGCCGCGCGTAGACCGCGCCACCCATGCGCCGCCGCGCGCCGCCGGCCCGAGCTCGGCGGGTCCTTGCTACCCCGCAGACGCCTGCGCGTATGCGACGGGGAGAATGGGGAGCTCTCTCTGTGGCTGACACCTCCTCCCCTCGAGCGCCGACCCGAGCCTCGCTGTGGCTAGGTCATCCTTCCCGCGCGAGCCGACGTGAGCCTCGCTTGGGGAGAGAGTAGTAGGACACAAGAGGTGTCCTCTCCCTCCCTACTCTGTAAGCGTCTCGCGGCGCGCTCGGGCCGAGGCTAGGCCCCCGCCTGCCGCTCGAGCTTCACCTTCCATCGGCGGCGCAACACGTGGCCGTTCCACCGGACTGGACGTTCCGTGCGGCGCGGACAGCGCGGCAACTTGGAACGACGCGACGGGTAGGACCCCAAACAAAGCACCCTGCTCGACGGTCGGATCGGCGAACGTTGAACCATTCGGCATCCCCGCGGGGCGGACCGTTCGAGCCTGCGCACAGGGCCAAGAGCCTCATCCCCCGCGTTGCGCCGATCGACAGACCAGGCGGTCGTTTCATTCGGCGTGCTAGAATGTTATTTCACTTCCTGTGCGCCTCATGTTGCCCTCGCGTGTCGCCTCTGGCACACGGCGCGATCGGGCGCGAGTGAAAGAGATACGAACGACAGTCGCCGCAGCGTTGGCCTTTTACTTGAAAGAGCGAAGGCCATCGCCGCAACGAGGCGACATCGCAGATGCGTATGAGCAACGCGAGAAGGCTGGTACTCCCCAAGGGGGCTAGTACGGGTCCGTGCCGATGGGACCCGCTGTCGTAAAGCCGGTTGCCACCCCCTATGCCGACGCGCACGGCGATTGCGGTCGGCCGTCGAGGCGGGCTCCCGGAGAGTCCTCCCTGCTTGCGTGCTACCTATCTTGACAACCTCGCGGCGAATGCGGTACATCGGCAACGAGCATCCGACGGGGTTAAGGGGCCGCACGGCTCGACGAAACGACATGCTAGCAGGTTATTCCGTTGGTTATCTGGCACAAGATCGCCACACATGGCACAACCGCGATGCCGTGAGGCGGGGACAGCGGCCGATTCTCGGGGCTCCGGTCTGGCACGGTTCCTGTTTCCTTTTAGGCTCGACGATCGACGCAATGTCGATCCGAAGCGAAAGGAAAGACGATGGCGAATCTCAACGAAGTTGCCCGGATCACTCTCGGCCACGAGCTCGACCATTTGACCGAAGACGCAGCCTGCCTAGTGATCGACGGAAAGCTCCTGCAGGCCCGCACGCACCTGTCGAAGGCGCTCCGAAGGATCGACGAAGCAATGGCGGTTGCCTGAGTGCGAAGGGAGGAACCATGGCGAAGGAAGCTGATAATCTGTACGTCCACGTGGCCAAGGCCGTTGACGACTGGTGGGCCTGGTCCGGCGAGGCCGCGCTGACGGACCTCAAGAAGCGCCTCGTTAAGCTCGTGCGCGAAGGCAACAGATCGGCGCACATAGGGGTCGAGCGACAGTCACGAGGCCGACGGCCGTAGCGGATCGGGCCGGGCGCTGGTCCGGCCCTTTCCGGTGCGACCCTACGCGAAGGGAGAGAGGCCATGAAGGCTGCCACGCTGCTCCTGCTGCTCGGCGCTACGCTCCTCGAGGGGTGCTGCCGGCGAGCTGTGAGGTGGACCCGGCGGCGCGACGGAGCGTGAGTTCTACGCCGAGTACGGGACATGCGAGCAAGAGACCGCGCCACGCTGGTCCTTCTGCACGGGACTGGCGTGTGTGGATCAGGAGACCGCCGTGCGCGAACGGTGGGAGCGTTGCATGAGAGCTCGGGGCTGGGCGCCGCATGAACACTGCCGGTCGCGGGGCGAGGACGCGCAGACGTTCGGCGCGGAGTAGTCGGGGCCTCGCAATGTCATGGTCGGCCAGCCGGGAGCTCGAGGCAATCGTGGAGCACGCCGCCGGCCGGTGTGCTCTCTGCCGCACCCTCCTCTTGCACAGCCGACGCCGGAGCGACCGGCAGCTCCTCGAGGCCGCCGAGAGTCGGGCCGAGGAGCGGGAGGCGTTCGCCGAGGTGTTCGGCACGGCTCCTCGGCCGTACACCAGCCGTCAGGATCGTCCATGAGAATGGCACTTCCCGGAGGTAATTCACATGATGACCGAACCCGCCCTTGCACATGACGAACCGACCACCATGGTCGCCGGTCAGGTGCCGCCCGCGGACAGGCACCCGGCGGCCGTTTACCTCGCCAGCCTGGCCCCCGGCTCGCGCCGTACCATGCGACAGGCGCTCGAGGTGATCGCCGGGCTACTCTCGGGCAGACGGGCCGACGCTGAGTCCCTCGCCTGGCCGGCGCTCCGCTACCAGCACACCCAGGCGATCCGAGCCCAGCTCGCGGAGCGGTACAGGCCAGCCACGGCGAACAAGATGCTCGCGGCCCTCCGCGGCGTGCTGCGCGAGGCGTGGCGGCTCGGCTACGTGAACGCCGAGGAATACCACCGGGCGGCTGATCTGCAGGCTGTGCGGGGTTCTACGTTGCCGCGAGGGCGTGCGCTGACGGCGGGCGAGCTCAGGACTCTGTTCGCGGCCGTCGCGGAGGACTCACGCCCGGCCACCCGAGCTCGCGACGCGGCCTTGCTTGCCGTGCTGTACGGGGCTGGCGTCAGGCGAGCGGAGGCCGTCGGCCTCGACGTAGCCGACTACGATCCAGAGACAGGCGCCCTTACGATCCGGCACGGCAAGGGCCGGCGCGAACGGATGATGTATGCGACCAACGGCGCTCGAGAGGCGCTCGCGGCATGGCTGACGGTACGCGGGGCCGACGTGGGGCCGTTGTTCACACCTGTGGATAAGTCGGGACGGATCGTCCCCAGGCGACTCACGCCCGAGTCCGTCTTCGACCGTCTCGAGCATCTCGCCTGCCGAGCGGGCGTCGCGCGATTTTCGCCCCACGACTGTCGGCGCTCGTTCATATCCGACCTGCTCGACAACGGTGCCGACCTCGCCGTGGTGCAGGCGATGGCCGGCCACGCGAACCCGGCGACGACGGCGCGCTACGATCGACGCGGCGAGCACGCGAAGCGGCGGGCGGCGGGACTGCTGTGCGTGCCCTACATCGCGCCATAGTCGCGGGCAGTGTTCCGCTCCCGCTATCGACTGAACGAGATGCGCGGACTTCCGCGATGGTAGCCGCCAGGGAAACACAGGGCACATGAGGGGCAGCGCCACGGAGGGTCCTCATCGGGCTCATGTTGGAGCAGTTGATGCTCGCCCTTGCCCCAGCACACCGGGCAGAAGTTGTGCCGCTTCCCGCCGACCACACCCGTCCAGACACCGAGCTTTTCGTCGATCTCGGGGTCGGCTGGCGCCGCTCGTCGTTGAAGGTCCGCGACCTGTCTCTTGAGCACGGCAGTGTCATCGCGGAGCGACGCGACATCTTCGATCAGGCTGGCGATCTTTCGGCCCTGCTCGGCCAGCCCACGGACGCGCCCGAGCGCCTTTTTCACCGACCACCCTGACGCTACTGTTCCCGGGTCCATCTCCGGCTCCTCCCTGATCGGTGTTGCGCCGCGCGAGGTCTCCGTACTGCTCGAAAATGGGGACGCTGATGGGGACGCTAGCTTTTCGGCGCGGCTAACATCGCGAAATCACTGGCGGAGAGGGGGGGATTCGAACCCCCGGTGCCACGAGGGCACACACGATTTCGAGTCGTGCCGTTTCAACCGGGCTCACGCACCTCTCCGGAGAGGTCGTGCGTAGCACAGGATGGCGGGGGC
>Ga0066709_100000863_pt1 | contig 18319 bp, 15 predicted proteins | sample GraSoiAngelo_158_FD_79665 | JGI IMG/M metagenome (GOLD analysis project Ga0066709, IMG submission 79665) | Grasslands soil microbial communities from the Angelo Coastal Reserve, California, USA - 14_1009_16_30cm | ecosystem: Environmental > Terrestrial > Soil > Grasslands | place: USA...
CATCGCCTCGGCGGGGCCGAGCTCGAACCCCGCACGCACCGACTTCTGCAAGACGATCGTGGCGGCGCGCTGAAGCGCGTTGACCTGGCGGTGCGCCTCGGCGGGGAGCTCGAGGACGACGACGTCGGGGTCCTCGTGGGCGACCTCCAGGAGCTGCGACAGGAGCTCGAGCCGCTCCGGCTCGCCGTCGGCGGTCCCCGCCAGCACCAGGCGCACGTCGTGATGTTTCTTGACGAGCCGGTACGCGTTCACGACGCCCAGCGGGTCGTTTGCGCGCGCGAACGGTCCGACCTGCACGAGCAGGGGCTTGTCGCGCGCGATCCGGAGCGCCCCGAGGATCTCGGTCATCTCGCGCGGCGTGAGATCGCGGTTTCGCTCCGAGAACGGGTCGATCGACGGGGGCACGACGTACATCGGGATCCCGAGCCGGCCCTCGAACCCCGGCAGCGAGAAGACCGCGGCATCGTACTGGCCGGCGAACGTCCGGAAGAAGGTCCACGTCCCGGCCTGCGCCGACGAGCAGTCGAAGTGGCACCGCCAGACCCACCGACCGCCGCTCCGGGCGCTCACGAGGCTCGCCGGCTGGCTGTCGTGCACGAGGGTCAGGTCCGCGTCGAGGTCGAGCTTCTTCGCGTTGAGGCCGTTCATGTCGACCCAGCGCGCGAGCCCCTCTTCGCTGAGCACGCGCTCGGCGCCCTCGAGGGCGGCCTGGAGCGTGCGCGCCGTCGCGTAGTACGCGGAGTCGCCCCCCGTGATCTCCCAGCGCGCGTCGATGCCGAGCTCGTTCAGGATGGGCACGGTGGCGCGCAGGGTCTCGGCCGCGCCGCCGCCGAGACGTCCGCCCGTCACGTGGAGAAACCGCCGGCCCTTGACCTGCTCGGCGAGCTTCAGGATGAAGTCCACCGTCCCGGGCCGGGCGACCCGCCGGTAGTCGTCGATGCGGCTCATCCGCGTCCCTCTTCCAGCGTCTCGTCGATGAACCCGAGGAGTCGCGCCCGGACCCGCTCGAGCGTCGTCAGGTACGGGTCGACCCGCTCGAACCGCTCGGCGAGCGCCGGTAGATCGAGCGCGTCCCGCAGCCACTCGGCGAAGCCCTCGGCGCGGCGCTCGCGGGCCCGCGTCTCGATGGTGTGCAGATAGATTGCGCTCTCGTCCACGTTCGAGAGGCCGGCGCGGAACTCGACGAGGGTGGTGGCCGCGAGCCCGAGCGGCACCTCGACGATGTGCGACCGCTGGAAGTGGAATCCGCGGTCGAACTCGACGCGGCCCTCGGCCTCGCGGCCCCGGAGATGATCCTGGACGATCGTCACCAGATGCTCGCGCAGCCCCTCGAGCGTCGGGAAGGCGAACGGGTCGACGACGGCGAGGCGCTCGGCGAGGGCGCGATCGCCGATCTCGAGCGCGGCCCACCGGGCGAAGTCGTTGCCGTAGGCGGTCGTGAAGGCGCGGTGCCGGAGGAAGTAGCCGAACGTGTGGAAGAAGATCGACTCCGCCGGCGCCTCTCCGAGCCGGTGCAGCAGCTCGCGCTCGTCGAGCGCATGCACGTCGAGGGTCTGGCGCAGCTCGACGCAGCCCGAGAACGTGAACGGCTTCGCTGCCTGGCGCATCAGTCCTCCCGCACCAGGAGCGCCACCGGAAAGCTCCGGCAGGCACGGGCGAGCTCCAGCACGCCATCCCACGGCTCGACGCGCTCGCCGGTGAGCACGTTGCGGAAGTGTCCGCCCATGTCGGCGGGCACGACGACATGGGTGTCGTCCGGCCAGTACGCCGCTCCGCACGGGGGCTCGTCCGCCGGCCGCCGCGCGTAGAGTCGCGGGACCACCGTCAGCGCCACGGCGGCGCCGCAGACCCGCGCGAAGCTGCAGACGTGCGCGGCCAGCGGCCCGCGCGTCTCGAGGGGCCGGTAGGCGCCCTCGAGGAAGAGCTCGGCCTGGGCGCGGCGAAGCTTGAGGGCCTGATGGATCAGGTACATCTTCACGCGCCCGTCCTCCTTCGTCTCCAGCAGGCCGTGCGCGAGCGTCGAGAGGTCCGGGCTCGCCGCGATCTCGGCGACGAGCGCGTCGAGCAGCCGCCGCCGCTGCGCAAAATCCACGGGGCGGCGGTTGTCGGGATCCACCAGGCTCAGGTCCCACAGCTCGGTCCCCTGATAGAAATCGGCCACGCCGGGGATAGTGAGCTTGAGCAGCGTCTGCGAGAGGGCGTTGTACATCCCCCAGGCCGAGACCCGTCGCTGGAACGGCAGGAAGTCGTTGAGGAACGAGTTGGGACCCGAGCGGTCGAGGAGCCCGTCGACGAACCGTCGCACGGCGGCGTCGTACTCGGGCCGCGGGCTGACCCAGCTCGTATTGACCTTGGCCTCCCGGAGCGCCTTGAACATGAACTGCTGGATGCGCTCGGTGAACTCTGCGTGCTCCGTCTGTGAGACGGGCTCGATCGGCCACGCACCCACCACCGTCTGGTACAGGAGATACTCTTCGTTGCTGTCAGGCGCCGGCTGTCCGTCGACCATTGCCTTCCGCTTCCGGTTGAGCCGCTGCCACCGGCGCACGCGCTCCCGCCACTCTATGGGAAGTTCCGAGAGCACGTCGATCCGGGCGCGGACGTCCTCGCCGCGCTTGGTATCGTGCGTGGCGGTGGCCGAGAACGACCAGGGCCAGGCGGCCTGGCGCTCGACGTTGAGCCGGTGGAACTCCGCCACGGCCACCCCGAAGCGGGTCGGGGCGCCTCCGACGTCGTTGAGCGAGATCAAGCGGTTGTACCGATAGAACGCGGTGTCCTCGAGCGCCTTGGCCGTGATCGGGCCCGTCTGCTGCTGGAACTTCCCGACGAACGCCCGCTCCTCCGCTCGGGCCGCCTCGGTCCGCGGGCCGCCCCGGCGCAAGCAGATCAGATCGGCGATGAAGTCGAAGATCGACTCGCTGACCGTCGGGTTCCGCCGCTTCGCCATCACCGTCGAGAGCTCGACGTACCGCCGGTCGCGTTCGGTCACCGCGGAGCCATCCTCGGCGACGTAGGTCCGGTATACCGGAAAGCACGCGATGATCTCGCGGAGCGCGCCGGTCAGACTCCGGCGCGTGAAGTCCCGCGAAGCGCGGTCGGCCTCCGACAGCCGCGCGAGCCGATGCCCGAGCATGTTCGCCTCGCTGGCCATCAAGGTGTCGATGATGAGCTTCTTGCACTCGTACACGAGGTCGCGAAAGTCGCTGCGCGTCCGGACGAACCGCGTGTAGATGTCGTCGAGCGCCCGCGCGGCGCCGACATCGACGAGGACGCCGTTGATCGCGTTGAGGATGTCGTATCCGGTGGTGCCGTGGACCGCCCACGTCTCCGGCAGTCGCTCGTCCGCCATCAGGATCTTCTCGGCGACGATGTAGAACGGGCGGGCCAGCGCGCCGAGAGGATCGGCCTGGACCCGGCGGTCGAACTCCGCCAGCACCGTCTCGCGCCAGGCGCTCTGCTCGCTCTCCGGCGCGGCGTCGATCCCAGCGAGCGCCGCGGCGGTCTCCAGAAAGCACCGTCGCTGCAGCCGGCGGAAGTACTCGGCGGGCGCGTAGAGACCGTCGGGATGGTCGATCCGCAGTCCGGTGACGCAGCCGTCGTGGACGAGACGGAACACGAGCCGATGCGCACCCTCGAAGACCACGGGCTCTTCCATCCGGATCGCCGCCAGCCCGTTGATGTCGAAGAACCGGCGGTAGTTGACCTCGTCGGCGGCGACCTGCCAGAAAGCCAGCCGGTAGACCTGCTCGCCGAGGAGCTCGTCCAGCCGGTCGAAGCTCGCCGGCTCGCCCTTGACGCCGTTGAAGAGACGGACGTTGCCGTCGATGAACGCCCTGATCTCGGAGGACGCCTCGACGAGCGTCGCCAGGCGCCGCTTGATGACCTGGCTCTCGCGACCGCGCTCGGCGACCCGCTCGGCGTCGGTCTCCGTGTAGGCCGGCAAATGCGCCAGCGCCGTGACGATGCTCTTGAGCTCGAGCACGTGCGCGTTGTCCGCGCCGAGCTCTCGCTCGAGCTCGTCCAGACGCTCGCGGAGGACGAGCGCGTACGAGTGCGGCTCGACCGGCAGGACCGTGTCGTAGTACCTGACGACGAAGGCGCCGTCGCGCAGCTCCAGCCCGAGCTCCTGGTTCTCGAGGACGTGTCCGTACTGGTCGCCGAGGATCGGCAGGAGGATCTTGTTGCTCAGGAACCGCTCGGCCGGGTTCCAGTCGATGTCGAAGTAGTTGGCGTAGGACGACGCCGGGCCGTGCTCGAGGACGTCAGCCCACCACGCGTTGCCGTTGCCCGAGATCCCCATGTGGTTCGGCACCACGTCGATGATCACGCCCATCCGCCGGGCCCGAAGCTCGGCGGCGAGCGCGCGATAGTCGGCCTCGGTGCCGAGCACCGAGTTGAAGCGGCCGTGGTCGCAGATGTCGTAGCCGTGCGATTCCGAGGAGCACGACTCGAAGAACGGCGACAGATAGTAGTCCGTGATGCCCAAGGTGTCGAGGTAGGCGACGACGTCACGCGCGTCGGCGAACGTGAAGGTGCGGTCGAGCTGCAGCCGGTAGGTCGCCGCCGGGACCCGGCGGAAGGTCCGGGGGTCGCGGGCGAGGATCTCGACGACCTGATCGGGAGACATCATGGGGGTCACTCACCCAAATAGTACGCCGTGAACCAACCGTCGACCTCTCGACCGCCGGCGCGCGCGGATTGCGTGGCGAAGAGGCATCGACCCGGCGCGCTCCAGGGGGGCGCGTCGAGACAGGCCGGGCCCAGATTGGCGAGGAGCCGGAGCGTCGGGCCCCCCGCCCACGCCCACTCCACGGCGAGGCCCGCCGCGCCCAGCCGGACGGAGCTCGCTCGCGCCAGCTTGCGGGCGAGCAACGGGACGATCGTGCGCTGGCGCGTTTGTAAGAGTTTTCGGGTCCACTCCGCGCGGCGCCGGTGCGCCGGGTGCCCGAGGGCGCTCCAGTCGAGCGTGGATCGCCGAACGGTCTCGACGTCCTGGGGATCGGGGATCTGAGCCCGGCTCTGTGCATCCTGGAACCGCGCAAACCGCGCGAACTCGCGCCGCCGGCCTTCGGTCACGGCAGATGCCAGGTCGGGCCCGAAGTCGCAGAAAAAGAGGAAGGGCGAGGGCGCCGCCCACTCCTCGCCCATGAAGAGCAGCGGCGGTGACGGGGCCAACAGCACGAGCGCCGTGACGGCTTCCACCGCCGCCTCCGGAGCCAACGCCGTCAGGCGCTCGCCGAACGCGCGATTGCCGATCTGGTCGTGGTTCTGGAGGAACGCCACGAACGCCGTGAGGGGGACGCCCGTGGTCGGGGTCCCCCGCGGAGCGCCGCGGTAGGGCGAATACTCGCCCTGATAGGCGAAGCCCTCGGTCAGGCAGCGGGCCAGGGCGCCGACCGGGTCGGCATAGTCCACGTAGTAGCCGTCTCGCTCCCCGGTCACCTGCGCGTGGAGCGCGTGGTGGATGTCGTCGTTCCACTGGGCGGCACGGAGGCGCCGATCGCCCGCGGGCGGGCGGAGAAAGCGCGCCTCGTTCGCGTCGTTCTCGAGCACGATGTGTACGGGCCGCGCGGCACCCGGCCCCGCGTGCGCGGCGTCGATGATCTCGTCGACGATGTGCACGGCTGACTCGTCGTGGATGGCGTGGACCGCGTCGAGCCGGAGCCCGTCCAGCCGAAACTCGTCGAGCCAGTAGAGCGCGTTCTCACGGAAGAAGGCGCGAACCCAGCGGCTCTCGTCGCCGTCGAAGTTGATCGCGCGCCCCCAGGGGGTCGAGTGCCGGGCGCTGAAGAACTGGGGCGCGTAGAGTCCCAGGTAGTTGCCGTCGGGCCCGAAATGGTTGTAGACGACGTCGAGGAACACGGCGAGGCCGCGGGCGTGGCAGGCCTGGACGAACGACTTGAGCGCAGCGGGACGGCCGTATCGGCTCTCGGGTGCGAAGGGGAGCACGCCGTCGTAACCCCAGCCCCAGCGTCCCGGAAAATCACCGAGCGGCATGAGCTCGACGGCGGTGATTCCGAGAGCGGCCAGGTGATCGAGGCGCGCCGTCGCGGCGTCGAGCGTCCCCTCGGGCGTGAAGGTTCCGACGTGGAGCTCGTAGAAAACCAGCTCCTCCCACGCGCGCCCCCGCCATCCGCCGTCGGTCCACTCGAAGGCCTCCGGATCGATCACCTCGCTCGGCCCGTGGACGTCGTCCGGCTGAAAGCGCGAGGCCGGGTCGGGCACGAGACGCTCGCCGTCGATGCGGTAGCGATACCGGCTGCCGGCACGCCCGTGAGGCACCTCGACGCGGATCCAGCCCTCGGTATCTCGCTCGACCGGAATGGGCGGACCGTCGTCGAGGCAGAGCTCGACACGGCTGGCGGCGGGCGCCCAGAGCGCGAACCGCACGCCGCCCTCGGGCAGAACTTCGGCACCGAAGGGCATCGGATGCCGCGTCCGGGCGCCACCCGCTGCGGGTGCTAGTCGACCTTGCGCACGATCCATCTCAGCAGGTGGTGCATCTGCGCGACGCCGTCCACCCAGTACTCGGCACCGCCGCGGCGGGGTCCGACCCGAACCGTCACGCCGCGATCGCGCAACGCCTCGAACGCCGTCTCGTCCGTCAAGTCGTCGCCCGCATACAGGACGACCGTCCTCCCGGGCGGGAGGGTTCGCTCGTGGTGAACGATCCACCGGGCCGCTTCTCCCTTGGTCCATCCGACGCGCGGGACGAAATCGAACACTTTGCGACCGCCGACGACCGTGAGATCGGGAGCTCCGCGGGCGATCCGGGTGACCAGCTGATGGACGTCCTGGCGGTGCGAGGGCGCCACGTTCCGGTAGTGCATGCTGACACAGAGCCGCTTGAACTCGACGTGGGCCCCGGGGATGTCAGCGGCGCCCACGCGGAGCGCGCGCCCGACCGCGGCGACGCGAAGCGGGCGCACGCGCGGGTGACGGAAGCGCAGGCCGCGCCCCTCGATCTCGAGTCCGTGACAGCCGCCGTAGACGACAGCGTCGAGGCCGACCCGGCGCCGGACGTCCGCCAGCGCCCGGCCCGACAGGATCGCGAGCCGCGCGCGCTTGCTCCGCGCCAGTCGCGAGAGCGTCGCGCGGACCGTCGGCGCCAGCACGGCTAAGTCCGGCGAGGAGGCGATCGGCGCCAGGGTCCCGTCGTAGTCGAGGATCGCCATCAGGCCGGCACCGGCCTCGAGCTCGTGATCGAGACGACCGAGAAGACGCACCGGGAGGCTCAGGACGCCTTGGCGCCCGCCTCGATGGGGATCCTGGCCAGCTCGCTCAGCAAGAGCCCGGCCCATCGATAGATGTTGTGGTCGACGACGGAATGGCGCATCCGAACCATGCGCGCGCGGCGCTCCTCCGGCGGCATCTCGAGCGCCGTGCGGATGGCCTCGGCCATGCCGGCGAGGTCGTACGGGTTCACGATCAACGCGTCGCGGAGCTCGTGCGAGGCCCCCGCGAACCGGCTCAGGATGAGCGCGCCGTCCTCGTCGTCACGGACCGAGACGAACTCCTTGGCCACGAGGTTCATGCCGTCATGGAGCGAGGTCACCATGCAGAAGTCCGCGTGGCGGTAGTAGGCCCAGATGTCGCGATGCTCGTGATGGGCCTTCATGTAGTGGATAGGGCGCCAGGTTTTCGTCTGGAACGCCTGGTTCAGCTCGCGCACCTGCTCCTCGATCTCGCGCTGGATCTCCTGGTAGCGATCGATCATGCCGCGGCTGGGCGCGGCGAGCTGCACGAACACCAGCCGCTCACGATAGTCGGGGTAGGTCTCGAAGAAGAAGCGCAGGGCCCGGATCCGCTCGGGCAGGCCCTTCGTGTAGTCGATCCGCTCGACGCCGACCCCGAGGAACTCGGCCGTGATCCCCAGCCGGCGCAGCAGCTCCGCGCGGGAGACGCGGAGCGGATCGTCCACGAACTCGGGGGCGACGCTGATCGGAAACGGCTTGACGTACGTCGTGTGCTCGCCACGCGTCACCGAGAAGCGCTCCCAGTCGGTGCGCGTCTCGAGCGCACGGTCCACCGTTTCCAGGAAGTTGTTGCAGTAGTACTGGGTGTGGAAGCCGATCAGGTCGGCGCCGAGCATGCCGAGGAGCAGCTCGCTCTGCCAGGGGCAGATTCCGAAGGCCTCGAAGTTCGGCCAGGGAATGTGCCAGAAGATGGCCACGCGCGCGTCGGGACGCTCGGCCTTGATGAGCGCCGACAGCGGAGCGAAGTGGTAGTCCTGGATGAGGACGAGCGGCGCCTCGGCATCCTTGATCTGGTCCAGCACCGTGTCGGCGAACTTCTGATTCACCTCGAGGTAGTACGCCCAGTCGTCGGGCCGGAAGACCGGCCGCGTGTGCACGATGTGGCAGAGCGGCCAGAGCCCTTCGTTGGAGAAGCCAGAGTAGTACCCTTGCTCCTCTTCCTTCGTGAGCCACACCCGCCGCAACGTGTAGCGCGGATCGTCGACCGGAACGCCGAGCCGGCCGCGGCCGTCCGCAGTCTCCCGGTCGGCGTCGCCGCTGGCGTGCGCGACCCAGACGCCCCCGCAGGCGCGCATCACCGGATCCATCGCGGTCACGAGACCGCTGGCCGGAGCCTGCGCTTGCACCTGGCCACCCCGCCACACGTGGCTCACGGGTTCGCGGTTGGACACGACGACCAGCAGCCGGCCGTTGAGCTGCATGCTGACGAACTGCTTGAGGCGCTCCTCGGTCCAGACGCTCTCGCCGGACAGGCGCAAGGCCGCTTCCTGCTCGGCGGCGGCCTGGGCCCGCTGCATGCTGCGCGCCAGGCGCGAGACCTCGAGCGCGAGCGGCCCGAACATATTGGCGTCGACGACGTTGCGCGGCGGCGGAACCGGGCGTCCGCTCCGGAGCGCCCGCGTCCACTGAGAAATCTCCGCCATCGGTCGGGTGATGCTGATTTTCACCACCAGCGCGATGATGACCGAGATGACCAGGGCCAGCACGAGGAACCGCACGGCGTTGTAGCTCCAGCGATCCCACTCCGCCCGCTCCAGCTCCGAGGCGTCGAGGAGGACCGCGACCGCGCCGACGGGCTGGTCGTCGGCGAGCAGAGGCGTCGCGTAGATGTAGCGGGTGCGGTCGCCGAGAACCCTGATCCCCTGGGTCGGGACGTTCTGGGAGATCGCGTCGGTCACCTCGGATAAGGACGGCGGGAGAATCGGCGCGATGTCGGGTGTCGCGACCCGCAGGGTGGCGAAGCGATCGTAGACGGCGATCCCGCGCTGGTTCTGCCCGAACTTCTTGACGATCCGCTCGATAGCCGCCGTCGACTGCTTGGCCGCCGCCGGCTCGATCGCGTCGCTCAACCCTTCGGCGACCAGCGCCGCGCGCCGCTGCAGATCGCCGACCATGCGGCCGCGCTCCTCTCGGATCTGCAGGTACGCGAAGCCGCCGATGACCAGCATCACCGAGATCCAGATCGCGCTGACGAGACGAAGGGTGAATTTCACGCGCGCGCGACCATGCGTTCGACCGTGCTCGGCATGATGATTGTCTCAGTGTACCGTATGCCAGTCGCCCGTGCCGGCCACGATGAGCGCTGGCATCCTTCTGCACGACCGACTGCACGACCGACGCCAGGGGCCGCGGCGGCCCCCTTGGAAGGATTCATAGTTTGTGGATGGGGAAGATGGTCCGGCGGATCGCTTCGACCTGGCGGTTCGCGTATTCCTGCGCGCGCACCCGTCGATGATCGGGGATCGGCTCGGCCGGGTCCCAGAGCGAGTCGGTCAGGAACTCGTAACGCCGTGCGTCGGCGGCGAACGACGCCGGGAGGGCGCTGGGCAGCTCGACGCCGTTCAGCACGGCCCACGCGGCTGTCCACGCGCGCGCGACGTTTTGCAGATCGTAGCCGCCGCCGCCCAGGCACACGAGCCTGGGCGAGAGCTCGGCGATGCGGGACACCGCGCGCGCGAACCCCTGGACGTCGAGCGCCAGATGAGTCAATGGATCGGTGCGGTGCGAATCGATCCCGAGCTGCGCGACGACCACGTCGGGCCGGAACGCCCCGAAGAGCGGGGGGACCACCTCTTCGAACGCGGGCAGGTAGACCGATGAGTCGGTGAACGGCTCGAGGGGAAGGTTGACCGAGTAGCCGACGCCGGCGCCCGTCCCCGCCTCCTCGACGAATCCGGTGCCCGGGAACAGGTAGTCGCCACGTTCGTGGGTCGAGATCGTCAGGACGTCCGGATCGCCGTAGAACGCGTGCTGCACACCGTCGCCGTGATGCGCGTCGATGTCGACATAGAGGACGCGGAGCCCCCGCTCCCGGAGCCGGAGGATCGCCAGCACGCCATCGTTGACGTAGCAGAAGCCCGACGCGCGCGAGGGCATGGCGTGGTGCAGGCCGCCCGCGAAGTGGAACACGCGGTCCGCCTGCCCGCTCGCGACGAGGTCGGCCGCCAGGAGCGAGCCGGCCGCGCAGAGTCGCGCGGCGTCCCAGAGCCCGGGAAACACGGGGTTGTCGCCGGGGCCCAGGCCGAAGCGCTCGGCGAGCTTCGGAGGCCGGCCGCCGTTCGCGGCCTTGAGCACCTGCAGATACTCTGCGCCGTGGTAGACGGCGAGCGCGCTCTCGGGCGCGGGCTCGGGCGCGCGCACGATGGCCCCGGGCAGCGTCGCGAGGCCGTAGGCCTCCATAAGGCGCCATGTCAGCCCGAGCCGCTCCATCCGCAAGGGATGCTGCGGGCCGTAGTCGAAGCGCGTCCAGGCGTCGGAGTGGATCAGCGCGGTCTTGTTTGTTGTAGCGGGTGCCATGAGCTGGGCTCAGACCGGGGTGGCCCGACCCGGCTCCGTACCACGTATCATGCGCGCGTTACCTCCGCCAGGTGCCGGACTTGCCGCCCGACTTCTCGATGAGCTGGATCTTGGCGATGGTCACGCCCCGCTCGACAGCCTTCACCATGTCGTAGACGGTCAGCGCCGCCACCGAGGCGGCCGTGAGCGCCTCCATCTCCACGCCGGTCTTGTCGACGGTCCGCACGCGCGCCTCGACGGTCAATTCCCCTCGGCTCGCGTTGTCGCTGAAGGTGACGTCGAGGCCGGTGATGCGCAGCGGATGACAGAGCGGGATCAGCTGGGGCGTGCGCTTGGCGGCCAGGATGCCGGCCGTACGCGCCACGCCGAGGACGTCGCCCTTCGGCGCATTCCCCTGCCGGATCACTCGCAGGGTGGCGGGCTTCATGCGGAGGGTCGCGCGAGCAACCGCCTCGCGGACCGTCTCGCGCTTTTCCGAGACGTCCACCATGCGGGCGTCGCCCTTCGACGACAGGTGCGAAAGGCCGCGAAACGACTTTGACGGCCGGGCGTTCGTCAGGCGGTGACGCCGGATCGAGCGTGCCGGATGATCGCCTCCATCCGGTCTTTGGCCATCAACTTCAGCTTCTTCAGCTCACTGATACGCCACTGCCGGTCCGCCGAGAGCGGGGCCGTTCCCTTGAGCGCCTCCAACTCCTGATCGTGAGCGCGATGCTCGGTGCGGAGGCGGCGGAACTCCTCGTTCTCGGCCATCAATCGTTCGATGAGGGACTCCTGGTCCATGCGAGGCCTCCTTGCGCGGTGGAGGAACCGTCATTACTAGGTGTCGACGCTTCCTTATAGCCTTGGACGCCCTGGAGTGTCAAGCTTCCACCTGGGCGAGCAGCCGCTCGACGATGACGCAGTCGCGCCACTCGCCCTCGAGCTTGCCGTGGCGTCGATACACGCCGACCACCCGGAAGCCGCATCGCTCGTGAACGGCCAGGCTCGCCTTGTTTTCCGGAAAGATACGTGACACGATTTTCCAGAAGCCGCGCTCGGCGTAGGCGCGGCAGAGCCCCTCCAGCGCCGCGCGCCCGGCACCCGAGCGTCGCGCGGAACGGGCGACGTACACCGCGTGCTCGACGACCCCCACATAGGCCTCGCGGGCTCGATAGGGTCCCGCCGCCGCCCAGCCGATGATACGGCCGTCGCGCTCGACGACGACGGTGGGATAGCGGTCGCCCTTCTCGGAAAGGAGCGTGGCGATCTGCGCCGCCGTCCGCGGCGCCGTCTCGAACGTGGCGATCCGATCGGCGATGCCTTCGTTGTAGATCGCGGCAATGGCCGGAGCATCGGCGGCGGTGGCGAGCCGGGTCGTGATCCCGTCGGCCACCGCCGCGATGGCCGGGGCACGTGACGCGCGCTCACGCCGGGAGGCGGGCACGAGCCACCGGAACGTCAACGTCGCCGCGGCGGCGCCGGCGATCTGCGCCGCGACGAAGCCCGGGACATCGGCCGGGCGAATACCCGCGAACGTGTCGCTCAACGAGCGGGCGAGGGTGACCGAAGGGTTCGCGAAGGACGTCGAAGCGGTGAACCAGTAGGCCGCGGTGATGTAGGCCGCGACGGCGAAGGGCACCGCGGCCGGTCGCAGCCGGACGCATCCCCAGATCGCCGCCAGCAGGCCGAACGTGGCCACGAACTCACTGAACAGCTGCGCGGCGCCGGGCCGCGCGTGGCTCGAGGCGAAGAAGATCGGCAGCCCGAACATCAGGTTCGCGGCCGCCACCCCCACCAACGCGCCGAGCACCTGGGCGAGCAGATAGCCGGGCACGTCGTGCCACGCGAGTCCCCCCTGGGATGCATCCGCCAAGGTCACGACGGGATTGAAGTGCGCTCCGGAGATCGGGCCGATGGTCAGAATGAGCACCACGAGCGCAGCACCGGTCGCCAGCGTGTTCGCGAGCAACGCGATCGCGCCGTTGCCCCCCGCGAGACGCTCGGCCATGATGCCCGAGCCGACCACCGCGGCGAGGAGGAACGCCGAGCCGCCGGCTTCGGCGACGAGACGCCGAGCCAGCGTGAAGTCCGAGTTCCCGGCGCTCACGCCTCGTGTCCCTCCATTCCCCCTTACCGGTCACGATCGGCGAGCCAGGCGCCCAGGCGCGCCGCGATGGCGTCGCGCACCCGTCGAAAGACGGCGACGCGCTCCTCCTCGGTGCCGACGGCGGCGGAGGGGTCCTCGAAGCTCCAGTGAATGCGCGCCGCGCGGCCTGCAAACACGGGACATCGTTCACTGGCCTGATCGCACACCGTGATGACGTAGTCCCACGGCTCGCGGAGAAACGGCTCGAGCGTCTTCGAGACGTGACCGCGCAGGTCGATGCCGGCCTCGTCCATCACCCGAATGGCCAGAGGATGCACGCGGCCGGCTTCGGTCCCGGCGCTCTGGACCTCGATCCGATCCCCGGCCAGCGCGCGCAAGAAACCCTCGGCCATCTGGCTTCGCGCCGAGTTGTGCGTGCAGAGGACCAGCACGCGCCCGCGCGTCCCGGCGGGCGATCCGGCGCTCATATTTCCGTCAAGCCTCAAATCCTCCCTGCTCGCCGCCGCACCTACCCCAGTCCGATGAGGTGCGCGGCGCTCGCCTTGAACGCCGCGATGATCGGGGCGCCCTCGGCCAGGCCGAGATCGGCGACGGAGCGCGCGGTCACGGTGGCGACGAGCGGGAAGCCGACGTCGACGACGACACGGATGGCCGGCGTCGAGGGCGTGATGCGCACGATCGTGCCGGCGAGATAGTTGCGGGCGCTCGACAACGGGGCCCCCTCGGTCGGCAGCAGCAGCGTGATGTCCTCGGGCCGCAGGCCGAGCCGCACATCCTCGCCGACCCGCGCGCCCGCGGCCACCTCGAGCTTTCTCCCCGCCACCTCGACCACGGTGACCCCCGCCTCGCGCGCGATTACCCGGCCCGTCACGAGCGTCTCGACGCCGACGAACCGCGCGACTTCCTCGGAGGCGGGCGCGTGGAAGACGCGCGCCGTGGCGTCGAGCTGGACGATCCGTCCGGCCATCAGCACCGCGACCCGGTCGGCCAGCGCCTGCGCTTCGCCCCGGTCGTGGGTGACCAGGATCGTGGTGACGCGATCGTGGCGCAGGATGGCCCCCACGTCCGGCAGCAGCGCGGCCCGGGACGGCGTGTCGAGCCCGGCGAACGGTTCGTCGAGCAGCAGCACCTCGGGCTCGAGCACGAGGGCCCGTGCCAGGGCGACGCGCTGCGCCTGGCCCCCGGAGAGCGTCCGCGCGCGCTGGTCGCGGAGCGGCGCGATGTTGAGCCGCTCGAGCCATCGCTCGACGCGCGCGCCGTTCGCCTCGTCGCGGAGACCGCGGAACCGCAGTCCGAGCGTGACGTTGTCCGCGACGGTCATGTCGGCCAGGAGCGGGCGCTGGAAGACCGTCGCCATCCGCCGCCGCTCGGCCAGCGAGTGTCGCGCGTTCACCGGACGGTCGTGGAACCGCACGGCACCCCGGGTGGGACGCTCGAGCAGCCCGGCGACCCGCAGGAGCGTCGACTTGCCGCTGCCGTTCGGGCCGACCACGGCCAGGACCTCGCCGCGGGAAAGGCCGAGCGCGGGCACGTCGAGCACGGTGGCGCCGCCGTAGGTCACCTGTACGCCCGCCAGCTCGACGACCGTAGACGGCGTCACGTCGGCAGGACGTGGATCGAGCCCCGGTGGATCGAGAACTCCCAGTGTCGGTCGCGCTCGATCTCGAGGATCTCGTAGACGAGGTGCGGTACCTCGACCTCGAGGTCGAAGTCGCCCTGCGCGGGCGCCCCAGGCGTGTCGAGGCACAGGCGCAGCGACCACACCGTGCCGAAGTCGGCCTCGCCCACGATGCGCCCGCGCATCAGGTTCATGTGGTGGGCAGCATCCGGCGCGCCGCGGTCCTTGCGGATCAGCCGCACGTATTCCGGGCGGACGAAGAAGGCAATCGGGCTCTCGGGCGGCGGCAAGTACGAGCGCGTCGGCGAGTTGACCGCCTCGAGCGCTTGGCCGCGCCAGGCGATCTGGATGCGATCGGGCATCGCCTTCACGACGGTGCCGTGGAGCACGTTGGAGAGCCCCATGATGCGGGCAACCGACTCCGAGGCCGGCTGCCAGAGCAGCTCCGATCGCGGCGCCGACTGAATGACGCGACCGTCCTTGTACACGACGATCCGATCGGCGAGCCGATAGGCCTCCGTGAAGTCGTGAGTGACGACGACGGCGGCGGTCCCCCACCCGCTCAGGATCTCGCGCAGCTCATCGCGTAGTGCCCGACGCAGCGGCGCGTCCAGCGCCGACAGCGGCTCGTCGAGCAGCAGGAGCGCCGGGTCGATCGCGAGCGCTCGGCCGAGCGCCACCCGCTGGCGCTGGCCTCCGGAGAGCTCACGCGGGTAATGCTGCTCCAGGCCGCGGAGTCCGAGCCGCTCGATGACCTCCGAGGTGCGCCGCGCGCGGTCATCACGCGGACGCCCGTGAAGGCCGAACGCGATGTTCTTCACGACGCTCAGATGCGGGAAGAGTGCGTAGCCCTGGAACACGTAACCGATGCGGCGCTGCTGCGGGGCCAGGTCGACGCCCGCCGCCGCGTCGAAGAAGACGCGCCCGCCCACCACGATGCGACCCGCGTCCGGCCGGATGAGCCCGGCCAGACACTGGAGCGTGAGCGTCTTGCCCGCGCCCGAAGGGCCGAACAGACCGAGGACCGATTGCTCCGCCTCCCAGGCCACGTCGAGCGTGAAGCCGGGGAAACGCTTCGTGATCGCCACCGACACCGCACCGCTCATGCCTAATATCGCAACCGCGCGAATCGGCTCAGGCCGAAGAGCAGCACGACGACGATGCCGACCGCGACCAGCGCGAGCGCGTTCGCTTCGCCCATCTGATTCGCCTGGACTCGGTCGTAGATGGCCAGCGGCAGCGTCTGGGTGCGTCCCGGAATGTTCCCGGCCACCATGAGGGTGATCCCGAACTCGCCGAGCCCTCGGCAGAACGCCAGGACCGTCCCGGCGAGCACCGAGCGCCACGCGAGCGGAAGCGTGACGTTCCAGAACACGCTCCACTCCGAACGGCCGAGGGTCCGCGCCGCCTGCTCGAGCTGCCCGTCCACGGTTTCGAAGCCCGCCTGAGCGGACTTGATGACGAGCGCGATGGACCCGACGCAGGCGGCCAGCACTGCGGCGCCCGGAGTGAAGGCGAGCTCGAGCCCGAGCGCGGCGAGGGCGCGACCGATCGGGCCGCGATATCCGATGACGACGAGGAGGTAGTAGCCGAGCACCGTGGGGGGCAAGACCAGCGGCAGGACCACCACCGCCTCCAGCGCGTTGCGCCCGGCAAAGCGCTTGCGGGCCAGGAGCCAGGCGATCGGGACACCCGTGAGCAGCGTCAGCGTCGTGGCGCTCAGGGCGACGCGCAGCGAGAGCCAGATCGGAAAAGAGTCCATCGCCAGGTCAGAACTCTCCCGGAAGCATGAACCCGAAGCGCTTCATGATCGGGCGCCCGTCCGGCCCGTTGACGAACTGGATGAATGCGAGACCGAGCTCCGGTCGCGGACTGCGGCGTACGATGGCGGCCGCCTGGTCGAGCGGCGCGTGCATCGCGGCGTCGATGGGCACCCAGTCGACTTCCGGGACGTTGGCGACGGAGAGCGCGACGATACCGGCCTCCGCGGCCCCCGCCTGGACGAACTGCAGGGTGTGCCGGATGTTTTCGCCGAACACGAGCTTGGGGCGGAGCGCCTCCCAGAGCCCGGCTCTTCTCAGCGCCTGCTCGGCCGCCCGGCCGTATGGCGCGTGGACGGGGTTCGCGATCGCCACATGCCGGACCCGCGGATCCAGAAGACTTCGTAGCTCGGTGAGCTTCGGACCGAACGCCCTCGCGGTCGCGAGGACGATGCGCCCTTGCGCGTACAGTGTCCGCGTCTCGCGGAGCAGCACGCCCTCGGCGATCAAGTCTTCCACGAACGACTGATCGGCGGCGAAGAAGACGTCGGCCGGCCCTCCCTGGCGGATCTGGTGGGCGAAGTTCCCGGTCGAGCCGAATACCAGTGCGACGCGTGCGCCAGTCGCCTTTTCGAAGCGCGGCGCGATCTCCTTGAAGGCAAAGGTGAGGTCGGCCGCAGCGAAGACGGTCAAGGATGGCGGATCAGCGGCGGCGGCCGAGCCGGGCCCGAGGGCGAACCACGCGAGCGCGAGGCCGAGCGACAGGGAGTGCCGCATTGCGCCTCCTATTCTATAGGCAGCGGAGCCCGCGGCGGTGGCGGGCTCCTCGCTGATCAGCGCGGGTGGCGCTGCTGGATCGCGGTCAACCCCCAGTTGACGAGGAAGATCAGCACGAGCAGCAGCAGCGACAACGCGATGGCGACGTCGAAGTTGCCCTTGCCGGTCTCGAGCACCATCGCCGTCGTCAAGGTCCGCGTCTGTCCCTTGATATTGCCGCCGACCATCATGGAGGCGCCGATCTCCGAGATGATGCCGCCGAAGCCGGCCATGACGGCGGCGAGCATCGGCAGCCGCGCCTCGCGCAGCACCATCCACACCATCTGAGCCCGCGAGGCGCCGAGCGCCAGGAGTTGCAGGCGGAACTCGCGGGGGACCTGCCCGACGGCGGCGAGCGTGATCCCGGTCACGATGGGCGAGGCGATGAGGGCCTGCGCGATCACGATGGCGGCCGGCGTGTAGAGGATCTCAAGGGCGCCGAACGGGCCGCTGCGCCAGAGCAGGAGCGTGACGAGGAGCCCGACGACGACGGGCGGCAGGCCCATCCCGGTGTTCACGGCGCTCACGACGAGGCCGCGCCCCGGAAAGCGCGCCAGCGCGAGCGCGGCGCCGGCCGGGACGCCGAGGGCGAGCGAGATCAGCGTCGCGGTCCCCGAGACCTGGAGCGAGAGCCAGAGAATCTCCCAGATCTCTCCGTCGGCGCCGACGATGAGCGCGAGCGCCTGACGGAAGCCGCTCCACACGAGGTCCATCGGTCGACGAGTGTACTAGAATCTCTCTGGGAGGATTCCCCATGGCTGACGATCGGAAAGGTGCTGTCACGCTCCGCGGCAACCCCATCACGCTCGGCGGGCCCGAGGTCAAGGCCGGGCAGAACGCACCCGACTTCACCGCGCTCGACAATGGGCTGAAGCCCGTGAAGCTGAGCGAGGCGAAGGGGAAGGTCATCATCCTGAGCTCGGTGCCGTCGCTCGACACGCCCACCTGCGACACCGAGACACGACGCTTCAACCAGGAGGCGGCGAAGCTAGGCGCCGACGTCGAGATCTGGACGATCAGCCGCGATCTGCCGTTCGCGCAGAAGCGCTGGTGCGGGGCCGCGGGGGTCACGAGCGTGAAGACGCTCTCCGACTTCCGCGAGCGCGCCTTCGGTCCCGCCTACGGCGTCGAGATCAAGGATGGTCCGATCGCCGGGCTCACCGCGCGCGCGGTCTTCGTGGTCGGCAAGGACGGCAAGGTGAAGCACGTCGAGTACGTGAAGGAGATCGGATCCGAGCCGAACTACGACGCGGCGCTGGCCGCG
>Ga0066709_100000864_pt1 | contig 18312 bp, 9 predicted proteins | sample GraSoiAngelo_158_FD_79665 | JGI IMG/M metagenome (GOLD analysis project Ga0066709, IMG submission 79665) | Grasslands soil microbial communities from the Angelo Coastal Reserve, California, USA - 14_1009_16_30cm | ecosystem: Environmental > Terrestrial > Soil > Grasslands | place: USA...
CTGCTCGCGGCCGGCGGCAGCATCGATGTCGATGCGAACGTCAACGGCGATGCGCTCGTCACCGGCGGCAGGCTGCGCATCAGCGGCGACGTCGGCCAGTCGGTCTACGCGGGGGCGGGACACCTCGACATCGACGGCAAGGTCGGGCGCAACGTTCGCGTCGCCGGCGGCGAGGTCGAGATCGGACCGAAGGCGCAAGTCATCGGCAACGTCACGATCGCCGGCGGCGAGGTCAGCGTGCGCGGCAGCGTCGGCGGCTATGTGCAAGCCGGCGCAGGGCGGGTGCTGATCGACGGCCCGGTCGCCGGCGACGTGGTCGTCGGATCGGGCCATGTCGAGCTCGGACCCAACGCGCGCGTCGGCGGCAAGCTGCTCTATCGCAGCCGTGAAGAGCTAAAGCAAGACCCGGCGGCCAAGGTCGCCGGCGGCATCGAGCATGTGCTGCCTCGCGGCGGCGCGCCGGGCGCCGAACCGAAGCAATACCGCTTTGCCCGCGGCGTCCGCTGGGTTTGGACGGCCGGAATGATGCTCCTCGCCGTCGCGCTGCTGGCTGCGTTCCCTGCCTTCTTCAGCCGTGTCGGCACGACGCTGCAATCGCGCCCCGGCATGAGCCTGTTGCTCGGCTTCGTGCTGCTCGTTTGCGTGCCGGTCGGCGCGCTCGTCTTGCTGATCACGATCATCGGCATACCGCTTGGCCTGCTCGCGATGCTGCTGTACTTCGCGCTGATGCCGGTGGCCTATGCCAGCACCGGCATTGGGCTCGGCGACTGGGTGCTACGAAAATACAAGTCCGATCAAGCAGCGCGTCTCGGCTGGCGTCTCGGCGCGGCAGCTCTCGCTGTGTTGCTGATCGCTGCGCTTCGCCTCGTGCCGTGGTTCGGCGGCCTCATTGGTTTCGCAGCGCTGCTGGTCGGGCTCGGTGCGTTGTTGTTGCAGTTCAAGCGGGTCAGCTGATCGGTCCTGTTCACTTCCATGTCAGTCATGTCGTCCATTCCTCCCGGCGCGCTGCTGCGCCAGCGTTTCTCCGACGCAGTTGATGCACCCGGCAGCCCACGAATTCTTCAGCTTCTGCTCGCGCAAGACGGCTCGACCACGCGGCTGTGCGAGTCGGTTGCCGGCGGGCCGATCGCCCTGCACCTGCTGCATCAGGTCATCACGACCGACGTGCCCGAGGTGGTTCGCGATGCATTGCCCTGCGAGCGCTTCATCGAGCGCATCACCTGCATCGCTGCGCATGGCGAGGTGATGATGGACAACTTGTCGTATGTGGCCCTCGAGGGCCTGGCGCCCGACCTGCTTCGTGACCTCGAGGCCGGCCGCATGCCGATCGGCCATCTGCTCACGCGAATGTGGGTGCGCCGCGCCGCGCTGCCGCCGAGCGACTCGCTGCAAGACCGCCTGTGGCGCACGGTCGGGCTGGCTGACGCCAAGGCGACACGCAATTACCGCATCGACACGCCGGACGGCCCCTGCATGCTGATTTGCGAGACCTATCGCGGTGGAATGCTGATGTGATCGGTTCTAAGTCGCCGCGCACTTTATGATCGGCCCATGTCCAAAGCCGAACCGAAGACCACGATCAAGCCGAGCGGGCTGCGCTACAAGAGCAAGCGTTCCGGTTCGCCGTTCGCCGTGCTCGGCGGCGCCGGCACGATGTCGTGCTTTCTCTGCGGCAAGCATCGCGCGCGAAGTGCGCTGAAGACGCGGCGCTTGCTGGGCAAGGCGCAATTTGTTTGCTCGCCATCTTGTGCAGAGGCGGAGAAGGCAGAGAAGGCGTGAGCCCTACACCACCCGAAAATTCTTGAACTGCCAGGGATCATCCCGATCGAGGTCTTCGTCGAACAGCCAACCGCGCCCGCGCAGTGGCGTCCAGTTGCTGTAGACGCCGACCACGTCGCCGAGGTACGGCCGGCACATCGCGAGAATTTCTTCGAACGGCAGGTCGTCGGGCTCGACCACGTCGCACGCCGGGTTCTTCATCGCCCAGATCGCCGCAGCCATCACCGGCGCGGTGACCTGCAGGCTGGTCGCGCTGTTGTACGGGCAGAGGTTGCGCGTCTGCTCGATCGACAGCTGCGAGCCGTACCAGTACGCGCCCTTCGGGTGGCCCATCAGCAGCACACCGAGCTCGTCGATGCCCGAGACGATCTCGTCCCTCAGCACGCGCTTGAGGGTCTGCGGTCGCCAGTTGAGACCGGCCAGCTCGTGCAGTGACAGCACCGCGTCGTCGCAAGGATGGTAGGCGTAGTGCACCGTCGGCCGGTACTCGGGCCGCTCCTTGTCGCCCAAGGTCAGGTGGTCGGAGATCGAGATCGCTTCGGCGTGTGTGATCAGAAAGCCGTGGAATGCGCCGGCCAGCGGCGTCCAGGTGCGCACCCGCGTGCTGGCGCCGGGGCGCTTGAGGTAGATCGCCGCGCGCGAGCCCCATTCGTGACGCCCCGCATCGCTCGGGAAATTCCGCTCGTGCGTGCCCCAGCCGAGCTCGGCCGGCTGCGTGCCTTCGTCGACGAAGCCGTCGACCGACCAGGTGTTGACGAACTCGCCGGGCATCTTGCGCTTCTTGCCGACCTGCGTGTCGCGCTCGGCGATGTGGATCACACGCACGCCGAGCGCTTGGGCGAGACGGGCCCAGTCGGCGCGCGTGCGCGGCCGCTCGAACGGTGTGCCGGTGTCCTGCGCGACGTTGAGCAGCGCCTGCTTGATGAAGTGCGACACCAGCCCCGGGTTCGCGCCATGCGTCAGCACCGCCGTCGGCCCGTGGCGGCCCGGACGGCGCAGCGCGATCGCGGCTTCGCGCAACGCGTAGTTGGTTCGCATCTCCAGCGGCACCGACTCGTCGATGTAGCCGCCTTCCCACGGTTCGATGCAGGTGTCGAGGTAGAGCGCGCCTTTCTCGAGGCACAACTCGATCAGCGCCGCGCTGCTCACGTCGACCGACAGGTTGAGCAGGAAGTCGCGCTCGCCGAGTCGCGACTCGAGGATATGCCGGTAGTTGTCCTGCTTGAGCGGCATCGTTTCGCAGATCACGCCATGCTCGCGCGCGACCGCGAGACCCGCATCGTCGGCCGCGATGATGACGATCTGGTCGGGTCGCATCGCAATGTGGCGCAGCAGCAGCGGCAGCACGCCCTGCCCGACCGTGCCGAAGCCGACCATCACCAGACGGCCCTGAAATTCGTGTTCTTTGCGGTAGCCGGTCATCGTGCCCTCGCAGGCGCTTTCCCTGCGATGGCAAACCTTGTGCCCGAGTCGGTCTCAACCCCAGGATGCGGCCGCAAATTCCTCGATGAAGCGATCAACGTCGGCGGCCGGCAGATGGTCGATGCCGGCGGCCGCTGCGCGACCTGCGCCACCGAAGCGCTGGCACAACGCGTCGGCGCCTTGCGGTGCGGCAAGCGGTGCACGAACGCTGACGACCCATCCGTGCACGTCGCGCGGCTTGAGCACCGCATGCGCGCGCTGCGGGTTCGCATTCGCGAGCTCGTTGGCGACGACGCCGATGACGCGCCGGCTCCAGGCTGCGTCGGGCAGCAGCAGCACGCTGGCGTGCGCGTCGAGCCGACGCGGCGCGATGTCGGCGGCATGCTGCAGATCGTCGCGGCGCAGCCGATCGAGCTCGTCGGCAATCGTCTCGCGCACCAGCAGCTCGAGCGGGTCGGCGTATTCGATCAGGATCTCGTACAGCTTCGCCGGTGCGATGTGCACGTCGCTCTCGACGTCGCCGTAGGCGTTGTAGTTGATCGCCTCGCCGAGGCGGCGCAATCGAGCGCGCTGCTCGGCATCGAGCTTCAAGTCGTCGCACAGCCGATCGGCGACCGGCGCGAGGTTGTCGCCGTACGCGCCGACCGCCGCCCACGCGCGATGCTCGCCTTGCAGATACCGATCCATCAGCACGCTGCTGCAAACCTCGGCGCCCAGGTCGAGATGCGCTTCGAGCAGCGGATGCTGCGGCACTTCGCCTTGCGCGTGGTGATCGAAGTAGCGCACGCGTGCCCCGAGCTCGAGCAGGCGCCGTAGCGCTTGCGCATTGCGTTGCATCGCAACGTCGCAAACGAGCACCTCATCGCCGGCGCTCGCCTGCACTCTGTCGAGCAGCGCGATGTCGCGCTTCAAGCCGGTGACGAGCGTGGCCGGCGACGGATCGTGCAAGCGCCATTGCACGACTGCGCACAGGCCGTCGGCATCGCCATTGCAGACATCGAAGCGCTGCACGAAGACGAAGACTTAGCTCAACGGCCGCAGCGCGTGATCGACGCGCCGCTCGATCTCGCGCGCGTCGAAGCTCGTCAAGTCGGTCGCGATCGCAGCGCGCAGCGCCTTCATCGACTGCTCGCTCAAGTGCGACTTGATCTCGCCGAGGAACGGGTTCGACGCGAAGATCGCGAGCGCATCGCAGCGATGCGCTGCGATCGCGTCGTTCAGATGGTTCGCGAGCTGGCGCGCGAAGCTGTCGTGCTCCTTGGTTTTCGCATCGGTGCGCGGCGTGTACGACGCGCTCCCGCGGCCCGGCCCCATCGACTCGTAGCCCGAGCGATCGTCACCGAGCTCCCTGCCCTTCGCGCGGCCCAGCGGATCGTCGAACTCGGCGAGCGGCTGCAGGTGGGTCTTGCCGTCGACGCTGGCCAGGCAGGCCGCTTTCGATGCGTTGGCCAGCAGGATCCAGGTCGGCTTGAACTCGGCGTGTTTCCGGTCTTTCATCGTCTGCTCCGCGTCGAGCGCAGTCCCGATCCGGCTCGACCTGAATCAACAATAGAGCATCGGCCGGGGCATTGCCATAAGGCCGGCCGACTCGGCGGGTTGCCCAGCAAATTCACACGAGTTTTACGCCCACGCCGTCGACGCAAACATGAGCGCTTAGGGGTCGTCTTTTCGCTTCACGTCTGTACACTGCGCGAAGCGGAAACACGCGTCTGCACGGCGCCAAAAAGAAGTACACCGGGAGGCCGCAAGGAAGTCCTGTGATGGCGAGTTGGTTGGGGTCGTGGTTGGAGTGGCTGGGAGGAAAAGCCGGCCTGCAAACGCTTGTGCTCGGCGGCAGCCCGCGTGCCGACAGCGCCCCGCTGCGAGCCGAGCTGTTCACCGCCGATCAGATGGCGCAGCACGGCCGTGAGCTGGCGGTCGCGCACGAGCTGATCCGAGGGCGCGCGCCCGATCGGCTGCTGGCTCGTCTCGCGTCGAACGAGAAGGTGCTGATCGAGGTCTGCGCGCTGCTCGCGCGCAACGCCGAGTCGAATCGCCGCGTGACCCCGGCCGGCGAATGGTTGCTCGACAACTTCTACCTCATCGAAGAAGAGATCCGCACCGCCAAGCGCCATCTGCCGGCGGGCTACAGCCGCGAGCTGCCGCGCTTGAAGAGCGGTCCATCGGCGGGCCTGCCACGCGTCTACGACCTCGCGCTGCAAACGGTGGCACATGGCGACGGCCGCGTCGGCCGCGGCACCTTGAGCCGCTTTGTCTCGTCGTACCAGACCGAGAAGGTGCTCAACCTCGGCGAGCTGTGGGCGATTCCGATCATGCTGCGACTCGCGCTGATCGAGAACCTGCGCCGCGTCGGCGCTGCCGTCGCTGCCGATCGCAGCGAGCGCAACCTCGCCGACCAGTGGGCCGACAAGATGCTCGACGTGGCCGAGAAAGACCCGAAGGGCCTGATCCTCGTCATCGCCGACATGGCGCGCTCCGACCCGCCGATGACCGGCGCCTTCGTCTCCGAGCTCGCACGCCGCTTGCAAGGCCGCAGCGCCGCACTCGCACTGCCGCTGACCTGGATCGAGCAGCGCCTCGCCGAGTCGAACGAGAACATCGAGCAGATGGTGCAGGCCGAAGCGCAGCACCAGGCCGCCGCGCAGGTCTCGGTCAGCAACAGCATCGGCAGCCTGCGCCTGCTCGGGTCGATGGACTGGCGCGAGTTCGTCGAGACCTTGAGCCTCGTCGAGCAGGCCTTGCGCGAAGACCCGGCGAATGTCTACGCGCGAATGGACTTCGCGACTCGCGACAGCTACCGCCATGCGATCGAGAAGATGGCCAAGCGAAGCCCGCTGTCCGAAGCCGAGCTCGCGCGCGAGACGATCCAGCTCGCGGCCGAGGCCGCCGTGCGCTTGCCGGGCGACGACCTGCGCCACACCCATGTCGGCTACTACCTCACGAGCTCGGGCCGGCCCGAGCTCGAGCGCGCCGCAAAGGTCCGCGTCTCGGCGGCGCATCTGTGGCGCCGCCGCATGAAGCAAGCGCCGCTGCGTCCGTATGCCGGCTCATTGATGGGCCTGAGCTTGCTGTTGACCGTGGGCGCCGGCTGGTGGGCCAGCGACGCTTGGCAGCGCGATCTGTACTCGGCACGGCCCGGCTGGTGGCTGGTGGCGGCCGGGCTCGTCCTCTTGCTGGCCAACAGCCAGCTGGCGCTGTCGCTGACGAACTGGTTCGTCGGCTTTCTGACCAAGCCGCACGCGTTGCCGCGGATGGACTTTTCGTTCGGCATTCCGCCGTCGGCGCGAACGCTGGTCGTCGTGCCGACGATGCTCGGCAGCGAGAAAGGAATCGAGGAACTGGTCGACGCGCTCGAAGTGCGCTTCCTCGCCAACCGCGACGCGCAATTGCACTTCGGGCTGTTGACCGACTTTCGCGATGCGCCGCAAGAGACGATGCCCGAGGATGCGGCGCTGCTGCAGCTCGCGCGCGAAAAAATCGAGGCGCTGAATCACAAGTACGCACCGGCCGCGTCGGGCGCACAGAGCGCCGAGCGCTTCTACCTGTTCCATCGGCCGCGGCGCTGGAACTCGCGCGAGCGCGTCTGGATGGGCTATGAGCGCAAGCGCGGCAAGCTCGCCGACCTGAATGCGCTGCTTCGCGGCCGCGCGAGCGCCGGCCCAGGCGAGCGCTTTTCGCTGATCGTCGGCGACACGTCGCTGCTGTGGAGCGTGCGCTACGTCATCACGCTCGACACCGACACCCAGCTGCCGCGCGATGCGGCCTGGCAGTTCGTCGGCACGATGGCGCACCCGCTGAACCGGCCGCGCTTCGGCGGTCGCGCCGAAGCGCCGCGTGTCGTCGAGGGCTACGGCATCCTGCAGCCGCGGGTCGGCGTGAGCCTGCCGGGCGCGACGCGCTCGCGCTATGCGCGCCTGTTCTGCGGCGAGCCTGGCATCGATCCCTACACGCGCGCCGTCAGCGACGTCTATCAAGACCTGTTCGGCGAAGGCTCGTTCATCGGCAAGGGGATCTACGACGTCGACGCGTTCGAGCATGTGCTCGGCGGGCGTCTGCCGGAAAACCGCATCTTGAGCCACGACCTGCTCGAAGGCTGCTACGCCCGCTCGGGCCTGTTGAGCGACGTGCAGCTGTTCGAGGAGTCTCCGTCGCGCTACGACGCTGACGTGAGCCGGCGCCACCGCTGGATTCGCGGCGACTGGCAGATCATGAGCTGGCTGCTGCCGAGCCTGCGTTTGCCGCGCCCCGACGAGCCGGCGCGTCTGGTCAAGCAACGCAATCCGTTGGCGGCGCTGTCGCGCTGGAAGATCTTCGACAACCTGCGCCGCAGCCTGACGCCCACCGCCATCACGCTGACCTTCCTGCTGGGCTGGACTGTGCTGCAGCCGGCATGGCTGTGGACCCTCTGGGGCCTCGCGATTCTGTTCGTGCCGCCGCTGATCGCCTTTGCGGTCGATCTGGTTCGCAAGCCCGAGACGCTGCGCGTGCGCCAGCATGTGAGCGCGACCGTGCCGTCGGCACTGCGCCAGCTCGGGCAGGCCGCGTTGACGCTCGCGTGTCTGCCGCACGAAGCCGCGTTCAGCCTCGACGCAGTGCTGCGCACGCTCGGCCGGCTGTGGTTCACGCGGCGCCGGCTGCTCGAATGGCAAGCGTCGGCCGACGTCGCGCCGAGCGTCGTGCCGGGCGGGCTCGAAGACCTGCGCCATACCGCGGTCACGATGTGGGCCGGGCCGGCACTCGCGATCGCGACGGCGATCGGTCTGATCGCGTATCGGCCAGCATCGCTCGCCATCGCGGCACCCCTGCTCGCGCTGTGGTTCGCGTCGCCGGTGATCGTCTGGTGGCTGAGCCGGCCGCTGCAGCGGCGCCAGTCGGTCATCAGTGCCGAGCAGAATCTGTTCCTGCGCCAGCTCTCGCGCCGCACCTGGGCCTTCTTCGACACCTACGTCGGCGAGGCCGACCACTACCTGCCGCCCGACAACGTGCAGGAGCACCCGGTACCGCGAATCGCGCACCGCACCTCGCCGACCAACATGGGCTTCTCGCTGCTCGCCAACCTGAGCGCGTTCGACTTCGGCTACATCACGCTCGGCCAGCTGATCGCGCGCACCAGCGCGGCACTCGACACGTTCGAGAGGATGGAGAAGTACCAGACCCATTTCTTCAACTGGTACGACACGCAGACGCTGCAGCCGCTGCGGCCTTGCTATGTGTCGACCGTCGACAGCGGCAACCTCGCCGGCCACTTGCTGACCTTGCGCGCCGGCCTGCTGGCGCTGGCGATCGAAACGCCGCAGCCGGTGCGCTTGTTCTCCGGCATCGAAGACACGCTGCGCTTGCTGCAGCGCGCGACCGGCAAAGACGTGACCGGCAGCCCGTTGATTCGCTTTGCGACCTTGCTCGTCAGCGCGCAAGCGTCGCCGCCGACCGGCCCGGGCGGCCTGTGGCCGCTGTTCGACTCGCTCGCGCGCTGCGCGGCCGAGGTGCTCGACTGGGTCGTGCCGCCGTCGCAGCGCGAAACGCCGCTCGATCCGGAAGCGATGACTGAAGCGCAGCGCTGGGCGACCGCGCTCGACGCGCAGTGCCGCGCCGCGCTCGCCGAACTCGAGTTCCTCGCGCCGGCGCTGGCCGACCCGGCTCGGCGCGCCCATGCCGGCTGGGACATGCATGCGCTTCTCGACCGCAATGCGACCTTGACCGAGCTCGCGATGCGTGCCGGGGCGATGGCCGAGATCGACTACGGCTTCCTCTACGACCCGGCGCGCAACCTGATGGCAATCGGCTACAACGTCGACGAGCACCGCCGCGACTCGGGCCACTACGACCTGCTCGCCTCCGAGGTGCGGCTCGCCAGCTTCGTCGCGATCGCGCAAGGCCAAACCGCGCAGGAAAGCTGGTTCGCGCTCGGCCGGCTGCTCACCACCGCAGGCGGCGAGCCGATCCTGCTGTCGTGGAGCGGCTCGATGTTCGAGTACCTGATGCCGATGCTCGTGATGCCGAGCTACGAGAACACGCTGCTCGACCAGACGATGCATGCCGCGGTCGAGCGGCAGATCAGCTACGGCCGGCAGCGCGGCGTGCCGTGGGGCATCTCGGAGTCGGGCTACAACGCGACCGACACCCACCTGAACTACCAGTACCGCGCGTTCGGCGTACCCGGGCTGGGTCTGAAGCGCGGACTCGCCGAAGACCTCGTCATCGCACCGTACGCAACGGTGATGGCGCTGATGGTCGAGCCGAAGGCGGCGTGCCAGAACCTGCAGCGCCTCGCCGCAGAAGGCCTCGCCGGCACCTACGGCTTCTACGAGGCGATCGACTACACACCGTCGCGCGTGCCGCGCGGCCAGACGAGCGCCGTCGTGCGTTCGTTCATGGCGCATCACCAGGGGATGAGCCTGCTCGCGCTCGGCTACCTGCTGCTCGGCCAGCCGATGCAGCGCCGCTTCGAGTCCGACCCGCAATTGCAGGCGACCTTGCTGCTGCTGCAGGAGCGCATCCCGAAGGTGCTCGCGTTCCATCCGCACACCGCCGATCGCGCCGAGATGCGCGCGTCGTTCGGCGCCGCCGAGACGCCGCTGCGCCTGATCACCACGCCCGACACGCCGATGCCCGAAGTGCAGCTGCTGTCCAACGGGCGCTACCACGTGATGATCACCAACGCGGGCGGCGGCTACAGCCGCTGGAAAGACCTCGCGGTCACGCGCTGGCACGAAGACGGCACGCGCGACTCGTGGGGCAGCTTCTGCTATTTGCGCGACACCGAGACCGGCACCTACTGGTCGACGGCGCATCAGCCGACGCTGTGGAAGTCCGACTCCTACGAAGCCATCTTCACCGAGGGCCGGGCCGAGTTCAAGCGCCGCGACCAGGGGATCGACGCCTACACCGAGGTCGTCGTTTCGCCGGAAGACGACATCGAGCTGCGGCGGCTGCGCATCACCAACGTCAGCCGCTCGCGCCGCAGCATCGAGGTCACGAGCTACGCCGAGGTGGTGCTCGCGCCGCAGGCCGCCGACATGCAGCATCCGGCATTCAGCAAGCTGTTCGTGCAGACCGAATTGCTGCCCGATCTGCCGGCGCTGCTGTGCACGCGCCGGCCACGTTCACCCGAAGAGGCGGTGCCGTGGATGTGCCATCTGATGGCGGTGCACGGTGCGAAGGCCGGCCCGGCGTCGCACGAGACCGACCGCGCGCGCTTCATCGGCCGCGGTCGCGAGCTGAATGCACCGCAGGCGATGCGCATGGCCGGCCCGCTGTCGGGCAGCGCCGGCTCGGTGCTCGACCCGGTGGCCGCGACGCGCCGCGTCATCACGCTCGAGCCCGAGCAGACGGCGACGATCGACATGGTCTACGGCATGGCCGACACGCGCGATGCCTGCATCGCGCTGCTCGCCAAATACGTCGACCGCCGGCTCGCCGACCGCGTCTTCGAGCTCGCCTGGACGCACAGCCAGGTCGTGCTGCGCCAGCTGAACGCGACCGAGGCCGACACCGAGCTGTACGCGCGGCTGGCCAGCGCGGTGACCTATGCGCAATCGACGCTGCGCGCCGACAGTGCGGTGCTGCTGCGCAACCGGCGCAGCCAGTCGAGCCTGTGGGGCTATGCGATTTCGGGCGACCTGCCGATCGTGCTGGTGCAGGTCGGCGAGGCCGGCAACATCGACCTCGTGCGGCAGATGGTGCAGGCCCACGCGTGGTGGCGGCTGAAGGGACTCGCGATCGACCTCGTGGTCTGGAACGAAGAGCACGACGTGTACCGCCAGCGGCTGCAGGAGCAGATCCTCGGCCTCATCGCGGCCGGCGTCGAAGCCCATGTGATCGACCGGCCGGGCGGCATCTTCGTTCGCCATGCCGAGCAGATTTCGGCCGAAGACCGCGTGCTGCTGCAATCGGTCGCGCGCGTCGTCATCACCGACCGCCACGGCAGCCTGTCGCAGCAGGTGATGCGCAAGCCGATCGTCGAGCGCCGCGTGCCGCACTTCGTCGCGACGCGGCCGGCCGAGACAACGCGTCCCGCGCCGCCCAAGGCGCTGCCGCGCGGCCTCGTCTTCTACAACGGCACCGGGGGCTTCACGCCCGACGGGCGCGAATACGTCGTCGCACCGGGCGCCGGTCAGCGGCCGCCCGCGCCGTGGGTCAACGTGATCGCCAACCCGCGCTTCGGCACGGTCGTGTCGGAAGCCGGCAGCGCCTACACCTGGTGCGAGAACGCCCACGAGCTGCGCCTCACGCCGTGGCACAACGACCCGGTCGGCGACGGCGGCGGCGAAGCGATCTACGTGCGCGACGAGGAGAGCGGCCAGGTCTGGCTGCCGACCTCGCTGCCGAGCGGCAGCCATGGCAATGACGACAACAACGACGCGCCTTACCTCACGCGCCACGGCTTCGGCTACAGCGTGTTCGAGCACACCGAGGCGGGCATCACCAGCGAGCTGACGGTCTACGTTGCGATCGATGCCGCGGTGAAGTTCAGCGTGCTGAAGCTGCGCAATGACACCGCGCGGCCGCGACGGCTGTCGGCGACCGGGTATGTCGAATGGGTGCTCGGCGACTTGCGCGCCAAGTCGGCGCCGCACATCAGTACCGACATCGCATCCGACAGCGGCGCGCTGTATGCGCGCAACCGCTACAGCAATGACTTCGGCGACTGGGTCGGCTTCTTCGACGTCGACGATTCGGATCGCTTGTTCAGCACCGTCACCTGCGACCGCGCCGAGTTCATCGGCCGCAACGGCTCGCTGCGCCGACCGGCCGCGCTGCGGCGGATGCGCCTGTCGGGCCGCACCGGCGCGGCGCTCGACCCGTGCAGCGCGATCCAGGTGCCGTTCGATCTCGGCCCCGGGCAGACGCGCGAGATCGTGTTCCGCCTCGGCATGGGGCGCAGCACCGACGAGGCCGGCCAGCTGGTGCAGCGCTTCCGCGGCGGCGCTGCGGCGCGCGAGGCCTTCGATGCGGTGACGCGCCATTGGCAGCACACACTCGGTGCGGTGCAGGTGCAGACGCCCGACACCGCGCTGAACGTTCTGGCCAACGGCTGGCTCGTCTACCAGACGCTGGCGTGCCGCATGTGGGCGCGCAGCGGCTTCTACCAGTCGGGTGGCGCGTTCGGCTTCCGCGACCAGCTGCAGGACGCGATGGCGCTGGTGCATGCGCGGCCCTACATCTTGCGCGAGCACCTGCTGTTGTGCGCGAGCCGTCAGTTCGTCGAGGGCGACGTGCAGCACTGGTGGCACCCACCATCGGGGCGCGGCGTGCGAACGCACATCTCCGACGACTATCTGTGGCTGCCGCTGGCGCTGTGCCGCTACGTGAAGGCGACCAACGACAGCGGGGTGCTGACTGAAAGCGTGCCGTTCATCGACGGCCGGCTGGTCAATCCGGCCGATGAGTCCTACTACGACCTGCCGGGGCGCTCGATCCATTCGGCGAGTCTGTACCAGCACGCGGTGCGCGCGGTGCTGCACGCGCTGAGCTACGGCGCGCATGGCCTGCCGCTGATGGGCGGCGGCGACTGGAACGACGGCATGAACCTGGTTGGCCACGGCGGCCAGGGCGAAAGCGTCTGGCTCGGCTTCTTCCTCTGCGAAGTGCTGCGCGAATTCGCCGAGCTCGCGCGCGGCCACGGCGACGAATCGTTCGCGCAGCGCTGCGATGTCGAGCGCGGCGAGTTGCGCGATCGCCTCGAAGCGCATGGCTGGGACGGCGACTGGTACCGCCGCGCCTACTTCGATGACGGCACGCCGCTCGGCTCGAAAGACAACGTCGAATGCCAGATCGACTCGATCGCGCAAAGCTGGGCCGTGCTGTCGGGCGTGGCCGAGCCCGAGCGTGCGCGCCGCGCGATGGACTCGCTCGCCGCTCGGCTGGTGCGCGCCGATGTAGGCCTGGTGCAGCTGCTCGACCCGCCGTTCGATCCCGCGCGCGCCGATCACGGGCCCAACCCCGGCTACATCAGCGGCTATGTGCCGGGCGTGCGCGAGAACGGCGGGCAGTACACCCACAGCGCGATCTGGGCCGCGATGGCGTTCGCCGCGCTCGGCGATCCGCAGCGCGCCTGGATGCTGATGAACATCATCAACCCGCTGAACCATGGGCGCAGCGCGAGCGAAGTGAAGGTCTACAAGGTCGAGCCGTATGTCGTTGCGGCCGATGTCTACAGCGTGCCGCCGCACACCGGGCGCGGCGGCTGGAGCTGGTATACCGGCTCGGCCGGCTGGATGTACCGGCTCGTCGTCGAGTCGCTGCTCGGCGTGCAGCTCGTTACCGATGCGAGCGGCGCCCGTCTGAGCCTCGCGCCATGCCTGCCGGCCGACTGGCCCGGCTTCACGCTCGACTATCGCTATCGTGAAACGAACTACCGCATCGACATCGTGCAAGGCACGGCCCCTGCTTCGATGACGCTCGACGGCACGCTGTTGCCCACTTTGGAGCTGCTCTTGGTCGACGATCGCCAGCCGCATCAGGCCCGCCTGCAACTGATCCGCAGCAGCGCGCCGCCGGCGCTCGCTGCTGCGCCGACCGCCGAAGTGGGCTCGACCTCGTGAAGGACTCGCTGCGCGCCTTGCTCAGCGACGCGCGGGCTGCGATCCGGCGCGCATTTCGCGGTATGCGGTCACGCGCCGCGCCGCCGCAGCCGGCGACGACCGAGCTGGCCGGCAATATCGACGTCGACGTCGACGTCGACCCGAACCTCATCGAAGGCGACTTCCGAATCCTCGACGACCTGGGGACCGGCGACGCCGCATCGCAATGGGGCGAGCCACCAGACACCGACGCACCGGCGCTGCACGAAGTGGCCCATGCCGGCGAGTTCATCGCCGGCTCTTTCACCGGCGAGGCCGGCACGCGGGCTTACAAGCTCTATGTTCCGGCGTCGACCCCGTCGACCGCGCGGCCGCTCGTCGTCATGCTGCACGGCTGCAAGCAGAACCCCGACGACTTCGCCGCGGGCACGCAAATGAATCAGGTTGCCGCTCGCGAAGGCGTCTATGTGTTGTACCCGGCGCAGTCGCTGTCGGCGAATCGCACCGGTTGCTGGAACTGGTTCGATGCAGGCCATCAGCAACGCGACCGCGGCGAGCCGGCCATCATCGCCGGCATGACGCGCCATGTGATCGCGACCCACCCGATCGACCCGGCGCGCGTGTTCGTCGCCGGCTTGTCGGCGGGCGGCGCGATGGCAGCCATCCTGGCCGGCACCTACCCTGACCTCTACGCTGCGGTTGGCGTGCATTCGGGCCTGCCGCACGCCGCGGCGCACGACCTGATGTCGGCGCTCAGCGCGATGCGCCGCGGGCCGGCGGCTCGCAGAGGGGCCGCGGCGAGCGGCGAGCGCCGCGTCGTGCCGACGATCGTCTTCCACGGCGAGGACGACACCGTCGTCCATCCGAGCAACGGCGACCACGTCATCGCGCAAGCCCGCTGGACGCCGCCAGCCGACGACACTGGCGACGAAGCCGACGCCGGCGATGTGCTTGTCGAGAGCGGCGAGATCAGCGGCGGTCGCGCGTTCACCCGGACGATTCATCGCGACGCCGACGGCCGCTGCGACGCCGAGCACTGGCTGGTTCACGGCGCCGAGCACGCCTGGTCGGGCGGCAGCGACAGCGGCTCGTTCACCGATCCCTTGGGGCCAGACGCGTCGAGCGAGATGCTGCGCTTTTTCAGCGAGCATCCATTGCGCAAATAAGTGCCGATTGCACGCATCGCGCGCCTGCGTAAGCCGCGCGCACGCGCGGCGCGATATGCTACCGCCCGCGATGCCCATGAGCTTGAAGTCCCCCACCGAGGCCGCCGCCCAGCGCGAGCTGCTGCGCCTGGCCTTGCACAATTCGGCGCGCAGCGTACCGTTGTTGCTGATCGTCGTCATCTTCCTGGTGTATCTCGGCATCAGCAGCGATTGCATTCCGGCGACGATCGCGACCGGCACGCTCGGCCTTGTCGTGTCGGCCTGGCGCTTGCTGATCTCGCGCCGCTACGACGACGCGGCGACGCTGACCGAGCGCCAGCTCATCCACGCGCAGCGCGAGCTCGAGGGCAACGCGGCGTTGGCCGGTGCCATGTGGGTCGTCAGCACGGTGGGCATCTACCCGGCGCTGCACGACACGATCGCGAGCACCTATGTCGCGATGATCGTCGGCTCGATCGCCACCGCCGCGTTCTTCCTGACGTTGGCCGGCCGCTCGTTCGAGATCCTCGCCGTGCTGCAGCTCGGTGCACTGACCGGGGTCAGCCTGTTCAGCACCTCGGCCTACTCGATTCCGCTGGCGGTGCTGTCGGTGATCTTCGGCATCACCGCCTTGCGCGCATCGCGCGAGTTCACCGAGACCACGTCACGCGCCGTGCTGCACAGCCTCGAGGCCGATGCGGCCAACGCGTCGCTGCAGCGCGCCAAGGAGTCGGCCGAGGCCGCCAACCTCGCCAAGTCGCAGTTCCTCGCCACGATGAGTCATGAGATCCGCACCCCGATGAACGGGGTGCTCGGGGCGCTCGATCTGCTGCGCCATTCGCAGCTCGAGGAGCACCAGCGGCGTCTGGTGAAGACCGCCGCGTCGTCCGGCGAGTCGCTGATGGCGATCCTCAACGACGTGCTCGATCACTCGAAGATCGAGGCCGGCAAGCTCAACCTCGTGGCCGCGCCGATGTCGCTGCACGCGATGGCGGCGCAGGTCGCCGCGCTGTTCCGCACCAATGCCGAGGCCAAGGGGCTGAGCCTGCACCTCGAGCTCGACGAGCGGGTTCCCGACTGGGTCATCGGCGACGCGCAGCGCTTGAAGCAAGTGGTGTTGAACCTCGTCGGCAACGCGATCAAGTTCACCGAGCGCGGCAGCGTCGCGTTGCGCATCCGGCCGCAAGCAGCGCCGCCCGGAATGGCCGGCGTGTCGTTCGAAGTGCGCGACTCGGGGATCGGCATGTCGCCGACTGCGCTGCAGCGCCTGTTCCAGCCGTTCCATCAGGTCGACGGCACGCGCAGCCGGCCGCATGGCGGCACCGGCCTCGGCCTCGCGATCAGCCAGCGAATCGTCGAAGCGATGGGCGGGCGCATCGAGGTCGAGAGCCAAGCCGGCCGCGGCTCGCGCTTTCATTTCTCGCTCGCGCTCGAGCGCGACACCGGCCCGGCACCGGCGCCGCCGATCGACTCGGCGATGGGCGGCCTCAACGATGCGGCGACGCCGGCCGGCACCGTGCTCGTCGTCGAAGACACGCTGGTCAATCGCATCATCGCCCTCGAAATGCTGCGCTCGCTGGGCCTGGACGTCATCGAGGCCGAGAACGGCATCGAAGCCCTCGATCGCCTGGCCGAGCACCCGATCGATCTGGTGCTGATGGATTGCCAGATGCCGGTGATGGACGGCTACACCGCGACCGAACGAATCCGCGAGCGCGAAGCCCGCCACGGACTGCGCCGCGTCCCCATCGTCGCACTGACGGCGAACGCCTTCGACGAAGACGCCGAACTGGCCAGAGCCGCCGGCATGGACGCGCACCTGTCGAAGCCGTACACGCGGAGTCAGCTGCGGCAGATGCTAGTGAACTGGTTATAGCCGGCCGGCTATAACCGATTAACGCACTGCTCCCCCGAGCCCCCTCCGAGAAGGGGCTCGGGGGAGCGGTGCGGAAAGTCATGCCGGCCGCAGGCCGGCTTCCGCGATTACTGCATGCCACCCCATTCGGTAATCCCGGATCTTTCTTCGCCCCACCCCGTAATCCCCGTTCTCTCTTCGCCCCAGGCGGTGTCGAGCTCGAGCCGCTTGATCTCTTCGACCGCGCCTTCGTCGCCGCCGCCGGCCTTGCGGACCTGGGCGCGGGCGAGGCGCTCCATCAGGCGCAGGTCGCGGTCGGTCAGCGTCATCGCCGCTTCGGTCCACTGATCGACGACGGCGAGCAGCGACTCGTAGGTGATCGGCGCGACCAGGCTGCGCGCCTGAAGTGCCGCCAGCGTGCCGCGCAATCGGGGATGGACCGATCGGACGACTTGCTCGATCGCCTCTTCGCCTTCGCCGTCTTCAACCACCAGGTCGACGAGGCTGCGCCGGTGCAACTGCTCGGCGGTGTAAAGCCGGCCCGAGAGGATCATGTCGTTGGCCACCGCGAAGCCGGCCTTGCGGATCGTGAAGTCCCATGCGCCCATGCCGGGGAACAGGTTGAACAGCACTTCGGGGAAGCCGGCCTGCGCGCTGCGCTCGAAGATCACGCGGTGGAAAGGCAGCACCGATTCGAGGCCGCCGCCGAGCGTGTCGCCTTGCACCAGCACCGTCGTATGCACGCCGCGCTGCGCGGCTGTCTCCATCCACCAGACGAGATCGATACAGCGCCGGCCATACAGGCGCAGCGAGTTCAAGTCGCGGGCGCGGATCAGCAGCACGAACAGCGAGAGGTCGCCGCCGAAGTTGAAGACACCGGCCACGTCGGACGTCATCACGTAATGCTTCACCAGCCCGGGGTTGGCGGAGATGTCGTTGAACACCTGCTGCAGCTCGGCCATCGCGGCGAGGCTGTAGCACTGGATCGGCTTGACGCAGGTGCGCAGGCGCAACAGCGAGAACTCCGAGCTCCACTCGAGCCGGATGTAGCGGTAGCGCCGCGAGAGCAGCGTCGGCAGGCCCGTCATACGCTTTCGAAGATGCGGGTGAAGTGGTGAAAGTTGACGATGCTCGACTCGACGATCGCGTCGCGCGCGGCGTCATCGCGCAAGGTGTCGAGCACGATGCGCAGCTCGGCCATGTGCTCGGTGTCGATGCTCGCGTGCGAGCCGATGAACGAGGTGCCGCGATCATCCTGCAGCAGCAGCGACTCCTTGATCGCCGTGGTGAACGGCCCGCCGTACACCGACGAGATCACTTCGAGCGCGTAGATCATGCCGAGCGCAGAGCACGGATGCCGGTGCTCGGCCGACCAGTAGTTGAAGCCGGACAGCGCAAGCGTGTGAAGGTCGGGCTGATGCGTTCTCACCGTGTGCGGCTCGACGCCGATCTCGGCCAGGTCGTTCAAGACCCACTCTTCGTGCCCCGACTCCTCGTGCATGTGCTCGTAGAGAAAGTAGCGGATCTGCCGATGGCTGTCGGCAATGCGGCACGCCGCCGCCGCGCACACCGGGTTGAAGTGCCAGAC
>Ga0066709_100000865_pt1 | contig 18309 bp, 15 predicted proteins | sample GraSoiAngelo_158_FD_79665 | JGI IMG/M metagenome (GOLD analysis project Ga0066709, IMG submission 79665) | Grasslands soil microbial communities from the Angelo Coastal Reserve, California, USA - 14_1009_16_30cm | ecosystem: Environmental > Terrestrial > Soil > Grasslands | place: USA...
CGCCGCGATGCCAGCAATAAACAGGGGCTTCCGCTTTAAAGTCTTGCGGAAAGTCGTTGTTGCTCTCGCTTGTCCTGACGAAAGCTGGAGCCGTTGTGCAACCTCAACTGCCGATTGCGGACGTCGCGAGGCGTCCTTTATCAGGCAAGACGCGACTACTTCTTCCCAAATTTTTGGGACGAACGCCGGCTCGATATCCAATTCTTTGCGCCGCTCGGTCATCGGAGGAGCAACTCGCTCGCAAATCTGCCGATCGATGTTGCCCGAATAAAACGGCGGCTTGCTCGTAAGCAATTCATAGACGCTCGCGCCCAACGAGTATATGTCGTCTAGATGCGTAGAGCGCTCGCCGTTGAGCTGTTGCGGGCTCATATAAATGAGCGTGCCGCTCCGATCTTGCTCCATCGTCAACCGGCTCACTGAATCACCGAGACTGCGAGCTATACCAAAGTCTGCCACCTTCAGATCGCCCCGTTGATTTACCATTAGGTTTGCAGGCTTCAAGTCACAATGGACGACCTTCGCGTGATTGTGCGCATAATCGAGCGCGTCACAAAGCTGACCCGTCCAGTCGGCAATCTCATCCGGCTCAAAGACTTTCTGCTCTTTCTCAGCCCGCAAGTTCGATAGCGTTTCGCCATCGATGTACTCCATCGAAATGCAGCCGGAACGCTCGTCGTGTACGAAGTCGTGAATCCGAACGATATGCGGATGGGTCAGTTCGAGACAGCGCTTTGTCTCACGCTTGAGCTGGTCAAACACCGAATGATCTTGAATCATCAGGTCGGGAACAAATTTCAGCGCGACATCGCGCTCTAGTTCTTCATCGCGCGCGAGCCAGACAATTCCCATTCCGCCTCGCCCAAGGACCTTGACCAGCGTGTAGCGGCCAAAGACTTTTTGTCCGTTGGCGAACTCACGCGACGTTGCGCCTGCGACATCGCCCGCGCGCTCATTAGTCACCTTGACAGAGTATACATCATTAAGATGAGAAGGAAGTTTAAAGCTAGCGAGGCGTACTCCTGCAACGCCTCTTCGGGTTAGCGCCGGCTCGCAAGAGCCCACCCTCCACATGAGACTCTTTGCATCTGCCACGACTTTTCGTAGAATGTTTCTGCGTGAGCGCTCCCCCAGAGGAAGGTGCCTGGCTGGAAGCGGCCGATGGCAAACGCCATCCGATCCAAGGCAGTTGTTCGCTCGGACGAACCCCCGCCAACAGGATCGTGTTGGAATCGCCGAAAGTGTCGCGCCGACACGCGCTCATTCATCTGCAAAATATCGGCGAACTTTGGCTGATCGATTTTGGCAGCAGCAACGGGACTTTTTTAAACAAGCGGCGGATTCATCACCCGGTTCGATTGAGCGACGGCGACCAAATCACAATCGGAGATGAGTTCTTTAGATTCCGTCAGCCGCTCGCGATTTCAGACGAATACAAAACCTTGGTGGCGCAACGAACGTTGCGAGAAATCGAGAATATTCCTTGCTGGCTTCTCGTCGCGGACATTCGCAATTTCACGCCGCTTAGCCGCTGCATGCAGAGCGAGGACTTGGATGTTCTTCTCGGAGCGTGGATTTTCAGTTGTACAGAGATCATCGAGAATCAGCGCGGGATTATTAACAAATATCTCGGCGATGGCTTTTTTGCCTATTGGCCCGACGCCGCGACAAGTCCGGAAGAGATCGTGGCGGTGATCTCCGCGCTGAAAGAATTGCAGCGGAAAGAGTCGCCAGATTTTCGCCTCGTTGTTCACTTCGGAGGGGTCGCCATTGGGGGAATCGCGTCGATGGGCGAGGAAAGCTTAATGGGAGGCGAAGTAAATTTGGTTTTCCGCCTGGAAAAGCTGGCCAGCTCGTTAGGCGAACGTTGCTGCTTGAGTGAAACGGCACACACCAAGCTAGGAGAACTCGTTCCGACACGTTGGCTTGGCGAATTCGAACTGAAGGGTTTTGAGGGAAAGTGCGCCTTCTTCGCCCTTTAGCTTCGGTTGCGGTACCAGAATCAGGACGTAAATCCATGCGCGATTTGAGCGCCGGCATCTTGCTCTCATCGGCAACCGGGTAATCTTGCCCAATGCCGAATGAGCGGAACTCTTTCTCCGATCGGATTCACATCGAGGAACTCGAGGTTTCCACTCACATCGGAGTTCCCGAAGAAGAGCGTGCCGCCCCGCAGCGATTGACTGTCAGTATTTCCTTTTGGCCATATCAGGGAGCACGCGACCTGGCAGACAAAATAGAGAGCACGGTCAATTATTCGGCTCTTGCCGAGGAAGCAAAGAATTTCGTGCGAAATCAGTCGGTAAATCTGATTGAGACATTGGCGGATCGGCTCGCGATGCATTTGCTGAAGACTTTCCGGATGCAGAAAGTCACCGTCGAACTGCGAAAATTTCCCCTGGAGGACGCGAAGTACGTCTCCGTGACCGTAACGCGTACTGCGTCCATCGGCTGAAAGCCGCTCACTAGCAGTGGCCAAGGATTAACCACTAATCGACACGAATAATGAGGAGCTGTTGTGATCGGCCGATCCACCTTTTGTTCGCTTTTCGTCGTACGATTCATAATCTTTCTCGCGTGAAACAGGACGGCTGGAAAACCATGTCGAGTGAGCGGCATTTCGCTAATGCGCATCTCGAAGTTGTGACAGACCAAGTGCAAACGCCGACGCGGTCTAAGCCGCGCTGGTGGACAGTGGTGCACCGTAAAGCAGCCGCGATCATCGCGCCGATGACACGCGATGGAAAAATCGTCCTCATTTGCCAGGAGCGCATCCCAATTCGGGCAGCGATTTGGGAAATGCCCTCCGGCCAAATCGACAACTCTGTAGCCGGGGCCGGTTTGTCCGCCGTAGCCTCGGCGAAGGCGAATGAGCCCGGCCACCCGGCCTCAGAAACAATCGAACAAGCCGCGCTGCGCGAACTTCGGGAAGAGGCCGGTTACGAGCTAGCTAAAGACGGCGAGCTCATCGCGCTCGGCTATTACTTTACTTCGCCCGGGTTTACAGACGAACGCGGCTACTTCTTTCTAGCGCGCCCGGTGGAGCCGTGCCCGGATTATGTGCGTGACGAAACGGAACCGATTTTGGACTGCCGCGCATTCAGCGTTCCCGAGATTCGCCGGATGATCGCCGAGAACGAAATTCGCGACGCCAATACGCTGAGCATTTGCGCCCGGCTCGCCACGCGCGGTTTTCTTTCGCTCGAGCTGCGCTGATTATCGATCCAATGGCGCTGCGAGACATTTTCAAATTTCGAGAGCTGCCGGAAACCGAAACGAGCAAGCCATTCCTCGAGCATCTGGAAGACTTGAGATGGACGATCGTGAAGATGTCGATCACGCTCGTCATCGCGATGATCATTTGCTTTGCATTTCGATCAACACTCGTGCGCGTCTTGCAGGCACCGTTGCGCGACGTGGGTTCCCAGATCGGAACACTTAAAGCGCTTGGCATCACCGATTCCATCGTGATCTCATTTCATCTCGCGTTTTACGCTGGCATCGTTCTCTCCTTTCCGCTGCTCCTTTATTTTCTGGCGGAATTCGTACTCCCGGCGCTTACCGTTATGGAAAAACGCTTTTTGTTTCCCGCGATTTTCGTCAGCTTCGCGCTGTTCCTTCTTGGCGTGTTTGTCTGCTATTTTTGGTTGTTGCCCAAAACGATTCTCTTTTTCTTTCGCGACACCGAGTCGCTCGGCTGGGCGCCCACCTGGACCGTGCAACAGTATTATTCTTTTGTGACGCGATTTACGCTCGGGTTCGGGTTGGCTTTTGAATTGCCGGTGGTCGTTCTGGCGCTGGTGCGATTTGGATTGATCACTTACAGATTCATGGCACGCACCCGGCCCTACGCTGTTGTGCTGATCTTTATCCTGGCGACGATCATCACGCCTACGCCTGATATCCTGACGTTGGTCGCAATGGCGCTGCCGATGTGCCTGCTTTACGAAAGCTGCATCTGGATTGCGTGGTTCATGGAGCGCCGCAGCTCTAAATCGATCGCTTGATCCGCGTGGACGGTACGCCTTACGAATTTCTCTTCCGCGCGTTCGCTTTTATTCTCGGCGCCGCCGTCGGCTCGTTTTTGAACGTCTGCATCTATCGTCTCCCGGTCGATCTCTCGATCAACAAGCCGCGCCGCTCTTTTTGCCCCGCGTGCAAGACGCCGATCCCTTGGCATCAAAATCTGCCATTGATCAGTTGGATCGCCCTCCGTGGTCGCTGCGCAAACTGCGGCAGCAAAATCGCCTTTCGCTATTTTGCGGTGGAACTGCTTACGGCGCTTCTTTTCCTCGCGATCTGGCAGGCCTTCGCCTGGCAAGTGGCGATCGCATACTGGATTTTTGTCTCGTTGCTTATCGTCGGGACATTTATCGATTTTGAGCATTTCATTATTCCAGACCGTGTGACGATCGGCGGGATCGTCGCGGGCGTCGTTTGCAGTGTGACGGTGCCAGCTTTGATGGAAACGGATTCACGGATTGCCGCGGGCGTTCGCTCCATGCTCGCGGCGGCATTGGGCTACGTGATCCTGTTGATTGTTCTGGAAGCAGGCAAAATCGCCTTTGGGAGGAAGAAAATTCGTTTCGACACGCCGACGCCGTTCACGTGGACAAAACGCGAAGACGATGCGGATTTCGTGGTCGGAAGCGAACAGAGTTTGTGGAGCGACCATTTCGCCCGGGAGAAGGATCGACTCTTGCTTCAATGCGGCGAGGTGAAGATCGACAATCACACCTATGCCGGAGTGACCTTGGATTTTCATTACGACCGCGTCACCGTGGAGGGCACTGAGTTTCTGCTTGATCATGTAAACGAAATTTCGGGTGTCGCATACGAGCTGCTGATTCCTCGGGAGGCGATGGGACGCGGCGATTTGAAATTTCTTGGCGCGATTGGCGCATTTCTTGGGTGGCGCGCCGTGTTATTCAGTCTTTTTGCAGGATCGCTTCTTGGATCGATCATCGGTTTGATCACACTGATCGCAGGCAGGCGCATGTGGTCGGCAAAGTTGCCGTTCGGGCCTTATCTGGCGTTCGGCGCGATAAGCTGGATGTTTTTTGGCGATCTTTTTCTGCGTTGGTATGCCGGACTGCTCAGTCCGTAATGACCAGGAACATAGGGCCGCTAGAAGTCTATGTTCCGACTTCGAAGGCTTCCGTTCGAGCCGCTGCCGAAGCTTTACTTTCTGGAACGGTCGCTCGTGTAGCCAACATCAGTCTTAGATTGATGAATTCACATTTCCACCAACGCCGCAGCCCCCGCCAAATTTGCTTGCGCAGCCGCGCATCCGGAACAAATCCATCGTAAAGCTCGCACCAGCCGGTATTTCTTCTGCCGTAGTATCCGGTTGTCCACCGCCGCTTCGCCAAAGCCACAAGACGGCGATTGTAAAACGACATCACGTTCGCGGCGATTCTGCCCCCGATCCCATTGAACGGCAGGTTAAGAAATTCGCACTCTGGATCACGATACGCTGCTGTGACCAAACCGATATAATAGCTGCTCACATCAAGAAGGAGCGCAGCCGACATCAGCTCGGCGTCTCCCATGTAGTAGTATTTGTCTTTGTACAAACTTTCGAACCAGTAACGATAGGTGATCAGATATTGCTGGTTGTAATGACGAAGCCGGTCAGCCACATCTTCGCCCGCTAAACTGCGCGCCAGTAAATCGGCGACGTAGTACGACGTGTAAGAACAAAAATCGAGACCCGGACTGTAAAGCGGATCGATGAAGCCGGCTGCGTCACCCACCGCGGCCCAGCCGTCATCGCAAACCTTTTCACTGTGATATGGCAACATCGACAAGGCATGCACGTCCCCCTGGATCACGCGTGCACCGCCGAAAATTTCGCGACCGACCGGATTGCTAAGAATGTGCGCATGGAGCCGTTGAGCCAGGCTCGATCCTTCTGGAAATTTGAAAATGCGGCTGTCATATACGATGCCCGCGCTCACGTCGCCGCCTCGAAGAGGAATGATCCAAACCCACCAGCCGCGACCAAACAGATGATTGGTGGCCCATTCACGTCCGACGCGACAACGATTTGCGTAATCGGGAAAGCGTTCTCGCCATTCATAGCTGTCCCATTGCTTGACGCCGGTGAATCGCGCCCAAACCGCGTTGATGGGATGCTCCGTGTTCTGGCGAAAATGCCCGAGCTTCCGGGCAAGCATGGCCGCGCGGCCTGTAGCATCGACAATCCAACGGCAAGTAGTAGTGCGTTCGCCAAGATCGACAAAAACGCTCACTCTTTGTCCGTTGCCATTGTCCAGCTCGCAGTTTGTTAATTTGGCCGGACGCCACAGCTCGCAGCCTGCTTGCACCGCGAGTTCGAGCATGTGTGAATCAAGTTTTGCCCGGTCCACTTGAAAACCCGGCAACCGGCTGTGGTAGCGCGTACCGACCTCGACGCAATCGTCAAAGGGCTGGTCGGGCCGGTCCGAAAACCATAAACGCAATCCCTGTTTTGCGAGTTGATGATGACCGAGATAATGGGTCAGACCCAAAATGCGTGTCATGTAACAACTGCTCACCTCGGTGGTCGATTCGCCCACCTTGCGATCGAACTCGATAGTTTTTTCAATCACGAGAATGCGCGCTTCGGGCCGTTTGCGTTTGAGCATGAGCGCGGTCGCGGCGCCGGAAAACGCGCCGCCGATGATTACGACGTCGTATTCGAAATTCATCGCAACTAGGAAAGTGCACGCTGCGGGTCGTAAACGCAATCCGTTCTGGGAGGGCTATTGAATTTTGGACGTTGGACGTTGGACGTTGGACGTTGACCGCGTGATTTTCACAAACGCGCGTTTGATTTTCCCGGACGGAATTCGTGAGGGCCTGGAGATCGTAGCGGAGCAAGGAAAAATTGCGGAGATCCGGCAACAAACGAAAACAGCCGCAAATGATGTTATCGATCTTGGTGGCAACTATCTTGCGCCCGGGTTTGTCGATCTCCATGTACACGGAGCAATTGGCCGCGACACGATGGAGGCTTCGGCGGAAGCATTTCGCGCTATCTGCGATTTCCACGCGCGTGGCGGCACTACCTCGCTCCTGCTCACAACGGCGACAGCGCCATTGAATAACATCCTCGGCGTTCTCAATGCAGTTCGCGATTGCATTCGTCGGCGCGCTGGGCCGTCGCTCCCTGCCATCGAACAGATTGCCGGCGTTCATATCGAAGGGCCGTTTATTTCAAAAGCTAAATGCGGCGCGCAACGCGGGGAATTTATTCAAGATCCGTCGCCGGTCGCGGTGCGGCAGTTGGTCGAACACGCGGATGTAATCAAACGCGTGACGATCGCGCCCGAGTTGTCGGGAGCGCTCGAGGCAATGGAAAATTTTCACACGCGCAAGATCAGCGTGAGCGGCGGGCATAGCGATGCGTGGGATGAAGACGCCCGGGCCGCATTCGACCACGGGATGCGCAGTGTGACGCACACATTTAATTGCATGTCATCAGCGCGCCGCCGCGGAGTCTATCGCGTTGGCGGCTTGCTCGAGTTTGCCCTGAGCGAACCGCAGATCAGTTGCGAACTGATTGCGGACGGCCACCACGTTTCCGCGACGTTGATGAAAATGTTGTACCGCGCGAAGGGCGCGGGCGGCATTTGTCTCGTGACCGATGCAACTGCCGGTGCGGGGTTGCCGAATGGATCTCGATTTTCGCTTTTCGGCACAGATTGCGTTGTGGAAGGTGGCGTTTGTTTGCTCGCCGACCGTTCAGCGCTGGCAGGCAGCGCTTCGCGCATGATCGATCTTATCCGGACGAGCGTCCACGATGTCGATCTACCGCTGCACGAGGCGATCACGATGGCGACAGAAAATCCCGCGCGCGCAATTGGTCTGGAAACGAAAGGCCGACTAGCCGTCGGCACTGACGCGGATTTCGTCGTTCTCTCTTCAGATTTGCAAATCTTGCGAACGTTCACCGGCGGCGAGGAAATTTGGTCTGAGTAACCACGAATCCGACCGCTGGCGGACCAATGAACACCAATTATTCGCGTCGATTCGTTTCCATTTGTGGTTGCAAACTGGATGGCCTCTAAGACGGCTAAAGCGACATCAGAAATTCCGCGATATCGAGCGAGGCGCGTGGTTGGCTCAAACGGCTGATGTTCGCTGCCCATTCGTGCCATTGTTTTGCGCCGTCGGCAAAGGCGCGCTGAACTTGGGCGGCTACCTCGGCAGGCGAATGCGCGATCACGCCCGAATTCGTCTCAACGATGAGCTGGGCATTGCCTTCCTCTTGACCGGCGACGACGTGATTAATGATCATTGGACAACCGGCAGCGATCGTTTCCTGCACCGTCGCGCCTCCGGCTTTTCCGATGAGCAAATGACTGGCCTGTAGAATGCACGGAAGTTCGGTGGTCCAGCCGAGGACATTGACGTTGCGATCGGCTGCCGCCGTTTCGATGGCCGGCCGGAGTCTATCGGCTCGGCCAATAGTCACCGTGAGATCGATGCCAAGATCGGCAAGCCGTTGCACGAGCTCGGGCGCGCCACGGGTTGCCGCGTGGATCATGTAGAGGACTCGGCGTTTGGAATTGCCCGAAGGGAGTTGTCGATCTTGTGTGGAATCGGCAAACTTCGGACTAACGGGAAATCCGAATATTCTAATTTTTTGTGGCGGCACTCCCCCGGCCCGCAAAACCGCGGCGCTTTGCTCGTTTGGAACAAGGAAATAATCGGCGATGCAGCGATACCAAATTTTGTTGACGGTGATCGAGTCGGTTACGACGACGACGCTTTTGCAGAGTCTGTCCGGTCCTAAAATCTGCTGAAGCAGGTACGGATAAGCGGGGAAAGAGGAAGCGACTAGGTCTGGTTGAAAGCGGTCGAGCAAAGCAGCGAAGTCTTCCTTGAGCCGGGAGAATCGCCGGAAATTTTTATCATAATCCTTATTGCGATCGATCCATCGGTAAACGCTTCCCCAAATACGCGGCGCAAAATCAACCACCCAAAGATAACTTCTCCGGACCAGCTCGTTGATCAGGGGGTAGGTTTCGGCGAAAAGATCGTGCAATTCGACCTCGGTGTGCTCCGAGGCGACCCGCGCCAGTCCATCACGCACTCCGCGGGCAGCGCTATTGTGACCCTCTCCAAAACCGGCGGTGAGGATCAGGATTCTTTTTTTCACAACTCGTTAGGCGATGCGGGCGAAACTGATGTGAACACAGCGGACGGAAGTTTAATGGATATTTGTGTCCGGCAAAGTAAACTCTCGGTCGGAGATGAAATATCTCGGATTTGTCTGGCGAGTGTTGCGCCGCCTGGTTTGGGAAACCGCCACCGATACTACCACCGGCTTGGCCGCGCAGATGGCCTATCTGCTCCTTTTCGCTCTCGCGCCCGGTCTGCTTTTTCTCTGGCATCTACTCGGTCTCTTCGGCACCGATCCAACGAAACTGCATCAAATGTTTCTTATCTTACAAAGCTTCATGCCGCCCGACCCAAAGGTGCAGGATATTCTCGACACCGCGGTCGCCAGCGTGGTCGTGACAGGCTCGAGCGGGATGCTCGCGAACGCCGGCATCATTCTCGGGATCTATTTCGGCACCGTCTTTATCGCGACGATCTCCCGCGCCCTGAGCCAAACGCACGGCGTGCGCGAAGATCGAAATTGGTGGTCGAAATACATCATCTCGTTTTTCATGCTCTTTTGGTTTGGCATCGTCATCCTGTTTTGTTTTAACGCGATAGTATTCGGCGAAAAACTCGCCGGCATCGCAGAAGTCAATTTTCAGCTCGCGATCCCGCTGCAAACGTGGATCGGAGCGCTCAATTTGCCCTTCATTGCGCTGGCGCTGATCGGTCTCGCGCTGGCCGTGTATCTCCTGACACCGGAAAATTATCTCACAATCCGCCAGGCGTTGCCGGGCGGGATTTTCTTTTCGATCGGTTGGATCATCGCGACCAAGCTCTTTCAGCTTTATGTGGCAAGGTATGACCGCTACAACCCGACTTATCTCGCGCTGGCGTCCATTATCGTCCTGCTAACCTGGATGTATCTGACCTGTTTGCTCTTGCTCCTCGGCGGCAAATTAAACGCAATTCTTCGTCGCGAACGCGAAAGGATGCGCGAAGCCGCGCCGCGGGCGCCTGCTCCTGCCGCGCGTGCAGCCTGACTTCGGACCGCGACGATTTTCGCCAGATCCAAGAAGTTAAAAAGTTGAAAGTGTTACAACGTTAAAAGAGTTCGCCTTTTGTAACCGTTGTAATTTTTTTAACGAATCACGAGAGGAAGCTTCAGGGTTGATCACGTTTCGCACTCTGATACGCTCCGCTGCAGTGGTGCGCTTTCGCCTTTGGCTCGCAACCGCACTCGCGCTCGGCGCGATCGCCGGCAGTCTCGTTCGCGCCCAAGTCAGTGATAACGAAAAAAGCCAGCGCGACGAATCTGAGACGGGACAAAACGAAACACAGGCTGCCTCATCTCCCGCACCAAAGAAGTCGCCGAGCCCGGTTGGGAAAGCTAAAGCGGCAGCAAACAAGTCGAAGAAGAAAAAAGGTGCTTCCGCGACACCAGAGGAATCATCGCCTCCGATTCGGAAGGCGAAGCGAGCAACAGAGGAGTCGATGGAAAAGAGCGGCACCTCTGCCACAGCAAAAGAATCACCCAGCCCAATCCCGAAAACGTCCGGGACAGATAACTCGGCGAACGAAACCGGCCCCTCGCCATTAGCAGGCGAATCGCCGCGTCCTCCTAAATCAAATTTGGCGAAAAAATCCGGTGAGAAAGAAGAGGCGGCCCCAAAGCCAAAGCCTAGCGAAACGCCCGAACCGACTGCCGCTTCAAAGAAATCGAAAAAATCTGCGAGCCCGACGCCAAAGCCGAAATCAGCGAAGAAAAAAACGCGAAAGAAAAAAGAGCCCTCAGAACACAAGAAAGCGGCGAAAGGGAAAGGAACTGCGAAAGAAGAAGAGACGCCGAAGCCGGAAAAAACTCCGACCCCACCTCCGGTAGAAAATACCGCCCGGTCCGAGAGCCCAACCCCATCGCCGCCGCACGCGGTTGCCGTGCCGGCGCCGACAGCATCGCCACCGTCCAAAATTCCACGCGGTGGTCCTGTGGAGGAGCGAGCACAGGTTGTTATCGAAAAATCCGGCGTTGAGGAGGAGCAGGGTCTGGAGCCTGCGCCATCCCCGCCACCGCGCAGAGGTTTTTGGCCGTGGTCCAGGAGCCGTTCCACCGCAACTCGCTATCTCACAAGGTCGGTGATCGAAGCGATCCGTCGTGCGCCAGTGAAACGAAGGCGCTGGCAATTTATTGTCGTACATAATAGCGGGACACGGCAGGGGAATGCGCGCGCCTTCGATTATTATCATCGGCATGTCCGCCGAATGCAGAATGGCCTAGCCTATCATTTTGTGATCGGCAACGGAACATCGAGCGGTAACGGCCAAATCGAAGTAGGGGATCGCTGGCGCCGTCAAATCAACGGCGGCCACGTGCACAGCGATTACCTGAACAACATCTCGCTCGGCATCTGTCTGGTGGGCGACTTCAATCGCAGCCAGCCGACGCGCGCTCAGCTCGATTCGTGCGAAGAACTCATCCGCTACCTGCGAGAACGCTGCGGCAAGACGGACAGGGGCGCCATTCCTGTGCGGCCACATCGCGAAATGAATCCGCCGCGCTGGGCTACTGATTGCCCAGGGGACGATTTTCCGTATTCCTGGTTTCGTCGGTTTTAGCGGCGAGGATAGATTGAAGCGTTGGAGCGAACGAGGACAGCTACTGAAATCCCTTGCGTTCTGCGACCATCAAATTGGCTTCCTTGTAGTTCCAGCGATAACCGAACCCGAAGTCAAGGGGCGGCGGATTGCTTTGCGCGAAGAGCTCTTGCAGTTTGGGCTGGTAATGTTGTTTGAAGAGCTCGATCGGGCCAAGGTAATTGCCGAACAAGCGTAGATTCCATTTGGCTGGGTCAAAGTAAGCCAGCGGAATTCCCGAGTCGTCCTGCACAATCCTATTACTGTGCGCGAGAATGAAATTGCGGATCGTGTTGAAGCCATTCTCGAACATCAGATATGACGACGACTTGAGGAAACTCGAGCCGGCGCCCAATCGGTCGCAAAATTTCAAGAAACCCGGAGTGGATTTGATTCCGCCGTCCGAGATATCAGTGGTGAAATAGTACAGCGTTTGTGAGTTACCCGTTTGGTTGTCGGTATAATTGATCCGCACCCCTGGGATGCTGCCGCCTTTTTTTCCGGGCGCGCCCTCCTGAAAGGCGCCGTTACTGCTGAGAGAACCAAACGTCACCCTGCTGATCGATTTATCAGCGCGCGCGATGAAAACGTAAAGGATCGGCAACACGCCATTGAGGTTCTGCTGTTGCAGATCGACCTTCATGTCTTTGGTGATGAAGTAGGTGGTGGAGAGCGAGGACTTCATCGCGTTCTCCAGATTGCCGAGCGCGCCGGAGAGGTTGACGATGCGCAGCGGATCCGGCGGCGGCCCCATCGATTCCTTCCCGCAAAGAACGTAAACGGAAGCCCTCGGAAAAAATTGATCGACATAAAGGAAATCAGGACCGCTGAACATGTAAAACGCGACCGGAACTGATTGTGTTGTTTCCGGAAGGTAGGTTTCCTCCCATGCGTGCAGTTTTTGGAGTTCGCGCAGATTGAGTTTTGAGAACTCTTTCTCAAAGAATGCGGAATGTTCCTGCCACGCCGGATCGCGCATGAGCGGCGCTAGCGGAGAATCTTGCGGCACCGGCATTCCGGCAAGGAAGTGCGCGATATCGTTAGGGCCGGAAGTCACAGCAACCGCACGAGGCGCGATCTCTGGATTCTCTTGTGCGGGAACGCTGAGCGCGGTTGCCAGAATCAACAATACAACCTTCCCCGCGGTTTTCCCGAAAGATTGCTTTTTCATGCCGAGCGATTGAGGCGTTTTCCTGCGCAAAAGTAGAGTAGCAGACCAACGATTGCGGTCGCGAGTCCGGCCAGCGATTCGGTGGTCTTCCAACGCAGGAGATAAAACATCATCCAAAGAGTGATGACGGCGAAGATGATCGGGGGCAGCGGGTAAGCCCACAGCCGATAAGGCCTGGCGATTTCCGGACGCGTCGCGCGCAGCACGATCACGCCCAGCACAGTGAACAGCGAACAGAGCAACAGACTAAATTGGGTGTATTGCACCACGCTTTCAAAGCTGCTCGTGAACAAAAGCAAATTGACGATGAGCAACTGCAGCACCATGGCGTTGGTGGGAATGCCATGAGGATTCTTGCGGCCGAGCAGTCGCAGCAACCAATGATCTTCGCCCATCGACATGCTGACCCGCGGCCCGATCCACGTCATTGAGCTGATTGCGGAAATCAAACCGAGACAAATGACCGCGCCGGCAACTCGGCCGCCGTTTGATCCAAAAATATGTTTGCCTGCGATCAACGCCACTTCCAGTTGGCCTTTCAATTCTTGGGCGGGTGTGGCGGCGAGGAAGACAGAGTTGAGCAGCACGTAAATCACGATCACCAGGCCCGTGCCGACAAGCAATGAGCGCGGCACGTTTGTTGCCGGCTGCTTAATTTCGCCTGTGATATAAGCCGCTGCGTTCCAGCCCGAGTAAGAATACATCACGTAAACCAGCGCTACTGCAAACGGCGCGCCGAAGATCGACATCGTGTCGCCGGACGCGGGCAAAAAGTCGATCGGTTGCTTCGGTTGGACGAAGAAGCCGGCGGCGATTAGCGCGCCGACTAGGAGCAACTTTATGAGTGTGGAAAGATTTTGGAACGCGCTGCCCACTCGCAAGTTTTTGAGATGAAAAAGCGCGACCAGCCAAACGACCGCAAATGAGAGGAGGACCGGTGAACCAAAGTCGAGGACGCCGTGCAAGTATCTGCCAAAGGCCATCGCCGCGAGCGCGATCGGCGCGGCAAACCCGACCGTAGCGGAAACAAATCCGGCCATGAAGCCGAGCGCCGGGTGATAAATCTGCGACAGAAAATGATATTCGCCTCCAGAACGCGGCAGCGCGGCGCTGAGTTCCCCATAGCAAAGCGCGCCGCAAAGCGCCGCGATGCCGCCGACGACCCAGAGCATGAGCAGCGCAAAGCCAGATTGAATATCTGCCAGCTGAAAACCGAGGCTCGTGAAGATGCCCGTTCCGATGATATTGGCAATAACAATAGAGCACGCCGTGACAAAACCGATCGTGCGCGGTGGTGTGCGCGCTTTTAGTGAACGACGTTGAGCGATGGTGGTCATGGTTGGATCGACAATCCCGAAATTATCGGGACTCGCGAATTCTTTTGGAGTTGCATTCGAGTGCATGATTAGCAAATGGGCTCACGCCGGTATGGCCTCTGCGCAGGCAGTTCGCTGCTGACTTAAATGGGGCCCCGGGTCACATGTTGAAATTTTGATGAGTTGTCAGGAGCGATTCCCGGCATCACTTTGAAAGCGGCATGAACCCACATCCCAAGCTCTCCATCGAACCGGCTACCCAACTCGCGGTCTTTCTTGCAAATCGTCCCGGGGCGCTCGCGCGCGTGTGTGAAGCGCTGGCTAACGCCGAAATTAACATCCACGCGCTCGCGACTTCCGACACGGTCGATCACTCTGTCGTGCGCATGGTGGTCAGCGATCCAACCAAAGCGCTCATGCTTTTGGGCGAAGCCGGCGTGCTAGCGCTGGAGACCGAGGTGCTTATGATCGAAACGGCGAGCGAGCCCGGTGTGCTCGCCAAGATCGCAGAGCGCCTCGCGGAGGCAGAGATCAATATCGAATACGCCTATCTCGCGGGCGGCCGGGGGTCTGAGAAAGGGCTGATCGTTCTGCGCCCGTCCGATGTCGAAAAAGCGCAAGGCGTACTGCGCGATCTGTAGCGCGTGCTCTGATTAACATCGGGCTAAAGCCTCGGCGCAAACGATTGCTAGTAGAGCCACGGAATCAATCGCTTCGTGCGGCGCATATAGGCGCGATAATCTTCGCCGAGTGCGTCTGTGAGCGCGCTCTCTTCGATTCGGATGCGCCAGAGGAATGCGCCGATGATCGGCACAGTCAGAAACAAGATCGTTAGCCAGTTGCCAAAACAAAGTCCCAACCCGACAAAGGCGAGAAGCGCGCCGGCGTACGTAGGATGTCGGATGTAGCTGTACGGGCCGGAATCTACCAGCTTGTGTTCGGCTGAGATCGACACATCAATCGTAAAGTAGCGGCCGAGATAACCGATCGAATACCAACGCAAAGCCAGGCCGCCCAGGAACAAGATGAAGCCAAAAAAGTAAAATCCGCGCGGATATGGGAGGGTTGCGCTCGGGTAAAGCCAGATCATTTGAATCCCGAGCCAAAGGCTCACAATAATAACGGCCCAGAGCAAAAAAAGTGAGCGGCGGTCCCGGGAAACAGCCTGCGTCCGCGAGTGCCGAGTGAAAGCGAGATAAAGCTCCGAAAGACCGTAAATCGCGCCCAGCACCAATGGATTAGGCAATCGCATCAGGAGTTATTTCGGAAGGATATGTCCCATCTGTAATGATTCTGCGGCTCAGGCTGTACATCGACAAGCCGAAAGCGCGCAGGTCGAATTGACTTATGGGCGAATCTCGATTGTCGTGCCGTCCGGTGTGATCCGCCAGAGCTCTTCGATTTCTTCGTCGGTAAGCGCGATGCAACCGGCAGTCCAATCGTTCCGACGATAAAATGCGCCCATCCAGCCGAGTCCATTTCGGATTCCGTGGATCATGATGTCAAAACCGGCCGAGACGCCGCGCTCTGCAGCGCGTGTGTTATCATCATTAGACGGATAGGAAATATGCAGCGCAAGATGAAAGCTGCTTTGCGCATTCCGACTGTCGATCTTGTAAATACCTTCCGGCGTTTTCATGTCGCCCTCCTTTTCCTTCGGCCCGATGGGGCTGCGGCCCAGCGCAACGCGATAACTCTTGAGCCGCCTGCCGTCGCGAAAGATCGACAATTTCCTTGCCGCTTTTTCGACGACGACCCGATCGATCATCGTTCCGGAGGGGAGGGGATGCCAATTGTGGTGCGCGTAGAAGTAAACAGCCAGCGCGAGCGCACAGATGATAACAGACAGCAGAGTGATCTTGCGAATCACATCGTGAGCCTTTGACGGCTTAGCTAAAAACGCAAACGAGCAGACCTGAACGGTCGCTCGGAAATGGTGACATATAGTGACGAAACGCCAGCCCGGCAGGGGCATTGGACTAAAGGCAGGATCGTATTTGACGTCACCTTCGTGATTGCCAATGCGCGTTCCGTATTGCATAGATGCGCGCGCTTATGACTCCGGTAAAAGCTTGGCTCGGTTATCCATATCCGCTAGGCGCCACGTGGATGGGCAACGGCGTGAACTTTGCCCTTTTTTCGGAAACTGCCGCTTCGGTTGAGCTTTGCTTGTTCGACGATATTGAGGCCACCGAAGAAAACATTCGCATTCCTGTCACTGAACACACCGACCAGGTCTGGCATGTGTTTTTGCCCGATGTGCGGCCAGGACAACTGTACGGTTATCGTGTTTCCGGCCCGTACGATCCGGAGCGGGGCTTGCGATTCAACAGCTCGAAGCTCCTTCTCGATCCGTACGCGAAAGCGATCGCTGGGGAAGTGACCTGGGCCGATGAGATGTTCGGTTACGTTGTCGGAAGCGAAGACGAAGATTTGACTCAAGATTTTCGCGACGACGCGTGGGGAGTGGCAAAGTCAGTCGTAATCGATAGCGCTTTCGACTGGCACGACGACAAATTGCTTCGCATCCCGTTGCACCGCTCTGTGATCTACGAGGTGCACGTGAAGGGCTTCAGCAAACTTTGGCATGACTTACCTGAGGAATTGCGCGGGACGTACGCGGCCCTCGGGAGCGCGGCAGCCATCGGCTATTTCAAAAAGCTCGGCGTGACCGCAGTCGAGCTATTGCCGGTGCACGCGCACATTGACGATAAAGTTTTGATCGATCACGGTCTGACGAATTATTGGGGGTACAACACGATCGGATTTTTTGCGCCGCACGCACAGTACTCGGGAAGCGGACAACTCGGCGAACAAGTCATCGAGTTCAAATCGATGGTACGCAATCTCCATGCGGCGGGTATCGAAGTGATCCTCGATGTAGTTTACAATCATACTGCGGAGGGAAATCATCTTGGCCCCACGCTGTGCTTCCGCGGGATCGACAATCTCGCGTACTACCGGTTGCAACTGGATAATCCGCGTTTCTATCTGGATTTCACCGGTACTGGGAACACGTTTAACGTGTTGCATTCTCGCGCGCTTCAGCTCGTGATGGACAGCTTGCGCTATTGGGTTCTCGAAATGCACGTGGATGGATTTCGGTTTGATCTGGCTTCCACCCTGGCGCGCGATCATGCGGGTGTGAACAAGCTGCACGCCTTCTTCGAAATCATTCATCAGGACCCAGTCCTTTCGCAGGTGAAGTTAATCGCGGAGCCGTGGGACGTCGGCGAAGGCGGCTATCAAGTGGGAAATTTTCCCGTGCTTTGGGCGGAATGGAACGGCAAATATCGCGACGCGATGCGGAGTTTTTGGAAAGGCGACGAGGGCCGCATTGGCGAGGTGGCTTACAGGCTCACTGGCAGTCCCGATCTTTATCAGCACAATGGGCGGCGTCCCTACGCGAGCATCAATTTTGTCACGGCCCACGATGGATTCACGCTGAACGACCTGGTCAGCTATGACAAAAAGCACAACGAGTTGAACGGCGACGACAACAGGGACGGCGACAACAACAATCAATCTTGGAATTGCGGCGTGGAAGGTCCAACGGATGACCCAAAAATCAACGCGTTGCGCGAGCGCCAGCGCCGGAATTTCCTGATAACACTTTTTCTTTCGCAAGGCGTGCCCATGCTATCCGGCGGAGACGAGTGGGGCCGGACGCAGAACGGCAACAATAACGCTTATTGCCAGGACAACGAGATCAGCTGGTTCAATTGGGAGCGCGATGAAAAACAGAATCAATTTGTTGAGTTCACGCGAAAACTGATTCAGCTGCGGAGGGATCATCCCGTTTTCCGCCGGCCGAAATTCTTTCAGGGCCGACGGATTCGCGGTTCGGAAACGCGCGACGTGATGTGGTTCAATCCCGGCGGCAGCGAGATGAGCGAGGAAGAATGGACATCGCCGTTCGTTCGCTGTCTTGGCATGCTACTGAGCGGCGACACGATGGATGTTCTCAATTTTGAAGGTGAACCAATTCGCGACGACACGTTCCTGTTGCTGATCAACGCGCATTATGAGCCGATCCCGTTTGTTCTCCCGGGACAGGAACATATTGAGTGGCAACTCGTTCTCGACACAATGGATCCC
>Ga0066709_100000867_pt1 | contig 18298 bp, 22 predicted proteins | sample GraSoiAngelo_158_FD_79665 | JGI IMG/M metagenome (GOLD analysis project Ga0066709, IMG submission 79665) | Grasslands soil microbial communities from the Angelo Coastal Reserve, California, USA - 14_1009_16_30cm | ecosystem: Environmental > Terrestrial > Soil > Grasslands | place: USA...
CGCCCGAGGGAGAGCCGCAGGGGAAGGGCACGAAGCCCGTGACGCTGCCGCGCCCGGGCCACGCCGATCTCGCCGGCGTGGAGAAGTACGGCCTCGCGGACGTGCGCGACGCGCTCGAGCGCGCGAGCGCGCGGCACACCGCCGTGGCCGTCGCCGCCGGCGCCGTCGCGAAGGAGCTCCTGCGAACGATCGAGATCGAGGTCGCGGGCAGCGTCGTCACGCCCGACCTCGAGAAGCGGATCGACGAGGCGCGGGCCGAGCGCGACACGGTCGGCGGCGTCGTCCAGGTCACCGCACGCGGCGTGCCGCCGGGTCTCGGCTCCTACGCGACGAAGGAGGATCGCCTCGACGCGCGGCTCGCCGCGGCGCTGATGGGCATCCAGGCCGTGAAAGGCGTCGAGATCGGCGAGGGCTTCGCGCTCGCGGAGCTGCGTGGGTCGCAGGCGCACGACGAGATTCAGCCGGGACGACGGCGCACGACGAACCGTGCAGGCGGGATCGAGGGCGGGATGTCGAACGGCGAGGAGATCGTCGTCCGCGCAGCGATGAAGCCGTTGCCGACGCTGATGAAGCCGCTCGCCTCGGTCGACCTCGACACCGGCGAGCCCGCGAACGCGCTGGTCGAGCGCAGCGACGTCGCCGCGGTGGAGGCGCTCGCCGTCGTCGCCGAGGCCGCGGTCGCGTTCGAGCTCGCGCGCGCCGCGCGCGAGAAGTTCGGCGGCGATGCGCTCGGCGACTTCGTCGGCGCGTGGCGCGCCTACCGCGAGCGCATCGGCCGCTAACCGTCGGGCGATGGACCGCCACCTCGCAATCGTCGGCTTCATGGGCGCCGGGAAGACCACGCTCGGCGAGAAGGCCGCGCGCCGGCTCCGGCGGCCGTTCGTCGACCTCGACACGGAGATCGAGCGGCGCACCGGCTCGACGATCGTCGACCTGTTCGCGAACGGCGAGGCCGGGTTCCGTTCCATCGAGGAGGAGATCGCCGCCGACGTCCTGCAGACCCCGGTCCCCTCGGTGCTCGCGCTCGGCGGCGGCGCCGTCCTCTCGCCCGCGACGCGCGCGATGCTTGCCGAGCGCGCGATCACCGTGCTCGTCGACGTCGACCCGGGCCGGGCGTGGTCGCGCGTCGAGGGCGCCGGGCGGCCCCTCACCCAGGACCGGGCCCGGTTCTTCGCGCTCTACGCAGAGCGGCAGCCGGTCTACGACGAGGTCGCGGACGCGCGCGCCCGTGACGTCGACGACGTCGTCCTCGCCGCCGCAGGCGTGCACGTCGAGCGTGGCGCGCTGCAGCGGCTCGGCGCGCTCGTCCCCGGCGACGGGCCGGCCGCGCTCGTTTCGGACGCGAAGGTTGCCGGGATCCACGGGGCGGACGCGCAGCTCTCGCTCGGCTCCCGGCTCGCATCGACGCACGAGCTGCCGCGCGGCGAGGATGCGAAGACGGTCGTCGCCGTCGAGCGGCTGTGGAACGAGCTGACGTTGCCGCGCCGTGGAACGCTCGTCGCGCTCGGCGGCGGCTGCACGACCGACGCGGGGGGCTTCGTCGCCGCGACCTACCTCCGCGGCGTCCCGTGGGTGCCCGTGCCGAGCTCGCTCGTCGGCCAGGTCGATGCGGCGATCGGCGGCAAGACCGCGATCGACCTCCCGGCCGGCAAGAACCTCGTCGGCGCGTTCCACTGGCCCGCGCGAGTCGTGATCGATCCCGCGCTGCTCGAAACGCTGCCCGCGGAGCAGCGTCGCGAGGGGATGGCCGAGGTCGTCAAGACCGGGCTGCTCGCCGGTGACGCGCTCTGGGAGCTGCCCGACGACGAGCTCGTCCGTCGCTGCGCCGCCTTCAAGGCCGCGGTCGTTCTGCGCGACCCGCTCGAGCAGGGCGAGCGCGCGATGCTCAACCTCGGGCACACGTTCGCGCACGCGCTCGAGGCCGCGGCCGGATACGAAGAGGTCTCCCACGGTCGGGCGGTCGCTCTCGGGCTGCTCGCCGCGTTGCGCCTCTCGGGCCGATCCACCGATGTCGTCGAGGGAGTGCTCGCGCCGAAGCCCGTCCGTGTCGACCGCGACCGCGCGTGGGCCGCGCTCCGGCGCGACAAGAAGACGGGTCTCGTCCTCCTCGGCGACGACGGCCCGCGCTGGGACGTGCAGGTTCCCGAAGCCGACGTTCGTGCGGCCCTCGACGAGCTGATCGCCCGTTAAAGTCCGGCCTCCGTGCGCGTCACCGTCCTCAACGGCGTCAACCTCGACATGCTCGGCCGGCGCGATCCCGCGCTGTACGGCGGCGTCACGCTCGAGGAGCTCGAGAGCCGGATCTACCAGTGGGCGCGCGAGCTCGGACTGAGCGCCCAGTGCCGGCAGACGAACCACGAAGGCGAGTTCGTGAAGTGGTGCCACGACGCCGCCAACGGCGCAGACGGGCTCGTCGTCAACCCGGGCGCGTGGACCCACTACTCGTACGCGATCCGCGACGCCCTCGAGCTCGTCGGCAGCCCGATCGTCGAGGTTCATCTCTCGAACGTCGACGAGCGGGAGGAATGGCGCCGCCGCTCAGTGATCACGGAGCTCGTCGCCCACCGCGTCGTCGGCAAGGGACCGGACGGCTACCGCGAGGCGCTCGAGTTCCTGAAGGAGCGAACGCAGTGATCGAACGCCTCAGGCGCCTCGGCGCGACGCTCGAGGAGCCGCTGCTCGTCACGAATCCGGTCAACGTCCGCTACCTGATCGGGTTCGACAGCTCGAACCCCGCGCTCGTCGTCGACCCGGACGGGAGTGCGCGTCTCTTCAGCGACTTCCGCTACGCGCAGGCGGCGCGCGCCGTCGAGGACGTGCAGTTCTTCGAGACGAAGCGTGGACTGCTGAAGGAGCTCGCGGAGCGGCTCGAGGGCAGGATCGGCTTCGAGGCGGACACGCTCCCGTACGCGGAATACCAGACGCTGGCCGAGGGCGGCCGGCTCGAGCTCGTCCCGCGCAGCCGGCTGGTCGAGAGCCTGCGCGCGGTCAAGGACGAGTCCGAGCTCGCGTCGTTGCGCCGCGCCTGCGCGATCACCGATCGGGTCTACGCGCATCTCGCCGAGGTGAGGTTCATCGGCCGCTCCGAGGCCGAGCTCGCGTGGCGCGTCGAGGAGCTCTTCCACGAGGAGGGCGCCGACCGCGCCGCGTTCGACATCATCGTCGCGGCCGGGGCGAACGCGTCGAAACCCCATGCGACCGCGTCGAAGCGCCGGATCGAGGCGGGAGAGACCGTCGTCGTCGACGCGGGCGGCGTGTTCGAGGGGTACACCTCCGACTACACGCGCACGTTTGCGACGGGCCCGCTGCCGCGGGAGCTCGAGGAGGCGTACGCGGTCTGCCTGGAGGCGCAGCAGGCCGCGCTCGCGGGGCTGCATGCGGGGATGACCGGAGTCGAGGGAGATGCGCTCGCCCGCGAGGTCGTCGAGCGCAGCCGCTTCGCAGGCACCTTCGGCCACGGGCTCGGCCACGGCCTCGGGCTCGAGGTGCACGAGGCACCGCGGCTCTCGTCCGAGTCGTCCGACACGCTCGTGGCCGGCAACGTCGTCACCGTCGAGCCGGGGATCTACCTCGAAGGCCGCGGCGGGATCCGCATCGAGGACGACGTCGTGATCGCGAACGGCGGCGTCGAGAATCTCAGCAGCTTCACGAAAGAGCTCATCGAGGTGAGCTAGCTACACTCCCCCGCCGATGGCCGAGACGATCAACACGAACCAGTTCAAGAATGGGATGCACATCGAGATCGACGGCTCCCCGTGGCGGATCGTCGAGTTCCAGCACGTCAAGCCCGGCAAGGGCGGCGCGTTCGTCCGGACGAAGCTGAAGAACCTCGACACCGGCTCGGTCGTCGACAAGACGTTCCGCGCCGGCGAGAAGTTCGCTCGCGTCCACACCGAGGTCAAGCAGGTGCAGTACCTCTACGACGACGGCGACCAGGTGCATTTCATGGACGAACAGACGTACGAGCAGTTCTCGCTGCCGCACGCGTCGCTGGAGGACGAGCTTCCGTTCATGGAACCGTCTAGCTCGGTGCAGGTGATGACCGTGAACGGCGAGCCCTCGGGTGTGCAGCTGCCGTCGTCGGTCGAACTAAAGGTCACCGACACGGAGCCCGGTGTGAAGGGCGATACGGTCTCGAACGTGACGAAGCCCGCGACGCTGGAGACGGGCGCGGTCGTCCAGGTGCCGCTCTTCGTCAACGTGGGCGACAAGCTCAAGGTCGACCCGCGCGAGAAGCGTTACATCAGCCGCGCCTGACGGGTACTACGGCCAGCGGTGAACCACGTGCCAGGTTCGGCCGGCGTCGCGTGTCGCGAGCAAGCGAATGCGGGAATTGCCGCGTCCGTCGAGCTCGTAGCCGACCCCGCCCGGCAGCGTGACCGCTGAGCGGCCGAAGTCGATCTCGGGCCGCACGATCGACGCCTGGCCGCGCCACGTCCGGCCGCCGTCGCGCGTCACGAAGAGGGTGCCGCGGGTCTCCCAGACGAGGCCGAATCCGTCGGCCGCGATGGAGACCCCGACCGGGTAGCCATAGCTGCTCAGGCCGTTCTGCCCGAGGGCGTGCCAGGTGCGGCCGCCGTCGCGCGAGCGATACACGGCCTTCCCCTCGTTGCCCGCGCCGCCCTGCCCGACGCAGAGCAGCCAGGCGAGGCTCGCCGTCGGCCGTGAGACGAACGCATTGAACGAAAGCGGCAGCGGGCACGGGCCGGCCCGCACGTGCCACGTGCGGCCGCCGTCCTCCGTGATGGCGATCCGAAGCGGGCCCGAGCCGCCTCCGAACGGCCCGGCGACGGCGAGCCCCCGCCGCTCGTCCGGGAAGCTCGCTCTCGCTACGAACCGTGCCGTCGCCGGGTGCCACGTGAGGCCGCCGTCACTGCTCCGAAGGCTCCGGCCGCGGTCGAATCCGGCCCAGACGATCCGCACGCCGGCGTACGCGACCGAGGCGACGGGACGCTTTGTGCGGAGGACGACGCGCCAGGTGCGGCCGCCATCGCCGGTCAGCGAGATCGCCCCGCCGCGCGTGTCGCCGGACGCGAGCGCGCCGTGGTGCACGTCGCGGAACGCGACCGAGTTCGGCGGGAGATCGGCGGGAACCGCCGTCATCCGGTCGCGCGGAAGCAGTCGACGGTGTGGTCGTCGACGAGCCCGGCCGCCTGCATGAACGCGTAGCAGACGGTCGGGCCGACGAAGCGGAAGCCGCGCTTCTTCAGGTCCTTGCTCATCGCCCGAGACTCCGCGGTCTCGGCGGGAATCTCGGCGAGCGTGCGCGGACGGTTGACGAGCGGTTCGCCGCCGACGAACGACCAGAGATACTCATCGAGGCTGTCGAGCTCGAGCACACGCGCAGCGTTCGAGATCGCCGACTCGACCTTCAGCCGGTTGCGGACGATGCCCGCGTCCTGCAGCAGCTTCTCCGCGTCGAGACGCGCGACCTTCTTCGGATCGAAGCCGGCGAACGCGCGCCGGTAGCTCTCGCGCTTGTGCAGGATCGTCGACCACGAGAGCCCTGCCTGCGCACCCTCGAGCGTCAGCAGCTCGAAGAGCCGGCGGTTGTCGTGCTCGGGCGTTCCCCACTCGTCGTCGTGATAGGCGACGTAGAGCGGATCCCCGAGCGGCACCCAGGCGCAGCGCTGCATCGCGACAGTCTCGCGGCTCCGCAACCGAAAGCGCCACGCTAAGGTCCTACCCCAGGATGCCGACCCTGGTCGACACGACGATCAGGCTCCTCGGCCAGGAGCCCCTCGCAGGCCGGGTGCCGACGGCAGAGCAGCTGCGGATCGCCGAGATTCTCGACGCCGCCGGCTTCGCCTACCTCGAGGTCTCCGGCGGCGGCTGCTTCGACGCCGCTGTGCGGCGCGGGCTCGAGAGCCCGTGGGAGCGCATCCGCGCACTGAAGGCGCGGACGCGGACACCGCTCGGCCTCGCGCTCCGCGGCCGCTTCCTCGTCGGCTCGCGACCCGTCGACGCCGACTTCATCCGCCGCTTCGTCGCCTCTGCCGCGGAGAGCGGCATCGACGTCTTCCGGCTCCACGATCCGCTCAACGACGTCTCGAACCTGCGCGAGGCCGGCGAAGCCGTTGTCGCCGCAGAGCGCGACTTCGAGGCCGGCCTCGTCTACAGCCCGGGCCGAACCGGCGAGACGAACGTGCTGATCGAGCGCGCAAAGGCGCTGCCCGGGCTCGGCGCGGTGCGCGTCCTGCTGCACGATCCGACCGGCTCGCTGCAGCCGCACGTCGCGGGCCACCTCGTCAACGCGCTCGCCGAGGCGAGCGGGCTCCCGGTCGGCGTCTACATCCAGGGCGCCGGAGGCAGCGGCCTTGCATCCGCGCTCGCCGCGGCGCAGGCCGGTGCGCAGGTGATCGCGTGTGCCGTCTATCCGCTCGCGCTGACGGTGCATCGCGTCTCCGGCGAGGCGCTCGCGGAGGCACTCGCGGGCAGCGGCCTCGATCCCGGCGTCGACGTCTCGTGCCTCTGGGCGGCGGCCGACGTGATCGACGAGCACATCGGCGACGAGCCGGTGACGCCGGTCGCGCCGAGGATCGCAGTCCGGGGCGCGCAGCACGACCTGCCGACGGGTCTCGTCGCGGCGCTCGACCAGAACCTCCGCGCGCACGCCGCCGGCGACCGCCTCGATGAGGTCCTGGAGGAGCTGGAGCGGATCCGCGCCGAGGCCGGCTCGCCGCCGCTCGCGCCGCCGATCGGCCAGATCCTCGGCTCGCAGGCACTCCTCAACGTCCTCTCCGCGAGTCGCTACCTCACCGTCGTCGACGAGCTGCGTTCGCTGTTCGAAGGTCGCTTCGGCACGCCGCCCGGCCGGATCGATCCCGACGCGCGCCGGGCGGTCGCGCTGACCGCGGACTCCGAAACCGAAGAGAACGTGACGGCGCCGCCGCTGCACGAGGTGCGCGCGCAGGCGGAGGGACTCGCCTCGAGCGAGGAGGAGCTGCTGCTGCTCGGCCTCTTCGGCGCGGAAGCGGAGCCGCTGTTGCGGTCGATCCGGGGCCGCGCGGGCAAGGAGGACGGCGACGGACTCTCGAAGGTCGACAAGGAGCGCGCCGAGCGGATTCGCGAGGTCGTGCGGATTGTCCAGGAGTCCGGGATCGGCGAGCTGACGATCGAGGAAAAGGGAATGCGCGTCTCCGTGCGCAAGGCGATCGACACGGCCGAGCCTGCGGGTGCGGCACCGCTCGCGCACGTCGAGCCTGCCGCAGCCGCCACATCGGCTCCGTCGAACGGCCTCGTCCGCGTCGAGTCGCCGATGGTCGGAACGTTCTACCGCGCCTCGCAGCCCGGCGCGCCGCCGTTCGTCGAGGAGGGCGACGCGGTCGCGGCGGGGCAGACGCTCTGCATCCTCGAGGCGATGAAGCTGATGAACGAGGTCAAGTCGGACCGCGACGGGATCGTCCGCCGCATCCACGTCGGCAACGCGGAGCCGGTCGAGTTCGGGCAATTGCTGTTCGAGCTCGAGCCGATCCTCACGCGACCGCTCGACGCCATCTGATGGAGAGAGTCCTGGTCGCCAACCGCGGCGAGATCGCCGTGCGCGTGATCCGTGCCGCCCACGAGCTCGGCCTCGAGGCGGTCGCCGTCTACTCGACCGCGGACGAGGGCGCGCTCCATACGCGCCTCGCGGATCGCGCCGTGCGCGTCGGGCCGCCGCCCGCGCGCCAGAGCTACCTCAGCATCCCGTCGATCATCGCGGCTGCGACGACGACCGGCTGCGACGCCGTCCATCCAGGCTACGGCTTCCTCGCGGAGAACCCCGCGTTCGTGCACGCGTGCGAGGAGAACGGCCTCGCGTTCGTCGGCCCCGGCGCGGACGTGATGGCGCGCATGGGCGACAAGGCTCAGGCGAAGGCGGAGATGCGGGCCGCGGGTGTCCCGCTCGTACCGGGCAGCGCCGGCCCGGTGAGCTACGAGGATGCGCTGGCCGTCTCGGCGCAGCTCGGCTTTCCCGTCCTGCTCAAGGCGGCGGCGGGGGGCGGCGGGCGCGGGATGCGGCTCGTCGAGTCGCCGGACGAGCTCTCCGACGCGTACGCGCAGGCCGCGTCGGAGGCGCAGGCGGCGTTCGGCGACGGCTCGCTCTACGTCGAGAAGGCGGTTTCGCCTGCGCGGCACGTCGAGATCCAGGTGCTGTGCGACGCGCACGGCAACGTGCTGACGCTCGGCGAGCGCGAGTGCTCGATCCAGCGGCGGCACCAGAAGCTGATCGAGGAATCGCCGTCGCCGGCGCTCGACCCCGCGACGCGCGAGGAGATGGAGGCGACGGCCGAGCGCGCCTGCGGCGCGCTCGGCTATCGAAACGCGGGAACCTTCGAGTTTCTCGTCGATCCGAGCGGGTCGTTCTACTTCATCGAGCTCAACGCCCGGCTCCAGGTCGAGCACCCGGTGACCGAGCTCGTGACGCAGATCGATCTCGTCCGGCAGCAGTTGCGCGTGGCGAGCGGCGACGCGCTGCCGCTCGTCGGCCGCGCACCGCGGTCCGGGCACGCGATCGAGATCCGGATCAACGCCGAGGATCCGACGCGCGGCTTTGCACCATCGCCGGGGCTGATCGAACACTGGCGGCCGCCGCTCGGTCCGGGTGTGCGCGTCGACACGTTCGTCGAGGAGGGGTGGCGCATCTCGCCGCACTACGACTCGCTGCTCGCGAAGCTCGTCGTCTGGGACGAGAGCCGCCCGGCCGCGATCGAGCGCGCGCTGCGGGCGTTGCGCGAGCTCGAGGTGCGCGGCGTGCCGACGACGCGCGACGCCGCGATCGACATCCTCTCGTCGCCCGAGTTCCGCAGCGGCGAGTACTCGACCGGGTTCATCGAGGGGGCGGGCGCGCGGCTGCCCGCCCTGGCCGGCGCATGAACCTCGTCACCGGAGAGACGGGAACGGTGAGCATCTCGTCCGCCGCGCTCTCGCAGATCGTGGTGCAGGCGGCGGAGAGCGTCGACGGCGCGCGCGTGCGAAGGGCGCGACGCCATCTCGACATCGCTCTCGGCGACGGCCGCGCCCGCGTCGATCTCGAGCTCGCGGTACGGCTGGGAGCGATCATCCCCGAGGTCGCGCGCGAGGTGCAGGAACGGGTTGCAGGCGCGCTCGCGGCGATGTGCGGGGTCGCCGTCGAGGCGGTCGACGTCACGGTCGAGGAGCTCGACTGATGGCGATGTCGCGCCGCGAAGCGAGACGGGCCGCCGTCTTCATGCTCTTCCAGTGGGATGTCACCGGCCAGCCGCTCGGCACGCTGTACGAGGGCGAGCCGGACGAGTGGACCCGGCAGATCGCCGAGGGCGTCGCCGCCGACGCGCCCGCGCTCGACGAGCGGATCACCGCCGCCGCGGAAGGCTGGACGGCCGACCGGCTCGGCGCCGTCGAGCGGAACGTCCTGCGCGTCGCGATCCACGAGCTCGACGCCGGCGAGGTGCCGAAGGAGGTCGCGATCGACGAGGCGGTCGGACTCGCGAAGCGGTACGGCGCTTCGGACGAGGCTGGGAGGCTCGTGAACGGGATACTGGGACGGATCATCCGGGACAAGGAGGCCGCTTGAGCGCTGAGGACAGTCTGAGCAGGGCGGAGGAGCTGCTCGCGCGGCTCGAGGCGACGCGCGGCGAGCTCGAGCGGCTTGCCGAGGCGAACGACGCGGACAAAGCGCTCGAGGTGCTGGGCGAGCTCTCCGAGCTCGCGAAGGAAGTCGAGGAAGAGCTCGAGAAGGCTCGACGCGCCGGGGAAGCGGATGCGAACGCCTGACGAGCTGCGGGCACTCGTCGAGGCGTACCTCGGCGAGCTCGCGCTCACGCCGGAGCTGCACGGCCAGGCGGAGTCGGTCCGCTACGCGATCGAGAGTCCGGGCAAGCGTGTACGGCCCGTGATCTGCCTCGCGACCGCGGAGGCCGCGGGGCTGGAACCGGAGGCCGCTCTGCCCGCCGGCGCCGCGCTCGAGCTCGTCCACTGCTTCTCCCTCGTCCACGACGACCTGCCGCCGCTCGACAACGACGCCGAGCGCCGCGGCCAGCCGTCGACGTGGGCGAGGTTCGGTGAAGGGATCGCCGTGTTGGCCGGCGACGCGCTGCTCGCGGAGGCATTCCGGCTCGCGCTCTCGTACCCGACGCCGCACGTCGGCCGCGAGCTCGCGCAGGCCACGCTCGGGATGATCGGCGGCCAGTATCTCGACATCACCGGCTCCGCGCCCGACGAGGCGACGCTGCACCGTCTGAAGACGGGGGCGCTCTTCGCGGCGTCGGTCGGACTCGCGCTCTGGGTCGCGGAGATCCCCGAGCCGCAACAGCGCGCGTGGCGCGAGTTCGGTGGCGAGCTCGGCCTGCTCTTCCAGATCGTCGACGACATCCTCGACGGCGACGGATATGTCGTCTCGCACGGCGCCGACGGCGCGCGGCGGCTGGCCGACGAGGCGGCCGAGCGCACACGAGCGCGGCTCGACGGGATCGACGCCGACATATCCGTGCTGCGCGAGATCGTCGACGGTCTCGCCGTCCGGACGGCGTGATCCCGCCGTCGGGCGAGCAGCACGAGCTCGGCCACGGGGACCAGCGGGCCGTCGTCGTCGAGGTCGGCGGCGGGTTGCGCACGTACTCCGTCGGCGGCCGCGAGCTGCTCGACGGCTACGCGGTGGACGAGATGTGCCGCTCGGCGCGCGGCCAGGTGCTGATCCCGTGGCCGAACCGAATCGCGGAGGGGCGGTACGAGTTCGACGGGCACAACTATCAACTGCCGCTGACCGAGCCCGAGCGCGGGACGGCGATCCACGGGTTCGTCCGCTGGTCGAGCTGGCGCGCGGCGGAGCGCGACGACGACCGGGTCGTGATGGAGCACCTGCTCCACCCGCAGCCGGGCTATCCGTTCACGCTGCTCGTGCGCGTCGAGTACCGGCTCGCTGCGGACGGCTTGACCGTGCGGACGACTGCCGAAAACGTCGGCCTGACGGCGTGCCCGTTCGGCGCAGGACACCATCCGTACTTCGCCGCTCCGACGCGCCGCGTGGACGACGTCGTGCTGGACGGCGAGCCGATCGGCTCCGCGGTGCTCGACGACACGCGCGCGAGAGAGGCTCCGTGGCGGCTGCGGATCGACGACCTCACCGTCTGGGCGGACGAGAAGTGGCCGTACGTGCAGCTCTTCACGGGCGATCCGCTGCCGGACGTGGCGCGCCGCAGCCTGGCCGTCGAGCCGATGACGTGCCCGCCGAACGCGTTCCGCACCGGCGAGTCCCTGATCCGGCTCGAGCCCGGCGGCGTCTTCGACGCGACGTGGGGGATCGCCGTCTCGTGAAGAAGCGCGTCGACGTCCTGCTCGTCGAGCGCGGACTCGCCGAGTCGCGCGCGCAGGCTCAGGCGCTCGTGCTGGCGGGGCTCGTGCCGGGCTACGACAAGCCGGGTACGCAGGTGGACGAGACGGTGGAGCTCAGTGTCGCGCGCGGGCCGCAGTTCGTCTCGCGCGGCGGCGAGAAGCTCGCGCACGGCCTCGGGGTGCTCGGCATCGACCCCGCCGGCCTCGACTGTCTCGACGTCGGCGCGTCGACAGGAGGGTTCACGGACGTCTTGCTGCAGCGCGGTGCGCGGCGCGTAATCGCCGTCGACGTCGGCTACGGCCAGCTCCATCCACGGCTTCGCGAGGACCCGCGTGTCGTCGTCCTCGAGCGGACGAACGCGCGCGAGCTGACCGAGCTTCCATTCGCGCCCGAGCTCGTCGTGTGCGACGTCTCTTTCATCTCGGTGCGCACGGCGCTGCCGCCGGCGCTCCGGCTCGCGGTGCCCGGCTGGCAGGCGGTCGTGCTCGTGAAGCCGCAGTTCGAGGCGGGTCGCGCGGAGGTCGGGAAGGGCGGCGTCGTGCGGGACCCCGAGGTGCGGCGGCGCGTTCTGCGCGAGGTCGCCGAGGCCGCGCTCGGGTGGGGGGCGGATGTCGTCGGCGTCGTAGACTCAGGACTGCCCGGGCCGAAGGGAAACCGGGAATTCCTGCTCCACCTGCGCCAGAGCGACCGACCGACGCTGCCCGATGACCTCGACGCTCGAATCGAAGAAGCACTCGCCGCGCTCGATTAAGCGCGCGACGATCGTTACGCACGGGAAGGCGCCGACGATCGGTCCCGCGCTCGCGCGTGTCGAGCGCGTCGCCCGCGAGCACGGCGTCAAGCTGATCTTCCCGCAGGAGGAGCGGGAGAAGCACGGGCTGGAGAACGGCGGCGCGGACCCACGCGGCGCCGACATCGCGGTCGTCCTCGGCGGCGACGGGACGATGCTGCGCGCGCTCCACACGTTCCTCGGAACGGACGTGCCGGTGATCGGCGTCAACTTCGGCCGCGTCGGGTTCCTCGCATCCATCCAGCCGGACCAGCTCGAGAGCCGGCTCGCACGCGTCTTCGAGGGCGACTACGTCGTCGTCGAGCTGCCGACCCTCGAGGCGGAGGTGGAGGGGAAGACGTTCGTCGCCGTCAACGACGTCGTTGCGACGAGCTCGATCCTCGGCCGGATGGTCGAGCTGCAGTGGGCGGTCGGCGGCGAGGATCTCGGGCGCGTCGCGTGCGACGGGATCATCTGCGCGACGCCGTCCGGGTCGACCGCGTACAACCTCTCCAACGGCGGCCCGGTGCTCGTCCGCGGCCTCGAGGCGATGGTCGTCACGTTCGTCGCCCCGCATTCGCTCCACGCGCGTCCGCTCGTCGTCGCGCGAGGCCTCGACCTGATCGTCTGGAACCGGACGCTGGACGTCGACGTGACGATGCTCGTCGACGGCCACGCATCTGCGACGATCGCGCCATCGAACCGGATGATCGTGCGGCTCGGCGAGCAGCGCAGCCTGCTCGCGACGCTACCGGAGACGACGTTCTTCCGCCGCTACCGCGAGACGTTCGGCTCTTAGTGCCCTCGCCGTGACGGATCAGGCCACACGCGCGGCGCGGTTCGCCAGCCTTCACGACGGCCCGCCGTTCGTGCTTCCGAACCCCTGGGACGCCGGGTCGGCCCGCGTCCTCGGCGCGCTCGGCTTCGAGGCGCTCGCGACGACGAGTTCCGGCTTCGCCTTCACGCTCGGCCGTCTCGACGGCGGCGTCACGCTCGCGGAGACAGTCGAGCATGTCGGGCGGCTCGTCGACGCGACGGATCTCCCGGTGTCGGTCGATCTCGAGAACGGCTACGACGCACGGCCGGCCGGCGTGGCCGAGGCGATCGCCCGCGTCGCCGACGCCGGCGCCGTCGGCGGGTCGATCGAGGACTACGACCCGAGTGGGTTCATCTATCCACTTCCTCAAGCGGTAGAGCGCGTCGCCGCGGCGCTCGAAGCCGCTAGCGCGCTCCCGTTCCCGTTCACGCTGACCGCGCGTGCCGAGAACCACATCCGGGGCAACCCGGATCTCGTCGACACGGTCGTCCGCCTGCGCGCCTTCGAGGAAGCCGGCGCCGACGTTCTCTACGCGCCGGGGCTGCGCACCGGCGAGGAGATCCGCGCGGTTTGCGAGGCGGTCACCAGCCCCGTCAACGTGCTCGCCCTGCCGGATCTGTCGCTCGCGGAGGTCGTTGCGGCGGGCGCGCAGCGGATCAGCGTCGGCGGCGGCCTGACCTGGGTCGCCGCGAGCGCGATGGCCGACGCCGCGCGGGCTGTTCGCGACGGCGACTTCTCGCCGCTCGCGGCGAGGCTGCCCCTCGCCGAGTGGTTCGGCTCCTGATCGCCGTCCGGGTCCGGAGGTAGCGTCGGCGTGCGATGCGGAAGGACGTCGTCATCGCCGAGATCGGCGCTGCCGCTGCGCTGGTCGGATTCGCGCTCGTCTTCCTCGGGATCCTGATCACGACGTACCAGTCGCTGCTCGGCAGGATCGCGACCGGGACGCTCGCGCAGGTCAGGACGGCCGGCTGGATCTCGCTCGTCGTGACGCTGCTCGGCCTCGCGAGCGTCGTCCTCAGCACCACGTGGCTGGTGGCGGGCGGCGGCAAGACTTTCTACGTGGCGACGCTCGTCCTCTTCTTCGCGGAGCTGGCGGCCGTCGTCGCGGTCGCGGTGTACTCGACCTCGCAAGTCCTCCTGAGGTAGATGGCGCTCACCGCCGCCAAGGTCAGGGACCTCGAGGACAGGGGGTTCCTCCGTCTCTTCGACGAGCACGGCGGTCTCTGGGAGGCGAAGGCGCGCGAGGCGTACGCGTACGCGGAGGCGCTCGTCGGGCCGACGGGCGAGCCTGTGCGACCAGACGACGTGCTCGAGCTGCTTGTGCCGGCGCTCGTCCTTTCGAAGGAGTTCAGGAGCTTCCTCGACGACAACCGGCTGACGCAGAAGTACTGGCGGACATACTTCGGCGAGTACATCCTCGACCGGCTCTGGCAAGATCTGACGAGATGACGGCACGCGACCACGCACGGATGTACATGAAGCAGTCGCTCGCGTCGCAGAAACGGCTCGGATACTCGGCGCGCGTCGACGCCGAGGTCTTCGAGTCGGCGGTCGCCGACGCGGCGCGCGCGGTCGCGAAGCTGCTCCGGGCGCAAAAGCGGCCGCCCTCGTAGCCGTGTCCCGATCCGCGGATGGTGGGCGTCGGGTGCCCTCTCTACGATTGCTTCCGTGCTGCGCCGGCTCCGCATCGAAAACCTCGTGCTCATCCGCGAGGCCGAGCTCGAGCTCGCGTCCGGGCTGAACGCGATCACCGGCGAGACGGGCGCCGGCAAGACGATCCTCGCCCAGGCGGTCGGGCTCCTGCTCGGCGCGAAGGGCGATCCGGCCTTCCTGGGCCCGGCCGCGGACGAGGCCTACGTCGAGGCCGAACTCGAGCTCCCGCCGGGACTGCTCGACGAGGACGGCCTCGAGTCCCTGGCCGATCTCCGTCCGCACGACGAGGAGGGGCTCGTCCTCGCGCGACGCGTCTTCGCGGACGGGCGTACACGGGCGTACGCGTGGGGGCGCGCCGCCGCACGCGAGGATCTCGCCGCCGCGGGCGAGCGGCTGATCGCGATGTCCGGCCAGTTCGAGCAGCGCCGTCTCGCCCGGCCCTCGTACCAGCTCGAGGTGCTCGACCGCTTCGCTGGCGATGAGCAGCTGCGCCGCCGGGCCGAGCTGCGCACCGCGTGGCGCGAGCTGCAGGCCGCGCAGCGGCGGTACGACGCGCTCGTCGAGAACGCCGCTGCTGCGGAGGCGCGGTTTGCCGAGCTCCGCGCGCTCGTCGAGGACACGCTGGGCCTGGAGGCGACGACCGAGGACGACCTCCGCGCGCAGCGGGAGCTGCTCCGCCACGTCACCGAGCTCGCCCAGGGTGCGGCCATGGCCGTCGAGACGCTCGCGCCGGACGACGGCGACGGTGCGAGCGGCCTCGTCGCGATCGCGGAGCGCGCCATCGCGCCGCTGGAACGGCTCGCGCCCGAGCTCGCCCGTGCCGGCGACGAGTTGCGCGACGCCGAGCTGCGCCTCCGCGAGACCGCCGCCGAGCTCCGCTCGTTCCTCGCCGGCCTCGACGCCGAGCCCGGCCGGCTCGAGCAGGTCGAGGCGGAACTCGACCGGATCGCCGAGACGAAGCGCCGCTTCCGCTGCACCGACTACTCCGAGCTGCTCGCCCGGGCCGCCGAGGCCGAGGCCGAGCTCGACGCGCTCGCCGGCGGCGTCGATCCGGCCGCCGCGGCGGCCGAGGCGCTCGCGGCCGCGCAGCGCGAGGTCGACCGCCTCGCCTCTGAGCTCGGCGCCGCACGCGCTGCCGCCGCCGAGCCGTTCGCCGCTGCGGTCGCGTCCGAGCTGCACGACATCGGGATGGGCGACGGCGAATTCCGCGTCGAGCTTCGAGCGCGCGAGCCGGGACCGACCGGCGCCGACGACGCCGCGTTCCTGATCCGGCCGAACAGCGGGATGCCGTTCGCGCCGGTGGCGGAGACCGCGTCCGGCGGGGAGCTCTCGCGCGTCGCGCTCGCGATCGCCGCGGTCGCCGGCGGGGAGACGCTCGTCTTCGACGAGATCGACGCGGGCATCGGCGGCGAGACGGCGAACGCCGTCGGCCGCGCGCTCCGCCGGCTCGCCGAGCGGGCACAGGTGATCACGATCACGCACCTGCCGCAGATCGCGACGCTCGCCGACCGCCACTTCCGCGTCGAGAAGGTGCCGGGCGATCCGACGCACACGCAGATCGAGCCGCTCGGCGAGGACGAGCGTCGCGCCGAGATCGAACGGATGCTCGGCGGCCAGGAGTTCCTCGCGACGGTTCGCTGATCGGTGCGCCGGGTGGAGCACTAATGCCGACGTACACCGCGTCGCGCACGCTCCTCGCCTCGCGCAGCGACACGTGGGAGTTCCTCTCCGAGCCATACAACCTCGCGGACTGGTGGCCCGGAATCGCGGGCGTGCAGCCGGACCGACGCGGCCTGGCGCCGGGAGCGCGCTGGCAGGTGACAGCGCCGAACACCGCGAGCCTTCTCCGCCGCCCCAACGCGACGGGAATGCTGCTCGTGCTCACCGTGGAGCCGCTGGAGCGGATAGCGTTCCAGCTCACAGGCGACAGGATCGACGCCGACCTGCGGCTGCACGCCGTCGACGCCGACCGCACCGAGGTGACGCTGACCGTCAGCGGCCCGTGGCTCATAGGCCTCAACCGCCGCTATGCGCACCGCGCGCTCGCCCGGCTCTACGCACTGCTCCAGCCTGCGGCGGGGGACGAGCCGTAGACCTCGGCGACCTGCCGGAGCGTTTGCTCGGCCGGATCGTCTCGCGCATCCGCGAGGAGGAGCCCGACGCGGTCGGCGTCTTCGCGTTCGGGAGCTACGCGCGCGGGCGGGCGGAGGCGTGGAGCGACCTCGACCTGCGGGCGGTGACGCTCGCCGCGCCGCGCGTCCCGTACAGGACGTGGTTCGACGGCGACCTGCATGTGTCGGTCGGCGCGATGTCGATGGACGAGGTGCGCCGGCTCCGCGGCGAGCCGGCGCCGTGGTCGTTCGGCTTCGCCGTCGAGTCGCCGGGTGTCTGGCTCTGGCAGACGGCCTCGGCCGTCGCTGCGGTCGCCGATCCGCCTTCGCACACGCATCCGCCCGGCGAGCCGGAGCTCGAGGATTTCGTAGAGGCCTGCGGCAAGGCGATGCGCACCGCGGACACGGTGACCCTCCGGCTCGCGGCCCGCCTGGCCGGCGAGCTCGCCCCGGGGCTCATGCGCGACCTTGGCACGCCGAGACGCGTCGCGGACCGCGTCGAGGCCGTCGAGGCGGCGCTCGCGCTCGAGGTCGTGCCGCAGGGATGGCGTGACGACCTGCCCGTCCTGCTCGGGCTCGTCGCCGCGACGGACGCCGAGGTCGGGGCCTCCGTCGAGCGCGTTGCGCGTGGGACGCTCGCTCTGCTGCGCGAGCGTGCGCCCGACGTCGATCCGCAACCCGAGCTCGCGCGCTACCTCGCCGACGGCACGCTCGAACGGCAGCTCGGACTCCAGGGGTAGTCCGGATCGACTGCTACCCTGAAATCCCGTGAGCGCACGGCCGCCGAAGTACGTGTTCGTCACGGGAGGGGTCGTTTCCGCCCTCGGCAAGGGCATCGTCGCCGCCTCGCTCGGCCGCCTCCTCAAGGCCCGCGGACTCCGCGTCCAGCTGCAGAAGTTCGACCCGTACTTGAATGTCGACCCCGGCACGATGAGCCCGTTCCAGCACGGCGAGGTCTTCGTCACCGAGGATGGCGCCGAGACCGATCTGGACATCGGCCACTACGAGCGCTTCGTCGACGAGAACTCGTCCCGCAACTCCAGCCACAGCGCCGGCGCCGTCTGGGAGACCGTGCTGCGCAAGGAGCGCAAGGGCGAGTTCCTCGGCGCGACTGTGCAGGTGATCCCGCACATCACGAACGAGATCAAGGCTCGCATCCGCCGCGCGGCCGAGGCGAGCCCGTGCGACGTCGTCATCTCCGAGATCGGCGGCACCGTCGGCGACATCGAGTCGCTGCCGTTCCTCGAGGCGATCCGGCAGTTCCGCCGTGAGGCCGGCCCCGAGAACGTCCTCTATCTGCACGTCACGCTCGTGCCCTTCATCGAGGCGGCCGGCGAGCTGAAGACGAAGCCCACGCAGCACTCGGTCAACGAGCTGCGCCGCATCGGTATCCATCCGGACGTCGTCGTCTGCCGCTCGCACGAGGAGCTCTCGCGGGACATTCGCGACAAGATCGCGCTCTTCGCCGACGTCGATCCCGCCGCCGTCATTGCGAGCCCCGACGTTCCGGACGTCTACCTCGTTCCGCAAGTGCTGCAGGACGAAGGGCTCGACGCGCTCGTCGTCGAGAAGCTCGGGCTCGCGGCGCCGCGGGCTGAGCTCGGCGAGTGGGGCGACCTGATCCAGCGGATCGGCCACGTCGAGGGCGAGGTCGA
>Ga0066709_100000869_pt1 | contig 18293 bp, 14 predicted proteins | sample GraSoiAngelo_158_FD_79665 | JGI IMG/M metagenome (GOLD analysis project Ga0066709, IMG submission 79665) | Grasslands soil microbial communities from the Angelo Coastal Reserve, California, USA - 14_1009_16_30cm | ecosystem: Environmental > Terrestrial > Soil > Grasslands | place: USA...
CAGGCTCGACGGGTGTCGTCGAGGACAACGGGGCCGACCTGACCACTCGCGCCATCACCTTCGTGCGCAACTCGTTCGGCGGTGGTCACGACTTCTGCGGCATGGCCTGCTGACGGACGGCGCCCGCCGCGTCGACCTCGTGGTCGAGCGCGACGTCGCCCAGCCAGACGCGCCGGTCGCCGGGCACGCGGCGACCGGCCGCCATCCCTTCGAGCACGGCACAGGGGCGGGTCAACCGCTGACGCACCCACGTCGCCAGGACGGCGGGTTCCTGGAGCGACCGGGCCACGCACCAGCGCTGCATGTTGGTGAGCGCCCGACGGTCCCACCGACCGCCTTCCACCGCCTCCGCGAGCTGCACCATGGCCCGATCCGCGGGGCCGAGGAGCAGCCGCGCCGTCTCTCGCACGCCGTCGCGATCACGCGCCACGAGGCCGCCGACGTCGCGGCCGCGCAGGGTCGGCCAGTCGGGCTCGACGTCGTCGCGGGCGACCGCGTCGAGCAGCAGGATCACGCCCTCGGCGCCCGGTCGGGTGCGCCGGAAGCCCCAGGCATCGAGCTCCACCACCGGGTGCAGGGTCTCGGGCACGAACAATGTCGCACCCCGGACGACCCGCCGGGCCCGGACCGAGAGCGCGAAGAACCGGAGGGGGCCGTCGAGCGCGACGAGGTGCCGTACGTGCGGCTCGTGGCCACAGACGACGACCGGTCCGAGGCGCTTCACCCCCGCCCAACGGCGGAACTCCTCGGTGAGCGCGTCCCAATCCTGCACTGGCGCGGTCGACGAGAGATCGCCCGCCTCCGTGGCCGCGCCGCCGACGCTCTTGCACGCCACCCAGCTCGGTGCCACCTCGCTCAGGCCACGGGCCAGCGACAACCAGCGCGGGACCTCCTCCACCAGGAGATCATCGACAGGTTGCCCGACGGACTACAGCGCGAGGGGTTACCGCGCGACGGCCAGCACCTCGGCCTCCGCCCGACGCAGGACCTCGTCGAGCGAGGCCGAGGTGTCGAGGTGCACCCGGCGGACACCGGCGGGCACCACGTCGTGCCAGGCGCGCACCTGGCGCTCGAGCTCGGCCTCCGGCAGCTCCTGCTTGCGGGCCCGGAGCGCGGCGGGCGGACCCTCGAGCACGAGCAGCACGTCGGACTGCGGCAGAAGCCGGCCCAGGACGCGCACCAGACGCCCGCCGGGCCGGAGCCGATAGCGGCGCGGGTCGACGGCGAGGTCCCACCACCCCCGCTCCAGCAGCACCCAACCGCCCCGCCGCACGAACGGCCGGGCGCGCAGCAGCCACCCGAGCCAGAAGTCCGCGAACAGCGCCAGCGCCTTGATGGCGGCGAGCGGCGCGGGGTAGGGCTCGTCGCGGTGGGGCTCGGTGACTGCCGCCTGGTCGCCGCCCCGCGCAGGCAGCACACCGAAGCGGTGATGCACCCGCAGCACCCTCCGATCGCGCAGCAGACCGTGTATCAGCGCGTCGCAGAGGGTCGACTTGCCCGTGCCGTCGGGACCGGCGACGGTGAGCACCCGGCCCGCGCCGCCGGGCCTCAGACCAGGTCGCGAGCCTGCGTCAGCCACGCCGCCCCCACCCTCTCCCACGTGATGTGCTCCTCGACGACCTTGCGCGCGTTGCGGCCGGTCTCCCGGGCGCTCGGTTCGACGACGGCCTGCAACCCGGCCGCCACGCCCGTGATCGACGGCTCGACCAGGATGGCGGCGTCGCGCTCGGCGAGGAACCGGCCGAGGTAGTAGGGCGTCACGATGGTGGGCACGCCGATCGATGCCGCTTCCGCCACCGAGTTGCCGAAACCCTCCCATCGCGACGGATACGCGAATCCCACCGCACGGGCGAGCGTCTCCCACTTCTCGCGTCCGTAGACGGCGTCGCGGACCGAGACCCACCGCTCGAGCCCCAGCTCGCGCACGAGCTCGCGCGTCTCGGGGCGGCCGCCGTTGCGCGAGTCGGGGCCGTGGAGGCGCACCTGAGGCCGCGCCGCGGGCGGCAGCGAGTCGACGGCGCGGACGAGCAGGTCGATGCCCTTGTGCTCGACGTCGAACCGGCCCATCCACAGCACGTAGCCGCCGCTCCCGCCGTCCCACTCGATGTCGTGCGGCGCCTCGACACCGTTGGGCGCCACGATCACGCCACCGGTGAAGCCCAGCCGTTCGGGGATGTGGCGCTCGGCATCGAAGAACAGATGCATGGCGCGCGCCTGTCGTACGAGCGGCCCCTCGAGCGCGGCCCACCACGCGCGCTTGAGGGGCCGGCGACGGTTGAAGATCTGCACCTCGTACGCCCCGCGCGGTGCCACCACGTAGGGCACCTCGAGCCTGCGAGCCACGCGACCCGCCACGACGTTGTGGGCCGCCCACGCGGAGTTGAGCACGACGAGGTCCGCGCCCCGCAGGGCCGGCTCGAGGTGCGACGGGAGGGGCAGCCGCTCGCGCGCGGGCCCGACGTGGCGGACGGGCACCCAGCGCACCCGGCCGTCGGACGGCGGCTGCGGCCCGTCGTCGTAGGCGATGACGGCCTCGGCTCCGGCTTCGCTCAGGGCCCCGGAGAGCCGGCGGACGGCGCCCGTCATGCCACCGTCACCGACAAGCGCTCGGGGGTAGTAGTGCACGATCCGCATGAACGTCCTGGGGGCCGGGGAGCGGCTACGCGCCCGAGTCCTGCCCGAAGCGCTTCCACACCGCCTGGGTGATGAGGTCGTTCGACCAGTCGAAGTAGGCACCGCTCCTGTCGGGAAGATGGTAGGTGTTCCCCACCCATCGGTTGTTCTTCTCGGTGAAGTACCGGTTGTCGTCGATGTCCTGGACGAGGCCGGTGACCGCGCCTTCCCCCGCCGGCGCAGTCTGAACCATGAGGTTGTCACGGACCGACAGGTTGCGAACCTGCAACGCCCCTCGACTGCCCGAATGACGGTCCTGTTGCAGCGCGCCGACGCCATTGGCCCCGATCACCACGTTGTCGTGGACGTCTCAGTCGGAGCTGGCCGCGATCACGATCTGGCCACCGTGGTAGAAGCCCTTGCCCCCCGAGGCCGGCCCGTTGCCCGACACGAAATTGTCGTGGATCGCGCACCGGTAGGAGATCTCGTAGAAGATGCCTGCCCCTGAGTCGCCGTCCGGGTCGACGTTGTCGACGACGAAGTTGTGGTCGACCGTCCATCGGTAGCAGGAGATGTCGCACCACAGACCCGGGCCCCGGTTGTCGCGTACGCGGTTCCCGGTCACATGCATGTCGGTGGCCCGCGCCCCGAACTTGGCGCCCCCGGCCTCCCAGTCGGGGTCGTACCCCGCGGTGTTGTTGCCGTAGATGTCGTTGCCGAGAATCAGCGAACCTCGGCCCGCGCCGGCCAGGCCCAGCTGCCCGTTGCCGTGGAAGGTGCTGTTGCGAACGGTGCCACCGTCGACGACCGCACCTGTGCCGTGCGTGGCGACGACCTCGACGTCGTCGACCACCCAGCCTGTGGCACCGTCGGCCGCGTGCAGACCGCCGATCTGCGCGGGGTTGGCCGCCTTCGCGATCGACAGGTCGGCAACGCGCACGCCCGAGGCGCGCGACGAGACGACGCGTTCCGCGACCGCCTGCTCGACCACGTGTCCCGCCGGGTCGGCGGCGAGGAAGACGCGGTTGTCCGCAAAGCTCTCGTAGAAGCGGCCGGGCGTGAGGTCGGCGAGCAGCATCGCCCGCTCCAGCCGGCGCCCGTCGACGAACACGTCCTGGGTGATGCCACAACCGGGCGTGAAGCAGTGCGGGTCGTGCGCAGGTCGACGGGGCAGACGACCGTGCGTCCACCAGAGGTCGCGATCGGGGGCCCGGCCGGTCCCCGAGGCCAGAAGCACCCAGCCCATGAGCCGCTTCGACCCGTCGAGCACGGTTCGCCCGGGCCCCTCACCGATCAGTTGCATCGCGTCCTTCGGCTCGATCGCGCTCGCCACCCGGTACGTGCCGGCCGCCAGGCAGAAGACCGTGCCGCCGGGGTGGGCGTCGACGGCACGCCGCACGTCCGCGCCGGGCGCGAGCGCGACGCCTCGGCACCTCCCGTCGGCGTCGCGCGCCGGTGAGCGGGTGAGTGGCCGGGTCGGCGCGGGTTTGCGCGCGAGCGCAACGACGACCGTGAGGACGGCGGCCACGGCGACGGCGGTCGCGACGGCGAGCGCGAGCGAGCGGCGCACGTGCATCGACGTCTGCTACCGCTTGACCAGTTGGCCACCGTCGACGACGAGCACCTGACCGGTCACGTGGGTGAGCGCGGTGGCGAGGGCCACGAAGGTGCGCGCCACGTCGTCCGGGGTTCCCAGGCGACCCAGCGCGGCGGTCGCCGCCAGCCGCTCCCAACGACCTTCGTCGTGCGCCCAGATCCGCTCGGTTCGAGCAGTGCGAATGGTGCCGGGTGCGACGACGTTCACCCGAATGCCGTCCTCCCCGAGCGGCCCGGTTAGCGCGTGCATCATCCCGATGACGCCGGCCTTCGCCGCCGAGTACGCGGGCATGCCGACGCCCGTGAGCGCGTTCCACGACGACGTGAACGTGACCGACCGGTCGACGCCGGTGCGGGCGCGCAACAAGGGAAGGGCCGCGTGCAGCACCACGAACTGGGAGGTGAGGTTGGCCTCGACCGACGCGCGGAACACCTTCGGCGACAGTTGCACGGGGTCGGCCTGCGTGGCGGGCTCATCACCGAGCGCGCCGCCCGCGATGCCGACGACGTGCGCCAGAGGACCGGCCCCCTCGGCGGTCGCCACCGCCGCGGCCACGGCCACCTCGTCCTCCGCGTCGACCCGTATCCCCAGGTAGGACCCGGCGGGCGAATCGGTTGCGGGCACGTCGGTCACATGCTCGACGACGTCGAGCCCCACGACGGAGAAGCCGGCGGAGATGAAGGCGCGCACGGTCGCGGACCCGATGGCCCCCGCCGCGCCGGTGATGAGCACCACGTCTCTCGGCACCCCGCCATCATTACCATCACCCCACGCGTCCCGATCGCACCCGACCGCCTTCTTGGCGTGGACAGCCGTCTGGAGGACGGCTGACTACGACAAGGAGCGGGCGCCCGACCGGGCGATCGTCGCTTGGTCGGTGCCGAGGTACGACGCCACCACCTGCGGGTCGCGCACCACGTCGTGGGCGGTGCCCCGCGCGATGACATGGCCCAGCTCGAGCGCCACGATCTCGTCGGAGATCGAGGTGATCAGCGGCATGTCGTGCTCGATCACGAGCATGGCGCAACCCGTCTCGCGGCGGATGCGGAGCAAGAGTGGGCCGAGCGCCTCGGTCTCGCGCTGCGCGATGCCCGATGACGGCTCGTCGAGCATGAGCACCGCCGGGTAGTGGGCGACAGCCATCGCGAGGTCGACGACCCTTCGGGTGCCGGTCGAGAGCTCGCGCGCGAACTTGTCGCGGAACGCGCCGAGCCCCATCAGCTCGATGAGGGCGGTCACCCGCTTGCCGACGTCGTCCTCCTGCTCGAGCGCGGCCGGCAGTACCAGAGCGGCGGCGAGGTGGTCGCGCACCTCGAGATGGCGCTCGAGCGCGTTGGCGAGGTTCTCGGCGACGGTGAGCGACGAGAAGATGCGCGCGTCCTGGAACGAGCGCGCCAAGCCCGCACGCGCCCGCCGATCAGGGCCCCAGGCGGTGACGACGACGTCGTCGAGCCACACGCTCCCGCCGTCGGGTACGAGGAACCCCGACAACAGATCGAACAACGTCGTCTTGCCGGCACCGTTGGGTCCGATCAACCCGAGGATCTCGCCCTGGCGCACCTCGAGGTCGACGTCGTCGACGGCCCGGATCCCACCGAAGCTCTTGGTCAGGCCGTGGGCCGCGAGCAGCACGCGACCGGATGGCGACGGCTCGTGGCGTGGCGCGGCGGCCGCGGGCTTCGACCCGCCTTTGGCCGACGCCGCACCTTCGAGGAAGACCGATCGCAGGAGGTCGTCGCGCTCGAGCAGCTCCGAGGTGACGCCTTCGAACCTGACCTCCCCCTTCTCCAGGAAATAGGCACGATCGGCGAGCGTGAGGGCCACGTTGACCGACTGCTCGACGAGGATGATGGTGGTGCCGCGCGCGTGGATGTCGCGCACGATGTCGAGGAGCTGCTCGACGATGATCGGTGCCAACCCGAGCGACAGTTCGTCGATGATGAGCAGCTTCGGCTCGGCGAGGAACGCCATGGCCAACGCCAGCATCTGTTGCTCGCCGCCGGAGATGTCACCTGCGAGGTGGTCGAGATGGTCACGAAGCCGCGGAAAGCGCTGCAGCATCTCGCCGCGCGCCGCGACCACGCGCGCCTCGTCTTCATCGAACATCCACGATGCCGCCCGGAAGTGCTCGGCCACGGTGAGGGTCGGGAACACCGCCTTTCCCCCCGGCACCTGCACGATGCCGAGCTGCGCGCCGGTCACGGGGTCCGCGTGGGTGATGTCGCGCCCGTCGAAGAAGATGAGGCCACCGACCGGGTCGACCACCCCGGCGATGGCGCGCAGGAGGGTCGACTTCCCTGCGCCGTTCGTGCCGAGCAGAGCGACGATCTCCCCCTCGTGCACCTCCATGTCGACCCCGAAGAGCACCTGCACGCCGTCGTAGGCAACGTCGACGTCGCGACAGAGCAGCAGCGCGCTCTCCCGTGCCTCCAGGCGAGCCCCACGCAGCTCCGCGGTGAGGGCCAGGTTCCGGAGCGCCCGGTTGGTGTCGTCGGCCACGAAGCGGTGCGCGGACCTGAGGATCAGGCCGCCGATGACCCAGTAGCCGACCGTGGCCGCGATGCCCCACCGGATCCCGTACACGTCCGAGACGCGGATCACCGGGACGATGATGAAGAGCAACCAGGCTCCGAGCAGGATGAACACCGCGCCGAACCCGAACGACAGCGTGCGGACCCGTGCCGGTGACACGAGCGCCTGCGTGGTCACGAACGGAGGCGTGAACACACCGGCGGCGAAGCTCGTCGCCGCGCCGAGCACGACGACCAGCCAGAGCCAGGGCGAGGCGGCCACCGCGGCGAGGCCGATGCCGACGGCGACGACGGCCAACCCGGCCCGCTTCAGCGGCTCGCCCATGCCGCGCGTCAGCCAGCGTGCCGTCCACCGGCCCGACAACAGCACGCCCGCGAAGGTGAGCCCGGCGTTCATCGCAGTGATGGCGCCCCGCCCGAACTCGGCGACGCCGAACTCGCGCTTGAGAAACAGCGGCAGGTAGTACGCGAGCGGGATCAGCCCCGCGCCGATGAACACGAAGGAGAGGTACTGGCGGCGCAGCGTCGGGACCGCGAACAGGGTACGGGCGGCCTCGGGGAACGGCGGCGGGTCCTCCCGCTCCGCCTCGAGCGCGGCGGCGGGGTCGTCGGTGCCGCCTCGTCGCGGGTCGCGCAGCCGGGTGGCTACGAGCGCGGTGGCGACGATCGGCACGATCAGGATGAGGAATGCCGCCCGGAACCCCCAGAGTGCCGCGGTGATGCCGGCAACGGCGGGGCCCACCACCCGCCCGAGCTGTTCACCGTTGCGATGGAACGAGAACACCCGGGGCCGGGTCGAGGGTTTGTAGTAGTCCGCGAGCAACGAGGTGTGCACCGGGTCGTTGACCAAACGTCCCATCCCGTTGCCCAGGCGATACAGGATGAGCGCGTACAGCAGCGTGGCGGTGCCGGTGAGGAACGAGAACACACCCGCCATGAGTGCACCGATCACGACCATCTTGCTGCGCGGGAGGCGATCGCCGTAGAAGCCCACGGGTACCGCGAGGGCCAGCACGACCGACAGGTTGCCGATCACGATCAACCCGAACGCGCGGTCGGTGAGATGGAAGTACTCCTGGATGTTGGGCGCGAGGACCGCGAACGCCGAGGTGTCGAACTCGTCGAAGAAGAACAGCGCGAATAGCACGACGAGCGGGAAGGTGTCGACCCCATCGGTGACACGCTCGAAGCGGGTCTTTGCCCAACTGATCACGGCACGACCTCGCCGCTCGACTTCGCAGCCGCGAGCATCGCCGATTCGTCGATGAGCGCCTCCGCCCGGACGAGCACGTCGTCCGCGTCCGGCTCCCCGCTCAGGACGACGCGGCGGTCGGCCACCAGGCTCGGCACGTCGATCCCACGCCGGTTGGCGAGCGCGCGCAGGAGCCGGTCGCGCACGCGGTAGACGCCCTCGATCAGCCCGCCCGGCAGGAAGAGCAGCAGGAACAGCACCCCTGCGCCGGTGGCGAGGACGTCGAGGTTCTTGAGGTGGAGCGCGGTCGGCCCGAAGTACTTGAGGCCCTCGTAGTAGACCGCGCCGAGTATGGCGCCCGCGAGCGACGTGAGGCCCCCGACCACCGCGAAGACGAAGACGTCGAGGCTGGCCGTGATCGTGAACGCCTCGCGGTCGACCGACCCTTGCTGGTAGGCGAGGAGAGCACCCGCCACCGCGGCGATGAACCCGGACAGGGCGAACGCAGCCAGCCTGCTGCGCGCCGCGTTCAGGCCGTACGACTGGGCGGCACGCACGTTGTCGCGCACGGAGATGAACACGCGACCGGAACGGCCCTTCCGCATCGAGCGAGCAGAGAGGTACACCACAGCAAGAACGGCAAGACAGACGTAGTAGAACGCCACGTCGCCGCGCGTGTCGACGCGGTCCCACAGGACGGGCCGAGTGATCGTCTTGTTCGCGTCGGGCAGGAGCCCGCCGAAGTACTTCGAGTTCAGGAAGTAGCCGTTGACCGTCGCGGCAAAAGCAAGCGTCACGACCGCGAGGAACAGTCCGGTGACCCGCAGTGTGGGGAGCCCGATCAGCACGGCCACGACCGCGCCGACCGCGCCCGCGATCACGAGGGTCAGGAAGAAGTCGAGGTTGTGGTTGACCGCGAGGCCGCCCGCCACGCCCGCCCCCAACCCCGCGAACGCGAACTGGCCGAGTGAGATCTGACCTGCCCATCCCGTGAGCACCACCAACGACAGGCCGACGATGGCGTAGATGACGACGAGCGAGGCGAAGTTGGCCCGCTGGGTCCCCACGAGGTACGGCGCCGCCAGCAGGACGCCCGCCACGATGACGGCGAGGCCGGCCACGCCCCACCGCACCTCGCGCGTGTGTCGCAGCTCCTGGGGGATGGGACGGAGCTCGCGCAGGTTGCGGAACGTCGAGACGCCGGTGTCGTAGGCGCGTGAGAGGCGCTGCCGTTGGAGCGCCAACGCGATCAACAGGAGCGGGAGCATCAGCGAGACGCTGATGTCGCCTCGCCGGGTCGCGTAGTTGGCCGACTGGTCGAGCACGCCGATTGCCATCCCCGCGCCGAGCGCGACGGGCATGCTCTCCATCCTCGCCACGACCGCTGCAGCCAGCGCGTAGAGCAGGATGATGGGGCCGATGAGCCCGCCGAGGGGCAGCCCCACCACCGGCGCCCGCAGGAAGACACCGAGACCTGAGCACACCGCGGCGATGACCCAGACGACCGTCGACACCCGCTTGACGGGTATGCCGAGCAGCGAGGCCCGCTCGTCGTTGTCCGCCGACGCCCGCACCGCGATCCCCAACCGGGTGAAGCGGAAGAACGCGCCGAGCCCGACCATCACCGCGGCCACGACCACCGGGATCACCAAGGCGTTGCCGTTCTGGATCACACCGCCGAAGTCCCACGAGAAGCGACTGAGGGGCGTGACGAACTTCTGCGGTGAGACCACCTCACCCGTCACCCACTTGGGCAGGTAGAACTCGACGAGCGCCAGCAGCTGTGCGATCCCGATGGTGGCCACCGTCGCGATGAGGCGCGGCGAGGTGGCGAAGCGTCGCATGATCACGAACTCGACGAGGAAGCCGGTGAGCGCGGCACCGACGAGCACGATCCCCACCGCGACCAGGTAGGGCCAGTGGTGGGCGGCCAGCAACAGCAGCGCGAGCACCGCGGGCACCGAGCCGAGGCCGGCCTGGGCGAAGCTCACCAACCGGTTCGCTCGGTAGATGAGAATCAGCCCGAACGCGATGAGCGCGTACAGGCAGCCGATGATGATCCCTTGGAGGATGATGCCGGCGGGCACCGCCGTGGGCACGGGCACGCCGAGCACGTCGGTGGTGCTGTCGCGCCCGAACGCGAGCTCGGCGAACGCCACGACCCCGATGAACGCGACGACGGACCTCGCGATCGGGCCCGCGACCCGTCCCTGCCAGACCTGGTTGACCCAGGTCATCGACCCGGCAGCTGCGGCTCGCCCGTCGGCCACTCCCCGAGCTTGTAGCGACGTCCGCCGTTCAGCGACACATAGGCGCCCGGCTTGCCGTCGATGGCGGAGATGGCCTTCGCGTCCCAGTACACCTCGCGGGCGTCGGAGACGGCCGTGTAGTCGCCCTTGCCGAACTTGACGTAGACCTGCTGCGGGTCGTGCACCTTGTCCCAGCCCCCGATCGGGTCGCTCGTCAGCAGCGCCTGCTCGAAGTTCAGGGGGGTGACGGTGGGGCCCGCGCCCATGATCCCGCTGGCGATGAACGAGAGGTAGCTCCAGCCGAGCTGGTTGGCCTTGTTGGGCAGTCCCTGCCGGCCCGCCGCACGCCACACCTTCACCGTGTCGCTCTGGTCGAACGGCGTGAACTCGGGCAGGTCGCTCGGCCCGAAGGCGTTCGCCCACTGCTTCGCGTCGTAGAGACGGGCGAGGAGGTCGTAGTCCACGAGCCCGCTGCCGGCCATCGTGTACTCGGGGAAGTACTGCTGGCGGGTCGCGGCGCCGGTTGCGAACACCGGCCCGATCGGGTCGCTGAAGAACATGACCGTCGTGACGCCCTCGTTCTTGAAGCGAGCCGTGCCCGCGATGGACTGCTCTCCCGCACGCGTCGTATCGGACGCGTAGGCCGAGATCTGCGCGCCGTTCTTGTCGCACGCGCGCACGATGCGAGCGAGCTCCTCGGCCGACTTCACGTTGACCGGCGCGTCGGGCGTGACGATGCCCAGCTTGCGGGTCTTGGCGCGCAGGTCGACGTCACCTGCGTAGCGGGCGGGCTTCCCCGCGAGCCTCTTGCACCAGTATTCGCCGGCCAGCTTGGCCTGCTGTGACCCTCCCATGAAGATGTCCCAGTGGTAGGGCCGGTGCTGGATGTTGAAGCTGTCGTCGAAGTGCCAGCCCCCGGCGTTGACGATCTTCGCCTTGCTCAGTTCCTCGTAGAACTCCAAACCGACTGCGGTCGCCCATACCACCGCGAACGGCTTTATCGACTTGGCGATCTGCTGGGCCTCACTGCGCAGGCACGGCACGTCGGGTGGGGCGTAGTCGCACTGGCCTTCGAACGGCACGATCTTGACCTTGCGCCCGTAGAGCTCGAACTTCTCGTTGATGAACTGCTCCGCGGCCTGAAGGAACGTGCGCTCGTCCTCCCTCGTCTGCGCCAGCCCCAGGGGGCGGAGCACGCCGGTGATCGTCGGGTTCTCCTTGGCCTGGTACCAGACGATCTTCACCTCGGTCGCGGTGACGCCGGTGTAGGTCGCACCGGGGTTCTTTCCCTTGAACTTCGGAATGCACGGCGGCGCGGTCGCCAGCTCGCCGAACTGCCTCCCGTTGACGCAGTGGCTCTCGTCGCCGACGGACGGGATGCCGCGCTCCTTGGCCGCGGCTGCCTGCGTCTTGTCCAGACGGCCCACGGCGCTGACGGCGGTGGGGGCCTTGGAGGGGACGAGGGCGATGACGAGGAGTGGGGCCGAGACAAAGAATAGGAACGGTACGTAGCGACGAAGCAACTTCCCTCGGAGACCCCCGGAGAGCGGCGTCGAGGTGCCCGGCCGGGGGGCGCGCCGCAGGTCGCGTCCACACGTCTTTTTGCACTGGGCGTGAACGATACCTTGCAAGGTCGGGCCGCCGCCCGGCGGGCGGGCCGGGCGCGGCGCGCGGCCGAGCCCTTCGGTGTCTGGTAGAGAGCAGGGATGGAGTACCGGCAATTGGGGAGCAGTGACCTCCGGGTCTCGGAGATCAGCCTGGGCTCGTGGCTCACCTACGGGGTCGGCGTCGAGCGCGACCGGGCCGAGACCTGCGTGCGGCGGGCGTTCGAGGTCGGCATCAATTTCATCGACACCGCGAACGCCTACGGGCGCGGCGCGGCCGAATCGTTCCTCGGCGAGGTGCTGGCCGGGGTCGACCGTGCTTCGTACGTCCTGGCAACGAAGGTCTTCTTCCCGATGTCGCGCCGCGACCGGGGACTGTCGGCCGCCCAGATCCGCAAGCAGTGCGACGCGTCGTTGAAGCGGCTGCGCACCGACCACGTCGACCTCTACCAGTGCCACCGCTACGACACGAGCACGCCGCTGGGGGAGACGATGGAAGCGCTCACCGAGGTCGTGCGCCAGGGCAAGGCCCGCTACATCGGGTTCAGCGAGTGGTCGCCGGCGCAGATCCAGGCCGCCATCGGCCTCAGCGCGGCCCGGCCGGCCGCGGAGGCCAAAAGCACGGCCCGGCCGGCCGCGGAGGCCAAAAGCACGGCCCGGCCGGCCGCCGGGACCGCAAGCCCCGACGCCCTCGTGCCGTTCGTCTCGAGCCAACCGCAGTACTCGATGCTCTGGCGCCGGCCCGAGCAGGCGGTCATCCCGCTGTGCGCGGCCAACGGCATCGGTCAGATCGTGTGGTCACCGCTCGGGCAGGGTGTGCTCACGGGCAAGTACCGGCCGGGGTCGGCCCCACCCCCCGACTCGCGTGCCGCGAGCGAGAGCATGGGTCAGATGATGGGCAACCTGCGCGCCGACAAGGTGCTCCTGGCGGTCGACGGGCTGCGACCTCTCGCCCGTCGAGCCGGCCTCTCGATGGCCCAGCTCGCGCTCGCCTGGGTGCTGCGCGAGCCCAATGTGGCTTCCGCGATCATCGGAGCCACCCGGCCCGAGCAGGTCGATGACAACGCGGCGGCGTCAGGCATCACCCTCGACGCCGACGTGCTGGCCGCCATCGACGACGTGCTCGCTCCCGTGTTGTGAGTCGCGCACATCGGCCACCGTGGTCGCGCGGAGACCGGTGAGGACGTACGCCTCCACCGCGGTCTCCTTGCCCTTTACCTGCAGCGGACCGAGCGGACGCACCACGGCGACGTCGCGGAGGAGCTCGTACGTCGCCTTCCCGATCACAACCTGACCCTCCTGCGCACTCGTCTCCAGTCGCGCCGCGAGGTTGGCGGTGTCACCGATGGCGGTGAAGTTGCGGAGCTCCGCGCTTCCGATGTTGCCGACCACGACCGGTCCGGAGTTGATCCCCACCCGAAAGCGCGGCCACCCCGCGCGGCCCGCCGCGATCTTGTCGACCGCGGCCTGCAGACCCAACCCGGCACGCGCGGCGCGGAGCGCATGGTCGGGCTGACGGCTCGGAGCGTTGAACAGCACCATGATCGCGTCGCCCATGAACTGTGAGATGGTGCCGCCTTCCTCGAGCACGACGGGCACGGCCACCCCGAAGTTCCGGTTGAGCATCGTCACCACGTCGTGCGGTGACGAACGCTCCGAGAACGAGGTGAAGCCGCGGAGGTCTGCGAACAGCACGGTGATCTCGACAGTGGCGCCCCCGAGCTCGGCCTGGGCGGGGTCGGCCAGCAGCGCCGTCGCCACCGCGGGCGACATGTACTGGCGGAACAGGCCGTCGATCTGGTGGTAGAGGCGGGCGTTCTCCAATGCGATCGAGAGCTGGCTCCCGAGCGAGCGCAGCAGGGCGCGGTCGCGGTCGGCGAACTCGCCTGACGTCCGTACGAACTCGAGGACGCCCGCGGCATTGCCCTTCACAGTGAGAGGCAGCACGAGCAGCGCACCACCGTTCGACCGCGCCTCGACGGGCTCGAGACCGGTCATGGCACGCGCCGCGAGCTCGCGTTCGAGCGGCAGGACCGGGGTCTCACCGACAAAGTCGAGGCGGCCCTGCTCGAGGAGGCCGAGCCGCAACCGGTCGTCTCGGAAGGCCTCTCCCGCAAGTGCCACCACCCGCGCCAACAGCTCCTCCTCCGAGCGGATCACGCGCGCTTCCTGTCCGACCGCAACGAGAGCGCCGAGGCGCCGAATCTGCTCACGCTCGTTCACGAGCGCCTCGGCCGCCTGCTCGAGGACGCGGCCCTGGCCCTCACTCAACCCGAAGCGGGCGGCCAGGTCGGCGGCGAGCCGGCCGAAGGCGGTGTCGTCGCCACCCTGCCGGTCCATCGCGTCGACGAGCGCCTCCAGCGCGGTGCCGTACTCCTCGCGCACGTGCCGGAGGTTCTGCTCGAGAGAGATCGACGTGAAGATCCCGGTCACCGTGCCTTCCCGGCGGTACTGCGCATACGAGCTGTAGGCGACGAAGGCGAAGGCGCCCGCCATCAGGAGGTGCCACTCCCACCACGAGGCGCGCCAGTTGCGCGCGAGCGACACCACGATCATCGCCTCGGCCAGTAGGAAGAAGGCGGTGATGACGCTCAGCAACATCACCGAAGGACGGCGCCGGTGCACGGTCCAGTACCGCGCCGCGGCAACCAGGTAGAGCGCGGTGGCCACGACCGCCAGGATCTCCAGCGGCCCCTTCGCCTCGCTCGCGTCGAGGGTCGCGTCGAGTGGCGGCAACCCGAGGAGCGACACAGTGCCCCAGCCCACGAGCAGCGCGGGGACGCCGATCCTCAGCACCCCCTGCCGGGCCATGAGCCGGGCGGCGGCGCGCGGCGAGATGTCCATCGACGAGGCCGCCGCGAACGCAGCCGCGAGCACGAGCCCGACCGGCGTGGCGATGACGAACCCCGCGTTCTTGTTGCTGACGATCACATTGGGAGTGGCGAGGGCGTGGAGGGCGAGAAAGCCGGCGCTGCACAGGAACGCCAGCGCGACAAGGAAGAGCCGGGCGTCGGAGCGTCGCCGTGCCTCTTCGCTCATGCGGAAGCCGAGCACGGTGTTCACCAGCGCCACCGCCGACACCAGCCAGAAGTGCGCCTGGTGCTGCTCCCACAGCGCGTCGAAGCGGGGCCGGGCGATCAGCAGCCAGAGGACGGCGATGGGAAGCGCCATGTGGACGCCCCACACCAGGACGCGGTTGGCCGGCGCACGGCGGACGGGGCTCGCCTCAGAGGGTGATGGGCGCATCCGGCGGTGCCTCGTCGTAGCGACGCAGGGCCGCTTCCTCCAGAGCGACGGCCTCGCCGTCCAGCTGGCACTCGACGAAGAGTCGGCCCTCGAGCCGCAATCCCTCGTCGAACGGGAGCCGCAGCCCCTCGGTGATAGCGCGCTTGGCGGCCGCGAGCGCGCGGCGCGGCCTGCCTGCGATCGGCTGGAGCCATTCGACGACGCGGTCGACGAAGCCGTCGTCGGGCAGGCACGCCTCGACCAGGCCGACGCCGAGCGCCTCGTCCGCGCCCACCACCCGGCCCGAGAGGATGAGCTCCGCCGCCCGCCCGGGCCCGACGAGGCGCGGCAGGCGCTGCGTGCCACCTGCACCGGGAATGATCCCGACCGCGACCTCGGGTTGGCCCAGGTGCGCGGAGGCCGCGGCGACGCGAAGCGTGCACGCGAGCGAGAGTTCGCAGCCGCCGCCCCACGCCTGGCCGTTGATCGCCGCAACCACCGGCTGCGGCAGCGACTCGATGCGAGCCAGCGTCCGGCTCCAGCTGCGCGGGTCGCCCGCCACCGCCTCACCCCGCCCGATCCGTGCGAGGTCCTCGAGGTCGGCGTGGGCCACGAAGTAGCCGGGAACGCCGCCGGTGAGCACGATCACGCTCACGTCGTCACGATCCGCGAGGTCGTCGAGCCGGTCGCCGAGCTCGCCCACGGCCTCGAAGCTCATGAAGTTGCGCGGCGGTCGCGTGAAGGTGAGGAGCGCGATGGCCCCCCGTCGTTCGACCTCCCAGTACGGCATCCCGCCTCCCGAGCCTGAGACAACCTCGTTCAAGCGACGAGCTTCAACGGCAGCGAGTCGAGACCACGAAGGATGATGCGGCCGTTCCAATCCGCCTTGTCGGTCGCGAGCTCGAGGTCAGGAAAGCGGCGGATGAGCGAGCCGATCGCCACCTGGCCCTCGACACGCGCGAGCGTGGCGCCGAGGCAGTGGTGCACGCCACTACCGAACGACACGTGCTGGGCCGCGCCCGCCCGGGTGAGGTCGAGCTCGGCGGCGTCGGCGCCCCAATGGGCCTCGTCGCGGTTGGCCGAGCCGAGGCAGGTCATGAGAAAGCTCCCCTTCGCGATCGCGTGGCCGGCGATCTCCATGTCGGCGACGGCGATGCGGCGCGAGAACTGCACGGGGCTGTCGAAGCGCAGGAGCTCCTCGACCGCATTCGTGTCGAGCCCGGGGTCGGCCCGCCAGCGCTCGAGCTGGGCGCGGTTGCGGAGCAACGCGTAGGTCCCGTTGCCGATGAGGTTCACGGTTGTCTCGTGCCCGGCGATGTAGAGCAGGACGATCTGGTCGAGGAGCTCCTCCTCCGAGAGCGCGTCACCCTCGTCCTCCGCGGCGATGAGCGCGGACAGCAGGTCATCGCCGGGATTGTCACGCTTCCACGCGATGGCCGCCAGGATGTGCTCGAGCATGTGGTCGGATGCCTCGATCGCAGCCCGAACCTGGTCGACGGTGACGATCGGGTCGAGGGTGGCGGTCATCGTGTGTGACCAGTCGCGCAACTGGGCACGGTCGCTGTCGGGCATGCCGAGCAGCTGGGAGATCACCGCGAACGGCAGCGGGAACGCGAGATCGCGGATGAGGTCGGCCTCGCCGGCATCGGCCATCTCGGCGAGCAGCGCGTCGACCAGCTCCTGGACGCGCGGGCGCAGACTGCGGACCATGTTCGGGGTGAACGCCTTCGACACGAGGCGGCGCAGGCGGGTGTGGTCGGGGGGGTCGATGTTGAGGATGCCCCGCTGACCACGTTGTGGGCGATCGCCTAGCAGCTCCTCGAACATGGGATTGCGCAAGTCGAGGCTGGCGTTGCTGTCCTCGACGCTCAGATCGGGGTCGCGGAGGACGCGGAGCACGTCGTCGTAGCCGAGCACCGTCCACGGGCCGAAGGGGCTCTGGTGCACGCCGTTCTCCTCGCGCAGGGCACGGTACTGCGCGTAAGGGTTGTCGAAGAATCCCGGCACGAACGGGTTCAAAACGGTGCTGCCACTGTCGATCGATGGGCCGGCCGGCGCTTCACTCATGAGTCCAAGCTACGGCGCGGGGCGGCGGAGCGCGCCGACGGCGTAGGAGCTCGTCCGGTCCCGCGGAGGTTCTCTGCTAGAGAGAGGGGCGTGGCCCGCCGCCTTCCACCGACCAGCTGGGTGCGCCAACCGGGGCAGAACGACGCCATGCTCAGAGCCGTGGCGATCAGCCGCGACACGGTCGGGAGCCGGGGCCTCTACTCGTCGATGGTCACCACCGCGCCGGGTGGACGCACACGCGTGCACCACCACGGGCCTTGCGAGACGTCGATCTACATCCTGTCGGGACGCGCCCGCTTCACATGGGGCCCGAACGGTGTCGAGGAAGCGATGGAGGCGGAGCCCGGCGACGTCGTCTACATCGCGGCGGAGGAGGTGCACGTGGAGGAGAACGCATCGACCACTGACGACCTCGTCGTGCTCGTGACGCGCAACTGCGCTGAAGGCGTCAACGTCTACCGGGACGACTCGTGATCCTCACATCGCTCGACATCGACGTCGAAGCGCTCGAAGCACGTACGGGCTGGTCGATGAAGCCCGAGGGTGCGTGCAAGGGCGACGTGTGCGTCGTCCTTGCCGAGGGCGTGGTCACGGGAGGGCGAGTCGACGTTCCTCGGCTGGCCGAGCGCCTGCGGATGCCGCTGCTGCGCGACGAGGCGCACGGGCTCTGGGCCCTCGGCCCCGAGTCGGGCGGACGGGCGCTGAGCACCGCGAAGGCTCCCGATCTCGTGCTGCCCGACCGTCACGGCCGTCCCTTTGCGCTCTCGTCGCTACGCGGCCGCAAGGTGCTGCTCGTCGCGTGGGCGTCGTGGTGAGGCTGCCGCCACGACCTGCCCGTGTGGCAGGCCCTGAGCACCGAGCTCCGGCCGCAAGGGCTGGAGATCGTCACCGTCGCCCTCGACATCGACCCTGACGCGGCCTACCGGTACATCGACAAGGCCGCGCCCGACCATCCGTCGCTGATCGACTCGGCCCACGTCGTCGACGAGCTGCTCGGCGTGGTGAACGTGCCCAACGCGGTCTGGATCGACGAGGAAGGCGTCCTCGTGCGTCCGGCCGAGCCCGCGTCACCCGGGCGCAACAAGGCGCTCGACTCGCTCCTGTCGATCGACACGAGCACGCTGCCACCCCACCTCGCCGACACCCTGCTCGAGGCGCGCAAGATCAAGCTCGACCACGAGTCGTACGTCGTCGCGGTGCGCGACTGGGTGGCCA
>Ga0066709_100000870_pt1 | contig 18271 bp, 16 predicted proteins | sample GraSoiAngelo_158_FD_79665 | JGI IMG/M metagenome (GOLD analysis project Ga0066709, IMG submission 79665) | Grasslands soil microbial communities from the Angelo Coastal Reserve, California, USA - 14_1009_16_30cm | ecosystem: Environmental > Terrestrial > Soil > Grasslands | place: USA...
CGAATTTCGCCGTCGCGGGTGCGCGCGTCGATGCGGAAGCCGGGCTTGTCGGGGACTCCCAGCTGAATATCGCCGTTGCGGTTTTCGATCTGCACGTTGCCGAGTGAGCGCAGGTTGACCTCGACAGCGCCGTTCTGATCCTGCAGGCGTACGTCTCCGGAGACGGCGTCGAGGGTGATGTTTTTGGATCGGGTGGTCAGGCGCAGGGGGCCGGTGATTTGGGTTGCGCGGAGATCGTCGGAGTCGAGATTGAGTTCGCCATCGATTTTCGAGAACTCCATGTCGGTGCGCGATGACTTGAAGGTTACGGTCTTGGCGACACGGGCGAGTTTCACGCTCTCGGAGAATTCGCCGTCGAGCTGGGCAGAGCCCTTCACGTCGGTGACGGAAATTTCGTTCAGGCGGCCTTCGATGTGGACATCGCCGGTTACCTGCTCGACCTTGCCGGAACCTTTCTCAAGGTTGAGTCTGACATTGCCGGTAATGTCTTCGACCGAGACGTCGCTGTGCTGGGTGGAAATGTCGACGTTATTCCCGCGGACGGCGACGGTGACATCGCCGCGGCGAGAAATAATATTCACGGCGGCTTTACGGGGGAGTGAGATATCGAGATCGATGATGACGGGATGGTCGCCGGCGGCGCCGGTCTTGGCGTCGAGAGTGACCAGGCCGCCGATCGTGGTCAGGGTTGGCTTGGTCTCTTCGTTGTACTTGTTGGCATCGCTCTGATTGTCGGCGCCAATGCGTTTGCGGACGCTGACGGTGATCTTGTTGCTGTCGTCATTGCCGGCGTGAATGCTGACGGCTCCGTGATCGTCGAGCACTTTCAGCGACGCTCCGACGGGAAAGTCCTGATCGATGTGGTCGTCGAAGTTGAAGGACTCGCCGAAGAGGTTGTTGAAGTCCTCGTCGTCGATGTTGATTTGGTCGCGCAGGCCGGACCAGTTGAAGCGGGAAGCCTGGGTTGCGATCAGACCGCAGACCACGATCACTACGACGAGGAAGATTCCTCCGGCGCCGATGCCGGGAGGATTTGATCCTTCGCGCTGCGCCTGCTGATATTCGATGAGCTTGATCACGCCCCACACGATGAGCAGCGCCGGCCAGTAGTGAGCGAACCAGGTGCCCAGGCTCTTCCATGCCAGCATGTGCAGGTTGCCGAGCAGGAACACGATGCCGAGGATGATGAGCACCACCGGTCCGGCAAAGGAGCGGCGGCGCTGCCGGCGGGGCGGCGGAGTTACAGGTGTCATGGGAGTGACCGGGCTAGACATTGCGCACCTCCCCTGAAGACTGCTCGGTTGACGTGGGAGGGGGAGTCTGTGGCGGAGTAGCGGGGGGTGGACCCGGCGGCAGCGGGCCAATGTGACCTTGAGAAGACGCGGTACTTTGCAAGAGCTTCACAATGCCGACAACCAGAAGCCAGGCCGGCCAGGTTCGGCCGAGGTCGGCAATATCCATGCTGGCGAGCAGAAAGAGAACACCTGTGGTAAGCACCATGACTGGACCCATGAGCCAGCGCGTGCGGCAGCGGCCGCAGACGCAGGTTTCGCTCGATCGCTCCCAATGGCGGTAAAACATCCATGCGCCAAGGAAGATCAGAATGAGGGGCCAGTAGCGTTCGAAGCCATACTCCATAAAGCCCATGGTGTGGAGCAGGAATAGCACTCCCAAGCCGATCAGAACCACCGCGCCAATGGGGACTTTGCTGGGCTCGAATTTCTGTCCCGCTCCGAAGGTTTGAGCGAGGCCGAGCGGATCGGGCGCGGGCTCGCCCATTTGGAGGGCCTTCGCCGTGCGCACCGCGTCCATGATCTGGTAGACGTAGAAGAAAGCGATGCCAAAGCCGAAGATCCAGTCCCAGCTTCCAGCGTGATCAGCCCCAAAAATCAGCAGGGCAAAAATCACCAGATGCGCGAGTCCCTTGGCGTATTGCGAAGTGTAGACCGCACCCACGCCGAAGGGAAAGAATCCGGCCAGAATTCCGGCGACGGTGGGATTGGGACCTGAGCTGGATCCTGGGGGAATCCTGACTGAGCCTTGGCCGGCAGTCGGTTGGTAGGTGCTTTGTGGGGGCACGAATCCGGCTGCGGGGGCGGTGCCTTCCACGCGCGCGGCGAGGCAAGCCTCGCAGTAGATCACTCCGCGCACGTCGCGGGTGCAGTTCGGGCACAGTGGCTTGCCGCAAGTGCGGCAGAAGGCCACGGCAGCCAGATCGTTGTGAGTGGCGCAGTTCATACGAACCTCCTGTACGTGGTCACCGACACTACAGGTAGATCGTTTACAGATAGACCCAGAGGAGCGCAGGCCAGGATCAGTTGGTTTTCCGTCTGGCTGTAATTGCGCTCCTGCTTCTGTTCAGGTTCCTTGCTGGTGTCGTTCTTGCGGTCTTTCGGCTTGGCCGGTGCTGGCTCTGCGGGAGTGAGGTTGCGCTTGATTCCCCGAACGCGCGACTCGACTTCGTAGACGAACCGGATGTTTTCGTAGTAGCGGACGACGCGGGCCTGAGTGCTGTAATACGTGTGCCGCAGAGCCGCGGGCCGCAGGCTGATCTGGCGCAGGTCGGAAGGTTTCACTCCGGCTACGCTCAAGGCCACAGACAGCGAGAAGAAAGCCATGCCGAACGACATGGCGAACCTTGGCTGCCTGACGGTGCCCCAGATCGGTTGCATCGCGCCTGAGAACCAGGCCTGCACCTTCTCCAGCCACGAGACGCGCGGTTGAGTTGAAGGAGCAGGAGCACGCAGACGATCCGATGCGATCCCCGTTGTCGACGCCAGAATGTTCTCGACCAGGCCGGCTGGAGGCTCCACCTCCGTGAGACCCTTCAGCCAGTTGCGGCCCGCCTCTGCTTCGGCGAACAGCGGCCCACACGCGGGACATGCCCGGAAGTGAGCCTGGAAGCGGTCGAGTTTTGCGCCGCTCAGGAGGCCGTCTAAGGCGTCCGTGAGCAGGCCGTCAAACTCATGACACTGCATTCCGCTGCTGGTCTGTTCTGGCATCACATCACCTGCCTATAGGTACGTTGTAGAAGGCGGGCAAGTTCCGCCCGGCCTCGATTTATTCGACTTTTCACAGTACCCTCCGGTACCTTCAAAACGGTTGCGATTTCGCGGTAGTCCATATCCTGTAAGTCCCTTAGAATCACGGCCTCACGAAGCTCTGGCGACAGCTTGCCGAGGGCGGCGTGGACGGTCTCTCCGACCTCCCGGCTGCGTACGTGGGCGTCGGGCGGGGCTGAATGGTCCTGGATTTGCTCAGAGAGAGGTTGCGCGTCCTCATGCTCGGACGTGCCGGCGTCGATGGAATCGGTCATGCGGTCCTGCTTGGTCTTGCGGAAGTGGTCGACCAGCAGGTTGCGGGTGATGGTGGTGACCCAGGTGACGAAGGCGCCTTTGGTGTGGTCGTAGCTGGGCAGCGTGCGGTACATCTTGATGAAGACCTCCTGGGTGAGGTCTTCGGCGTCGTCGCCGGAGCCGGCGAAACGGTAACAGATGTTGTAAATGCGACGATTGTAGGTCTGAACGATTTCCTCCCAGGCGGCGGCGTCGCCAGCAATACAGCGGCGGACTAGCATCGCAACGACCTGGACGTCTTCCAACCCGTGCTCCCCGGAAATGGTGATTACCGCCGACGGCGTGGGATGCGAAGAGACGAAAACCCTACCCCAGCTTCGACCCCACAAGACAATACGGCGATGTGGAAGGTAAAGTTCTCGGCTGCAAGTTTATGTAAAACAGGGAATTGTAGCAGTGGGCTTTCGTCATCGCGGCGCAACCTTCAGACGTGCCGCCTCTTAACACGTTCTTAACACATACTTGCTAGAATGGAATTGAGTCAGAATGCCTTTCGGAGGTGTTTATGATTCCCATCTCTTCTGCCTTCTCTGGCGGACTGGTCTGGTCGAAGATTCCTCACAAACGTGGATACGAACTGAAACGCAAAGGCGAAATTATCGGTTCGTTGCAGCGAATGAGTTTTTGGTCGTCGGAAGTTCAGGCTGAATCTCACCATGGGAGCTGGTGTGGTCGCAGCAACAACGTGAGAACGGAAACTTAGTGAACCGGAGCCATGATTCGCAAGACCGGGTGGCCGTCTAAGTTCTGCAAGGGGAAGTAGACGAGGTGCGTGTCGGGATCAACCGAAACGGTGTGACCATGCGGTAGAAAGACCTTGCCTGCCAGCGTTAAAGATTTTCCCTCCTCGCGAAACACGGTGATGTTTCCTGATTCGGCCGAAACATAGAGTTGTTTGAGGCCGGGATCGAATGCAAGAACGTCGGGGTCTTCGCCTACGTTGTGTACAGACTGCACCGTCATCGTGGTGAGATCGACGACGGCCAGCTTGTGGTTTTCCTCTCCCGCAATGAAGGCGAGGTGATTCGCAGCATCGAGAGCGATGCCGTGCGGGCTCTCGACTCCTGGCAGTGGATATCGAGCGATGATCTTTGCGGTTGCTGGGTCAATTGCCACCAGTTCGTTTTTCTCGTGAACGGCAACCAGGATGTGGCCTGAGCCGGAGTCGCAGACGGTATTCCCGGCACCGCCTCCGAGAGGAATCGTCGTAATGAGCTTGTTGGTCGTGGTGTCAATGACAGCAGCGGCGTTGCCGTGTTCGTCGGAGACGAAGACTCGCTTGGCAGATGGGGCGTAGGCGATACCGTCGGGATAGTTGATCGGCCCGACGCGGGCGATGGTTTTCAGTGTCTTCATGTCGACAACGGCGAGTTGGTGTTCTCCGGTCGCGGAGGCATACACGCGGCTCAGTTCGGGCACTGCCCATACTCCGTGCACACTGGGAAAGCCGTCGAGGTTGGCGATGACTTCGCGCTTCTTTGTATCGAACACCACTAGTTGGTTGGCGTTCATGTGGGCGATGTAGAGGCGCCCTTGCGAAGCGTCGAGGCTCTGGTAGTCGAAGCGAACCGCTGCGCCGGGGAGCGGAACGTCCGCCACACGCTTCAACGGGCTCTCCTCGCGGCTCTGCGGAAGCGCAACGGCCACAATGGCCGCGAACAGTAACGTCTCAGCCCTCAATGCATTCCTAATGCCGATGCGCATTTAGCCTCCTTCCGCTGTTATCTATCAGGATAACTTAGCCATATGAATTAACGATGCCTACACCAACTACTGTAGGCTCATACTCAACCGGGGATGGATTGCAGAAGCAACTAAAGGCTCCGCGGACTCGTCTGACATAGAGGGGCGTTTTTCGGGAACCCCTCCAAGCAGCGCGTTCTCGATTCGTCAAACGACAGGATACGGGCGGATGATATGCCCGCATGTCTGGAAATTGAGGCGAGGTGAGTGCATGAGTCATCAATTGAGAAGGGCTCTAACCGGGATAAGCGCGCTTTTCGCGATTACGCTTCTAGCGGTCACGATGCCGACGCAGATGTCGGCGCAGGATCGGGATGATCCACCCGACCGCGCGGCGCGGCTAGGGCACGTGGAAGGCTCCGTTTCTTTTCAACCCGCGGGCGAGTCGGAATGGGTCGAGGCGGTGCCGAACCGTCCGCTGACGATCGACGACAAACTTTGGGCAGATCGTGACTCGCGGGCGACCGTAGAACTGGGCTCGGCCTCGATTTACCTGAGCAGCAACACAGGAATTTCGTTTCTCAATCTCGACGACCGGACGATGCAGATCCAGCTGAGTTCGGGGAGCATCAACGTTCGTGTACGGCGTGTGAGCCGCGACGAAGTATTTGAGATCGATACACCCAATCAGGCCTTCTCCGTTTATCAGCCGGGACGCTATCGCCTTGAGGCCAGCGAAAACGGGGATTACACGATTGTCACGGTGCGCGAAGGCGAAGGCGAATCCAGCGGCAACGGACAAAGCTACACGGTGCATGCCGGGCAGCGCGCCACGCTTAACGGCACGAATCAGTTGAATGTGGAGGTCGATGAGGTTGGCCGTCCGGATGACTTCGACAACTGGAGTTATGGCCGCGATCGCCGTTTCGAGGAGTCGCGCTCAGCGAGATATGTCTCGCATGACATGGTGGGCTATGAAGATCTTGATGACTATGGCGACTGGCAACCGCATTCGGAGTACGGGAATGTATGGTTCCCGAGAGTGGCAGTGGGCTGGGCGCCTTATCACGACGGGCACTGGGCATGGATCGATCCCTGGGGATGGACGTGGGTGGATGACGACCCGTGGGGCTATGCGCCATTCCACTATGGACGTTGGGCTGCGTTTGGCGGGCGCTGGGGATGGATTCCGGGACCCGTTGCGGTAAGGCCGGTTTACGCTCCCGCGCTGGTGGTATTCGTGGGTGGAGGCGGATTTGTAGCCGGCGGGAATGTTGCCTGGTTTGCGCTGGGGCCGAGGGAAGTTTATGTTCCCTCTTACCGCGTCAGTCCCGGGTACGTGAACCGGGTGAACATCAGCAACACGACGGTCAACCAGACGACGATCACGAATGTGTACAACACGACGATCGTCAACAACAACACCAACATTACGAATGTGAATTACGTGAACCGCAACGTGAATGGAGCGGTGACCGCAGTTCCGCAACGGGCATTTGTCACGGCACAGCCGGTAAATCGTGTAGCCGTACGGGTGGATCCGCGGCAACTGGCGTCGGCCCAGATGAGTTCGCGAGTGGCGGTTGCGCCTGCACGAGAGGCGGTGCTCGGAGCCCGCTCCAACACGGCAGGACGCGTGGCTGCTCCTCCGGCGGCAGTGGCGAACCGGCAAGTGATCGCGAGGACGGCTCCTCCGCCACCGCCGCCATCGTTCGAAGCGAGGCAGCAGGCTCTGGCTCAGCACCCGGGGCAGTCCGTGCCACGGCAGGAGATGCAGAGACTGCGGCCAGCCAGCGCACCTAGCCCACAGGCGCCGGTGCGAGTAGTGACGGCGAGCAAGCCGGCGGCTCTGCCTCCGGCTCGTCCGGCAAATCAACCAGCGAATACGCCGCAACCGAACCAACCAGGAAATCAGCCGGGGAACCGGCCGGGAAATCCGCCGGCGGCCAATGAACGTCCGGGAATGAATCCGGGGCAACCGAACAATCCGGCGAACCGGCCGCAGCCGAATCAACCCCAACCAAACCAGCCGCCGCCAAATCAGCCAGGAAACCGTCCGGGCAATCCTCCGGCAGCGAATGAACGTCCGGGGACGAATCCGGGGCAACCAAACAATCCGCCAAACCGGCCGGAACCAAATCAGCCGCCGGCAAACAGTCGTCCGGAACCAAATCGGACGAACCAGCCACCGGCAAGGAATGATCGTCCGCCATCGGCGCCGCCCAACAATCCGCCGGAACGGTCGCAGCCAAACCAACCGCCGGCGAACAATCGTCCGGAACCGAACCGGACGAACCAGCCACCGGCAAGGAATGATCGTCCGCCATCGGCGCAGCCCAACAATCCGCCGGAACGGTCGCAACCGAACCAACCGCCGGCGAACAATCGTCCGGAACCGAATCATCCGAATGAACCGCCGGCGCGGAATGATCGTCCGCCGTCAGCGCAGCCGAATTATCCGCCCAACCGTGCGGAACCGAATCAGCCTCCGCCATCGAACCACCGGCCCGAGACGAACCGTCCGGAACCGAATCGAGCGGAGCCCGCGAACCGTCCCGCGCCGAGTACTCGTCCAGATCCGGGTTACCCGCCGCAGAGCCGCCCGGAGCCACCGCCACCGCGCAACGAGGCTCCGGCCCGGCAGCAGAATCCTCCACCGAGCGAGCGTCCGCAGCCGCAACGTACGGCTCCGCCGGAGACCAGGCCTGCGCCCCAGCAGCAGCGCCCGCCCGCCGGGAAGCAGACACCGGAAGAAAAAAAGCGCCAGGATGAGCAGCGGAAGGAGCAGCCGCAGCGGTGAAAAAGAGTACCACGTAGGATTTTTCTGGGCACCCGATGTGGGTGCCCTAGTTTTTTGGGGCAGGTAACAGTCGGTTAAAAAATTACTATGTAGCGCGAAGCGCTAGCTCAGTGGTTGAAGAGGGTTCGGAAAACTCAGACCTTGCAGGTGACCAGAGTCTCTCAGCGGCTAAAAGCCGCATTGATATCTTGGAACGAAGCGGCGCGGCTCGAAGCCGCACCCTTTCAAAACAGAACCCTCTTCCGAATCGATTCAGTAACTCAGCAAGTCAAAATCCGGCCACCGCACGCTCGCCGCACAGTCCTGGGACGACATCGGGAGCGTTATAGAATTGCTTTTCAATTCTCCTTCGTTGTCGTTCTTCCAAGGCTTCGTTCAGGCGCTGAACGAGTTCGATTAACCTTTCGGGATCCTCTTCCTTGGATGCTTGCTCACAAAGGACGCGCCAGTCGACATCATTCCGTGTGGAGTTGTCCATGTTGCCCTCCTCAATGGTTTCGTTCTACGAGGAACGGCGTGGCGTCTGATTGAGGGGCAAGTGCCGGGCCAAAGACGGGCCTTAAGATCAACTTGTGAAATATCAAGAACTTCGGTGCGATCGGGCGCTTGGTATCGCCGAATGGGAACGTGAAATATCTTCGGATCAGAAGGTGATTCTTTCGCAGTTAACCCACACTTCATACAGTCTGGGCTGTAGAACTGACGTGTTTGGTCCCTGGTCGATAACGAAGAGTCCGCCACCATGGGTATTCAGGTCGTTGATGCGGGTCGTGAAGCTCCATATAGCTGCCAGGCAAACGCACCTAAACCCAAGCACATCACAGCTAAGTGGATCAAGCCTCCTAGATATGGGATGAACCCAATCACGGTGAGGATCACCAGACCTACTAGTAATCCCAGCACCCAGTCTCCTTTCGTTGCTCCGACCGGCTTCAGAAGCATGCGCCCGAGGAAGGCTCCCACCCAAATCTTCGCCAGGTAGATCGCAACCATATACACCGCGAATACCATGAGGGAGAGCGGGAGGCCAACGAGGGTGATGGCAACCACGATCATGGCAACCGGCGCCCCAACCAAGACTCCAAAACCCAGGCCGAGGCTGCGCCAGCCTAAGCCCACGGCCTGAGTGCAGGCCTCGAAGAAGCCGGGAAACAGAACCAGTCCCAGCCATCCCACCAATATGGCAGCGGCGAGCCAGATAGCCTGGTGAAAGTAGAATCTCGGCCGCGTGAACTGGCTCTCCCTGACGCGCACCTGGATGTCGCGCTTGCCCCCAATGGTAGCCCCGTCGGCGATGTGCACGTCTTTAAGCTGGTGCACGCGAGCGCTCAGGTTGCCGCCCACGCGGGCCGTGTTCGTCAGCGTAAGGCCGCCTCCGGCCATAGTCAGTTCGCGGCCGATGCTGCCGCTCACATCAGCATTGCCGGCAAAGATGGTCGCGCTGCGCTTTACGTCACCCTCCAGGCTGATGTCGCCAGCGCCGACCAGGATACCGTCGCCCACGTGACCCCGGGTATCCACGCGCAGCGATTGCATCCAGCCGTAGATGCTGTGGCCTAATTGCCCGTCCAGGTCGAGCGACTCCGAAAGGTTGTAGATGCTGCCTTCCACGGTCCCACTTACCACCGTTCTCTTGGCAAAACTGACCAAGTCGCCCTTGACGGTTCCTCGCACTTCCAGAGTCCGGCCGAAAGCCAGCAGGTCTCCATTGACCACGCCTTCCATGCGCACCGTGTTGCCGGCGGCCAAGAGCGTGTCGTCCACAATCTCGTTCGCCGCAACCGTGACAAAATCGGCGTGACGCCGCTCCAGGCCAAAGCTGGGCAATGACATCGCAAGCAGTACGATCACCAGGCGCAGGCCTGGCTGTTGCCGCCATCTGCGTCCCAGCAGCACTGCAGCGCCGCCCACCAGCAAAAACAATCCCCCAACCACTGCAGCATAATCAGCCAACATTGCAGTACCTCCGTTTGCGAAGTAGTAGGAAAAGTTGAAAATCAGGTTTGTAATGCCATCTACGCCGGAGGGATTGAGCCATTGCAGCGCCTCCGGAATTTTCAGGTCGTTGATCCAAACGAAAAAGATTGAACCTAGCCCCAACAGCGCGGCCATGGCCGCCAGGTCACCCCATAGCCAGGACCAACGCGATCGGGAGAAGGTCGCCGGACTAGGTGCTTCTTCAGGCAGCTCGTGCAGGCATTCGCCCAAAAAACGGTTCTCCGCGCGCAATGCGTCCACCAACTCCCGACAACGCTGGCACGTAGTTAGGTGAGCTCGCAGGCGCCCCGCCTCGTCAACCCCCAGTTCGCCGTCCACGAAGATGGCACAGGTCTGTTCCGAATAACATTCCATGACTACTTGCTCCCGTGGTTCAGTTTCCGACGTAGTTCCTGCTTGGCCCGAAATATCAGCGCCGCCACGTGGTTCCTCTGCAGGTCCAACTGCTGTGCGATTTCGTCGTAGCTCAGTTCGCTGTAATAACGCAGGACCAGGGGCACGCGATAGTTCTCCGGGAGGCGTGCGATGGCATCCCGCACCTGTTGCCTCTCTTCCGTGGTGATGACAGCGCCCAGCGGCGACTGTTCCGAACTGGGTCCGTCGATGACGGTCGTTTCCCCGACCTCCATAATCACCCGCCGTCCACGCTGTCGGCGCCGCAAAGCGTCGATGCATTGGTTGCCAGCGACCCGCAGCAGCCACCGGGGGAACGGTATCGCACCGTCGTAGCTCTCGATCAAGCGCTGCAGCTTGAGGAACACTTCGCCGGTGGCATCTTCCGCGCTCTCCGATGAGTCCAGCATGTAACGGCACAAGCCGAATACACGCCGGGCGTAGCGGCGATAGATCTCCGCCAAAGCCTCGGCATCGCGGCCCCGTGCGCGCGCTATTACGCTCTCGAGATCCAGCCCCTCCATCTGCTTGGCCGTCCCCTCGCGGGGCGGTGGTCCTTTCGCCTTGTTCCTCTCGGCGTCCATAAGGCAGTACGCTGCGGATCGAAGAAAATTACACACATTTTAGGCGATGGAGAACCTGGGGTAGGACTGGTGTCTGCTCGGAGGGTGCGGGTTCCCCAAACCCGCAAGATCCAATTCTGGAAAACGGAAGATCGGATGTTGCTTCCATCCCTTGGGGACGAATCACGGGCGCCCCAGAAGCTAACCCACTGCCTACTCGCTGGTAAAGTAGTCCACGGTCACAGGGTTTTCGAACAATGAATAATCGCGGGTCACGACGGTGATGCCGCTATCGGTGACGAAATAGCGCTGGCGATCGGCTTCGACGTCGTAGCCGATGGTCGTACCCTCGGGCACATGCACGTCGCGATCGAGGATGGCGCGGCGGATGCGGCACCGGCGTCCTACGCTGACGTGAGAAAAGAGGATGGAGTCATCCACTTCGCTGTAGGAGTTCACACGCACGTCGGGCGAGAGAATGCAGTTCTTGACTGATCCGCCGGAGACGATGCTGCCGTTCGAGACGATGGAGTCGAGGGCGGTGCCTGTGCGTCCGGACTCGGCAAAGACGAACTTCGCGGGCGGATACTGGCGCTGGTGGGTACGGATGGGCCACTCTTCGTCATAGAGGTTGAAGATCGGCGACACGGAGACGATGTCCATGTTGGCCTCGTAGTAGGCCTCGAGCGTACCCACGTCGCGCCAGTAGTGAGCTTCTTTCTTGTTCTCATCGACGAAGTCGTAGGCGAAGACGCGGTAGTCGTCGACCATTCTGGGCAGGATGTCTTTGCCGAAATCATGGCTGGAGTTGGGGTCCTCGGCGTCTTTCAGCAGGACCGGGATGAGCACATCCGCATTAAAGAGATAGACGCCCATTGAGCCCGCTACCTTGTCAGGATTCAACGGTGAACGCAGCTTGGTTTCCTTGGGTTTCTCTTCGAAACCGTTGATGCGGCCGTCGTGATCGACATCGACGACCCCGAAGCGGAAGGTCTCTTCGGGATCGATCTGGATGGTGGCGAGGGTGATGTCGGCGGCGGAGTCGAGGTGCTGCTTCATCATCTTGCCGTAATCCATCTTGTAGATATGGTCGCCGGAGAGAATGAGGACGTGCTTGGGCTGTTCGGAGCCGATGGAATAGATGTTCTGGTAAACCGCGTCGGCCGTGCCTTGGTACCACTGATCGCTGACGCGCTTCATGGGGGGCAACACTTCGATGAACTCTCCCATTTCGCGGGCCACGATGTTCCATCCTTCGCGGATGTGGCGATTGAGCGAGAGCGCCTTGTACTGGGTCAGGATGTAGACCTTGCGCAGGTCGGAGTTGATGCAGTTGGAGAGCGTGATGTCGATGATGCGATAAATGCCGCCGAAGGTGACGGCGGGTTTGGCGCGATCACGAGTGAGAGGGTAGAGGCGCTCTCCGGCGCCGCCTGCCAGCAGGACTCCGAGAGTATCTTTCATCGCAACGCCTCTGACTTCCGAAGAGACTGCGTTCGGTCCTGGTTTTCACCGGTCGCACGAAAGTTAATGGCGCCCCGGCAAATTGCCACAGAAAACAGTAGATGGTAGCACAGCGAGGGCAGGTTGCCGTGGCATCGGGGGAGTTCTCGTAAAGCCCTATAATGCAGGCCACAAGTCCGGTAATACGCCGGGGCCAAGCCCGGGAAGGGAAACTGCGGAACAAAACTCGATGCAATCAACCCGAAAACGAGAGTCCAAAACGATCAGGCCCTCAAAGCGTGCGGCAGGCGATCAAGTGCTGGGTATGGATCGGGGCATCACGCGGCGTGATTTTCTCAATGCGACCCTGCTGGCTTCCGGGAGCTTGCTGTTGGATCCGCTGTCGCCGGCGGACCTTGTGGCGCAGAACTCGGTGCAACGCGCGTCTCAAGACGACTGGACCGGTTACGGAGGGATTGGCGACTACGCGAACTCGAATGGGAACACGACGGGCGTAATGGAAGCAGGGCATCAGATTCGCGACGGCGAGTTCGAGAGGCTTCCCGCGAATCTGATCGAAACCGGTGAAACCTATGACTGCGTGGTGGTCGGCGGGGGCATCAGTGGTTTAGCTGCGGCCTTGATTTTCCAGCGGCAGGCAGGCAAAGGTAAGACGTGCCTGGTGCTCGACAATCATCCGATTTTTGGCGGTGAGGCGAAGCGCAACGAGTTTCTGGTGGATGGGCAGCGTTTAGTAGCGCATCAGGGATCGGCGTTTTATCCGGTTCCTTATCCTCACAGCTTTATCGCACGCTTCTATGAGTCGATCGGGCTGGAAAAGCCGAAGCTGGAATATCAGAAGTGGTCGGGATTCGCACCGGAGATGCCGTTGAGCCGTACGCCGTATCTCTCGGGCGGGGCGACTTCGGGATTCTATTTCGGCTCGAAGTTTGGCCAACGGCCAGGCACGTGGCTGACCGATCCCTGGGGCAAGAAGCTGGACGGCGCGCCGCTCTCCGCCCAGGCACGAGCGGAATTGTTGCGTTATCAGGCGGGACCGGCCGACCCTCACGATCCAAAGGCGCGTGCGCCAGAATATGCCGGCGATGCGATTTCACGCCGGTTGGATACGATCACGCTCGAAGACGACCTGAGGGAGAAGCATCGCATCAGCCGCGACACCGTTCGCGCGTTTCTTTCGCCGCTGGAAGGCGGCGGATATGGGCTGGGGCCGGACGCGCTCTCGGGCTATACGGCTTACGCCGCTGACATGCTGCACCCGCTCGACATCAGTGACGAGACCGGCGACCAGATGTTTCCGGATGGAAATAGCGGGTTTGCGCGGCTGATCACGAAGACACTGATTCCGGAATCGATTGCGGGGGATAACTCGGTGGAGGCGGTTTGTCGTGGGGCGGTGAACTTCGCTGAGCTGGACAAAGCTGGGTCGGCAGCGCGCGTCCGGCTTGATTCCACGGTCGTCTGGGTGAAGCATGACGGCGATCCGGCGACGTCGGAGGCGGTGACCGTTGCCTACGCTAGGGGCGGGAAGGTTTATCGGGTAAAGGCTCGGTCGGTCGTGATGGCGGGCGGAAGCTGGACGGCGAAGCATATTGTTCGCGATCTGCCAGAAGATCGTGCTTCAGCCTATGCGCAGTTTTACCGTGCTCCGTGCATGATGGCGAATGTGGCAGTGCGCAACTGGCGCTTTCTCTACAAGCTGGGCATCTCCGGCGGGCAATGGTTTGAGGGGATCGGGAACTACGTGCAGGTGAGAAAGATGGCGACCTGTGGCGTCGATTCGCCGACATTTGGACCTGATTCGCCGACCGTGCTGACGCTCAAAGTTCTGTATTCGTATCCCGGGGTGGCAACGAAAGAGCAAGGGCATCGCGGCCGCGCCGAAATGATTGCAACGCCTTTTCGGGATTACGAACGGCAGATTCGGGGGCAGTTTACAGAGTTGTTTGCGCGATCAGGTTTCGATGCGGGACGTGACATTGCCGGAATCATTCTGAACCGCTGGGGACATGCCTATCTTAGTCCAGCGCCGGGATTTTTCTTCGGGAAGGATGGCAAGCCCGCGCCTGGTGAAGTGTTGCGCGCGGCTCCGTTTGGAAGGATCGCATTCGCGAACACAGATCTCTCAGGGGTGATGGATCATCGATATTCGATCCTGGAGGCTGATCGTGCGGTGGGGCAGTTGCTGGATCAGGTCCTGTCGGAGTGAGTCAATGAATCGCTGACTCATTGTTTCTCTTCTTCAATCTTGATGCGGAGAGACTTCAGGAATTTTAGATCCTGATCGTTGATCTTGAATTCGGGATTGGTCGTCAGGGTGGTCACCAGTGACGTCTTGTCGGTGGATTTTTCTCCCTGCTTGCTCACACCAATGGTGGCTTCGAGAACCAGAAAAATATCGTATCCGCCTTCCTTGATGCGCGACACGACTTCGGCGATCGCCTCCGAATCGGAGAGCGACTCGTTGATGGCTTCGCCAAGCTCTTTCATGAGTTGCTTTAATTGCTGATCCACTGGGTCCCCCGTTAAGAACTTCTTCGATGGTTCAGGCACGAATAGCCTGAACCTCCAGGTACTCGGCATCGACGCAGGTGGTGCCGTCGGTCGCGGTGTTTTGTTCCGTCATCATCGCTTCCATTTGTTCTGCTAATGCGGCCTGACCGGCCGTGTCTAATCGCGCAAATGTGGCCTGCGTCGGCCCCAAATATTGACGAAAAAATGCCACGTTTTCTTTAGGACTGAACGGATACCGCATCCCCGAGATGCGGCGCGTCAGGTTCAATTTCGACGTGTAGTGAGAAAGTCTTTGGCGAACTGTTGCCTCATCTCCCCAAAGGGTCGGCGCCGGAATCCCGGGCGGAGGCGGAACCATTTTGGCGGTCAGGCGGAAGAACTTACCCACGTATCCTTCCGGAGTCCAATTGGCCATGGCAATGAGGCCTCCGGGCTTGCCCACGCGGGCGAGTTCGGAAGCTACACGGTCGGGCCGGGGGGCGAACATTGCCCCGTACATCGTGAGCACGACATCAAACGAACGGTCGGGATAAGGGAGTTCTTCGGCGTCTCCCTCTTCGAAATGCACGTTCAGTTGCTCGGCAGCAGCGCGCCGTCGGGCTTGCTCCAGCAGGTTGGGAGCGATGTCAACTCCTGTGACCGCTGCGCCGGTGCGGGCCGCAGGAATCGCCGTGTTTCCGGTGCCGCAGGCCACGTCTAACACTCGAGTATTAGAGTGGATTCCTAGCCGCTCTACAAATCGGTCGGCTTCCGGGGCCGTGTATTTCCCGATTTGGCCGAAGTCGCCGGCCATCCAAGCGGCCTTGAGACCGGACTTCAATTGTGCGAGATCGGACACGGCGTTTGACATACATCCCCGTTAATTTAGATGCCAGGGTCAACGGAACGGTTCGTTGCCCGTTTTGCGTAGCGTACGATTGTAGCCCCAGACACTGTTAAAATCGAGGGCGTGAGCAAGCTTTCCACCGCACGCAAGTTCGGGGTTGTAGCTCGGGTGGCAACGCAGATGGCCACGCAGAGCGCCAAACGCAGCCGGACGCTGGGCGCGGCCGTGAGTGCGCTTAAGGCGACGGCGCGGTCCTTTGGCCATGTACTCCATACGTTGTGGCTGGAAGTAATCGGTACGTTGTTTCTGGGGATGGCAGGGATCGGGGGCGTTGCCCTGGTGCGGGAGTACGTGAAGTATCAGGGGCATCAGGTGACGGCGGGACGCGTGGCCATTGCAGTTTTATTCACGGTGACGTTTGCCTGGTTTGGCGTGAGCTCGTTCTGGAGAGTGCGGCAGAAGGGGCGAAGGGCGCGGTAAGGGATGCGGTGCGGTACTGCCCAAGAAAGCAGATTCCTCCCCTTCGCGCCGCTCAGGGTCGGAATGACAAGATCCTTTAGAGAATGACAAAGGCTTAACTATGGCGGAGAGGGTCAAGGTTACCGATCTTCCGCAATCTTCCGTAGTCGAAACCTCGTCCCACATTCCGGTGAAGCCGCTCTACACGCCTGCCGATCTCAAGGGCTCGGATTACGAGAGCGAGGTGGGGTATTCCGGGGAATATCCTTTCACGCGGGGCGTGCAGGCCACGATGTACCGCGGCCGGCTGTGGACCATGCGGCAGTATGCGGGCATGGGCGACGCCGAGGAATCGAACAAGCGCTACAAATATCTGCTGGCAAACGGGACGACTGGACTCTCGGTCGCGTTTGACCTGCCCACACAGATCGGCCTGGACTCCGATCACCCGCTGGCTGCTGGGGAAGTCGGCAAGGTTGGCGTCGCCATCGACTCGATCGAAGACATGCAGCGGCTCTTCGATGGCATCGACCTAACGAAGATTTCTACGTCAATGACGATTAACGCGACGGCGTCGATCTTGTTGGCGCTGTACGTGGCAGTGGCGCGGCGGCGGGGAACGGATGTCAGAAGACTTTCAGGCACGGTACAGAATGACGTGCTCAAGGAATACATCGCGCGCGGCACTTACATTTATCCGCCGCAGCAGGCGATGCGGGTGATCACCGACATGTTCGCGTGGACGAATGAGAACGTGCCGGACTGGAATACGATTTCGATTTCCGGGTACCACATGCGCGAGGCCGGATCGACCGCGGTGCAGGAAGTGGCCTTCACGCTGGGCAACGGGATGGCGTATGTGGAGGCTGCGATCAAGGCCGGGCTTGACGTCGACAAGTTCGCGACACGGATTTCGTTCTTCTTTAATGCTCACAGCAATTTTCTGGAGGAGGTGGCGAAGTTCCGCGCCGCCCGGCGGATGTGGGCCCGGATCATGCGGGAGCATTTCAAGGCGAGGAACCCGAAGTCGTGGATGCTACGTTTTCACACGCAGACGGCGGGCTCTACGCTGACTGCGCAGCAGCCTGAGAACAACATTGTGCGGACGGCGATCCAGGCGATGGCCGCGGTTCTCGGCGGGACGCAGTCTCTACATACGAACTCTTATGACGAGGCACTGGCTCTGCCTACGGAGCAGGCGGCCCGCATCGCTCTGCGGACGCAGCAGATCATCGCATACGAATCGGGAGCGTCCCAGACGGTTGATCCGCTGGCGGGGTCGTACTACATCGAGACGCTGACCAATGAAATTGAGAGGCGCGCGGCGGAGTATCTGGGCAAGATTGAAGTGCTGGGCGGAATGCTCAAGGCGATTGAGCGTGGCTTCGTGCAGCAGGAGATTCAGAACGCGGCTTATGAATACCAGCAGGCGGTTGACCAGGAGCAGGCAATCGTTGTCGGAGTGAATCGCTTTGAGGTGGAAGAAGAGAAGCCGATTCCGATCCAGCAGATTGATCCGGGGCTCGAGACGAGACAGGTGGAGAGAGTGCGCGCGCTTCGCGCGAAGCGCGCCGCAGGGCCGTGGCAAGCGGCGATCAACGGTGTTGAAGACGCCGCACGTTCGGGCGCTAACCTTATGCCGCGGATTCTTGCGGCAGTTGAGGCCTCCGCCACTGTAGGCGAGATTTCGGATGCGATGCGAAAAGTCTTTGGTGAGTACCGGGAAGCGGTCGTTATCTAGGAGTTTCTCCTTTCGCTTTCGACCGGGGGAATGCCGCCGGACTTCACAAATAGCTCAGCCACCAATCTGTGCGGCGCTGCTTGAGTTCTGCCCACCAGCGGCACGGGAAGTACAGAATGACAACTGCCGTAGTCCACATCAGATAGATGAAGGGAAGGTTGTGGCCGTACCCTTCAGGGATGTCGTTGAGGAAGAATCCACCGTGCAGCAGCCATGCGATGGGTTGATGGAAAAACGCGGCCGCCACGACCGCCATCAAGAGATCACCCGCGAGACGCGCCGGCGTCGCGAGTGAATCCCGATGCCTCACGAACGGGATCCCGAGCAGCGCGAGCTCGCTCGGCTCCAGCAGCAGGTCGCCAACGAGACACCGCAGGGTCCGCGGCTGTCACCGAACGAGCAGGCGCTGCTGTGCAAGATCGCCGACCCGCTCCAGCGCGCCGACATGCAGGCGCAGCTTTACGCGCGCCGTGC
>Ga0066709_100000871_pt1 | contig 18259 bp, 14 predicted proteins | sample GraSoiAngelo_158_FD_79665 | JGI IMG/M metagenome (GOLD analysis project Ga0066709, IMG submission 79665) | Grasslands soil microbial communities from the Angelo Coastal Reserve, California, USA - 14_1009_16_30cm | ecosystem: Environmental > Terrestrial > Soil > Grasslands | place: USA...
ACCCTGCTCGACATTGTTGCTGGTCAATTCGCAAGCGCTCAACAAGCCCTCAAGCCGAAGAATCTCGCCCGATTTCTCGGACGATGAACTGCTGTCGCCGCGACACTGCCAGCGCCTCGGGCACGTCCCGCAGCAAGACTTCCCATTGCGCGTCGCCGTCTGCGCTCACGCGGCGTTCGAATCCGCGGATCGCGCTCCGGGCCACGAGGCAGTTGCGGTGAATCCTCACGAATCTCTGACCGAATTCTTCTTCCAGCTTGGTCAGCGATTCCTCGAGAAGGTACTCGCGGTCCGAGGTGCGAATGGTGATGTACTTGAGCTCGGCCTTGAGATAGACCACTTCGTCGATCGGCACCAGCACGACGCGCGAGCGTTCGGTCACCGACAAGAACCGGCGCGCCGCCGAAGGCAGGCGGTTGAGCTTCGCATCGGACAGCGGTCGCAGCCTCGGGACCTTGTCGAGCGCCGCGAGCAGCCGCTGGACGCGCACCGGCTTCACCAGATAGTCAATGGCGTGCACTTCGAATGCAGCTATCGCATGTTCGTGATAGGCCGTGGTGAAGATGAGCACGGGCGGCGTCGGCAATTTGAGCAGGTTGCGCGCGAGCTCGATGCCGTCCATGTCGGGCATGTGAATGTCGGTGAGCACCAGGTCCGCCGCCATAGTGCCGAGCAAGGCGAGCGCTTCCCGGCCGCTTGCCGCTTCCCCTACGACGATCAGCGGCACCGCATTGGTGCAGTCGTCGAGCACTTCGCGCAATCGATGCCGCGCCGGCGCCTCGTCGTCGACGATGAGGATCTTCAGCGGCGCATCAGCCACGCGCCGCCTCGCCTGCTGCCGCTGTCCGGTACGGCATGCGGATGTGCACTTCGTAGTTCTCCCGGTTCATCTTGCTCTCGAGGCCCGCCTCAGCGTCGAAATGCAGCGCCAGCCTTTCGCGGATGTTGGCGAGCGCCATCTTGTTTCCGACCTGATGGCGACCAGCCGACTGATAGGGGTTGCGCAGAATCGCATGCACCTCGCCGCGCCGCAGGAATATGTTAATCGCGATCACCCCGGGTGCGCTAGACGGTTCGATTCCATGATAAACGGCGTTTTCGAGCAGCGGCTGGAGAACCAGCGGCGGCACCAGCGCATCGCGCGGCATGTTGTCGACGTGCCACTCTATTCGCAGCCGATCGCCCAGCCGCAGTTTTTCAAGGTCCAGGTACTGGCGGCACAGCGCGACCTCGTCCAGCAGCGGCGCAAGTTGCCGGTTGTCGCGCATCAGCACCCTGAAGAGGTCCGCCATGTCTTCCAGCGCCGACTCCGCTCGCCGCGGCTCGCTGCGCACCAGCGACAGCACCGCGTTGATGCTGTTGAACAGGAAATGGGGACGGATGCGTGCCTGGAGCGCCTGCAGGCGGGCTTCGGTAATCGCCGGCGAGAGCGCTTTGCTGCGGAGCGCGAAATAATACAGAAGCGCTCCTGCAATCAGCAGCGCAAACGCGAGCCGGCGCAACAGAGTGGCCGTAGTGACGTCGGAAAACACTGCGGCCATCACGGTGTTGAAGGTGACGCCAACGCCGAAGGTCATGAGGAGAACGGTAATGGCGCCTGCCCGGTAGGGCAACCGCTCGAGCCATGGCGCGGTCACATACAGGATCAGCAGTGCGAGAAGGAGCTGCGGCTCCACGATCGCGGTCGACTGGACCCACGCATCGGAAATGGCGCTCCAGCGCGTCTCCGCGACGATCGCTACCATCAGCAGCATGGCATTAACCGCGAGGAGAATGCGCAGAATCGTTCCGAGATTGCGCAATTCCGGCAGGGCGAGAGGAACGCTGTTTTGATTTATAATGGCGCGCATTGTTTTGCTGCTCCTGCGGCGGCGATTTCGATGCGCCGCTTGGGGAGCTTCGGCAATCCACGAAAAAGTTGCCGCCCGGTATTGTGGGGAAGAGCTCCGGGTGAGGCAAGTCATGTCAAACAAACAGCATCCCGACGACGGGCGAAGCAGCGGCTGGTCCGGAAGATTCAGTGAGCCGGTCGATGAGCTCGTCAAGTTGTACACCGCATCGGTGGACTTCGATCGCAGGCTGGCTCAAGCTGACATCGAAGCGTCCCGCGCCCATGCCCGAATGCTCGGCGCGACGAAGGTTTTGAGCCCTGAAGACGTCGCCGCGATCGAGCGAGGACTTTCGACGATCCTCGGTGAAATCGAGCGCGGCGAGTTCACCTGGTCGCGCGATCTCGAGGACGTCCACCTCAACATCGAAAAGCGGCTGGTGGCGCTCATCGGAGACCCCGGGAAGAGACTTCATACCGGACGCTCGCGCAACGATCAGGTGGCGACCGATCTGCGGCTCTACCTGCGCTCGGCTGTCGATGCGATCGCAGCGTCGATCAAGCGCCTGCGCCACGCGCTGCTCGATCTAGCCGAAAAGCATGCAGAAACCATCATGCCGGGATTCACGCACCTGCAGGTGGCGCAGCCGGTAACCTTCGGCCATCACCTCCTCGCCTATGACGCGATGCTCTCCCGAGACGCTCAACGTCTCGCCGAATGCCGCAAGCGGATCAATCTCTTGCCGCTGGGCAGCGCGGCGCTTGCGGGCACGAGCTTCGCCATCGACCGCGTGCGCGTCGCTCAGGAGCTTGGCTTCGACGGCCTGTGTTCCAACTCGCTCGACGCCGTGTCGGACCGCGACTTTGCCATCGAGTTTGCCGCCGCCGCGGCGCTGATCATGATGCACCTGTCGCGCTTCTCCGAGGAGCTGGTGCTTTGGTCGAATCCGCGCTTCGGATTCGTGCGTCTGGCGGATCGCTTCTGCACCGGCAGCTCGATCATGCCGCAGAAAAGAAACCCGGATGTCCCCGAGCTCGTGCGCGGCAAATCGGGTCGCGTGTTCGGTGACCTGATTGCGCTGCTCACTGTCATGAAAGGACAGCCGCTTGCGTACAACAAGGACAACCAGGAAGACAAGGAACCGGTGTTCGATATCGTCGACACGCTTGGACCAACGCTCGCCATCATGACCGATCTGATCGCGGGCGGAATCGAAGCCGACGCCGCGCGCATGCGCGCCGCGGCCAGCGAAGGCTTCGCGACGGCAACCGATCTCGCCGACTATCTGGTGCGCAAGGGCGTGCCCTTTCGTGACGCGCATGAGGTTGTCGCACAGGCCGTCCGCCATGCCGAGAGCGAGCATCGCGACTTGAGCGAGCTGCCGCTTGCGTCGTTGCAGCGGTTCTCATCTTTGATTGGCGAAGACGTCTACGCGGTGTTGACGCTCGAGGGTTCGGTGGCAAGTCGCGCTCATCCAGGTGGCACCGCGCCCGAACAGGTGCGTGCGGCAATACGCGCCGCGCGGGCGAGTCTCGGCTCTGGCTGATCCAGGAGTAAAACATGTCGGGCAGGCGACTCGCATTTCTCGGGTTGGGCGTGATGGGCTCCCCAATGGCGGGTCATCTCGCGCGTGCCGGTCATCAGGTGACGGTCTACAACCGCACGGCCGCCAAGGCTGCGCGGTGGACAGAAAAGCACGGCGGAAAGACTGCAGCCACGCCCGCTGCAGCCGTGACCGGCGCGGAAATCGTTTTGATGTGCGTGGGCAACGACGACGACGTGCGCTCGGTCGCGCTGGGCGCCAACGGTGTGCTCGCCGCGATGCAAAGCGGCGCGATCCTTGTCGATCACACGACCGCCTCGGCAAGGGTCGCGCGGGAGCTCTACGCCGCGGCGCAATCGCATGGCGTACGATTCCTCGACGCGCCGGTTTCAGGAGGACAAGCCGGCGCAGAGAACGGCAAGCTCACCATCATGGTCGGTGGCGATGCCGATGTCTTCGCCGAGGCGCAGCCGGTGCTCGCCTGTTATGCCAAAGCAGTCACCCTGATGGGCGCCGCAGGTGCTGGTCAGCTCACCAAGATGGTCAACCAGATCTGCGTGGCTGGAGTCATCGAAGGCCTTGCCGAGGGGATCAATTTTGCGGCGCGGGCGGGCCTCGATGTCGATCGCGTGCTGGAAGTCATCTCGAAAGGTGCAGCGCAATCCTGGCAGATGGAAAACCGCGGCAGGACGATGGCGGCGGATCAGTTCGACTTCGGCTTTGCCGTCGATTGGATACGCAAGGACCTGTCCATCTGCCTTGCTGAAGCGCGCAACAACGGCGCCGCGCTGCCCATCATCGCGGTCATCGATCAGTTCTACTCGCGCATCCAGGCGCGCGGCGGTGGACGTTGGGACACGTCGAGCCTGATACGCTTGTTGAGCGACTGAGGGTTTTCCCTCACCCCTGCCCCTCTCCCGCGGGGAGAGGGGTTCCCTCTCGTAGGTCCGCTTGTTGAGCGACTGAGAGTTTTCCCTCACCCCTGCCCCTCTCTCGCGGGGAGAGGGGTCCCTCTCGTGGTCCGCTTGTTGAGCGACTAGCTGTTCGTCGTCCCCGCGAACGCGGGGACCCAGGGTCGTTGCGACCAACGCCGCTAGATTCCCCTTCCGCGGGAATGACTACCTCTCGTGGAGCTGCTTGCCGCCAACGTAGGTTTCCGCCACTGCGCGGTCGTCTCCCAGCATCATCAGCACGAACAGCTCTTCCACAACGCCCGAAGCGCTTTGCATGCGCCGCGCCATCAGCGGCGTTGCCGACGCATCGAGGACGATAAAATCGGCAGGTTTGCCGGGCGCGAAGTTGCCGAGACGGTCCTCGAGTCCCAGCGCCCGTGCGCCGCCCAGTGTCGCAAGATAGAAAGCTCGCAGCGGCGAGAGCCGCTGGCGGGCAAGCTGCGCGACCTTGTAGCTCTCTGCCAACGTACGCAGCATGGAAAAACTCGTGCCTCCACCGACGTCCGTGCCGATGGAAACCTTGACGCCATGCTCCAACGCTGCATCGAGATCGAACAGCCCGCTTCCGAGAAACAGGTTGGACGTCGCGCAGAATGCCATGGCTGCGCCGGTTTCGGACATGCGACGCCGGTCGAGTGCGTCCAGATGAATGCAGTGCGCGTAGACCGCACCCTCGCGCAACAGGCCGAAATGATCGTAGACGTCGAGATAGCTGCGACTCCACGTAAACAACTCGGAGACCCAGCGTACTTCGTCCAGGTTCTCGGCCAGATGCGACTGCATGAGCACGCCGGGATTCTCCTCGAGCAACTTCCCGGCAAGCTCGAGTTGACGCTCCGTTGAAGTCGGCGCGAAACGCGGCGTGACTGCGTAGAGCAGCCGATCGCGGCCGTGCCAGCGCGCGATCAACTCGGCGCTTTGCGCACAGCCGGACTCGGCCGTGTCACGCAGAAATTCCGGACAGTTGCGGTCCATCAGCACCTTGCCCGCGATCAGACACATGCCGCGCGTTCGCGCCGCCTCGAAGATCGCGTCCACCGATGATGGATGCACGCTGGCGAAGACCATGGCCGACGTCGTTCCGTTGCGCAGCAATTCATCGAGGAAGAAGCCAGCCACTTCACTGGCATGCGCCGGGTCGCCGAAGCGTTGCTCGGTAGGAAATGTGTAGCGCTCCAGCCACTCGAGCAATTGCTCGCCGTAGGAAGCGATGATGTCCGATTGCGGATAATGGATGTGGGTATCGATGAAGCCTGGAGTAATGAGTCGGCCGCGGCGGTCGACAGTCACGGCATCGCCAGGCAGATCGTCTTTTATCGACGCCCATGCAACGGCCTGCTCGATCTTTCCTTGGCGGACCAGCAGTGCGCCGTCGTCGAGATAGACGTAGGCGCGTTCGCCGGCGATCGCAGGATCGTCGACGAAATGCAGGATTTTTCCTCGAAAGACGGTCACGTCGGCGCCTGTTGCAGCCGCGCGCCGCCCACTCGCCGATCGAGGTGTTGCTGCGTCGGTCACTGCGTCTTCGCGCCTTGAACGAACCAGGCGCCGATGAGCGCCCGCTCGTCGTCGGTCATCTGCGTCAGATTGCCGATCGGCATGTAGCGCGTGCTGACGGTTTCGTTGATCTTGCTCGCCTGCGCCGCGATCTGTTCGGTGGTTTCGAGCATGACGCCCTTCGGCGGCTGAGCGAAGCCTTCCTGTCGCGGTTGCGCCGCGTGGCAGGTGGTGCATCGCTGAGCGATGACGCCCTGAACCTTCGAGAATGCCACCTTTTCGTTGGGCGCCGACACGCTGGGAGCGATCGCAGCGGCAACGCCGGCGAGCAGCAGGCCCGCCGCAATCGGCAACGCCGGTTGGACGAGGCCTTTGTGCCGCAGGACGAAGAACTGTCGGATGAGCACGCCGGCGAGCATGATCACGCACAGCACCAGCCAGCCGTAGCGTTGGCCGAAGGTCATCGGATAATGATTGCTGATCATCACGAACAACACCGGCAGCGTGAAATAGGTGTTGTGCACCGAGCGCTGCTTGCCGGCGAGACCAGGGGCAGGATCGGGATCGCGTCCTGCACGGATCTCGGCGACCATCCGCTTCTGCCCCGGAATGATCACGAAAAAGACGTTGGCTACCATGATTGTGCCGAGCATGGCACCCACATGCATGTACGCCGCGCGGGCGCCGAAGACATGGAACAACACCCAGGACAACGCCACCACGAACGCGAACACCAGTCCGGCGAGGACGTTCTCGTTGCTGCCGAATATCCTGCACAGCGCGTCATAGACCAGCCAGCCGCCGACGATGGTGGCGACGCTGAGCGCGATGCCGGACAGCGGCGAGATGTCGAGCACGCTTTTGTCGACCAGGTAAGTGGCAGCGCCCAACCAGTAGATGATCGCGAGCAGCCCCATGCCGGAGAGCCACGTCGTATAGGCCTCCCACTTCGACCAGTGCAGGTCGGACGCTAAGGGCTCTCCCTTGGGACCGGTCGGAAATTTCTGGCTCACGTAGAAGCCGCCGCCGTGCACCGCCCACAATTCGCCGAACACGCCGCGCCTCGCGTCCTCGGACTTACTCGGAGCCTTGAGGGAATTGTCCAGCATGACGAAATAGAACGAAGCGCCGATCCAGGCAATGCCGGCGATCATATGCAGCCAGCGCAGCAGGAGATTGAGCCAGTCGAGGATGTACGCTTCCATGGCGTTGCTGCTTTGTGCGAGTCCGGTTTACCGCTGTGCCCGGTCCAACGGGGATCTTCCCTGTGACATTGGCATGCATCGACTGTAGGTTGAGCCGCTGTGAGCGCGGGCGCGATGTGGCGCAGTCGTCGCAGGCGGGTGGCTCGTGCGCGGCCTCTCGTGGGTTGAGTGGCCGCCGCGAGCCGGGTACCCGCGCGACGACACGTCTTGCGCCACTGCCGCCAAGCTGCAGCGGCTCAACCTACTCCTCGTCGAGCCGGGCGACCCGCCCGACGACACGTCTTGCGCCACTGTCGCCAAGCAGCAGCGGCTCAACCTTGAATCGCCAAGCTGCAGCGGCTTAACCTACTCCTCGTAACCCCGCCTGCGAGCTACCTTACTTCTTCGGCAGGTTGCCGGCGACGCCTTCGACGTAATAGTCCATCTTGCCGAGCTCATCGTCGCTGATCACCTTGCCAGCGGGCACGCGCTCCTTGCCACTCTGGTCCTTCACGGGGCCGGTAAAGGGATGGAATTTCCCGGCCTTGAGCTCGCCCTCGAGCTTGACCACCGTCTCTTTCACGTCCGCGGGAACCGCCGGATTGAGCGGCGCGAGCTTGATCATCCCTTCCTTGTAGCCTCCCCAGGTAGACGTCGGCTTCCATGTCCCGGCGATCACCTCCTGCACCTGCCTGGTGTAGAAGTCACCCCACTGGTGTGTCGTCGCGGTGAGATGCGCCTTCGGTCCGTACTTGGACATGTCGGAGTGATAACCGAAAGCGTACTTGCCCTTTTCTTCGGCCGCCTGCACGACGGCGGTGGAGTCGGTGTGATGCGTGACGATGTCGGCGCCCTGCGAAATGAGCGTCAACGCCGCCTCGCGCTCCTTGCCGGGGTCGTACCATGAGTTCACCCAGATCACGCGCACCTCCGCTTTCGGATTCACGCTGCGCGCGCCGCGAGCAAAGGCGTTGATTCCCTGCAACACCTCGGGAATCGGGAACGCAGCGACGTATCCGAGAATGTTCGACTTGGTCATCTTGCCGGCGATCACGCCCGTGAGATAGCGTCCTTCGTAGAATCGAGCGTTGTAGTTCCCCATGTCGGGGCCCATCTTGTAGCCGGTCGCATGCATGAAATCGTTCTTCGGAAACTGCTTGGCGACTTTCTCCGTGGGATTCATATAGCCGAAGCTGGTGGTGAAGATGATGGTGTTGCCGCTTTGCGCGAGCTCACGGATCACCCGTTCCGCATCGGCGCCCTCGGCAACGTTCTCGACGTACTTGCTCTGTACCTTGCTGCCCAATGCCTGCTCCATCTGCTTGCGCCCCTGGTCATGCTGAAAAGTCCAGCCTGCGTCGCTGATGGGGCTCACATAGACGAATCCGACTTTGACCGGCGTTTGCGCCGGCGCCTGCGCGATCGCGCCGGATATCCAGCTTGCTGCAAAAGCTGCTGCGCAGGCGCAGCCCATTCTGATCAGTGCTCTGCAGTGCATCATCGTTCCTCTCCCATAGGATGCAGTGAATGAACCTTGCCCGACGGTCACCCGATCATTATGCCCGACACGTGTTCACTCCGGCCGATACGGCTGGCCCAGCGATACCGGCGAATTCAGCCGGATGGTCTGCACGTTTCGCGAAATGATGACGAGCACAACGATGGTCGCCCAGTAAGGCAGTGATGACAGGAACTGCGACGGGATATCGATCTGTGCGCCGGATCCCTGTAGAAAGAGCTGCGAGATCATGACTCCACCGAACAGGTAGGCGCCGACCAGCACGCGCAGCGGTCGCCACGTCGCGAAGACGACCAGGGCGAGCGCGATCCAGCCGCGCCCTGCTACCATCCCTTCGACCCACAGCGGCGTATAGAACACCGAGAGAAAAGCTCCGCCCGCGCCGGCCATCGCTCCACCGAACAGCGTCGCGAGATAGCGGATGCGAATCACGGGATAGCCGATCGAATGCGCAGACGATGGCGATTCGCCGACGGCGCGCAGCACCAGTCCTGCGCGCGAGCGATACAGAAACCACGTCACACCGGCCATGAGCAGCCACGACAGATACACCAGCGATTGCTGCTCGAAGAGCGCCGGGCCGATGACCGGGATATCGGAGAGCAATGGAACCCTGATCGGCGGAACGGCAACCATGCTCGCCGATTCGTAGGGCTTGCCGACGAACGCGGAGAGTCCCACGCCAAAGATCGACAGGGCGAGGCCCGACGCGACCTGATTCGCCATGAGGGTGAGCGTCAGCACCGCGAAAATGAGCGACATCGCTGCACCGGCCGCCATTCCGGCAATGACTCCGGCCCACGTGCTGTGCGTATCATGCGCGACCGCAAAGGCGGCGACCGCCCCGACCGCCATGATGCCCTCGGCTCCGAGATTGAGCACTCCCGATTTTTCGGTGACGAGCTCGCCCAGGGCAGTAATGATCAGCGGCGTTCCCGCAACGATGGTCGCGAACAGCATGGACGTAACGATGTTGTCCACGCGCTACTGTCGCGCGCTGCGGCGCAGCCGATACTGGATGAAAACGTCGGAGCCGAGCAGGAAAAACAGCAGCATCCCCTGGAATACCTTCGAGATCGAAGCCGGCAGGCTCAGGTATTGCTGCGCCTGCTCGCCGCCGATGTAGAGCAGCGCCATCAGAAGGCTCGCGAAAAAGATCCCGATGGGATTGAGCCTTCCTACGAACGCGACGATGATTGCGGCGAAACCGTAGCCACTGCTGATCTTGTCGGTAAGTTGGCCGACGGGTCCTGCCACTTCAGCCATACCCGCCAGGCCCGCCGCGGCGCCTCCGGCAAGGAGACCGATCCAGATCGTGGTGACGGCGGAATAACCCGCATAGCGCGCCGCGGCTTCCGATTCTCCGGCGACGCGCATCTTGAAGCCGGTGTAGCTCCTCTCCATGAAGACGTAGCCGGCGGCAAGCACGCCAAGTGCCAGGATGAACGCGTAGTTGAGCCGGGTCCCCTCGATGAGCATCGGCAGCAGTGCGGCGTCGGAGAACATTTCGGTCTGCGGAAAGTTGAATCCGGCCGGATCCCGCCAGGGCCCGAACACCAGCCACGACACCGCGAGCTGCGCGATGTACACCAGCATCAGTGACGTCAGGATTTCGTTGGCGTTGAATCGTGTCTTGAGCAGCGCGGGCAGCGCCGCCCAAAGCGCGCCGCCAATGGCGCCCGCGACCACCATCGTCGGCAGGACGAGTGCGCTCTCCGAACTCTGAAACGCCAGTGCCACAGCCGTCGCCGCGACGGCACCCATGAGGAACTGTCCCTCGGCGCCGATATTCCATACGTTGGCGCGAAAGCCGACTGCGAGCCCGACCGCGATCAGCATCAGCGGTGTCGCCTTGAGCAACAGCTCGGTGACCGCGTTCAAATCACGCATCGGGTTCAAGAAGAACACCTGGAAGCCTTCGATCGGGTTTCGCCCGAGCGCGGAAAAGACTACGACGCCGGCGATGAGCATCAACACTACGGCGATCGCCGGCGAGGCATAGCGCATCGCGAGCGATGCCTGCGGACGCGCCTCAAGCTTGAACACGCGCCTGGTCCATTGTCGCGTCCACTCCCGGCCAGATGCCGCTCATCCAAACGCCGATCTCCTCGACGTTGGTCTCCGCCGCCCGTTTTGTCGGTGACAGTCTCCCCTTGGCGATCACCGCGATGCGGTCGCACATCTCGAACAACTCATCCAGCTCCTCGGAAATCACCAACACCGCGCAACCGCGGTTGCGCAGATCGATGATCGACTGGCGGATGAACGCCGCCGCACCGACGTCGACGCCCCATGTGGGTTGCGCGACCACGAGCATCTTGGGATCCTGCATGATCTCGCGTCCGACGATGAACTTCTGCAGGTTACCGCCGGAGAGTGATCGCGCCTGTGCAAACACGCCGCCCGCCTTGACGCTGTAGCGTTCGATGCATTCTGCTGCGAAGGCGCGCGCGGCTTTGAAATCGCTGAGGGATGAGCGCACGAGTCGCCGCCGCTTGCCCGCTCCGAATTTGACATTCTCGGCGAGCGACATGCTCGGCACCGCTCCGCGGCCGAGCCGCTCCTCGGAAACGAAACAAAGGCCGAGCCTGCGCCGCCGGCCCGGCGACATCCGTCCTGCCTGGGTGCCACAGATCTGCACCGGGAATCGCTCGCTTAAGCACTCCTCTCCGGACACGGCATAGAGCAGCTCCTGCTGACCGTTGCCCGAAACACCGGCGATGCCAACGATTTCGCCGGAATGCACCTCGAGATGCAGATCCTGCAGATCGATGCCGAAGGGATCATCGGAGGCGTGCGAGAGGCCCGCGAGCTTGAGCAGTACTTCGCCGCCCTCCTTCGCCTGCGTGTGCTCGCAGACCGGGAGGTCCTTGCCGATCATCAGTCGCGCCATCGACTTCGGCGACTCCTTCGACGGCACGCAGTGGCCCGAGACCTTGCCGCCACGCAACACCGTCGCGGTGTCGCACAGCTCCTGGATCTCGTCGAGCTTGTGGCTGATGTAGAGAATCGAGCAGCCTTCGGAAGCGAGCTGGCGCAGCGTCTCGAACAACTTGCGTACCGCCTGCGGCGTGAGCACCGAAGTGGGCTCGTCCATGATCAGAAGCTTCGGCGTCTGCAACAGGCAGCGGATGATCTCGACGCGCTGTCGTTCGCCCACGGAAAGAGAATGCACGATGCGGCGTGGATCGACCGGCAGCCCGTACTTGTCCGAGACCTGCCGGATGCGCTCGGAAAGCGCGCGCAGATCCTGCTTCCCCGGCAGCGACAGCGCGACGTTGTCGACGACGGTGAGTGTCTCGAACAGCGAAAAATGCTGGAACACCATGCCGATGCCCAATTCGCGCGCGTGCGCCGGATTGGCGATGGTGACCTTCTGCCCTTGCCACATCATTTCGCCGGCATCGGGCTTGACCACGCCGTAGATCATCTTCATCAGCGTGCTTTTGCCCGCGCCGTTCTCGCCGAGCACAGCGTGAATCTCACCCGGCATGACGGTAAGATCGATGTTGTCGTTGGCGACGACCGAGGGGTAGATCTTGGTGATGCCGGAGAGCTTGAGCCGCGGCGTCGCGCTCTGCGTTCCGGAACTCGGTTGCTCTTGCGGCATGCCCGCACGTCCTCCCAGATTCGCCTTCTCTTTGCGGATCGCTGGCCGCGGCCGTCAGCGGACAGCCGCTTGCACTGGCTCGGCGGCGGCAAGCAAGCGCTCCCGCACTTGCAGTAACTGCGCCGCGACCGCGATCGCAATGCTCACCGGGTCCTTGCTTTTGATGCCGGGGACCCCGATCGGACACGTCATCCCGGCAAAGCGCATCACCGGGATGCCCCGCTGCGTGAGCCGTCGTTCGAACTGCCGTCGCTTGCTGACTGAACCGATGAGCCCGAAATACGCGAAATCACCGCGCTTGAGTATGGATTCAGCAAGCGTCTGGTCGAGCGCATGGCTGTGGGTCATCACCAGGAAATAGGTGTTCGCGGCGGCGGCCGCAATTTCTGCTTCGGGATCGTCCGTGATCACGATGGTCGCGTTGTGGGGCACTTGCGAAGGGAACTCGTGCTCGCGACTGTCGACCCATATGACATGGCAGGGAAGCTCCGAGAGCACACTCACCAGCGATCTTCCGACGTGTCCCGCGCCGAAGAGCACGATTCTGAAATCGGTATCGCGCACCGGCTCGATAAACACCAGCGCTTCACCGCGCAACGCTTTCACCGGCACGCGGATGAGTTGCGCCGCAGCACGGATTGCAAGCATGTCGCGCGCCCTGATGGAGATGTCTCTATCGAGCTGCGCATCGCCGAGGGAGCCGAGCATCGCATCCTCGGTTACCAGCAGATCGCCGGGCGTCGTCCGGTTGACCATCGTCGCCACCGCAACCGCCTTTCCCGATCGGCGCAAGGGAAGCAGCTGATCGATCCATTCGGCTTCGGGAGCGATCGGCTGGAAAAGCAGATTGACGACTCCTCCGCAGCATTGAGCCAAGCTCGCGCCTAAAGGAAAACGCTTGAGCTCACGCATGTCGTCGGGCTGAGTCGCAAGCATGTCGCGCGCGATCTCGATCGACTGCAATTCCAGGTGGCCACCGCCGATGGTGCCAGTAATCTCCTCGGCAGTGACGACCATCCGCGTCCCAGGCTCGCGTGGCACGGAGCCTCTGCACGAGATCACGCTCACCAGTACGGCGCGAGCGTTGCGTGCGCGACAACGCTCGAGCGACGCGACCCAGTCGCTCAAGCGCTCACCTTCTCGGTCCGTGAAGTCGCGGCGGCTTCGTTCACGCGCGCGCGCAGCTCTTCGACGCAATGAAGGATCTCCTCTGCCGTGGCCGGCGTGTTGAGTCTCGGGCTCGCATGGTAATCAACGAGGCTGGCAATCGCATCCTTGATCGCGTGATGCACCGAGATCGCCAGCATCAACGGCGGCTCGCCGACGGCTTTCGATCTGTAGATCGAATCCTCGGCGTTGATGCCGGATTCGTAGATCTTCACATTGAACACTGGCGGCACATCGTTGGCCACGGGGATCTTGTATGTCGACGGTGCATGCGGCATCAGCTTGCCCTTGTCGTTCCACCACAAGTGCTCCATGGTGAGCCAGCCCATGCCCTGGATGAAGCCACCCTCGATCTGACCGGTATCGATGGCGGGATTGAGCGAGCGCCCGACGTCGTGCAGGATGTCCACGCGCAGGAGTCGATTTTCGCCGGTCAGCACATCGACGACGACTTCGGACACGGCCGCGCCATAGCAGAAGTAGTAGAAGGGATTCCCGGTCCATGTCTTGCGGTCATAGCCGATCTTCGGCGTCTTGTAGAAGCCGGTTGCCGATAGCGACACGCGCGCAAAGTACGCGAGCCGAACCAGTTCCGCGAAGGCAATCGTGCGCTCGCCGATTCTGACATGATTGTTGCTGAAGCGAACGTGTTCGGCAGGGACATCGAACTGGTCGGCTGCAAACGCCGTCAGGCGCTGTCGCAGCGTGCTCGCCGCTGCCTGCGCCGCCTTGCCGTTGATGTCTGATCCCGAGGAAGCCGCAGTCGCCGAGGCATTGGGTACCTTGCTCGTGTCGGAGGCGGTGACGCGAATGTGATCGACGTCGATCGCCAGCTCCTCGGCCACGACCTGGGCGACCTTGGTGAACAGTCCCTGCCCCATCTCCGTACCGCCGTGATTGAGCAGAACCGTGCCGTCGGTGTAGACATGGATGAGCGCGCCGGCTTGATTGAGATGCGTTGCGGTAAACGATATGCCGAATTTGACCGGGGTAAAGGCGATGCCCCGCTTGAGCCAGGGACTGCCGCGATTCCAGGCGCGGATCGCCTCGCGCCTGGCGCGATAACCGGAGCTCTCCTCCAGCTCTTCCACGATGTCGCCGATCACATTGTCGACGATCGTCTGCTGATAATGGGTGACATTGCGCTCCTTGGTGCCGTAGAAATTGATGCGGCGCACGTCGATAGGATCCTTGTCGAGGAACCGGGCGATCTCGTCGATGACATGCTCAACGCCGATCATCCCCTGCGGGCCGCCGAAGCCGCGGAACGCAGTGTTCGATTGAGTGTTCGTCTTGCAGCGATGACTGGTGATTCCGACATTGCCGAGGTAGTAGCAGTTGTCGGCGTGGAACATGGCACGATCGTTGATCGAGCAGGAGAGATCGACGGAATACCCGCAGCGACCGGCGAGCGTGAATTCGACGCCGAGAATCCGCCCTTGATCGTCGAAGCCGACCTCATAGTCGGTGACGAAGTCGTGCCGCTTGCCGGTGATCAGCATGTCATCGTCGCGATCGGCGCGAAGCTTGACCGCACGCTTGAGCTTCTGCGCGAAGATGCCCGCGATGCAGGCGAAGAGACCCGGCTGGCTCTCCTTGCCACCGAAGCCGCCGCCCATGCGCCGGCATTCGACAGCGACGGCGTTGGCGTCGAGGTCGAGCGCGTGCGCCACCTGATGCTGCACTTCGCCGGGGTGCTGAGTGGAGCTATAGACCAGCAATGTGCCGTCCTCTTTGGGCACCGCGTAGGCGATCATGCCTTCCAAATAGAACTGCTCCTGCCCGCCGATGTGAATACGGCCGGACAGGCGATGTGGCGCTGTGGCGATGGCTCCCGCGGGGTCGCCGCGCTGCAGGCGTTCGGTCGGCAGCACGAATGATTCCGCGCGCACTGCCGCTTCCGCCGTCAGGATGGGTTTGAGATCCTCGTACTCGACCACCGCCAGGCGGGCAGCCCGGCGCGCCTGCTCGACGGTTTCAGCCGCGACCGCGAAGATCGACTGTCCGTAGTACTGCACCAGCGTCGTGGCAAAGATGGGATCGTCGGCGACCACCGGGCCGTAATCGTTCTTACCGGGCACGTCCCTGGCGGTCAGCACGGCCACCACACCCGGCGCCGCCCGCACCCTCGAGAGATCCATGGATTTGATGCGAGCGTGCGCGCGCTCGCTCATGCCGATCGCCGCGTGAAGCGTTCCGCGCACCTCGGGAATGTCGTCGATATAGAGCGCCTCGCCGCTGACGTGCAGATGCGCGCTGTCGTGGGGAACGCTCAAGCCCACGCCTCCGGCCGGATGAGAGTCCATGCGGTGCCTCTACATTGCGAACTCGACGACCTGCGTCGGCGCCTTCTGCCCGCACGTCTCGAGGTAGCACTTGTACAACAGATTGCGTGCAACGCTGCACCGGTACCCGGCGCTGGCGCGCATGTCGGTGATCGGCGCAAAGTCCTTGTCCAGCGCCGCCATGGCCGCTTTGACGCTGGCTTCGCTCCAGTCGCGGCCCACGAGTGCATTCTCGGTTGCTGCAGCGCGCTTCGGCGTCGCCGCCATGCCCCCGAAGGCGATGCGCGCTTCGGCCACCTTGCCTTTTTGCAGCGTGATGCAAAATGCGCCGCACGCGGCGGAGATGTCCTGGTCGAAGCGCTTGGAGATCTTGTAGGTGCGCAGCAGCGACAACGGATCACGCCGGGGCACGCGAATGCGCTCGACGAATTCGCCGGGTTCGAGCGCCGTTTTCTGGTAGCCAACATAAAACTCGTCGAGCCCAAGCTCGCGTGCGCGCCTGCCTTTGCGAAGAAGGAGCCTGGTGCCGAGAACCATGAGCACGGGCATCGAATCGCCGATTGGCGAGCCATTGGCGATGTTGCCGCCGAGCGTTCCGGCATTGCGGATCGGCGGCGACGCAAAGCAGCGGTAGAGCTCCGAAAGCTCCGGATGCGTACTCACAAGCGCGTCATAGGCATCGGTCAAACTCGCCCCGGCGCCGATGTCGATTCCTGCATCGGTCCGGTCGATGGCTTTGAGCTCGGCGACATCGCCCACGTAGATGACCACGGGAAGATCCTTGTGTTGCTTGGTAACCCACAGCGCGACATCGGTACCGCCGGCGAGGATGCGCGCGTCCGGGTGCGCCAACCTGAGATCCGCCAATTCCTTGAGCGTCAGCGGAGCGTAGAAGGTCGACCCACCGTGACGAACAAAGAGCGTCTTGCTGCGGCGAATGGCGCGCAGCCTTTCGATCATTTCGCGCTCGCTCTGATTGAGCTCGCGGTCGTTCGCTGACGAAAACGAACAATTCATCCAGTGCTGGTGGCGATCCTGTCGCTCCGCACCGTACTCGTACATTTTCTTTCCGGCGTCGACGATGGGCCGGTATCCGGTGCAACGACACAGATTGCCTGCCAGCGCGTCGGCGATTTGAGAGCGCGACGGATCGTGCTGCGTCTTGTACAAGGCAAACAGCGACATCACAAAACCGGGCGTGCAGAAGCCGCATTGCGAAGCGTGGCAATCGACGAGCGCCCGCTGCACGGGGTGCAGAGCGCCATCCTCCCCTTTCAGGCTCTCGACGGTGATCAGCTCCTTGCCGTCAAGCGTCGGCAGAAACTGGATACACGCGTTGACGGCGCGGAACCGGACGTCGTTGCCCGCAAGCTCGCCGAGCACGACGGTGCAGGCGCCGCAGTCGCCCTCGGCGCAGCCTTCCTTGGTACCGGTCCGGCCGAGGTCCTCGCGCAGGAAATTGAGCACGGTACGGGTCGGTGCCACGCCATCGACGCTGCGAATCTCGCCGTCGAGCACGAAACGAATGGGATCGCCATGCGTGGCTGTTCTTTGCCTGGTTGCCATGACTATCTCCGGTCCATGTCCCCGGCGATCGGCCGGGCTTCAATCGATGCCGCTAACTGCCGCGATAGGTCGAGTAACTCCAGGGAGACACCAGCAGCGGCACGTGATAATGCTGCGCCGCGTTGGCGATGCCGAAGCGTAACACCACATCGTCAACAAACGCAGGCTGCTCCTGAATCGCCCCGATCGAGGCGAAATACGCACCCGCGCCGAAGACGACTTCGTACCGGCCGGTCAAAAAATGCTCTCCCTCGATCAGCGGCTCATCGCAACGTCCCTCGGCGTTGGTCATCACGTCGCGCAACAAGCGCCGGGTATTGCCGTCGGGCCCCTCCAGCGCGTAAAGGCGCACCCTGACCCCAGCGGCGGGACGCCCGTTGGCTGTATCGAGCACGTGGGTGGTGAGCCGCCCCAAGGTCATTCACTCCACTATCGCATGAGACCAACGTTATTGTCAACAATACACCCAATAAATTGTCGACAATAACGAAGTATCGTGTCAACGATGCCCTGGCTTCGTATAGACATCTTATTGCCAAAGGTAGGGGACCGGCGCCGCGCGACCGGTAATCTCCTCCCGGGCGATCCGCCAGAATTCACGAACCCTGGCTTTGACCTGGGCGGTTTCGCGCCCGAGAATCTTGTAGACGAGGCCGGCGCCATTGGGAAGCCGGCACGCACCGTATGCGTTTCCGCGATCGAGATCGACTTCAGCCTCAACGCGCGCCTCGATCCGATCGGCATTGCCGGAAGGAGTGCAGAGGATGACGTTTGCGAACACGTCGAAGCAGTCCATGACCCCCGCCTGGCGCATCGAATGGCGCGCGGGATCCATCAGCAGCTTCTCGGTAAACAAGGTGGACCGGTCCGGACGCGCAGCGTGGATTGCAAATGACAACAGTGTTGCGCCGAAGCACTCGTCGGCGCGATGGTGTTTGCGCCCCGGCTGAACGATTTCCGAATAGAGCAGCGAAGCGCTGGGGGCGACCATGATCCGGGTATCGGCGGCAAAGCGCGCGCGGCGATGCGGAATGATCGGATCGGGCAGAAACTCCAGATAGGAATCTTCCTCAAGCGTGAGAAGCTGCGTTTGCATTGCGTAGTTG
>Ga0066709_100000872_pt1 | contig 18257 bp, 17 predicted proteins | sample GraSoiAngelo_158_FD_79665 | JGI IMG/M metagenome (GOLD analysis project Ga0066709, IMG submission 79665) | Grasslands soil microbial communities from the Angelo Coastal Reserve, California, USA - 14_1009_16_30cm | ecosystem: Environmental > Terrestrial > Soil > Grasslands | place: USA...
AGACCCCTTTTCTATTCTGCCTTCAACCGAGGGTCGGCGCAACAGGTTTTCGAGAGCGCCAGCCGGATGCTTGAGTTGGCGGTCTTCCTCAAGCCCGCGCGGGGCCACCCAGCTCACGTGTGCGCCCAATCCGCGATAGGAGCGCAATGTGTGAAACCATTGATTCCAGGGCACATTCCGGCTTCGTTCCTGACCCTTTGGGGTGCGCGCCTGTAAAAAACACTGGGTGGCGCATACACCGCGCTTTTTGCGCGAACCACGAGAAGCCCCCAGGCGCACACATGGCAAACTCCGCCACGTGTGCGCCACCAAAATCCCTCCAGTAGACGCAGGAACGGGCTTTGCCTGCGGGGGTGTGGGGTCCGCCGGACTTCCGGGGGTTAGCGCGGGAATCGGCCACCACGGCCGGGGTGCGCCGCGGCGACTGTTGCAGAGGCATCCGTGGTCCTTTTCTGCCTCTCTCCCTGGGGCTACCGGCAAGCTTACTAAGCTACCAGATAGGAGCGAGGCTTGTCAAGTGCCGGTTGATGGAGGCCCCGTGTCAGTTGCAACTTTCGCGCCCGGGTGCTAGCTTCAACGGGTCGGGCCGAGGTGGTAGGGCGTGGCAGGCCGGCCCTCTTCGGTCGAACCACAGGAGTTGCGTCGAGCTTCGAGTCTTTATCCTCGAACCGGGGGTCCGGGCATGAACCGATACGAAAGCAAGACCTTTGAGAACCAGCATCTCGTCCTGGACGATGGGGTCTTCATCAACTGTGTCTTCAAGAACTGCAGCTTGGAGTATTCCGGGGGAGACGTTTACGTGCAGAACTGCCAGGGAGAAGGCTGCCAGTTGGTCTGGCGCGGCGCCGCCCAGCGCACGGTGTTCCTGCTGCAAGGACTGGGACTGATGGCCGCACCGACCGCGCAGCCCACGCAAACGCTCGAGCGAACGAACCGCGTACAGTAAAGGACAGAGGTCGGGAGTCAGGATTCAGCTATGAAGGCCGCGGATGTCGTGGAGTGCCGCTCCTAAAACACCGGCGCCAAAGCGACACACACCAAGCCGCAGACAAACAAGAGAAACATCAAGGCGAGCAGGCGCTGCACGTCCGGCCCCGCGCCACGAAACTCCTTCCACACAAAGACGCCCCAAATCGCGGAAACCATCGTGGCGCCCTGGCCGAGCGCGTAGGAGGTGGCTGGGCCCACCATCTTGGCGTACGACGCGACGAAGTTCGAAATCGTCCCGATTCCCCAAATCAATCCCCCGACCACTCCCCAAAGGTGCAAGGCGCTGCGGCCGGCGAGATAGTCTCCGAGAGCAAGTGGCGGTCCGTTCACAGGGTGGCGCATGAAGGCGTAATTGAGAGGGAAGTTGGATACCAGCACGCCCAGCGCAAAGACAAAAGCCACGGCGTAGAGGCCCAGATGTTCTTCGCCGGTCAGGCTTTTGGCGACCAAGGGATAGAACAGTCCCATGCCAACGCCGCACAGCAGGCTCAGCGCGATGCCCTTCTGGGTGACCTGGCCGCCGCCTGACAACCGTCGATAAGCTAGAGCGTCAACGACGATGGCCACAACCACCAGCGCGATGCCGCTAAACAACAGCAGCGGATTGCCCTTGGGCGTGATGATGTAGTTGAGCACGGAGCCGATCGCCAGCGCCAAGCCGATGCCGATAGGAAAGGCGACGGCCAGTCCCGCGATAGCGATGGCGGCGACCAGCAGCATGTTGGCCACGTTGAAGATGATGCCTCCCGCAAAGGCATACGCCAGATTGCGAGCGCTGGCATCGCTTAGGTTGTGGAAGAAGCTGTCCGGGCTTGCCGCGTCCGTGCGACCCAACGTCAGCCCGATTAGGACGGCGCAAAGCAGAATCCCCCAAACGTAGTCCCAGTAGAAAAGCTCGAACCGCCAATCCCCGGTGAGCTTCTGAGTGTTGGCCCAGCTTCCCCACGCGATCATGCTCAAGACCATCATCAGGAGCGCGACCGCGTAGACTTGTGGGATGAACATAGACCCATCTCGGCTTGAGGCTAGGAACTCGCCGGACGAGGCACGAGCCGAGCGAGTCTAACGGTTCGCGGGGCTGAAAGCAATGCCCGCACCGCGCCCGTCAGGCTCTTCCTGGATAGCGGCTAGGGCGAGGGCGTTCGTCTTCCTGTTTCCACTGCGGCGCCTGACGGCACCGTCTGATTTCCTTGCGCATGCGAAGAATCTTGGGATCGATAAAATTAGCGGAAGTATGCACTTTACGCACAGAGGATGAAGTTTACGAAGTCCATAAGGAATGACACGTGTTGGCAGGAACGCGCTGTTTTATTGTGGCAGGGGTTCAAGCTTCTCGATCCTGGCTTTGAGGCTGTTGGCGCGGCGCTTGTCGAGGGCAACTCTTGCATCTGCAGAAGTCACCGTAAAGACGATCTTCTTTTTCCGAAAGTTGTAACTCATCCGCAGCCTGTGCAGCACATCGCGTCCCAGTAGCGAGGCACAACGGAGCTGCGCAGCTTTTTTCTCGGCAATGGAGATCTCGATCTCATAGGCAACGAGTTGTGCATTACTGTCGTCGGAGAATACGATAATTGCGCGCTCATTAAAGCTCTTGCATTTCCCTTCTATCCCGCTTAGCGCATGGCCTTTGGCGGAAGCTAGCGTTCTATACTCAACTCCCATCCTTACGGCATCTGTAGGCATCAAGACGGTCTGGTCTGCACCAGTATCGACCAAGAAAGAAACGCCGCTCCTTATGTTTAATCTTGGAAGGATCACTAGCGCTTCGAGATACGGCCTCCCAGTGGTGTTGCCGAACCGACCGCTAAACATGCTTGTCGGAGGATCATCGTGCGTTTGTTCTTCTCGACGTAGCGTACAATCGTATGCTTCTGAGGAATTTTCTTGCGCTTCATCTTCCCCAGAATAGCATTGAGGGTTGACGCATGAGCAGCCACTTTGCCACGATACACCGCCACCCATTGATTCGGGTACTTATCGATCAGGCGGGGGTGGTCCGACGAAAGCGCTAGCGCCGCTTTGCGGAATTCTTGGAGGTCCCGGTTCAAGCGAGCAGGGTTCTGGTTCTGCAACAGCCTGAGGAGAACTACCTTTTTGGAAGCCTGGGTGCCCATTTGTCGTGTCTGCTTACCAGTGTTTTTTTAGAATATACCACCTCGCAGAACAAAGCAATTAATTGTTAAATGGCTTGCGGAAGTATGTAGTTTAGCCCTGCGCGAAGTAGATGAGTGCGAGATTCAGTGAGGGACCACACGCTGCGGACGACGGACAAGGCACCACGGACAACGAATGAAGGATCAGGCCGGTGGAACGCGCTCACAGTTTTGGCTTTTGGATTCCTCCTGCCTGCCTTATAATTCCCTCCGAGTTTGATCGGCGGTTCGCGCCGGTTGGTTCGGATCGAAGAGCAGAGGGTTGTCGATTGAGCTTGCGGATTTGCGTTCTGGGAAGTGGGAGCCGGGGAAATGCGACCTGGATTCGAACCGAGAAGACGCGCCTGCTGGTGGACGCAGGGTTTGGCCGCAAGGAAACGACCTCGCGCTTGAGTTCGGTGGGCGAGAGCATCGAGAGTTGCGATGCGATTCTCGTCTCCCATGAACATCGGGACCACGTCAATGGCCTCCGATCGCTGGCCGTTCGCCTGAAAGTTCCGATCTACATCTCGGCCTCGACCCGCGACGTGATCCAGTGGGACGCGCGCATCACGGCCTTCGAGTTGTTCACTCCCGGAGAGACATTCACCATTGGGGACCTTGAAGTGCATCCCTTCTCCGTGCCGCACGATGCGGTGGACCCTTGCGCCTTTACCTTTGAGGCCGAGGGCATCAAGGTGGGCGTGGTGACCGATCTTGGCTACATCCCCGAGGTGGTGAAGCAGCGGGTGCGCGGCTGCCACTGCCTGGTGTTCGAGTCAAACCACGATCTGGACATGCTCAAGGTGGGCCCGTATCCCTGGTTCGTGAAGCAGCGCGTGATGAGCCGCCACGGCCACCTTTCCAATCGCACCACCGCCGCCTTCTTGAGCGCTGACTACGACGGGACGGCGCAGGTGCCCGTGCTCGCCCACCTGAGCGAAACCAACAACCATCCCGCGATCGCCCGCCTGACCGCCACGGAAGCGCTCAGCCATCGCGCGGCGGGAGCCTTCGGTTTCGATATCGCGCGTCACGTGGGACCTCAGGGTCAGGCCAGCCTGTCGGTCGACGGTCAGAAGTCCGAATTGCATCTCGCCCGCCAGGACGCGCCCACGCCGCTGTTCCGGTTCTAAACTACTAAATGAGCCGACGCATTTCTCCTCCGGCCACGAGTCAAAGCTGCTTTTGAGCGCGCCGAAAGGCCAGAGGCTGCGCGGTATTTAACAGACAGGACTCAGGAATCCGATGGGAGTTGGGACATTTCACCTTCCCCAGCCTTTGAATTCTGGTTCAGGAACCACCGTGTCAGGAAGAACCTACGCCCTATTAGGCTTATGACAACCATGAAAACGTAAGTGACGAACGTAAATTCGACAGCGAACGCCCAGACAAAAGCGATGGAGAACCACCCCCACCCCCATCGCACTACCACGTGCACCATTGTTCGCCATCCTGTGATCAGATCGAAGCACGTGTAACATAATCCAGGAAGGAATGCTCGCGGCACTTTGATGTCGTTCATTACTTCTGCATAACTGGACAACGCCTCCATCTTTACTCTCGCTACGTGAGCGCCGAGAGAATAGGCAGCAGCGGAATAGAAGGGTAAAGTGGTGAAGAACTGGTCCAAGCAGCGATTCTCAGGACGGCAACCCCATCCGAAGAAATGTGACAGTCGTGAAGGCGAGCTAAGGTACCAATACTGCTTGATCGCTATCTGCCCGATCCATGGAAACGCCGCTACAAGGATGCCCATGATCACAGATGGAATGACCCAAACCCACAGCATTGACCGATGCTGAAGCCATCCGCCCAACGACCATCCTAGAAACAGGGCTAAACCTATTTGCACGGGGAAATAGGGTGTTCCGCTCAAGATAGCGCTCGATTGATGGCTGGTAATTGTCCGACCGAAGAGATGAGCCCACGTAACAAAAATGGCAACCGCCAAAGGGGCGACAGAATAAACCACGCACCAAGTGGCGATAACTTGATGCATCATGAACACCAGCACAGCTATAATCCGCGAGTTTCTGACTGGCTCCTCAGAAACTGTTTCCATGTAGACTCCAGGCTTCGGCGCCGGAGGGATGACGTATTGACCGGAGAGTTCAGTTTAACCTAATTCAGCATCACTACGCCGGGCGCGATTTCGACCCATGCGACTCGGGAGGCCGGCTACGGACGCTCTCCCCTTTGCCCGGACGAGGGGCGAGTGCCGCTCGAAATTAGCGATTGCAAATCGGCAACCGAAAATCCAAAATTCGAAATCCTATGATCCCCCGCTACACACGCCCGGAGATGGGCCGCATCTGGAGCGACGAAAACAAATTCCGCCGCTGGCTCGATGTGGAGGTGGCAACCGCGGAAGTGGAGGCGGAAGCGGGCCTGATTCCCCGGAGCGCCGCGCGGGCCATTCGCCGCAAGGGGCGCTTCAGCGTGGAACGTATTCTCGAAATCGAGAAACGGGTGAAGCACGACGTGATCGCTTTCACCACCAGCGTGGCGGAGAACATCGGCCGCGAGGGGCGCTACCTGCATTACGGCCTGACCTCGAACGACGTGGTCGATACGGCGCAGGCCTTGCAGGTCGGCGAAGCCTCGGAGCTGCTGCTGCGGGGCCTCGAGCGCCTGGGCGACGTGCTCAAGGCGCGCGCCTTCGAGTTCAAGGACACGCCGATGGTGGGCCGCACGCACGGCATCCATGCCGAGCCCGTCACGTTCGGCTGGAAGCTGGCCATCTGGTACGCAGAGAACCGGCGCAACACCGAGCGGCTGAAGTACGCTGCCCGCGAGATGCGGGTGGGCAAGATTTCTGGTGCCGTGGGCACCTACGCCCACCTGAGCCCCGCGCTCGAGAAGAAGATCTGCGCCAGGCTCGGCTTGCGTCCGGCGCCCATCTCGTCCCAGGTCGTGCAGCGCGACCGGCACGCCTTCTATCTTGCGACGCTGGCCGTGATGGCGAGCTCGCTCGAGAAGATCGCGCTCGAGGTCCGGAACCTGCAGCGCACCGAAGTCCGCGAAGTGGAGGAGTATTTTGGCGCGGAACAAAAGGGCTCCTCGGCCATGCCGCACAAACGCAACCCTGTGACCGCCGAGCAGATCTGCGGGCTGGCTCGGGTGGTCCGGGCCAACGCCCAGGCGGCGCTCGAAAACGTGGCGCTCTGGCACGAGCGCGACATCTCCCACTCTTCGGTCGAACGCATCGTCCTGCCCGACTCGACCATCCTCCTCGACACTATGCTCGATAAGACGGCGACGCTGGTCGAGACCCTCAACGTGTACCCCGAACGGATGCGGGAGAACCTGGAGCTGCTCAAAGGGCTGATTTTTTCAGGACAATTGCTGCTCGACCTGGTCGAAAAGGGCGCCGCGCGCGAAGACGCGTACCTTTGGGTGCAGCGCAATGCCATGCAGGTGTGGAAGACCCGCGAGGATTTCCGCGTGCTGGTCGAGCGCGATCCGGACATCGCAAAATATCTCGCGCCGCGCGAAATCGCTCGATCGTTCTCGGTCGAGCGTCAGCTTAGGCATGTGGATACGGTGTTTCGCCGGGTGTTTGGCAGGGGTTCAGCGTAGTGCTCCCGGCGAAGCGAAAACGGGCGGGCCGTAAAGGCCCTCCCCTACCACGAGCCTGTGCGGCGCGCGATGAATGGGAGGCCTTGGCTTCGCGATTCACGGCGCGCAGCAGCTTCGCGTCCATCGGACCCTGTATGACTTTCATAGTACCGCTGTTCCTCACCTGATACCCACCGCAGTCTGGAACATGGTGTTGATTTCAATCGAGGGTTATCTCTCGACTCCCAGACTTCACGGTCGCCCAGGCCCGCGCCCTGTGGGCCGGTTCGCGTTGAAGCCCCGCGAAACTCTGTGCTAGGATGCGAGTTCGCCGCACCAGTGGCGCGGTTAGCGTGTGCAAGAGCGCCGCTGAGGTCGCGGAGTTTTCCCGGCTGAATCAACGGCCGCTTCGAGTCGCACGCCACCCCAGGGTTTCAGGTGTCAACTCCGGTCTCAAAGGGAGTTTGCAGTGAAAATTTACGAAGGCCAAAACGTTCGCAATGTCGCCCTGGTCGGTCACGGCGACACGGGTAAGACCCAACTGGTCTCCGCCCTGCTCTACACGGCGGGCATGGTGAATCGGCTGGGCAAAGTGGATGACGGCACCTCCGTGACCGATTACGACGAAGAGGAAATCCAGCGGAAGTTTTCGATCAGCGCGGCGCTCGCCTACGCCGAATGGGGCAAGACCAAAATCAACTTCATCGACACTCCCGGCTTCAACATCTTCCTGCACGAGACCGAGGCGGCGCTCGTAGTGGCGGACGCGGCGCTGCTCGTAGTCCACGCCGTGGCCGGCGTCGAGGTGCAGACCGAAAAGACCTGGGGCTTTTGCGAGAAGTACGGCCTGCCGCGCGTCCTGGTGGTCAACCAGATGGACCGCGACCGCGCCAGCCTTGAGCGCACGCTCGAAGCGCTGCGGTCCGCTTTCGGACGCCCGGTGATCCCGGTCCAGCTTCCCGTCGGCGAGGAGAAAGGCTTCCGGGGCGTCATCGACCTGGTTCGCATGAAGGCTTTGGTGTACGAGGCAAGCGGGTCAGGTAAAGCTACAGAATCGAGCATCCCCGCGGAACTCGCGGACGACGCCACCCAAGCTCACGAGGCGCTGGTCGAAATGGTGGCGGAGGGCAACGACAAGTTGATGGAGGAGTTCTTCGACAAGGGGACCATTCCGGTCGAGGACCTGGTGCCCGGCCTCAAGCAAGCCGTTTCGGAAAGGCGGCTGTACCCCGTGGTGGCGAGCGCCGGCTTGCCCAACATTGGCAGTGACGCGCTACTGCACTTCATCGCCGACTACCTTCCCTCGCCCCTGGATCGCGGCGAAGTGGAGGGTTTGGACCACGAAGGCGGCAAGGTGGTCAAGCGCAAGATTGCGGATGACCAGCCCGTCTCCGCCTACGTTTTTAAGACGGTGGCCGACCCCTTCGCCGGCCGCGTGAGCTATTTCAAGGTGATGTCCGGCGTGGTCAAAAATGAAGCTAACCTCACCAACCTCACGCGCGGGGGTACGGAACGCCTTTCCCATATCGCCGTGATTCAAGGCAAGGCGCATAACCCGGTGGCCGAGCTGCGCGCGGGCGACCTGGGGGTGGTAGCGAAATTGAAAGATACGCTGACGGGTGACGCCTTGGGCGACAAGTCGGCTCCCATCGTCTATCCGAAGATCAAGCTGGCGGAGCCAGCGATCTCCTTCGCCATCGAACCCAAATCGCGAGGAGACGAAGACAAGCTCTCGACCGCCATCCATCGCATGCTGGAGGAAGACCTGCTGCTGCGCTTCTCGCGCGATCCACAGACGAAGGAGTTCCTGGTGTCAGGGTCCGGCCAGCAGCATGTCGAGGTGGCCGTCTCCAAGCTGAAGCGGCGGTTCAATATCGAGGTCACGTTGAAAGCGCCCAAAGTTCCCTACCGCGAAACCATTCGCGCCCGGGCGGACGCTCAGGGCAAGCACAAGAAGCAGACGGGGGGACACGGCCAGTACGGCGAGTGCAAAATCAAGCTGGAGCCGCTCGTGCGCGGCGCCGGCTTTGAGTTTGTGAATGACATTTTCGGCGGCGCCATTCCCAGGAACTTCATCCCGGCGGTTGAGAAGGGGATCATCGACGCCGCCTCCAAAGGTTATCTGGCGGGCTACCCGGTGGTCGATTTCCGGGTCATCCTCTACGACGGCTCCTACCACGAGGTCGATTCTTCCGAAATTGCCTTCAAACTGGCGGGCTCCAAGGCGTTCAAGAAGTGCATGGAACAAGCCAAGGCCTGCCTGCTCGAGCCCATCATGAACGTTGAAATCACCGTTCCGGAAAACTACGCGGGAGACATCATGGGCAACTTGAATGGCCGGCGCGGACGCGTCCAGGGCATGGACGCCAAGGGCGGTTCTACCGTCATCAAGGCCCAGGTTCCGCTCTCAGAAATGCTCACCTACGCCTCTGACTTGACGTCCATGACCCAGGGCCGCGGCACGTATGCCATGGACTTCTCGCACTACGACATCGTTCCGCAGCCGATCGCCGACAAGATCGTCCAGGCCCACAAGCCGTCGGCCGCGGAGGAAGAGGAAGAATAGAGCGGCGGGATCTACCACCGAGTTAGGCCAGCATGAACCGCTCGGTTCGTGTTATCATCGCGACATGGTAGCCATCCGATTCACGTCGCCGGAGCAAGCTGCGGACGGGCTGATGGTCCTAGTTCGCCAGGGGACCGTGCGCGCGCTTCGAGGCGAGATTTACGTTTGCAAGGAGAGTGCCCTGGCCGCGCTGGAGAGGCAGCAGATTCCTTACGAAAGGGTACCCTTGCCCCTCGACCTGAATGAAGTGGATACGCTACGAAATACTCCTACCACTGTCCTATAACGACGGTCGCCCCATCGAGTCTGCAAAGTTTCGGCAAACGACTCGGGACCTTCTGGAGAACTTTTCTGCCACAACGCTCGACCTCCTCACCGCTGTGGGCTCGTGGAAGTATCAGGGAACACTTTACGAAGACTTGCTTCTTCGCCTGATCGTCGACGTGCCGGCGGCGACGCCGGCTGACGACTTCTTCCGCAATTACAAGGAAACTTTGAAGGCTCGCTTCGAGCAAATCGACATCTGGATTAGCGCCCACGAGATCCAGATCCTTTGATTCGGAAGCTCATCCTGATCAAACCACCAAGGGCCTCCAGGCCGGGGCCGCCGACTGCTTCAATTCGCTGGAGGAAAGTGATCATTCGCTCACATTGGGAGCCGACCCGGCAGCGGCTGTAAGCCGGGCTCCCGCTTCACGAGGTCGCTTAGCCGAGCCATCGTTGAGCGGACCCTCCGGCATAGGGTGCTCAACGGTGCTCTCGACTCCGGGGCTTTAGCAAAGAGCGAGAGATGGAGACCTTGAGAACAGTCTCACTTGTCTTTGGACCTTTGCCGGTCGCGTCCTAACAGCCACTCCAGTAGGCTGCCTACTGCCCGGAAATTTGTACCCCTCAGGCGCTCAACGGCTGCTCTGAGATCGACCAAGCCGCGCGCGGCAGCGTCGTCCAGAACGCCGAGAGTGCCTGTGGTGGGAATAACCCGGCGGCGCGCTTCCAGGCGACCCGCGTCTTCGTCCATCAGCAGAAGAACATCGGGCTTGTACTCTTCCGCCAGGGCGATGGCCTCGCGCTCGCCCCTGTCCAGTTCCTCACCGCTCTCCTCGGGGCGGGCGGTAACGTGGCGGACCTCAAGCCATGCGGGAGGCCGCCCGATCCACTCAACCACAGCTAATGGCGTTTCGGGATCCTGGAGTTCAGAGAGAACTGCTTGGGGGATGAGAACGCGGCCATACAACCGGTGAAGTAGGTCGATGAGTACCAGATAATTCAGCGGTGACGTATCCGCGACGTCGATCATCGGCGGCTGCTGAACTGGCGGCTCATTTCGGCATCGCGTTCCAGGTCCTCGGCGCTATATTTCAAATAAACTCCATGTTGCTTCAGGAACCCATCCAGCTCGTATCGTGTTCCGAAACCCAGCAATCGCCGTACTTGCGCCGCCGTCAAGGCGCCCGACCGATAAGCTTCGAGAGCCAAGCTCTCCAGGGCAGCGCGCGGCAAGTCCTTCCACTTGGATTGTAGCCCGTGTGCGATGTCTTCCGGCAAACTCAAGGTGATTTCCATACGCGTAGTATACCGCGCCCCTCAAGAGCCGACAGCCAAACGGCATACCAATTGAACCCGGTTGCGATCCAGTTCACGTCTTCTGCTCAAGCCGCCGAAGGATTCAGGCTCCCGGTTCGGCAAGGGGGCACTTCGCCCTAAGAGCAGCAGACGGCGGGCGTCATCGTTTTTCTTGATTGTTTCGCGCTCTTCCCGGCCGCCGTGGGGCGGAGGCGCTCCGCAAGTTCCAGCCGCGCGCGGTGCAATCGCGACTTCAGCGTGTTCTCGGGAACGCCCACGCTTCGAGCAGCTTCCTGGGTGGTGAGCCCTTCCACGTGCCGAAGAAGAACGGCGGCCTGCATCTCGGGCGTGAGCGCGGCGAGATTCTGGCCAAGCAGCTCGCGCAGCTCCTGCCGCGCATAGAGTTGTTCAGGGTTAGGCGAGGAATCGGTAAGCTGCTCGGCCAGGGTGGATTCGGTCTCCCCCATTGGTTCATCGATCGAGACGGTCTGCCGCACCCGCTGGCTGCGCAGGCGCATGAGGGCGGCGTTGATCACAATCCGCGTCAGCCAGCTCGAGAACTTCGAGCGCCCTTCGAAGCGGCGCAGGTTCTTGTAAGCCGCAAGCATTCCCTCCTGAAGCGCGTCTTCGGCGTCTTCGGGATTGCCCAGCAGTTTCAAGGCGCTCTGATAAAGCGTGCTGGTGTAACGCGTGAAGAGCTTATCCAGCGCGTCCTGGTTGCCTCTCAGCCCGAGCCGGATCAGACGCTGCTCATCGCGAACCGCTTTGTCGTTATTTGTGGTTTGCAAGGTCTCCTCCAGTTTCTGGGGTCGGTTAGTGGGCCGGCATCCCGCCCCCGCGGGTGGCCGGCCGTTTCATGAGCAGGATGAACGGGACGATAGCGATAAAGAGAATGGCGAGCAGCCAGAATGCCGTGTTGAACGAGAGCATGGCGGCCTGCCGCTCGACCATTCCGAACAGGACAGCGTAAGCGCGCCGTCCGGCCGTGGCGAAATCCGCGCCCCGCGCCATGAAAGCCCGGCGCAGGTTCTCGAGCATCAAGCGAGTGCCGAGACTGTACGGGTTGGCGTGCTCGCCCAGCGTGTTGGTGTACGCCTGCTGGCGACGAGCCACGATCGTGGTGACGGCCGCAATCCCCGAGCTTCCTCCGATGTTCCGCATGAGATTAAAGATGCTCGTGGCGTTGCCCATGCGCTCTTTGGGGATGGGGTCCATGGTAGCGGTGGTGAGTGGCACGAACAACAGCGCCAGCGAGATGCCCTGGATGAACTGCGGCCAGAAGACGTCCCAATAGCCGGCGTCGAGGCTCAACGAACCCAGCATCACCAGCGTGGAAGCGGCAATGATCAGCCCGAGCGCGAGCAGCTTTCGCGGGTCGAATTTCGACATGATCACACCCACCACGGGCATGGCGAGGAACGACCCAACGCCGCGCGGCGCCATGGCAAACCCCGCTTCGAGGGCCGGATAGCCTAGTAAAGTCTGCAAGAAGATGGGAAGCAGCACCAGGCTGCCGTACAGCACGAAGCCGAGCAAGGTCATCAGGAAGACCCCAGTGCTGTAGGTGCGCAGCTTGAACACCTTCAAGTCCACGACGGGATGCCTGGCGCGCAACTCGTAAACGATAAAAGCGACGAGCGCGATCAGCGAGGCGATCGCCAATCCCAGAATCCAGCGCGAGCCGAACCAGTCCTCCTCCTGCCCCTTGTCGAGAACGACCTGCAGGGCGCCGATCCCCACCGCCAGCATGCCGATGCCCCAGTAATCCACGCCTCCGGACCTCCTCCGAATGTAAGGCGGATCAAAGATAAAGAGCTGTGTCATGACGATCGAGGCTACGCCGACGGGGATGTTGATATAAAACACCCAGCGCCAGGTGTAGCTGTCGGTCAGCCAGCCGCCCAGCACCGGCCCGAGCATGGGCGCAACCACAATTCCCAGCCCCCAGAAGGCCATGGCCTTGCCGCGGTCCTGCGGAGGAAACGCCTCGAGCAACACCGCCTGCGAGATCGGCTGCAGCGCGCCGCCGCAGGCTCCCTGAATGATCCGAAAGATGATCAAGGAGCGCAGGTCCGGGGCCACGCCACACAGAAATGAGGCGGACGTGAATCCCACCACCGCCATCATCAGCAGCCGCTTGCGGCCGAAGTGGTTGGCAAGCCACCCGGTCAGGGGGAGGACGATGGCATTGGCCACTAGATAAGACGTGAGCGTCCAGGTGGCTTCGTCCACGGTGGCCGAGAGGCTGCCGGCGATGTGACGCAGCGACACATTCACCACCGTGGTGTCGAGCACCTCCATGAAGGTGCTGAACATCACCGCGACCGCGATGATCCACGGGTTGATGCGAGGGTGCGTTGCCTGAGTCTCGTCTGCCATGATGCGAGCTTCTCAATTCGTCAGGACCCTGGGAACGACGGACATGCCAAGCCTCAGCAGGTGCTCGGGGTCTTGGCCCTTTTCGAAGCGAATCCTCACTGCCACCCGCTGCACCACCTTGACGTAGTTGCCCGTCGCGTTCTCGGGCGGCAGCAGGCTGAACTGGGCTCCGCTCGCGCCGGCGATGCTTTCCACGTGGCCGTCGTAGTCGCGCCCGTACGCATCCACGTGAATCTTGACTGGCTGCCCCGGTCGCATCCGCTTGAGCTGCGTTTCCTTGAAATTGGCGGTAACCCAGACATCCTCGAGCGGAACGATGGCCATGAGCGCCTGGCCGGGCTCCACGTTTTGGCCCACTTCCACGGTCTTTTTGCCCACCAGGCCGCCGACCGGCGCCACGATGCTCGTGTACTTGAGATTAAGCCCGGCCTGCTCGAGGGCCGCTTTGGCGATCCCGGCTGCCGCCTCGGCCGCCGAAGCGCGGGCGCGCGTGACGGAGACCTGCTGGGGCCCCGTTCGCGCGGATCGAAGCTCGGCCTCTGCTTGAGCGAGCTTGCTCTCGGCTTCGGACACGCGATGGGCGGCGGCCTGACCCTGCGCCCGAGCGGCGGCCACACTCGCCGCCTCCGCTTTCGAGGTCGTCATGACCTGATCGTACTGCTGCTCGGAAATCTCTTGCTTGCCCACCAGGAGTTTGTAGCGATTGAGATCGGGTTGGGCTTTGGCGTTGTTCGCCTCCGCCTGCTCGATTCTAGCCAGCGCCGCCTGATATTCCTTCTCGGCAGCCGACCGGCTGGCGCGCGCGTTCTCCACCTGGGCCTGAGCCGTCGTGACCTGGCTCGAGGTGCTGACCGAGGTGATGGGGACGCCGACGCGAGCTGCTTGCGCCGTCGCCAGGGCATCAGCATATTGGGCTTGGGCGCGGTCGCCCGCCACTTCGTAGTCCTTGGGATCGAGCTCCACGAGGACCGTGCCCGCTTGGACGTACTGGTTGTTCTCGACCTTTACGGCGACGACGTGGCCACTCACCCGAGCGCTGATCGGAATGATGTGTCCGTCGATTTGAGCGTCATCGGTGGATTCCCAACCGGCGTAGTGGCGCCACAGCAGCACGACGGTCACGACCAGCGCGAGGCCCACCACCGCGGCCAGCCATCTGGTGCGCGAACTTGGACCGCTCGACGGACCTTCGCCCTTCGCGCCTCCGCCGGCTGTGTCCGCGTCGTAAGGGGCGCCCCGCGCTCGCTCGTTCCGTTCTGCGACTGTCTCGGTTTCGAAATCCACCTTCTGCGCCATGATTCACCTGCTTCCGAGATATCGATGAACTGCCTCCTGGGCGACGCCCATGGCGCCCGCCAGAGCGACCTTCGCCACGTTGTGGGCGTAAAGGCTGGCAATGTAAGCTTCGTTGGCGTTGGCCACGACTTCCTGGGCCTGGACCACCTCCAGGTTGTCTACCACGCCCGCCGCGAAGCGGTCTTGCGCCTGAGCCAGAGTTTGATTGGCCAAATCCAACGAACTCTTCGCCACCGCAACCTGATCCGCAGCCGTCTTAAGGTCCATGAGCGCGGTGCGGACCTCGTAGTCAATGCGGCCGCGCAGGTCCTGGAGTTCTGATTCCCGCTCCTTCAAAAGCGCCGCCGCTTGGAGCACCTCACCGCGAACCTTACCGCCTTGGAAGATCGGGATGTTGAGAGTTCCGCTGACCGTGAACGTTCCGTGAGAGTTGGACGGCCCCACACCGATATCCCCGTAGTCGGTGTTGAAGGCGAGCGACGGCAGGCGCTCCGCCGCCGCCGCTTTGCGCGCCCGCTCCGCCGCGCGCACCTGGGCCATTGCGCTCCGGTAATCGGATCGGGAACTGTAGGCACGCGCGCGCGCTTCCTCCAGCGTGACCGATTCGAGCGGGCCGTAAGGAATCGCGTCGGTAAGAACGAATTCCTGCCCGATCGGCAAGCCGATGGCGCGCGCCAGATTCAGCTTCTGTTTTGCGTACTGGTTCTCGGCGGAGAGCAACTGCTGCTGGCGCGACTGGAGCTCGACCTGCGCCCGCAACTGATCGATACTCGGCGTCAGCCCGGCCTTCAACATGTCGCGAGCCTTCTCGTCGAGCGACTGGGCCGTCTTGACTTGGGCCTGTGCGGCCTCGACGCGCGCCGCGTCCGCGTTTGCCAGCAAGTAGGCGTTGCCCACCACCAGGACCACGAGATCTCGCGCGTCCTGATAGGAATAGTCCGCAGCGTGGACGTTTTCCGTGGCAGCCTTCGCGCTCTCGAGCGCTTTGAAGTCCAGGACGGGCTGGGACAAAAACGCGCGGGCATCGAAGACACTGAACGGCCCCACGATCTTCGGAAAGTTGGGCACCGTGATTCCAAAAGCCGCCAGGTCGATCTGTTGGACGGTTTCTGTAGTGCGCGCGGTGAGGTTGGGCAGAAGGTCGCTCAAGGCCTTCCAGCGTTGGCCTCGTGCGGAGCGTGCGCCTTCCGCGCCGATCAAAAGCCCTAAGTTGTTTTTCAAGCCACGCTCGATGGCGTCGTTCAGCGAAAGCTGCAGGACTTCGGAGCTCGCCTTACCAGAAGGAACGCTGCCCAGAAAAGGATTCTGGCTCCTCAGTGACGTGGCGGCAGTAACCGGCGCCGAAGGCCCCGTGCCTCGCTCGGTTCCCCCTTGAGCGGGCTGAAAGGCGCTGCTCTGCGCAGGCCCGACCTGGGCCAATTCCACTTGCGCAAGAGACGTCGCCAGCATGGCGATACCCAGAAGCCCCAAGAGCCTGTGCGTTCGACCCATTATGCTTGGACCTCACTGAAGAAACTGATGCCGATCCCCTACCGCGATGGGGCCTTCACCCGACGTTTGATCTCTTCAATGATGCATCTCGTCATGCAGCCAGTCGCCCGAAACTCGGCGCCCTGCTCGAACATTTGCGCCAGCAGCTTTTCCCCAGCCGCGTCGATAAACGTCACTTCGGTGAGATCGACCAGAAGGGGCCCGCGCCCGGGCGAACTGACGGCGGCGTCCCAACTGTGCTTGAGTTCCTCAACCCAAGGCCCAGCCAGTCTTCCCTCCAGTTGCAATCTCAGTCCTACTGATGTGTTTTGGAAAGTAATCTTCAGCATTTCAGGCAACTCTCTCTTCGATGTGGACCGATAGTGGCAAATACGTTTCCAAATGGGAGAGTGGACCGTATTTGTTTCCAATATACTGAAAACTAAAGAACATAGTTAGAGAATCGACCAGCCGGTCTAAATTTTGTTATTCCGCTGGAGGTGCCCGTATATCGGCAAGTGCCGATATATCGGCAGTCTCGAGCGTTCTTCAAAATGCTCGGATTGGGCGTATAGGTTTCGACGGGTGGCTTCGCAGGGAATAGGTAATGGTCGTTCGCTCGCGAACTCCGCGCACCTGAGCTACTTGGCTTGGGCAAGCCTTTCTCGCAGCCGCTTGGCGGCCTTGAGCCAATCGGGGCCCGAGGCCTCTAGCGTCTGAATGTCGGCCTCCGCGTCAACTTTCTGCCCCTTGTTGATGTAGGCGGCGGCCCGATCCCAGATGGCCCAGAGCCTGTCGGAATCATCCTGGGCATGAGCCGCAATCTCCGTGGCGGTTTCAATGACACGGTCCCATTGTTTCAGGCCTTCATAGGCGTGCACCAACACATACCAAGCGTCGCAGTAGTGCGAGTCCTCACTGAGCACACCACGAACGATCGTCAGCGCCTCCTCAAACCTGCCCCGGTGAACGAAGATGTCGGCGCGCAACGTCCGCGCCTCATGGTTGGCCGGATCATCCTTGAGCACAAGGGCGATCGCCTCCAGGGCCGGGTCGTAGACCTCCGCGGCGTGCAATTGCCAAGCGAAGGTTAACCGGGACTCGGTCAAGCTCTTCCCATTCGCGACATCTAACGCCAGTTTGCCCAGTGCGAACTCCATGTTGAACGAGGCGAGGAGTGCGTTTTGGTGTCTGCGTGGATCACCGGCGAGCAGTGCCAGTGGCAGCTCGACCCCGCCATGGCGGGCTACCCACTGGCATACGGCTTCGACTTCGTCAGGATAGGTTGCCTCAAGGTAAGGTACGACATACTCTTGTGTCCACTCATACTGAATCTCTTCGGCATAACTCTCGACCTTCTCCTCTTCACTTGCTAGCCAGCGGCCCCGCGCCACTCGTCTGGTGTGATCGAAGTGATGGGCCAGTTCGTGAACGAACGTACTCAGTGCCTCCAATCGCAAGAGTATCATCCACTCTCGCAGACCTGGGGTCTCAGGATCATAAACGTAAGCACTAAGGGTGATGAGGGCGTTGGCGTGGCGCGTGCCCAGTACTAGGCCGGCAAACACTCCAGGAAAGCCTTCATACCCGAGGCGGCCAGTAAACGGGTCCGGTTTCTCGTTCCCCGGTTCCTTGCGAGCGAACTCAGCTTGGTATTCCGCTTCCAGGCCCAGGGCAATCTCCGAAATACCATCCATGACGCCCGGAGGTAGTCGTCCCATGACGGCCTGTAGATCGGCGACGCCCGCAGGATAATGAATGTAGCGACCCTGATCAACTATGCGAATCTTGACCGCATCTACGACTCCTATTGGACTATTACCAGACGGCGCTCTCCGGTCTTCTCGAACCAGATCCTTTGTCAGGCGTTTGCGATAAAGTACCTCGCGCAACCGTCGGAGATCCTGTCTCTTCTTTGCCTGGTCCCGGTAGACGGCGCGATGGGCCTCTCCCAGGTCTCGGTGAGTGGTATGAATGCTACGCGACAATTTGCTTTATCTCCAAGTCGAAATACAGCTTGATCTTGCCCGCAGCAGACAACTAGAGGGCAGATAAGAGGGCTGCGCGATTCGGTGCCATGAGGTCATCCGAGTGTTTACCTCGCTGGATCGTCCCACCTCTGTCTCAGAAATGCCCCTTAAGTACGGGCCACAGTATCCGGCGAACCTCATCTGCTAAGTGTACACCATCGCTTTCGGAGTTATTGATTTCTGCATAAATAATGCAATAGACTGGCCTTCAGGAGGGAGCAGCTATGCCTCGACTGAAGGGCAGTGCCGATTTGTTGGAAGATCGCCGGC
>Ga0066709_100000873_pt1 | contig 18252 bp, 17 predicted proteins | sample GraSoiAngelo_158_FD_79665 | JGI IMG/M metagenome (GOLD analysis project Ga0066709, IMG submission 79665) | Grasslands soil microbial communities from the Angelo Coastal Reserve, California, USA - 14_1009_16_30cm | ecosystem: Environmental > Terrestrial > Soil > Grasslands | place: USA...
AGTATTTCCGCGACGGGATGACCGAGGACATCATCACCGAACTTTCCAAGATCGGGCAGCTTCGGGTCTTCCCCCGCTCCGAGGTTCTGGCCTTCCGCGACAAAGCGGTGACCGCGCCCGTGGTGGGCGAGAAGCTCCAAGCGGCGTTTGTGCTCGAGGGCTCGATCCGCCGCGCCGGGAACCGGCTGCGCGTGACCACCCAATTGGTTGAGAGCGCCACAAGGCATTCCGCGTGGGCGGAGCGCTACGACCGGCAAATGGAAGACGTGTTTGCCATTCAGGACGAAATTGCGCGCAGCATCGCACAGGCCTTGCGCATCCGCCTCTCGCCCCAGGAAGAGAAGACCATCGCCCGCAGGCCCACCGAAAGCCTTCAGGCCTACGATTACTTTTTGCGCGGGCGCAGTTACACGCGTCGGGAGAACTTGGAATTCGCCCTCCAGATGTTCGAGCAGGCGATCAAGCTCGACCCGAATTTCGCTCTGGCGCACGCCGGCATCGCGAGCGTTTGCGGAATGATTTACGAGCTCAGCGAGAAGAATCCCCGCTGGATCGAGCGGGGGCTGGCGGCGGCCGACCGCGCCGCGGCGACCGACCCGCACTTGGCGGACGTCCTGGTGGCCCGCGCCCGGCTATGCTACGCGCAGAAGAAATACGACGATGCCGTGCGCTACGGCCATATGGCCATCGAGCGCAAACCTGACTGCGAGGGCGCCTACAATATTTTGGGCCGGGCGTATTTTGCCTCCGGCAGGTACGCGGAGGCCGTTCGCCTCACTGACCGCGCGCTCGAGATGAACGGGGACGATTACAACGTCTATATCCCCTACGCTTTGTCCCTCCGCAAGTTGGGAAAAGGAGATGCCGCAAAGGAACTGGATGACCGAATGATGCGAGTCCTCGAGCAGCAATTGGAGCTCGTCCCCGAAGACGTGCGCGCCCGAATCCTGCTCGCCAACATCTACGCGAGCATTGGGAAGACGGACGATTCCGTCCGCCAGCTCCAGACGGCCGTGGCGCTGCGGCCGAATGAGCCCAACGTCCTCTATAACGCTGCCTGCACGTTTGGCCTGATGGAAAAGAAGCCCGAGGCGCTGGACATGCTCCGGAGAGCGCTGGAGGCCGGGTACGCAAACTTGGACTGGGCCTCGCGCGACCCCGACCTCACCTGCCTGCACGGGGACGCGGAGTTTGAGCGCCTGATCAACGGCGCCCCCTCCCAGGGCGCCAAAGGCTCGCAGCCGTGACCGGACAAACTGTCTCCCATTACAGGATTCTCGAGAAGCTCGGCGGCGGCGGGATGGGTGTGGTGTTCAAGGCCGAGGACACGCGCCTGGGCCGCGGTGTGGCGTTAAAGTTTCTGCCGGACGAAATGGCCAAAGACCCCCAGGCTCTCGAGCGTTTCCAGCGCGAAGCGCGGGCAGCGAGCGCCCTGAACCATCCCAATATTTCGACTATCTACGAGATAGATGAGCACGACGGCCGGCCTTTTATCGCCATGGAACTGCTCGAAGGCGAGACCGTAAAGCACCGAATCGCTCGCGGGCCGATGCTGGCCGACGAAATTCTCGGCATCGCGATCGAGATCTCGGATGCCTTGGACGCCGCGCACCAGAAGGGCATCGTCCATCGGGACATCAAGCCCGCGAACATTTTCCTGACCCAGGGTGGCCGCGTGAAGGTGCTCGACTTCGGGCTGGCGAAGCTCGTCCCCGGGGCGGGATTCGGGCGCAGGGGAGCCGGGGCCGCGAACGACGCGGAGACCGCCATCGCGGGCGATGAACACCTCACCAGCGCCGGTATGGCGCTCGGCACCGCGGCGTACATGTCACCCGAGCAGGCACGCGGCGTGGAGGTGGACGCGCGCTCCGACATTTTTTCTTTCGGCGTGGTGCTCTACGAAATGGCGACGGGCCAAGCGGCGTTTTCCGGCTCGACCTCCGCCGTCGTCTTCGACGCCATCCTCAACCGCGCTCCGGCGCCCCTCCGGCGCCTGAACGCGCGCGTGCCCGCCGAGTTCGAGCAGATCGTCACGAGGGCGCTCGAGAAGGACCCGCGAGCCCGGTTCCAGACGGCGGCAAGCCTGCGCGCCGAGCTCGAGCGTTTGAAGCGGGATTCGGGTTCGGGCCGGGCGGCTGCCGCGCCCGCGGCCGAGAAATCCCTGGCGGTGCTTTATTTTGAGAACCCGGGCGGGGCGAAGGACGACGAATACTTCCGCGACGGCATCACCGAGGACGTGATCACGGAGCTTTCGAAGATCAAGGACCTCTGGGTGCTGACGCGATCCGCCGTGCTCGCCTATCGCGACAAGACCGTGAGCGCGCCGGAGGTGGGCCGGGAATTGAACGCCGCCTACGTGCTCGAAGGCAGCCTGCGGCGCGCCGGAAAGCGCCTGCGCATCACCGGGCGCCTGGTCGAGACGCGCACCGCGCGCGCCGTTTGGGCGGAACGCTACGACCGCGAGCTTCAGGACGTTTTCGCTATCCAAGATGAAATCGCGCAGAACATCGCCAAGGCGCTGAAGCTGGTGCTCACCGAGAGCGAAAAGCGCGCCATCGAAAGGGCGCCTACCGCCGACATTCAGGCTTACGATTATTATCTGCGCGGCCGGCAGTTCTTCCACCAGTTTCGCCGCAAAGGATTTGAATTTGCCCGCCAGATGTTCGCCCGCGCCATCGTGATTGATCCGGGATACGCGCGTGCTTATGCGGGGGTCGCCGATTGCTCCTCGTTCCTGTACATGTACTGGGACACCACCGAGGACAACCTGCGAGAGGCGGAGTCCGCGAGCCGCAAGGCCGTCCAGCTCGATTCCGAATCTGCCGAAGCCCACGCGTCGCGCGGGCTGGCCGTTTATCTGACCAAGAAATTCGACGAGGCCGAACGGGAGTTCGAGACCGCCATGCGGCTCGATCCGAAACTCTTCGAGGCTTATTACTTTTTCGCGCGCTGCCGGTTCCAACAGGGCAGGCACGAAGAAGCGGCTAAGCTTTATGAAAGCGCCATGCTCGTAAAGCCGGACGATTACCAGACGCCGTGCCTGCTCGGGGGAGTGTACGTCACCCTCGGCCGGCACGCGGACGCGCAGCGGGCTTTTCGCCGCAGCGGGGAGCTCGCCGAGAAACACTTGGCCGTCCATCCCGACGACGCTCGCGCTTACTATCTGGGCGCCGGTTCCTGGAGCCACCTGGGGGAAACGGAACGGGCCGTCGAATGGCTGCGCCGGGCCCTCGGGATCGAGCCCGACGAGCCCTCCACTCTGTATAACGTCGCTTGTTCGTATTCAGTCCTTGGCCGCACCAACGACGCCTTAGACTGCCTCGAGAGGATTACGTCGCATGGGCGATGGTACTTCGAGTGGGCCAAGAATGATTCCGACTTCGCTCCCCTGCGCGGCCATCCGCGTTTCGAGGCGCTCATAAATAAGGGATAGGCCTTGCCGCCAGGATCCGGCCAGAAGGCTACGCCCAATTTTGGCCCCCATTCTAATTCCGCAAACTTACCGCCGCAGAGGTATAATTCGCGGCACGGCGCGGCTCGAGCCAGCGTCGGCAGGAATTCCCGCGAAAGGTCGGCCGTTTGAGCGTTCGTGTTTGCGTGTTGGGAAGCGGGAGCCGGGGGAACTCGACGCTGTTCGAGACGGCGAAGACTCGGCTGTTGGTGGACGCGGGCTTTAGCCGCAAAGAGACCTACGCGCGATTGGCGGCCGTCGGCGCGCGGGCCGACGGATTCGACGCCGTGGTCATCTCGCACGAGCATACCGACCATATCGCCGGCCTCCGGGCGCTCGCCCTCGATCTGAAAATCCCCATTTACATTTCTCCCGGCACGCGCGACGCCATCACTTGGGACGTGCGCCTCAATCGGGTTGAGCACTTCACCGCCGGCCAGAGCTTCACGATCGGCGACATCGAAATTATTCCCTTCGCCGTTCCTCACGACGCCGCCGACCCTGTGGCATTTACGCTTACCGCTGAGGGCGTCAAAATCGGCATTGTCACCGACCTCGGCTATATCCCCGAGCTCGTCAAGCAACACGTGCGCGGCTGCCACCTGCTGGCCTTCGAATCGAACCACGATCTGGACATGCTCAAGATCGGCCCCTACCCCTGGCACCTCAAGCAGCGGCTGATGAGCCGCCTGGGGCACCTCTCAAACCGCGCCACGGCGGAGTTCCTCCTCGACGGTTACGACGGCGCGCCGCACATCCTAGTCCTCGCCCACTTGAGCGAGACGAATAACCACCCCGAGCTTGCCCGCTTGAGCGCCGAAGAGGCCTTCGGCAAGCGCCCGAATGGCCGCCCCCACGCGCTCCACCTCGCCTCCCAGTCGGCCCCCACTGAGGTTTTCGAGTTCTAAGTACATCAGTTCGGTTTAAGGCTCGCACTGTGCGCAGCCTGAACTCGCTGTTGTGTTACGATAGCGCGCGGCGTTCCTCGCTGAGCCGTTCGGTATTTCTTTGCAATCTTTTCGGAAGGCTTCGAAGCTGAGAACTGACGGCCGACGGCTGAAAGCTAGGTCCGATGATTCCTCGTTATACGCGCCCCGAAATGGGCCGCATCTGGACGGACGAAAATAAGTTCCAGAAGTGGCTCGAGGTCGAAATCGCCACGGCGGAAGCGGAAGCCGAAGCGGGGCTGATTCCGAAGTCCGCCGCGCGCGCCCTCCGGCGCAAGGGCCGATTCGACGTCGCGCGCATCCTCGAGATCGAGAAAGAAGTCAAGCACGACGTCATCGCCTTCACCACCAACGTCGCCCAAGAGGTCGGCCGCGAGGCCCGCTATCTGCACTTCGGACTCACGTCAAACGACGTTGTTGACACCGCGCAGGCGCTCCAAATTCGCGAGGCGTCCCAGATTCTGCTCGCCGGGCTCGGGCGCCTCAGCGAGGTTTTGAAGAAGCGCGCGCTGGAGTTCAAGCACACACCGATGATGGGGCGAACGCACGGCATCCACGCCGAGCCCATCACTTTCGGTTGGAAGCTCGCCATCGGGTACGAGGAAAACCGGCGGAACACCCGGCGGCTGGAATTCGCGGCGGAGGGTATGCGGGTCGGCAAAATTTCGGGCGCCGTCGGAACCTACGCGCACTTGGCGCCGGCGATTGAGAAGAAGATTCTCAAGAAGCTCGGCCTCGCGCCCGCACCCATCGCCTCGCAAGTCATCCAGCGCGACCGGCACGCGTTTTATCTTGCCACGCTCGCCGTCATCGCGGCGTCGCTTGAAAAAATCGCCCTGGAGATCCGCCATTTGCAGCGCACCGAGGTGCGCGAGGTCGAAGAATTTTTCGCCCTCGGGCAGAAGGGCTCCTCGGCCATGCCGCACAAGCGCAACCCGGTGACGGCCGAGCAAATCTCGGGCCTGGCGCGTGTGGTGCGGTCAAACGCCCAAGCCGCGTTCGAAAACGTCGCGCTGTGGCATGAGCGCGACATCTCGCACTCTTCGGTCGAGCGCATCATCCTGCCCGACTCGACGATTCTGGTGGACTATATGCTCGACCGCACGGCCACGCTGGTCGAGAAGATGTTCGTCTATCCCAAACGCATGCTCGAAAACCTGAACCTGATGAAAGGCCTGATTTTCTCAGGCCAGCTCCTGCTGGATTTGACGGGAAAAGGCGCCTCGCGCGAGGACGCCTACGTCTGGGTGCAGCGCAACGCCATGCAGGTCTGGGAGACGGGCGAAGATTTTAAGAGCCTCGCCTTACGCGACCCCGATATCCGCCGCTATCTAACCCCCAGCGCCATCGCCCGCGTCTTTAACCTCGAGCGGTATCTGAAACACGTGGACGAAATTTTCCAGCGCGTGTTTGGTCGCTGAGGAAGCCAGTTGGTGGCCCTTGGCGTAAGCCACGAAGATGGAGCCTGAGGAAGCTGTAAGATGGTGGCCCATGGCGTAAGCCATGGGACGCCGGGACAGCTAAACAAAGCAAGCCCCGTTCAGGGGCGGCACTGATGGCGCACACTTACACGGATTTGCTCGTCCATGTCCTGTTCAGCACTGACAAGCGCCAGCCATTCCTCGATCAAGAGCTTCGGCCCAGGCTTTTTCCCTATATGGGCGGCATTCTCAAGCGACTTGGTTCTGTGCCGTTGATGGTGAACGGCGTGGAGGATCATGTTCATCTTCTTCTTGTCCTTCCTCCAACACTCTGTCTTGCTGACGTCATCGAAAAGCTGAAGGCGAACTCTTCCAAATGGATCCACGAAAGCTTCCCTCGGATGCGCCGCTTTGCGTGGCAGTCGGGCTACACGGCGTTCAGCGTGAGTCCGTCAAATCGAGAGCGCGTTTTGGATTACATTTCGCGACAGGAAGAGCATCATCGGAAACGAAGCTATCAGGAGGAGGTATTGGTATTCCTGAAAAAATCTGGGATAGCTGTAGATCCGCGCTGGGGATTGGATTAACCAGCCTGGCTCTGCCGCCCCTGTCGGGGCTGGAAACTTTAGCTGAGCGAACCCTGGTCCCAGGGCTCACGCCCTGGGCCACCGTCTTCGTACACGCAAGGTCAGGCTCGCCCCCGCCAGGACGGGTCCTCATGGCAGGGGAGACTTAGGCGCTGGCCAGGCTGATGTGATTTTGAACTCTATGAGGACATCGTCTGGGAAGTCAGCGACGACCTCTCCCGCGGGATCAATAGCGTAAGAGTAGAAGCGCAGTCGGGTCTCGTCGCGAGACAACTCACCAACCAAGATACCCAGAAGGCTTGGGCACGGCCAAGTCTTGGCATGGTGTCTTACGATCTCCTGCCAGCCATGGAGCATCTTGGTTTTGTTGCCCCCATTTGGCCATACCCCCTCTACCTCATCCCACTCAGCGACGGTGATCAGTATGCGAAGCGGTGCCGAGACGCAGCACAGCTTACGAACCTCCTGGTCGGCTCCGCCCGCAATGTTCTCTGACTCGACGAATATAACAGGCACGCTGAACTCATCCGAAACAGGAAGGCACAATGCCCAATCAATGTTCAACAGCTCCTTTTCAACCCTGAGGCCCAGCCCCCCGGCAACCTCTGGTAATACCGCCTCCGAGTAAAAGCATGTGCGTTCACCCCCTGTCATCCAAGCCTGCATCAACTGCAAGGGTGGATTCTCCTTGGCGAGGCAGCGGCGAAACTCGCCCCGGAACTCTTTCCAGATTCCAACCAATGGATGGAATTGGTACATCATCGACCTCCAAAGCTCGGATTATGGCTTGTGGGTGACGGGCCCAAGGTGGGCAGCGCCTAACCACATATCATGCGCGGCGGCGGGTGAGGGTGCGGGCGTCCCAAAAGGGGAAGCGACTTTTGGCGCCGAAGCGCTCATTGCCGCGCGGCGGGACTTTCATCCCTGTGTCCCGCTCTTCGGTCCGGGCTTACCCGCACCCGCCGCGTATAATACACCTGGAGAGTTGGGTGTCAACCGCAATCAGCCATACTCTTTCGGATGCACTGGGTATATATACCCAGTGCATCCTAGTTATGTCCGCTCAACCGAATCGACCTTAACAATTGCGATTTGCTCTGCGAGGAAGTTTAAGCCGGTTCCGCATCCGATCGAGGCTTATGGGCCTCTCATTGCGGCGCTCCGCCACCACTGCCAGGTCGTGAAGGTCTTCCATCATCCTGCGATATTCGGCGAGGGGAACGACGACGGCCTTTTTCCTGCCGTTGTTATCCACCAGGTATTCATGCCTTGCAGTTTTCATCGAAGGTCTCCCGCCCCGCGAAGCGCATCCGACAGGGCTTAAAGCCGATTGATGACGCTCGCGAGGTAGCCGGCGCCGAAGCCGTTGTCAATGTTGACGACGGCGACGTTCGAGGCGCAACTGTTGAGCATCCCGAGCAGGCCCGCGATGCCACGGAAGCTTGCGCCGTAGCCGATGCTGGTAGGCACGGCGATGACGGGCACGCCGACCATGCCGGCGACCACGCTCGGCAGCGCGCCCTCCATCCCCGCGACGACGATAATCACCCGCGCCTCGCCGAGCATGTGGCGGTTCGAAAGCAGGCGGTGAATGCCCGCCACGCCCACGTCGTAAAGCGAGCCTACGCGGTTGCCCATCGCTTCTGCCGTTACGAGCGCTTCTTCGGCCACCGGGATATCCGAAGTGCCCGCCGAGACGACGAGGATTTTTCCTTTGCCGCGGATTTTCCTGTCGCGCCTCAGAGCGATGGCGCCCGAGAGCTCGTGAAACTCGAAGCGCGGGTTGAGCCGCCGCAATCGTTGCCCCAGCGCTCGATTGGCCCGCGTCACGAGAATGTTGTGGCGGTTCGGGAGCATCCCTCGCACGATGCCTTCCACCTGCTCGGGGGTTTTCCCCCGCGCCAACACCACCTCGGGCGCGCCCTGACGGAGCGGCCGGTGGTGATCGATCTTCGCGAAGCCCAAGTCTTCGTAGGGCAGCGTGCGCAAGCGGTCCACGGCATCTTCAACGCGGAGCTTGCCGCGCCGGACTTGGCGCAACATGCGGGTGATTTCTTCTGCGGTCAATTCATCCTCGCTTCGAGTCACCAGTCGAGCAGTTTTTCCTAAGCGCTCGTGCGGCGCGGGACTTCGCCGGGTCTCAGTATAGCAGGACGAGCGGGCACGCGAGCACCAGCGGGGTCGGATCTAACAGGCTGATGAAAAACCCGCCGAAATGTCATGCTGAGCGGAGCGAAGCATCTCGCAGTGGTTTGAAATCAATGAGAGGGATTCTTCTCCCGCGACTGCGGGATCAGAATGACAACTTAAGACAATTTTTCATCAGCCTCCTATACAACCTCGACGACGGCCTTGATGCAGTTCTTCTCGCGCGGGAGGTCCGGGAAGCGGCGCGGGACGTCGTCCATCGAGAGCCGATGCGTGATCCAAGGCGCGGTCTCGATGCGGCCATTTTCAATCATACGGAGGATCGGCGGAAACTCTCCCACGCTGTTGCGCGAGCTGAGGAGGGTCATTTCACGGCGGTTGAAGAGCGGGTCGTCGAACCGCACCGCGCTCTGGACGACGCTGACGAAGACAAGCCGGCCTCCGTGCGCGACGCGCTCGAAGCTTTTCTCCATGGCCGCGACGCTGCCGGTGGCGTCGAAGACGACCTCGGACAGCTCCTCGTCCGGCTCGGCGAGGATTTCGACGCCCAGGCGCTCGGCGAAGCTCCGCCGCACGGGGTTGATTTCGAGCACTCGGACGCGGCCGCCGGCCGCCCGCGCAAATTGGGTAATTGCCAGACCGATGGGCCCCGCGCCGACCACCAGGACTTCCTCGCCTGGCTTGAGCTCGCTGCGCCGGACGGCGTGCGCGCCGATGCCGAACGGCTCGACCAGAACCAACTGGTCGAACGTGAGCGACTCGGAGCGGTGCAGCCGGCCGAGCGGGGCCGTAAAAAGCTCGCGCATTCCGCCGTCGGTATGGACGCCGAGCACCTGGATGCGTTCGCAACAGTTGGGCTTGCCGATGCGGCAAGCGTGGCAGGCGCCACAAGAGAGGTAAGGCTCGACAGCACATCGGTCGCCCGCGCGGATGCCGAATTCGTTTGCGGGCGCTTCGACCACTTCCACCGCGAGCTCGTGGCCGAGAATCCGCGGATAGGTGAAATACGGCTGCTTGCCTTCGTAGGCGTGGTAGTCCGTGCCGCAGACGCCCACCCGGCGCGCGCACACCAGAGCCTCGCCTGCCTGTGGAACGGGCTCCAGCGCGTCTTCGATCGCAAACCGCCCCGGTTCTTTGAGAACCACCTGGCGCACCCTGCTAGTTTATATCAGCCGGGATATTTTGCGGGGCCTTCGAGGGTGGCGGCCGACTCGTCTCGAAAGGAACAGCGGCGAGCAAATTGACTCCACAAGCTCGGGCGGTTAGGATGCGGGCGATCACAGCGGGCGTACTCCGAACCAATCGAGGAACTCTTCATGCGCTGGAAGAACGCCGCGACGATGTTGCTTGTCCCGATGCTTCTGGCCGCCGCGTTGCCGGAGGAGCCGAAGAGCAATTCGGACACGGTCAAGGTGTCACTTCCGGGCAAGAGCTGGTCGCTGGTCCTTGATCTCCCCGGCTTTTCCGTGGAGAAAAACGAGGTCGAGCCCGACGGGCGGCGCTACATGCTCGCGACGAATTCGGCGACCGGGGTCGTCATCGCCACTTACCTCGAAAAGGTGAATGCGCCGGCGGACTTGGAGGGTTGCAAGGCAACCCTTGAAAAGCGCGCGAAGGCCGACACGCCCTCCAAGAAGCTCGGCGTGAGCATCTACGACCTCAACCAAATGAAAGTCCTCGAATATCTCGTGCCCGAGCTCGAAGGCCGGCGCGTCCGGCAGAAGAATTTTTTCGTCTGCCTTCCCAAAGAGGACGTTTTCGTGGACATTCATTTCTCGAAAGCCGGCTGGCAGCTCGGCCAGGAAAAGCTCTTTGCGGTGATCCTGGCGAACCTGCGCTTTGAAGAGAACCCAGCCGCCACGGGTGATAATCGTTGAGCTAGGGAATGGCACCCATGCTAGAGGCGGAACTCGGCCGGCCGACTTGGGCCACTTGGCGCGAAGCCCTCCGTGTCGTCGTCTGGTGGCCACACTTGTCGAAGACGATGACTGTGACAATCGTGGTCGGGACTATTCTTTTCGTCATCAATCATCTCGACGAAGTCCTCCTGGGCGAAGCCACCTGGCGCACCTGGATCAAAGGGGCGGCCACCTACCTGGTTCCCTTCACCGTCTCGAACCTGGGAGTCCTCATCGCCACGCGCCGTCCGAACTCCGCCAGGGTCTAGCCACTGTCTGTGTCTGGCGATTCCGCCGGGGCGGGAACTTGTCGTTGCTCCACCCTACTGCGCCGTCCATCCACCGTCGATGCGGATGTCCGTCCCTGTCATGAAGCCCGCCTCCTCGGAGCACAGATAGAGCGCGAGCTGTCCAATTTCTTCCACGCGGCCCCAGCGCCCTAGCGGAATTTTCGAGATGAACCGCTCATTGGTCTCCGGGTTTTGGATGAGCACGGTATTCATCTCGGTGGCGAACGGGCCGGGGCTGATGCTGTTCACCGTGATCCCATCGCCGGCCAGCTCGAGGGCCAGCGCGCGTGTTACGCCAAGCAACGCCGCCTTGCTTGCCGAATAGGCCGCGCGTCCAGGGAGCGACACCCAGCCCATGGTCGAGGCCATATTGATAATGCGCCCGTAGCCCAAGCCTTTCATGTGCGGCACGAAGGATCGGCACATGAGGAAGACGCTCGTCAGGTTGGTATTGAGCACTCGTAGCCACTCTTCGAGCGTGAACTCGACCAGAGGCTTGCGTAAATTGATTCCGGCATTGTTGATCAGTATGTGAACCTGGCCGAACGCTTCCATAACGTCCCCTTCGAGCTGCCGCACCTGCCCTTCCTCTGAGACGTCTGCCTGAAAGACTCGCGCTTCGCCGCGCGCCTTCTTCACGGCCCGTTCCGTTTCTTTCAACTGCTGGATATTTCGCGAAACCAGCGCGATTCTCGCGCCCGCCCTACCAAGCGCCATGGCCTTGCCCAGTCCTTTGCTAGCTCCCGTGATCACCGCCACTTTGCCGTCCAGTTTTCTCTCGCTCATGAGCGTTTAAGGGCCAGTCTCCGGTCCAGCTGACCTACGATAACTGAATTGGCGGCGAGCGTGGTATGGATAATCGCGATGTCTTTATGGTTGTAGACTGGCATCGCTTGGTTTGGCAGTTTGTGGCGACAAACCAGGGAACATCTGGGCAACAAAACAGCCTGAATATCCTGCAAAATCTGCCCGTAGGACCGAAGAAAAAGCTAGGCGAGCCAACAAGATGCATAATGAGCGTTTATTTAGCGACTCTGCGGCCCATCAGCACAATGTGGAAAACGACTTGGCGCATCGCGCCTGTCTTACCCTAGTTGAGGACGCGCACGGTGTTCCCGCTAGCCTCCAGTCCAACTTGCGAGTAAACTGAATTTATCGAGGAGGTCTTCATGGGAACGACAACCACCGCCACCTCCGGAGGGGCGCTCATCCATTACACCGCCGACCAGGGGCTGGCCTGGATCGAGATAAACGACCCGCCGGCCAACACCTACACCTACGAGATGATGCAGCAGCTCGACGCCGCCATCCTCAAGGCGCGCATGGACGATTCCGTCCATGTCCTCATCCTGCGTGGGGCGGGCGAAAAGTTTTTTTCGGCGGGCGCGAACATCAAGATGCTGGCCAGCGTTACGCCGGAGTTCAAATATTACTTTTGCCTGCACGCGAACGAGACGCTGAACCGCCTCGAGCAGACGCCGAAGCTGGTGATTGCCGCGCTCAATGGCCACACGGTCGGAGGCGGCCTGGAGATCGCGCTGGCGGCCGACCTTCGCCTGGCGCGGCGCGATGCGGGAAAGATCGGGCTGCCGGAGGTGGCGTTGGGCGTGCTCCCGGGCACGGGCGGGACGCAGCGGCTCGCGCGCCTGGTCGGCAAATCGCGCGCCCTCGAGCTCATGGCCACTGGGCGAACGTTTTCCTTCGAGGAAGCCGAGGAGATCGGCCTGGTCAACCAAGTGCTCGACCGCGACAGTTTCTTCGAGGAAGTCACGGCCTACGCGAAGCAGTTCCTGCCGCCGCAGAAGGCCGCACGCGCCGTGGGGCGGATCAAGCGCGCGGTCTGTTCGGGCTTGGAGATGCCGTTTGCCGAGGGTTTGGCGCTCGAGCGCGAGCTCCAGCAGCATCTGTTTCAGAGTGAGGACGCTCACGAGGGCTTGACGGCATACATCGAGAAACGTTCGCCGAAATTTAAAGCCAAATAAGACGTCCATTGTCCTTTCCGAAGGACAAATGACGAAGGACTAAGGACCTATCAGCTCAATGCGCATTCTGATTTCGGTTGGCGAAAAAGAGAAAGCCAAAGGAGCGTCGTCGCCGTACTTCCAGGCGATGCTGGCGGCGGGCGCGCGTCCGGAGGAGCTGGAGACGGTCGCGGCCGAAGATTTGCAAAGAGCGGCGAAGCTCGATTTCGATGGCATCTTGTTTGCGGGCGGCGAAGACGTGGATCCCGCGCTTTACGATGAAAAGAAAAAGTATGACAGCGTTTTGGTGGACCGCGCGCGGGACGAGTTCGAACTGGCGTTGCTCGACCGCGCTCTCAAGGGCCGCCGGCCCATCCTCGGCATCTGTCGCGGCGTGCAGATGATCAACGTCAAATTCGGCGGGACGCTCTACCAGGATTTGAAGGCCGAGGTGCCGCTCGAAGACACGCCCGCAGTGCTCGAACATAAGCAAGCGGGGAGCCGCAGTGACGCCACGCATTCGGTGACGGTCACCGAATCGAATTCTAACGTCGGAGCAGCCATCGCCGGAAGCTGCCGCGTCAATAGCCTTCACCACCAGGCCATCAAGCGGCTCGGCCACGGGCTGAAAGTGACCGCGCACGCGGAAGATGGATTGGTGGAGGCGATCGAATCGGCCGACGAGTACCCGTTCCTCCTTGCCGTCCAGTGGCATCCCGAAGAGATGACGGATCGGCCGGAGCAGCGGAAGATTTTCGAGGAATTTATTGCCAAGTGTCGGGAGGCGGCGGCGAAGCGTGAGGCGTCCGAACCGTGAACTGCCCGACTACCTCAAGCGGGGGCTCGACGTTGTCTTCGTCGGGTTCAACCCAGGCGAGCGCTCGGCGCACATCGGGCATTATTACGCGGGGCGCGGGAACCAGTTCTGGAACTTTCTGTACGAATCGGGGCTCGTGCCGGAGCGGCTTCGTCCTGAGCAGGATAGACGCGTGCTCGAATTCGGACTCGGGTTGACAGACCTCGTGAAGCGCTGGTCGCGCTCGGCGAATGAGCTCCGCGCCGAAGACTTTAATAACGGAGCCCCGCGGCTTGAAAGGCGGCTCCGCCATTCGAGGCCGAGGGTAGTGGCATTTAATGGCAAAGGGGCTTACGAGAAATTTTCCGGCGGCGCTCGGCGGCTCGGTTGGCAACGCCTACCCGTCGCGGGAGCCCGCGTATTCGTTCTGCCCTCCACAAGCGGGCGAAACGGAAGTCTTACTCGCCGGGCCAAACTAGCCTACTTCCGCCGGCTGGCGAGCTGGCTGAAAAAAGAGGCCTCGGTCTAACCTCGAGAAAAGGTGGTCCCTTCATGCTGAGGATTTCCAATTTCGACGACTGGATTGATTACTTTTACGGCTGGCAGAAGGACATTGGTCTCGACGCGCCGGAGTTCAAGGAATACCGCTTCGAGGCCAAATACGGCCAGGTCAGTCCCGAAATCGAGTTTGGCGACTACCATGGGCAACTGCGCTGGAAGACCGTAATGCACATCCCCGACCAGCGCATCCGCGACGCGGCGCAAAATCTGGTCGTCTATCAAGGAGACACCGAATTCGCGTCCGTGGAGCAGCAGCGGCGGCTGTTCGAGACGGCGCCCTCGCGCTACGACTACCTCAGCCTGGTGCGCGTCATGACCGAAGAAATGCGCCACGGCTGGCAGATGAGCCACGTGCTCATCACCCAGTTCGGCCGCTCGGGCCGCATCGAGGCGCAGAAGTTGCTCGAACGGCGAGCCTTCACCGACGACCGCCTGCTCGGCGCCTTCAACCAGCCGGTCAAAAACTGGCTCGACTTTTTCACCTACACGCAGTTCGTGGACCGCGACGGAAAATTCCAGTTGACCATGCTCTCGCATTCCGGGTTTCTTCCCCTCGGCCGGAGCATGCCGCCGATGCTCAAGGAAGAGTCCTTCCACCTCGGCACGGGCAATAACGGCCTTCAGCGCATCGTCAAGGCGGGACGCATTCCCATTCCGATCATTCAAAGATATTTCAACAAATGGCTGCCGACGTCGTATGACCTGTTCGGCACGGACCATTCGTCCTCGGCGCACTGGGCCTACGTCTGGGGCTTGAAAGGCCGCTACGACGAGCGCCAATCCGGGGCCGATGCGGACAAAGACAACTTGAACGACACGGCGCGCCGGCTTTATTACGAGGAAGTCCAGAAACTCACCGACACCCTCAACAAGCTGATCCCCGCCGAAGGGGCGAAAATCCGCGTCCCGGATTTGAGGTTCAACCGCCAGATCGGCCGCAACGCCGGAAAATTTTTCGACATCGACGGCCAAGCGATGTCGAAGGAAGAATTTGAAAAGTATTTGCCGACGGTGATGCCGTCGGAAGAGGACGAAAAGGCGCTCGAGTCCGTCTTCAAGGAAGGCGGCTGGATTGTCCCCAAAGGCGAAGGGGAATTCGAGCCCTCGGAAGGCGCGCGGCCGAGGCAGTAAGCGGAGGGCAAAGGACGTGATGGAAGCTCGGGCGGCAGTGACCGAAACTCGAGCCATTCGCGTCGAGCGCGAGGGCGGGGTAGCGCGCGTGGTGCTGAACCGGCCGCCGCTCAACGTCCTCAACCTCGAGACGATTCGCGAGCTCGGGCTCGGCATTCAGTCGGCGACAGGTAAAGCGGGCGTTCGCCTCATCGAAATCGCGAGCGGGTTGCCCGCGGCCTTCTCCTCGGGCACGGAGATTCGCGAGCATTTCCGCGAGTCCGCGCCCGCCCTGCTCCGTGAGTTTCACGCGCTCATCCGCGCGGTGCTTTTTGCGCCCGTCCCCACGGTCGCCCTGGTCGAAGGCTACTGCCTGGGGGGCGGCATGGAGCTCGCCATGGCGTGCGATTTCCTTGTGGCGGCGCGCGACGCCCGGTTCGGCCAGACGGAAATCCGCGTGGGAGCGTTCCCACCGGCCGCCTCGGTATTGCTGCCCAAGCTCATTCCGGAAAAGAGGGCGCTCGAGATGATTCTGACCGGAAAAACGATCACGGGCGAGGAAGCGTATCGGTTGGGCCTTGTGAACCGACTCGCCGGCGGGCCGGACGGCGGCACTCTGGAAGAAGCGGCCGAAAAGTTTCGGAAGGCGATTCTCGACCAAAGCCCCAAGGTGGTGGATCTCGCCCGCCGCGCCGTGCGCCTGGGTTGGCGTGAGGCTTTGGAGGGGGCGCTGCGCGAGGCCGAGCGCATCTATCTCGATGAGCTTCTCCCGACCGAGGACGCCGAGGAGGGCCTTCGCGCCTTTCTTGGCAAGCGCTTGCCGAAATGGAAAGGTCGGTGAAGGCGCCGTGCCCTAGCTCAAAATTTTCTTGAAGCCCACTTGAACGAGCTGCCGCAAAGCAAGAAGTTTCTTGCTCGGAAGAGGTGCGGAACTCGAGGAGCGCGACCTGGTGAAGTCACCGTTGAGCGTCGAAGAGCTGGATGCGCTCATCGGCGAGCGGGACCATCGCGCGTTCTTGAATCCCAAGAACGAACTCTATCGAGAGCGGGGCATGAAAGAGCATCCGCCCAAACGCGGTGAGGCGCTCAAGTTGATGGCTGAAAATCCTAACCTCATCCGCCGGCTGATCATCATGCGCGGCGGGCGAATGGTCGTGGGCTTCGACGAAGCCGCGCTCGCCAAGCTCGGCGGTTAGAAACTATTGTAGTCCCCGCCCCACAGGCTGTGAAAAGGGACTCCATGACCACTGTGCACATTCAGCTTCGCGTCAACGGCAAGGGCCACGAACTCGACCTTGCCGCAAATAAATTCCTTCTCGACGTTTTGCGAGAGGACTTGGGGCTGACGGGCTCCAAGCGCGGCTGCGACGATTCCAGTTGCGGCGCCTGCACCGTGCTCGTGAATGGCGAGCCGCAGATGTCCTGCATTATGCTCGCGGCCTCGCACGCCGACGACGACATTGCAACCATTGAGGGCGTCGCGGTGGATCACCACCTCGACCCGCTCCAGCTCGGTTTTGCTGAAGAGGGCGGCGCGCAGTGCGGCTATTGCACGCCGGGCATAATCCTTACCGCCAAGAGCCTGCTGGCGAAATATCCCGAACCCACAGATGCGGAAATCAACGACGCGCTCTCCGGCAACCTCTGCCGCTGCACGGGCTACACGCAGATTCTGGCCTCGGTGAAGCGGGCGATTGAAATCTTGCGGCAAAGCCGCCTCGCTCCGGGCACGGCTAACGGTCTTCACAAGAGCCCTGTCGCATGGACCTCTCCCATTGGCGCTCGTGTCCCAATGGTGGACAGCCGAGAGAAAACTACTGGCGCGGGCATCTACACGGATGATATCCGGCTTCCCGGGATGCTGGTCGGCAAAGTCCTCCACAGCCCGCACGCACACGCGCGCATCCGGGCGATTGACGTTCGGGAGGCCTTGGCGCTGCCTGGCGTCCGCGCCGTCCTGACCGGCGCCAATACCCCGGTGAAATACGGCATCCTGCCCATCGGGCACGACGAAACGATTTTCGCCGTCGACAAGGTGCGATACATCGGGGACAACGTGGCCGCCGTCGCCGCGGAATCGGAAGCCGTCGCCGAGGAAGCGCTGCGGCGGATTCGCGTGGACTACGACGTCTTGCCCGCTTATTTCGATCCGGAAAAGTCAATGCTTGCCGAGGCGAACCTCATTCATGACGAGCGGCCGCGCAACATCGAAAAGGAATATCACCACCACTTCGGCGACGTGGAAGCGGGGTTTGCCCGGTCGGACCTCATCCGCGAGGACCGGTTCGACTGCGCCGAGGTGACTCACGCGGCGCTCGAGCCGCACTCGACGGTGGCGCGTTTCGATCCCGCAGACGCGGGATCACTCACCGTCTGGTCCTCCACGCAGGTGCCTTATTATTTGCAGAAAACACTCGCCGCGACGCTCCAAATGCCGGAGGAGCGCGTGCGCGTCATCAAGCCGCTGGTCGGCGGCGGATTCGGCGGGAAAAGCGAGGTCATCCCTTTGGAACTCGCCGCGGCCGTGCTCGCCCGGCGCGCCGCGCGTCCGGTAAAGATTACCTACACGCGCGAAGAGGTTTTTTACGCGCACCGCGGGCGCCCGCGGACCATCATTGATCTGAAGACCGGCGTCCAGCGCGACGGCCGGCTGATGGCTGTCGAAGCGCGCATCGTTCAAGACGGCGGCGCCTACTGCGGCTATGGGCCGGTCACCATCCTTTATTCCGGCCAGCTCCTGAACGCCATGTACGACATCCCGAATGTCAAATTCGACGGCTACCGCGTGCTAACGAACAAACCCGCTTGCGGCGCGATGCGCGGCCACGGCACCGTCAACGCGCGCTTTGCGTTTGAAGCACAGCTTGACCGCATTGCCGCCGTGCTCGGAGTGGACCCTGCGGAAATTCGCCGCAGAAATTTCCTGAAGCCGCCCTGCACGACCATCAACGGACTGCGCGTGCTCAGTTACGGATATCCCGAATGCCTGGAGCGCGTGGTCGAGCGGTCCGGATGGCGGGAGAAACGCGGCAAACTCCCGTATGGCCGCGGCATCGGCCTTGCCGGAAGCCACTACGTCAGC
>Ga0066709_100000874_pt1 | contig 18243 bp, 15 predicted proteins | sample GraSoiAngelo_158_FD_79665 | JGI IMG/M metagenome (GOLD analysis project Ga0066709, IMG submission 79665) | Grasslands soil microbial communities from the Angelo Coastal Reserve, California, USA - 14_1009_16_30cm | ecosystem: Environmental > Terrestrial > Soil > Grasslands | place: USA...
CAGCCCTGGTCAAGGGGCAAACCGAGCGAGGCGTGAGCGCCAGCTACTATTTTCTGACACGGCACCTGCATCGGCGAGACGCCAACTACACGATTGACCAGCCGGGGCTGGTGGATTTGATGCAGTCGCTGGAGGCGGAAGGCATGGAGGTGGGCGTCCACGGGTCATACACCTGCCTGGATGAGCCGAGCGGGCTCGCCGACGAATACGCCTCGGTGCGCGCCTTGGGCTTCCGTCCGCTGGGTAGCCGGCAGCACTGGCTGCGGTTTACGCTCGATCGCCTGATCCCCGCCCTGGAGCGCGCCAAGGCACTCTACGACACTTCGTTCGGGTGGTGCGACCGTATCGGATTTCCCGCCGGAGCCTGTTTTGCTTTTCCTCCGTACTGCTTTGAGCAAGAACGCCCCGCCACCTTCCTCGAGATTCCCATGGCGATCATGGACGTGAGCCTGCGGGACGGAGGGTACGAGGAGGCCGAGTGGTATGACGCCTCGGCGGAGCTGCTGTCGGCCAGCCGGCGCTATGGATGGGGGGGTATCTCCCTGCTTTGGCATCCCGCCGCGTTCGGTGGGGGTTGGCTCGCGCGCGATGCGGGCGAGGCTTTCTGGCGCCTGCTCGATCACCGCCAGGAGTGGAACGACACCTGGCTGAGCGGCACCGCCTTCCTTCAATCGGTAGGCCAGAGATACGTGGATGTGGGGCTGTTGCCAGCGGAGTATGCATGGGCAGAGCCGGGTGAACCGAGACTGGTGGAGTTTAATTAGTCGATTTCCTCCTAATATCTAAGCTTTTGGAGAGCAAGCAAATGAACGTTCTAACTACAGAAGACAGGCCGCGAGTGGGCGGCAGGAACGCCAAGCTGGCGAAGGCGGTAGAGGGAATGCACGTTCTCGTCACAGATGACAGTTATTACTCGACGCTGGGCGTGGTGCGCAGCCTGGGCCGCAAGGGGATTCGGGTCTCAGTATTGGCCGACGGCCCCGTTCGGCTGGCGTCGCGCTCGCGCTACTGCTCGGCGAGATATTCGGTGCCTCGCTCCAGCGGCAGCTCCTTTTTCGCCGCTGCCGCGGACGTTCTCCGCCAAGCCCACTTCGATCTGGTCATTCCGGTGGGCTATGCTCCGACGCTATCCCTGGCTCAGCACAAGGCAGAGCTGGACGGGCTCAGCACGATTGAAGTGGCTGACGGGGAGAAGATCCGGGCGGCTGCCGACAAGGCTTATGCGAACGAGTTGGCGATCGCCGCCGGTGTGCCGGCTCCGCGAACGGTCTGTCCCAGGAGTCTCGATGACCTGGTCAGACTCTCGGCCGATCTCGAATATCCCGTAGTGATCAAGCAAGCGGGCGAAACGCCCAAGCAGCCGGTCCAATATGCGAGGAGCCGGTTCGAGTTAATCAATCTCTACCACCTGTTGTGTGAGCGAAACAACGGCTCCGGCAGCGCCCTTCCGCTGGTTCAGGAATACATCCCCGGATACGGATGCGGCTTCTTTGCGCTGTACCAGCATGGCGTTTGCAAGCGCATCTTCATGCATCGGCGGGTGCGAGAGACTCCCCCGAAGGGTGGGATAAGCTGCTGTGCGGCCAGCCACTACGATCCGAAGCTCAAAGAGTACGGAACTCGACTGCTCGACCGGCTCGAATGGCACGGCGTGGCAATGGTGGAGTTTCGTTACGACGTGCGCGACAACGACTACAAACTGATGGAAATCAATCCCAAGTTTTGGGGCTCCCTCGACCTGTCCTTGGCGGCTGGCGTCGACTTCCCCTATTACCTCTGCCAGATGGCACAAGGCCAGGAGCTCGATTACTCGGAAGAGTATGACCGGAACATCCGGTTTCACTGGCCGCTCTTGGAGATGCAGCACCTCTGGAAGCGTCCGCTCTCGTTCGGAGCCGTGCTGGGCGATGTGTTCAGCCCGCGGGTCAAGTCCAACCTCCGGCTCGACGACATTTGGCCGAACGTTTTGGAGCCTTTTTCACGGACCCGCGTCAGGGCCTGCCGGTTAGTGAGTAAGAGCCAGCCAGCAGCGCATGCCCGGCTAGCAGGGGAAAAATAGGGCAGAGTCGCGCCGATCTCTGGCGCTATCGCCACCACCGCCGGAAGCAAGCTGGTGGTTGAATCGATGCACAATCCCGCGGCCGTCCAGGGCACCGGGCAAATGAGGTCATGATGGTGAAGAGTTCGACTCCAAGCGAGAGCCCAGCAACGCAGGCCAACGGCGATCGCTACGGCTTTTTCTGGGACCGGATAAAGCAACTGGCTCCACACGCTGTCCTTTTGCGGGGGCCAGCTCGCCTCAAACCCGCTCAAGGGGCGGGCCAAGGCGATCTTGACATCCTGATACCGCAGGATTTCGCGCCGGTCAGAGCTTTCCTGATAAAGCAAGGTTTCCAGCGCGCTTACAAGCCGCAACCGTACGTGGAGAGATTCCGGCTTCGGTCGGCGGGAGTTCCTGAGCCCTGTACCATCGATCTCTACAGGGCCGAGCGGTGGGGCTGGGGCTTCCGTCTGGCTGGCAACGGTCAGGGTGATGTTGCGGCTGACCCACGCCTGGCCTGCCTGCTGCATGCTGTCGCGGACGGCAAGGGCACGGCTTACTTCGAAAAAGAGCACAGCGGACCTCCCTGGCAACATGGGAACAACGGCAAGGGAAGCTTTCGAGGACGTTTGGGACAAGCTTCCTGGCGCACCGGGCGTACGAAGCTCTTGACCTTATATCTGCTCCTCACCGGAGTGATCCGACCTGACCCGCCCATGATTCTCGCGAGTTTGCGGCGAAGGATTGTCTACCGGACCCGCCAATTGACGCGCAAGCTCGGGCTTGAGGTGGCGCTTCTCGGAGTAGATGGCACGGGCAAGAGCAGTCTTGCGAACGCCCTGCTTCGCCTTCCCGCCCCGGTAAGAGTGGTCTACATGGGACCCCACGACTACCAGACGCGGCTCATGCGATTTGTGCTCCGGCACGGGTTGCCGCTGCCGTTCCAGCAACTCGCCTACCGCTACGACCTTTTCGCCCGGCGGCTTTCCGGCTGGGTGCTATCTCGAAAGGGATGGATCGTCATCTACGACCGCCATCCCGCGGAGCGACTCGAACCCCGGCAAAGGTCCCTTCGAAACATGCTCAAGAACGTGCTGGATCGTTTCTGCGCCTGGCCCGTAGACCTCACGTTCTGGTTGACGGGAGATTACGCGACGATCTATCTGCGAAAGAAAGAATATTCGGCACCTGACTTGCAGGCCATCGACCAGCGCTTCCACAGTGTGCTCGAGCACTACGGAATCCCTTTCGAGAAGATTGACGTTACCAAGAACGATCTCAACTCGGTTACCGAAACAATCGGCAAGAATATCCTGGCGAAGTACGAGGAGCGCACTTCAGTCGACCGTCTACTTGGCGTCTTCGAGAGGATTCCTGAATACGCGAGCGGCGAGACCTTCGCCAGAAGTGACTCGGTCCCGGCGGAAGGCGCCGTTCAAACCGAAACTCGACCAAGATTAGTCGTCCATTCGTGAACACAAAAGGAGGTAGTACCTTGGCAAGCGACACTGTGGTAGTTGTGGCCGGTATGGGGGAAGTCGGGCGGCCGCTCTTTCGGATCTTGAGCGGAAAGTTCGAATGCGTTGAAGTCGACATCAAGCCCGTGAGCATCGCCAAACCCTGTTCTGTCCTGCATATCTGTTATCCGTTCCAAGTCCCGGATTTCATCGGGACAACGCTCGGCTACATCAACAAGTACCAGCCCGCATTAACGATCATCAACAGCACGGTGGGGCCCGGGACAACCCGGAAAACCGAGGAACTGGCCCGGCGGCCGGTGGCCTATAGCCCGGTGCGTGGAAAGCACGCGAACATGGATGTTGACCTGCTTCGCTACAAGAAGTTCGTTGCCGGGTCTCACCCGGACACCGTGCAACAAGCCCTCCAGCATTTTCGTCGAGCGGGCTTTGAGACCGCCATCTTCCGAAGCCCGGAACTCGGTGAGCTCAGCAAGCTTCTGGAAACCACTTACTTGGGGATCCTGATCGCTTGGGCCCAGGAAGTAGAGCGGTTTGCGCAGTCCTACGGCGGCGGCTTCGCGGACGTCAACGCCTTCGTCGAAGAAATTGACTTTCTGCCATCGCATGTTTTTCCTGGCTATATCGGCGGACATTGCGTCATGCCGAACATTGCCATCCTGCGGACTCAATTCGAATCCAAATTCCTCGATAGTGTCGAGGAATCGAACGAAGCGAAACACGAGGAGTTGTTGGCGACGGCGGCATGCGAAACCAAGTGACTCAAGTGGCGCCGATCGGCCTGGAGTCTTGGGGATGCTAGAACACTCAGAGCCTCAGCAATTTGAAATCTTTCATTTCAAATTGATCAGGCCCTGACCAAGACTCCACGATTCTCAGCAAAGCGAGCGCCTGCGAGACGATGTGCAAGACCGGCGAGTGAAGCCATGAATGACTTGGCGTCTCACCTCGCGCCGGGGGACCTCGCTGCGTCTGGGAACGATATGAATCGAATGCGATAGACGTGAAATTTGGAATCCTCAGATTTCAAATTTCTTCAGAAGAGTAAGGGGGAGTTTATGTGTGGCATTGCGGGAATCGTGTCCCTGGACGGGTTCGATCCGAAGTTGCTGGTGTCAATGACCCAGATCATCGACTACCGGGGACCGAATGGATATGGTCTTGCGTTCTTTCCCCACGCCAAAAACGGCGGCGGAGAGGTGTTTCATAACGAAGTTCGCCTGCCCAGATGCCAAAGGCCGAGGCTCGGGTTGGGAAACCGGCGGCTGGCCATCCTGGACCTTTCGGCGCTCGGCAATCAACCCATGCAAACCCAGGACAAGTCTCTCTGCATCACTTTTAACGGGGAAATCTACAATTACCTCGAAATTCGCAAAGAACTCGAAGCGCTGGGACACTCGTTCAAGACCCAAACCGACACCGAAGTCATCCTCAACGCCTACCGAGAATGGGGACCCGAATGCCTCAAGCGGTTTAATGGAATGTGGGCCTTCGCCTTGTGGGACGAGCCCCGGCAAAGGTTGTTTTGTGCGCGGGACCGCTTTGGGGTAAAGCCGTTCTACTACCACCTCGGCGCCAGATCTTTTCTCTTCGGCTCGGAAATCAAGCAGATCCTGCTGTCCTCCGAGGTCCGACGCCAGGCCAACCCCAGAACGGTCTTCGCCTACCTGGAACACGCTCTTCAAGACCATTCGACGGAGACCTTTTTCGAGGGCATCTCCCAGCTACCCTGGGGCAGCTTCCTGACTCTCGATCTTGCCCGGCCATCGACGGTGCCGGAGATCCGCCCCTATTGGGAGCTTCCCATCCAGCCCCTGAAGCTCAAAGACGACGAAGCGTGTGACGAGTTTCGAGCCAGATTCACCAAAGCCGTGAGCTTGCGCATGCGCAGCGATGTGCCGGTTGGGTCGTGCCTCAGCGGAGGACTGGATTCCTCCTCGATCGTTTGTATGGCAAGGAAGATCGTTCCCAACCACGATTTCCACACTTTTTCGTCATGTTCAGAGGAGAAAGCGTTCGACGAACGCGAATATCTGACCGAGGTCGTCCATGCCACTCAGGTCCGCTCTCACCTGGTGTTTCCGGGCGCCGAAGACTTTTGGGCAGCCTTCAAGCGCCTGATGTGGCATCAGGACGAACCTGTCGGCGACTGCAGCGTGTTCTCACAGTGGTCCGTGATGCAGAAGGCTCGGCAAGAGAACATTCCGGTTTTGCTCGACGGGCAAGGCGGAGATGAGACTCTTTGCGGATATCTCAAGTTCTACTACTTCTACCTCTGGCATCTCCTTAAAACGGGAAATCCCAGATTGCTTTCCGAGGCGCTGTTCCGCGTGGGGAAAGAAAGCAACTTCTTGTCGGCGTGGAAAAACGCGAACCGATACCTCCCCAGCATCCTGAACCGGTCGTCCTCCTTGAGTCAGCGCGTTTGCCGAGACGAGTATCTGCGACAGCATGTTAACGGTTCGCCGAAACTCGGGCCGGGCGCGGACCTGGCTCAACGGCAAAAGGCTGACTTGCTCCGTTACAGCGTTCCCGCCCTGCTGCACTACGAAGACCGCAACTCCATGGCGCATTCGATTGAAGCTCGTGTGCCGTTTCTCGATTATGAGTTGGCGCAGTTCCTGGTGAACTGCCCAATCCCGTTGAAATTGCGACAGGGGTGGACCAAATGGATCCTTCGTGAGTCCTTGAAAGGCGTCCTGCCGGAGAAGGTCCGGCTGCGAAAAGACAAGATGTGGTTTGCGTCCCCCCAGAAGAGATGGATGAAACAGGACTTCCGCCCAGAGATTGAGAGAGTTTTTCGATCCTCCAACCTGCGGATGAGCAGGTTTCTGGAGCGGAAGAGCGTGCTGGACGAATTCGGCAGGCTCTTCGCGGGCAGCGACGGCGCATTGTCCGACGCCGCCATGTTTCGAGTGCTGAACTTGGAACTGTGGGCGAGCGTTTTCGATGTTTCTTGAGTCCGACGGACCCTGCGTGATGCATCGTCCCGCAGGCCCGGTTCGAGTTGAGTTGGTTTGACAATCTCGTGCAACTAAACGAAGCCGACGCACAAAGCGAGGCTTCGACAGTGAGGGGAAGCCAATGACTAAAGTCGGATTGATCGGATTGGGATATTGGGGACCGAATCTCGCCCGCGTGCTTCACCAGACGTCCCGCGGCGAGTTCACGGCCTGTTGCGACCTCGACGTGCGGCGACTGGATAAGACTTTGCGCCAGTACCCACACCTGAAGGGGTTTCGCAAGGTGGAAGACTTCCTGGATTCGGACCTGGACGCGGTCGTCATCGCCACGAACATCGGCACGCACTATGACCTGGCGCGTGAGGCGCTCGATCGCGGCAAGCACGTCTTTATCGAAAAGCCTCTGACGGACAACAGCGCCAAAGCCCGGGAACTGGTCGAACTGGCGAAGGTGGCCGATCGGAAGCTGATGGCAGGCCACACGTTCGTTTACAGCCCTGCGGTGGTAAAGGTGAAGGAGCTGATCGACTCAGGCGCCCTGGGCGACCTTCATTATCTCAGTTTCTCAAGAGTCAATCTCGGGCTCTACCGCAAGGACGTCGACGTGGTGTGGGATCTGGCCGTTCACGACATATCGATTCTGCTTTACTGGCTGGACGAGTTCCCGTGCCAAGCGTCCTCTTTCGGCCGCTCCTGCGTCCAGCTCGCCAAGCGCGATGTGGCCTACCTGTGGTTTCAGTTCCCCAGCGGACGCGTCGCCTCCTGCGAAGTGAGCTGGCTGTCGCCGCAGAAGATGCGGCGAACGTGCGTCGTGGGTTCCAAGCGCATGGTTGTTTATGACGACACGGAGCCGAGCGAGAAGGTAAAAATCTACGATCGCGGCGTGATTGTGCATCAGCCGGAAAGTTTCGGCGAGTTCCAACTGACCTATCGCCTGGGTGACATGGTGGCGCCCAACCTGGCGAACACCGAGCCTCTGCTCGCCGAGATCGAACACTTCCTCCACTGCATTGAAACCGGCGAGACGCCTCGGACGGACGGCCAGTTCGGGGCTGACGTGGTAGCCGCCATCGAAATGGCCAACAACTGCCGGTGGCAGCCAGAGGAGCAATTCGTCACGCAGGCCGCACCCGTGCTCGTAGGAGGGAACCAATGAGAGGAGCCGCAAGCGAGACGATGGTTGAACGAGACTTTTTCGCGCATCCTCAAGCGCTGGTGGAATCCACCGAAGTCGGGCCGAACAGCCTCATCTGGGCTTTCGCGCACGTCATGGAGGGGGCGCGGGTCGGCGCCAACTGCAAGATCGGCGACCACGCCTTTATCGAGCGAGGCGCCATCCTCGGCAATAACGTCACCGTGAAAAACGGGGTGGCGGTCTGGGACGGCGTGACGGTGGAAGACAACGTTTTTCTCGGTCCCAACTGCGTCCTGACCAACGACCCGAATCCTCGGACCTACATCACGAAGAGCGGGGGGGCCCTGACGCCCACCCGGATTCGGGCTAACGCCACCCTCGGCGCCAACTCAACCGTCCTGTGCGGCATTACGGTCGGGCGGTACGCCTTCATCGGCGCCGGCGCCGTGGTGATCCGGCCGGTGCCCGATTTTGCGCTGATTGTGGGCAATCCCGGGCGGCAGATTGGCTGGATGTGCGTCTGCGCGCAAAAGCTGCCCCTGCCCGCGTCGGCACCGCTCGGGGCCTCAGTGACCTGCCCGCATTGCCATCGATCATTTACCCACGCCGCCGAGGGTCTGTCGCTCCTCGTCGAGCCCCAGGAGAGTCGATAAACTATGAACACTATCGTAGGATTGCGAGTACCTTTTCTCGATCTAAAAGCCCAGTACGTGTCGATCAAGGAAGAAATCCAGGAGGCTGTGGAGGCCGTTCTGGAGTCCTGCCACTTCGTCGGGGGAGAGTGGGTCGAGAGGTTTGAGGACGAATTCGCTCGGTTTGTCGGCGCCAAGTACGCGGTGAGCGTCGGCTCGGGAACGGCGGCGCTGGAGCTGGCGCTCAAGGCGGCCGGCATCGGTCCCGACGATGAGGTGATTGTCCCCACAAACAGCTTCTTCGCCACAGCCGAAGCGGTGAGCAACGTCGGCGCCCGACCCGTCTTCGCCGACGTCGACCCCGCCACCTTCCACCTGGATGTGGCTTCGGCCGAACGCGTCCTCACACCGAAAACGCGCGCTATCATCCCCGTTCACCTCTACGGACGAGCTGCCGACCTGACCGAAGTTGAGCGCCTGGCCGCCGAGCATCACCTCGAGATCATCGAAGACGCGGCCCAGGCCCATGGCGTAGGGCGCGGTGGCGTCAAGGTTGGGGGCTCGGGCAGGCTGACCTGTTTCAGCTTCTATCCCGGCAAGAACCTTGGCGCGTATGGCGAGGGCGGAGCCGTAACCTCGAATGACCCCAGGCACGCTGAGGCGATTCGACTGCTGCGCGAGCACGGAAGCCCGGTCAAATACCAACACGTTATGGTCGGGACGAACGCGCGGCTGGACGCGATCCAGGCTGCGGTGCTTTCGATCAAGCTGCGCCATCTCGATCGCTGGAACGATTTGCGCGTTCAGCATGCCCGGGCTTACGCCGAGGCGCTCGCGGGTTCGGCAATCTGCCCCCCCGCGCTCGGGGCCGACGGAGAGCACAACTTCCACCTCTTCGTGGCGCGAACGCCGAAGCGCAACGCGCTCAAGACGTTTCTTCACGAGCGCGAAATCGACACCGGAATCCATTACCCCGTGCCGCTTCACCTGACGGAGGCCTATCAGGCGCTGGGGTACCCGGGCCGCGGGAGCCTGCCCGTAGCCGAAAGGCTTGCCGACCAGATCCTGTCTCTGCCGATGTATGCGGAACTCTCCGAGGAGCAGGTCGAGCACGTCATCCGGTGCCTGCTCGATTTTTAAGCCCGCCGGGCCCTGTGCTTGAGAGCGCCGGGTTTCGCGGTTCCTCACGACCGCATGAAGGAGGATGTCAATGAAGGAAATTCCCCACGCCGAGCGTCCCTTGGTCTCGGTCATCCTTGCCACTTTGAATGAGGCGCGGACGATCGAGAGCGTGCTTCGGTCACTGATCGGTCAGGACGCGCCCAACTTCGATCTCGAGATCCTGGTCGTCGATGGGAAGTCGAGCGACGACACGCGGGCGATTGTGACCCGCATGGCTGCCGCCGAGCCTCGCATCCGGTTGCTGTGTAACGAGCGGCAGAAGACGCCGTTCGCCTTCAACCTCGGCCTGAGCGAAGCGAGAGGGGAGTACGTCTGCATCCTGGGAGCTCACACCGTTTATGACAAAGACTACATTTCGGTGTGCCTGAGCGAGCTCCTGGCTCAGGGCGCCGTGGGCTGCGGCGGCCGCGTGATCACCCAGCCGGCGAGCGACACCCTAGAGGCCCGGCTGGCCTCCTGGGTGCTGAGCCATCCCTTCGGCTCCTCCCGAAAATCGTTTCGGACGCAGCCGGAAGGGTTCGCCGACTCGGTCAACTATCCCGTCATGCTCAAGAAGGCCCTCGTTGAAGTCGGACGGTACGACGAAGAACTGGCGCGCAACCAAGACAACGACATGAACCAGAAGCTGCGCGCCCGAGGATACAAGTTGTACTGCACGTGGAAAACGCAGTGCTTGTATCACCCGAAGGACACTTTGAGGGGTCTCATCCAGTACGCCTACCGCAACGGCTTCTGGAACGCCATGAGTTTCAGAAAAAACCCGTTTTCGCTGGGTGTTCATCACTTGGTCCCCTTCGTCTTCCTGATGTCGGCGATATTCTCCCTGGCGCTAGCCGTCGCCGGCCTCTGGCTGCCCCAGCCTTACCACACCGTGCTTTCGATACCACTGGCCCTGCTGCTGGGGTTGCACGTGAGCGCGGGGTCGGTTGCGGCGCTCCAGTTGAGCCGGCGCGAGAAGTCCCTGGCAACCTTGGCGCTGCCCGTGGTCTTCCCGGCTTTCCATCTTGCTTACGGCTTCGGCACTCTATTGGCTCTGGTTACCAACGCTAAACCGCCCGCCGCAGCGAAAGGTCTGACGGCGGCAAAAGCTGAAACTCCCTAACGCCGATCGTCAACCGCGGCCGCGGCTTCCTGCCGGGCCGTGGAAATCCCGCGGCGGGGTAGGTTTTGAAAAGGAGAAGAAAGAACATGGTTCCAACGGCAACGAAGGCACTCCCGTTTCATGTTCCTCTGATTGAAGAGGAAGACATCCAAGCGGTGGTGAAAGCGCTTCAGAGCGGCTGGATCACGACGGGGCCCAAGGTCAAGGAATTTGAGCGCGAGTTTGCGAAGTTCATTGGCGCCAGCCACGCTGTCCCCCTCAGTTCATGCACTGCCGCACTGCACTTGGCCCTGGATGCAATCGGTCTGAAAGAGGGAGACGAGGTGGTGGTGCCTACCGTAACCTTCGCGTCCACGGCCGCGACCGTTCTCTACTTCAGAGCCAAGCCCGTGCTGGTGGACTCAGCGCCGGATACCTTCAACCTGGACCCGGATCGGGTCGAACAGGCGATTACAGCGCGGACGAAAGCAATCATTCCGGTCCACTTCCGGGGCCACCCCTGTGAGATGGATCGATTGATGGAGATTGCAAAAGATCATGGGCTCAAAGTCATCGAAGATGCGGCTCACGCCCTTCCGGCTCGTTACAAGGGGAAGATGGTGGGCACCATGGGGGACATTACCTGCTTCTCCTTTTACGCCACCAAGACGATCACCACCGGAGAAGGCGGGATGGCCACCACCGAGAATGCGGAGTACGCGGATCGCATGCGCATCATGGGGCTGCACGGGATCAGCAAAGATGCCTGGAAACGGTACAGCGCCGAGGGTTCCTGGCGCTACGAGATCCTGGAGCCCGGCTACAAATATAACCTCACCGACGTCCAGGCAGCCCTGGGACTCGTTCAGCTTGCCAAGTGCGACGCCATGTGGAGACGCCGCGTGGCGCTGGCGGAGAGATACACGCAGGCGCTTCGGCTTCTGGATGCTTTCGAGACGCCTAAGGTGCAGCCGGACGTCCAACACGCCTGGCACCTTTACGTCATATTGATGAACCCGAAGGCGCTCGGCATTCACCGAGATCAAGTCATCGAAGAGCTTAAGCAGCGAGGCATCGGCACCTCGGTGCATTTCATCCCTCTGCACACTCACCCCTATTACCGGAAGCGGTGGGGATACGGACCCGGGGACTTTCCGGTCGCCGACAATTACTTCGATCGATGCCTTTCGCTCCCTCTGTACCCCGCCATGAGCGATGAGGACGCGGACAATGTTATCGAAGCGCTGACAGACATTGCTATCAGGTTTCGACGATAGCCGGAGGTCAAATCGCTTATGCCTCTTAACGAATTGCGCGCCACGGAATGGGCAGCACCCCCCGCCGGGCCGCTTGGATCCACAAAAAACGGCGGACGGGAAACCACGCAGACTGCGGGCGGCGGCAACCCGACGCTGTACCGTCGAGGGGGAAAGAGGCTCCTCGACACTGCGTTGGCTGCCACCGGCTTGCTGCTGGCTTCGCCCCTGCTTTTGATATGCGGAGCGGCCATCTGGCTCGATTCGCCCGGCCGCATCTTTTTCCGCCAGCGGCGAGTGGGGCAGGGCGGGAAGCCTTTTGACATCGTTAAATTCAGGACGATGGTCGAGCGGGCCGAACAGATGGGATCCAGGCTCACGGCGGGCGGGGACTCGAGGGTCACGCGCGTTGGCAAATGGCTCCGTAAAACGAAGCTCGACGAGCTCCCCCAGTTGTTCAACGTCCTGAAGGGAGAAATGAGCTTGGTCGGGCCCCGACCGGAAGTGCCGGAGTACGTCGCCGCCTACAACGAGGAGCAAATCCGGGTGCTCGACCTCCGACCGGGAATCACCGGGCTGGCTTCCCTGGCCTACATCGACGAGGAAAAGCTCCTGGCCAACGAGCCGGACAAGGAGGCTTTCTACCTCAAAACGTTGATGCCGCAGAAGCTCGAGCTCGACCTTTTCTACGGCGAGAACGTCAGTTTTCTCACTGATACGCAGATGATTTTTGCCACGCTGGCAAAGCTAGTCCATCCAGCAGAGAAGCTTCACGCTTACCTGCAATTTCGCCTCTTACCGTCTCGCTCGATGGGCGCGCCAGCCTTACCTGAAAAACGTCCTTATTGAGGCGAGCAGGGCGAAAAGCAGCTTGTTTAAGACAGAAGGGAAGTGACGCCGAGTTTCGCAGAGGCGACGGGGCCGCTTGCTCGTTCCAGCAAAGGTGACACGCCTAAAGCACGCATCCGCGAAGCGCGATGCGATTTTGAAAACGAAGGAGCTATATGCACATCGACGCAAGTCTCCCAGTTACAGCCCGAACGACCAAACTCGGGTTTCGAGAGATGTTTGAAGAGGCAGGTCGCAGACTGCTTCAAAGCAAGGCCGTCAAATTTATGAAGGACGCATTGGACGCTCACACTCAGGCCGGAAGCCGGCTTCTGAGTCATGGGGATAGCAGGCCTGCGGGGCTGGTTCCGGGCCGGAACGGGAAGCCCAAGCGCATAAAGAACGTGCTGGTCATCGGGGGAGCCGGGTACATCGGCTCGATCCTGGTGAGGCAGCTACTGGCGCGCAATTATCGCGTCCGGGTTCTCGACAGCCTGCTTTACGGCGACCAAGGTATCCGCGACCTGCTGCACCAGCCCAATTTCGAGCTCCACGTGAGCGATTTCCGCAACGTGGAGGCGGTGGTTCGGGCTTGCCGGGACATTGATGCAGTGATTCACTTGGGTGCTATTGTGGGTGATGCGGCGTGCGCGCTCGAACCCAGCACAACGCTTGAGATTAATCTCGCAGCGACAAAGATGGTGACGGAAATCTGCAAGGGATACGGTATCTCCCGCTTCCTGTTTGCCTCCACCTGCAGCGTCTACGGTGAGGCCGACAGCGTGGTCGATGAGGAATCTCCGGGTAATCCGATCTCTCTGTATGCCAGCACGAAATTGGATTCGGAAAGAGTTATCCTGAACGCTGCCTCATCCGACTTTCATCCCACCATCCTGCGCCTGGCTACGGCCTTCGGCTCCTCTTATCGCCTGCGCTTCGACTTGGTGGTCAATCTGCTTTCGATGAAGGCGTTAACCGAAAAGCGGATCACGATCTTCGGCGGCTCGCAGTGGCGCCCTTTCATTCACGTCCACGATATTGCGCGCTGCTTCATCCTCTGCATGGAAAGCCCGTTCGAGAAGGTCAGCCGCCAAGTTTTCAACGCCGGTTCGGACACCATGAACTTCACCATCGCTCAACTGGCCGGGATCATTTGCACGTCCATCCCGGGCGTTAAGATTGAACAGGTGCCGAACGGAGACAAGCGGAACTACTGCGTCTCGTTCACCAAGGTTCGCGAGAGACTCGGCTTCACCTGTGAGAAGCGCATTGAAGACAGTGTGCTCGAGTTTAAACAGCTCTACGAGGCCAACCAGATCGGAGACTATCGCGACAGAGGGTACAGCAACCACGAATTTCTGAGATCCTGGCAAGCCGAGTCCGGCGACCGGACCCCGACCATCAACTTGCCCATCACAGCCACCCTCCGCTCTCTCTCACAGGTCAGCGGGATCACGACTGAAGCCCGAAACGGGTGAACTCGACGGCGCCTGCCCGCCCTCTTCGTTGGCAACACGTTGAAGGGCAGGACCAACGCGCCGCTCCATCGACAACGGTCTGGCACGAAATCTCCGCGGCACGAGCCGAGCGAGGATATCGACTCGCGCCCGCGTGAGGCCATTCAAGCTTCCGACTGCGCCCCATCCGACCTTCTAACTTCATCCCCTCCTCTACCCTTCCCCGGTCGCAAGACCAATCTTCCCGCATTTCTTGCTCAGCCTGCGCGAAAGCGAACGCCCGTTCTGCACGGTCCAACGACCGGTCCCAAGGTTTTGAGAGGGGCTAGGTGCGTGTGAAATGGTCCCGCTCCTCTTCTTCGACCCTCGGGGAAGCCACTGCCGCGACGCGTGATAGGGGTATCGTGCAGGTGCACAAATCGAAATGCAATCAAGGTTAATTATTAATAGTGCTGGCGGAAGTGAGTCGGAATCGAACCGACCGGTCCACCAGAGGCAGACCCGCAGGATTTGAAGTCCTTGGCGGACACCAGCCCGCATGCACTTCCACCCTTCCGAAAGCAGATGCTGGCGCTTTCCTCCGCAACGAAGCACTGGTGGCGCTCTTTGTGCTTCAGCGAGCCAAGGGCGCCTGCCAACTTCAAGCGAGGAGGCTCTTGCCGGGCTACAGGGGCTATTCAGACCCCTGTTCGTGGTTGCGCTTTGAAAACTTGCGGCGCTGTTTCAGGCTCTGCGCGTCGTTCCGCTGTCCCATTCGGAGCACTTGCCGCTCTATCTTCAGTTGATGTTTGAACCGCTTGCGCTCGACCTCTGGAATCTCATGGCGCTTCATGGTCTGCTTCATGGAGCGCTGCTCGATCTTCAGGGTCTTGCGCTGCTCCTTTTGATGCTTCCTGAGCTCACGCATCTCCCGGTCGCGAGGCGGAGCCGCATCGAGCCACGCCACGGAAGAACCAACAAATAAGGCGGTTAGGAGCAGGGCTAGGAGTTTTCGCATCGAACCTCCGACCGCATTGGAAGCTTTGGATTTTTGGACTTGGATTGAAAAACCTTCGCTGGAATACTTGCCTCTCGCCGTGATAAGAAATCGAGCAACCTTGGGAGATGCCGCCGATCGAGCCGCGACCCAGTCGCAAATCCAAAATCACTCAAGCCCGGCCATCTCCCACTTGCGCAGTGTATCTTTCACCAGACCGGCGACGCAAGCATTGATTCGGCGGAAGTAATCGTCAGCCTTCTTCTGGTCGAAGTCGCGGGGTGCGCCCTCGCGCTTCTTGTATAGTCCGATGGAGGACGAAAGGGCGTCGCCGACCACGTTCCCGGCGCGGGATTGGGGGTGGCCGTCGACTCCGAATAACGTTCCTTCTTGACCAGCTTGGGGTCGATCGCCTGGATAAAGGCGGTCTCGTTTTCTCCGGCGTGTCCGCCCGCGTTGCCGAACACTTCCTGGGCGACCTCGGAGCACGCGCCCCACCAGTTCACCACCAGCGTGTTCACCTTGTCCTCAATCGCCACCTCTTGGGAAACTCGGTTGAGCACCTCGGTCTGCGGGCCGCCATGACCGTTGATGATGACGATGTTCTTGAAGCCGTTGCGCACCAGCCCTGCAAGCACCGCCCGAACGTAAGGCGCATACACCTCAGCGGGGATGTGGGTAGCCCCCGGGTAGGGACTCATGCTCCCCGTCACTCCGTAGGGGATGTGAGGCGCGATCAGGGCGTTCACCTCGGGCGCGATCGCTTCGGCAATCTTCACCGGAGCCAGATTGTCCGCGCCGTTCGCCGTGACGCCGTGAGGCTCGAGGGTGCCGGTGGTCAGCAGGACCGTTTTGACCTTCGCCGGCACAATTTCCCGGAACTCCATCCAGTTCAGCTCGTCCATCCAGCGCGAGGACGGTTGCTGGGCTGGCGCGGGAAGGCTGGCCGCGAGCCCGCAGGCCAGCAAGTAAGTTCCCAGAAAAGACCCACGCGATTTCATGGCTTCGCCTTGAAAAAAATTTGGCAGAGGGAGCTTGGTAGCCAGGGTAGACGCCCCCCTTCCTGTCTGGTGACCTTAAGGCAGCGGTGCGACGCTGTCAACAACGAATTCAACGGCCTCGGAGACCCGCGAACGATGAACCCGAGCGGGCGCCGCAGCGCCAGGCTGGATCGTAACCAACCTCGAATGAATCTAAACTGAGTGTAACGGAGCTTTGCCAATTCGAGTCTTTGGAGGGAAACACTATGGCCGAAATTCATTGGGTTCGAGATCCCGATCAGGGTCTGAAGCAGGCGCAGGCGGCTGGCAAGATGGTGCTGCTTGACTTCAGCGCCGCGCCGATGTGAGGGGGATGCGCTCGGCTGGATGCCGAGGTCTATCCACTCGAGAAAGTGAGCAAGTTCATCAGCGAGCATTTCGTTCCGGTCAAAATCCATATCAAGGAGCGCCCGCAGGATTTCGGGCGTTTCAAGGCGGAGTGGACGCCGACGCTGATTGTGGCCGAACCCGACGGTACGGAGCGGCATCGCTCGGTGGGTTTTCTGCCCGCCGACGATCTGCTGGCTCAGCTTGACCTGGGACTGGGAAAAGCCGCGTTCAGCCGTGGGCAGTTCCAGCAGGCCAGGGAGGCGTTTCAGTCCGTGGTCGAACATTACCCGCAGGCCGACGCGGCGCCGGAAGCTGTCTACTGGGCTGGCGTCAGCGCCTACAAAGCCAGCGACAGCGCCGATTCGCTCAAGCAAGCCGCCATACAACTCCGCCAGAAGTATCCGCAGAGTGAATGGACGAAGAAAGCGTCAGTGTGGGTCGCCTGAGGCGCCCCTGGGGTGATGGCGCAAAAGAGTCATCGGGCTGAATCTCCGGCCCGGGCCCCCGGCCTCCGGGTAACCGCGGAAGGGAACAACAATCTATTGCGAGTCAGGATTCGCCATGTCATCGCGGTCATCGGCATCCTGAGCTCTCCGTTGCTGCGCGCGCAGAACCTCCCGCCGGGGCCGCTTCCTTCGCCGACTCAGGCGCCGCCGGGCGCGCGCTACGCGGGCTCGGCGGTCTGCGCAAAGTGTCACACGTCTCAGGCAAGCCAGCTATCGACCCCGATGGCCCGAGCCCTCGAGCCCGCGGCCGATTGCGCCATCCTTCGCGCCCACCCGCGACTGACGTTTCGTGCCGGCGCCTATTCCTACGAAATCACGCGCCATGGAAACACCACCACCTACACCGTGACGGATGGTCACGCCAACCTGTCCGAACTCATCCTGTGGGCGTTCGGGCTGGGCGAAGCGGGCCAGACTTATGTGTTCAAGCACAACGGCTCGTATTACGAAAGCCGCGTGAGCTTCTTTAATGACACCCAACGCCTGGACTTCACTTTGGGAGCTTCGCGCTCCGTTCCGACCTCTCTCGACGAAGCCGCGGGTCGGGTGATGCACGCAGCCGATGAGCAGGCCTGTTTTGGCTGCCACTCAACGGGTGGCGTCAGCGGCTCTCACCTCGAAGTTGAACGCATGACTCCAGGCGTTATCTGCGAGTCCTGCCACGGTCCGGGCGCCGAGCACGTCGCCGCTGTCCGAGCCGGGAATCCCGATCCGCGCCGCATTTTCAACCCCGGCAAGCTGAGAACGGGCGACCTGGCGGATTTCTGCGGCTCCTGCCACCGCTCGTGGATACAGGTGGAATTGATGCACTTGAAGAGCATCCAGAATGTTCGGTTTCAACCTTACCGCCTGGCCCTCAGCAAATGCTTCGAGCAGGACGATCTCCGAATAAGTTGTCTGGCTTGCCACGACCCGCATCAGAATGTGAAGAGGGTGCCGGCAAGCTATGACGCCAAATGCCTGGCCTGCCATCCATCGTCTGCGGGCCGGGCCCCGTCAGCAGGGCCGAGGCACGACGCTTCGGGCGCGAGTCTCCAGGCCAAGCAGGTGGTCGCGCCCGCGTGCCCGATCGCCAAGCGCTCCTGTGTGACCTGCCACATGCCCAAGTACTCCCTGCCGGGCGCCCATTTCAAGTTCACTGACCACCGGATTCGGGTGGTGCAGCCCAAGGAGCCCTATCCGGGTTAGCGCGGACACTTGGCCGACTTAGCCTGACTTTCCCAAAATGAAGCGCGGCGATTGTATGTAAGTCTTTGTTTTTCAATGACTAAGCTCATTCTGCCGCACCGCGATTTACTATCTATTGATTCCAAGGGACATTCCAGGTTCGTTTTGCGA
>Ga0066709_100000875_pt1 | contig 18241 bp, 16 predicted proteins | sample GraSoiAngelo_158_FD_79665 | JGI IMG/M metagenome (GOLD analysis project Ga0066709, IMG submission 79665) | Grasslands soil microbial communities from the Angelo Coastal Reserve, California, USA - 14_1009_16_30cm | ecosystem: Environmental > Terrestrial > Soil > Grasslands | place: USA...
CAGCTGTTGGCGTTGAGCGCGTCGCTCCGGACATAGCCGTAGGCGTTGCCGTGGAAGTCGTTGGTGCCCGAGCGCGTGGCGGAGGTGATGACGCCGCCGCCGGTGCGGCCGAACTCGGCGGAGAGCCCGTTCGTGACGACCTTGATCTCCTGGACGCTCTCGAGCGGCGGCGTGTAGTTGAGGTCGTTGGTGGTGCTGTTGCGCTGCTCCGCGCCGTCGAGGAGCACGGCCGTGGAGTTGGAGCGGGCGCCGTTGACGAGCGGACCCGTGCCCGCGTTGCCCCGATCGACCACGCCCGGCGCCAGGGTGACCAGCGAGTACGGGTTGCGCCCCACGATCGGCAGCTCCAGGATCTGGCGGCTGCCGACGACGCTGCCCAGGGCCGGGCTCTGCAGGTCGATCTGGGCCACGCTCGCGGTCACCGTGACCTCCGCCGCGAGCCCGCCCGCTCTCAGCGTGAGGTCCACGGTGGCGAGCAGGCCCACGCGCAGCCGGACGCCGGTCACGCGCGCGCGGCTGAAGCCCTTGAGCTCGGCGGTCAGCTCGTAGGTGCCCACGGGCAGGTACGGGATCGCGTAGTGGCCGGCTCCGTTGGTGAGGGTCTCGCGCGAGACCTGGGTCTCGGCCTGGACCGCCACCACGCGGGCCCCGGGCACGACCCCGCCCGCCTCGTCGAGGACGGTGCCGGTGATGGTCGCCTGTTCCACCTGGGCCTGGGCGACGGCGCCGAACGCCACCATCGCCACGGCGATCGAGAGGGACTTCGGCATGAGATGCGTCATGGAAACCCCCGCTGCACTGATCTCGGACTCCTGGGGACGGCCCCAGCATACGGCGGGAGGACGGCCAGCGTCACGAGTCCAAGGTCGGGGGCGCCGTCCCGACTTTGGTCGGGGGGCGGCGCTAGAGGTGCACGAGCCCGCGCCGGAGCGCGGCGATCACGGCCTGCGTCCGGTCGGTGACGCCGAGCTTGCCCAGGATGTTGGTGAGGTGTCCCTTGACGGTCGCTTCGGTGATCTCGAGCGCCCCGGCGATCTCCTTGTTGCTCCTTCCCTTCGCGACCAGCTCCAGGACCTGCTGCTCGCGCCCGCTCAGCTCGAGCCCGCTCATGCGCTCCGCCAGGCGGGTCCCCACCGCGGCCGGGATGCGGCGCTGGCCCGCATGGACGGCGCGGATGGCCGCGAGGATCTCGTCGCAGAGCATGTCCTTCACCCGGTAGGCCTTGGCGCCGGCCTCCAGCGCGCGGTAGGTGTCCTCGTCCCCGTCGTAGGTGGTCAGCACGATGAACCGGCTCTGGGGAAACTCCCGCCGGATGGCGCGGATCGTGTCCACGCCGTTCAGGCCGGGCATGCGCAGGTCCATCAGCGTCACGTCGGGAAGGTGCTGGCGGAACAGCCGCTGCGCCTCCTCGCCGTTGCGGGCCTCGGCGACCAGCGACATGTCGGGCTCGCTCCCGATCATGGTGGCGAAGCCTTCCCGCACCACGGGATGGTCGTCGACCACCATGATGCGGATCGAGGCGACGGCCGTCATCCCCGGCCTCTGCTCATGCCACCGGGACCTCGACCACCACCTCCGCTCCCTCCCCGACCCGGCTCAGCAGGCTCAGCTCCCCGCCCAGGTTCTGCACGCGCTCGCGCATGCCGGCCAGGCCGAAGTGTCCGGCCGCGGGGTGTCCCGCCCTTTCCACGTCGAACCCCTGTCCGTCGTCCCGCACGCTCAGACGCACCAGGCCCTCGCCGAAGCTCAGCTCGACGCGCACCTGCCCCGCGTGGGCGTGCCGGACGGCGTTGGCCAGCGCCTCCTGTCCGATGCGGAGCAGGTTGTTCTCGACCTCCACCGGCAGCCGCCGGCGGCGCCCGCTCACGCGCACCGCGACCTCGGTCTCGCCGCTGAGCTGCTCGGCGACCTCGGCCAGCGCGCCGCCCAGGTCGGATCGCTCCAGCGCCCCCGACCGCAGCGCCCACACGCTGCGCCGGGCTTCGGCCAGGCTCGAGCGCACCAGGATCCGCGCGCGATCGAGGTGCTGCCTGGCCACCTCGGCCGAGACCGCCTGCAGCTTGACCACGGTCTCGAGCTGCACGCCGATGCCGACGAAGCTCTGGGCGAGCGTGTCGTGGATCTCGCGGGCGATGCGGTTGCGCTCGGCCAGCACCGCGGCGAACCGCGCGGTGACCTGCCGCATGCGGAGGCGATAGAGGGCGAGGCCGAGGACGCCCCCCCCGAGCAGACAGGCGACCCAGAAAGCGGGCGTCCGGTAGAAATGGGCGCGCAGCGAGAAGTCGAAGGCGGCGCCGTCGGCGTTCCAGACCCCGTCCTCGTTGGCGGCGATCACGCGGAACCGGTACGACCCGGCGGGGATGTTCGTGTAGTAGGCGACGCGGCGGGGACCTGCGTCGATCCAGTCGCGGTCGAAGCCCTCCAGCCGGTAGCGAAAGCGCACCTTCTCCGGCGAGTAGAAGCTCAGCGCGGTGTAGTGGAACTCGAAGCGCTTGCGGCCGGGAGGCAGGGGCCGGCCGTGGGCGAGGGGGAGCGGATCGTCGTCCGCCCGGACCTCCTCGATCAACACCGGCGGGGGCTGCGGGTTGGAAGGGATGCGGGCGGGGTCGATGGCGGCCAGGCCCTTGACGGTCGCGAACCACAGGCGCCCGTCGCGCGTCCGCCACGCGGCCGGCTGCCCGGCGCCGTTGCCCTCGCTGCTCCGGAGCCCGTCCGCCTTGCCGTAGGTGGTCGCCTCGAGCATTTCCGCGCGCCCGAGATCGACGGCGTCGAACGACTCCTTCTTGACGCGGACGATGCCGCGCGCGCTGGTGAGCCACAGGTACCCTCGCCCGTCGTCGATGGCCGCGAAGAGCTGGTTCGAGGGCAGGCCCTGGGCGGTCGTGTAACGGCGCAGCCCTCCCGATTGCCAGCGGCCCAGGCCGGCGGGCGTGGCGATCCACAAGCTCTGGCCGTCGTCGGCCAGGGAGGTCACGGTCGGGTGCGGCAGCCCGTCGCGCACCCCCCAGGAGCGCCACTCTCCCGCCTGGAGGCGGACGAGCCCCCTGCTCTCGGTCCCGATCCACAACGTCCCGTCGGCGCTCTCGTGGACGGCGGTGACGTCGGTGGGGGCGGACAGCCCGACGGGTGCCGGCCTCACGCGGCCGTCCTTGATGCACGCCAGCCCTCGCCGGGTCGCCACCCACAGGGCGCCTCTCCGCCCCTCCCCGAGCGCGGTGACGTAGTCGCTCGGCAGGCCGTCCGCGCTCCGGTACTCGGCGGCGCGTCCACCCTGCAGGCGCACGAGGCCGTTGCGCGTCCCGGTCCACACCGCGCCTGTCCGGTCCTCCAGGACGCACAGGACGGTGTCGGCCGGTCCGGAGACGGAGCCGGAGCGCCGGCCACGGCCCGGATCGAAGCGGTCCAGTCCAGCCCGACTGCCCACCCACAGGCTTCCGTCCCGCGACCCGGAGAGAGCGGTCACGAAGTCGCTGGCCAGCCCGTCGCCCCCGCCGTAGACCCGGAACTTCCGTCGCTTGAGACGAAGGAGCCCGTCGCGCGTGCCGACCCACAGGTTGCGCTCGCGGTCCTCGAGGAGCGAGAGGACGATGTCGCTGGGCAGGCCGTCGCGGCTGGTGAACGCTTCGATACCTCTTCCCTCGCGAAAGAGGTCGAGCCCTCCACCGTCGGTTCCGATCCAGAGACGCCCCTCGCTGTCCGGGAGCAGTTGCCGGACGCCGCTGACGCCCCGCGAATCTCGCGCCGCGTTCGCCTCGATCCGTCCGTCGCGCAGGCGCCAGATCCCTCCCCCGTCGGTGCCGATCCACAGCGTTCCCTGGGCGTCCTCCCAGAGCGCCAGGACGTTGTCGCTCGAGAGCGCATCCCCGGGGCCGTAAGGAGCGAGCGGCCCGGACTTGACCGCATACGAGAACAGCCGGCTTCCGGTCCAGAGATTGAGGCCGGCCGCGTTGGTGCCGATCCAGAGCCGTCCCTGGCGATCCTCGTAGACGACCCTCACCGTGTCGCTCGACAGCCCGTCGGCGGCGCGCAGCGTCCGGAACCGCCCGTGGTCGCGGAAGCTCACGCCACCCTCGTGCGTTCCTACCCAGAGCTGCCCGCGCCGGTCGCGATACAGGGTCCGGACGAGGGCGCTGGCGAGCCCGTCGTCCGGACCGAAGGCCTGGAAGCGCGACCCGTCGTAGCGGTACAGCCCTCCCCCGTAGGTCCCGACCCACAGGCTTCCATCGGGGTCCTCGACGAGCGCATGGACGTTGTTGTGCTTCAGCTCGCCCCGGTTGAACGCGGTGAACCGCACGCCGTCGAAGCGAGCCAGCCCGCCCGGCGTGCCCAGCCAGAGGTAGCCGTCGCGCGTCTGCACGATGGCCTGGACCGCGTTGTGAGGAAGGCCGTCCTCCGTATACCAGACGTCGCTGAGGTAGCCCGCCAGGCCGGGCGCGTCGGCGCCCGAGGCGGTGATGCCCCAGCCGAGGGACAGCGCCGACAGCAGAGCCGCGGTTGCTGAGTGTCGCACGTGGTGAGTCCGAGAAAGTCTGCGCAATCATAGCCCCGGCGGCCCGCGCGGTGGACCCGCCCAAGGTCGGGTCGGCCACCTCGACCTTGGTCGTGGCGCCCGGCGCGCCGGGGGTAACATGGGCGCCCGTGCGGATTCCCACCGCCTTTCTCGCGCTCGCCCTGCTCGCCCTCGGCGCCTCCGTGCCGGGCGGGAGGACCTTGCTCGTCGCCGGCCAGGGTCTCGACGAGCCCTTCGGCATGGCCTTCGACGCGGCCGGAAACGTGGCGGTGGCGCATCCGTCCACCGGCGAGATCTACGTCGCCGACAGCGAGAACCACCGCGTGATCCGCGTCGAGAGGTGACGCTCGTGGCCAGGGCCGAGGGCGCCGTGCGCTGGGGCCTCGTCGGGTGCGGCGACATCGCGGCCCGCCGCGTCGTCCCGGCCCTGCGCGACAGCCCGGGCAGCGCGCTGGTGGCCGTCGCCCGCGCCCGCGCCGAGCTGGCGGCGGAGTTCGCGCAGCGCCACGGGGCGAAGCGCTGGTATGCCGATTGGCGGGAGCTGTTGCAAGACCCGGAGATCGACGCCGTCTACGTGGCCACCCCCGTGCGCCTGCACGCCGAGCAGGCCGTGGCCGCCGCCGAGGCGGGCAAGCATGTGCTCTGCGAAAAGCCGATGGCGCTGGACGTGCAGGGTTGCGAGCGGATGCTCTCGGCGGCGCGCCGGCACGGAGTGCGTATGGGCGTGGCCTACTACCGGCATCACTACCCGGTGGTGACCCGCCTTCGCGAGCTGCTGGCCTCGGGGGAGCTCGGCCCGCCGGTGCTGGCGCAGGCCCAGGCCTTCGAGCCGTTCGATCCGCCCGCCGGCCACCCGCGCGCCTGGCTGCTGCGCAAGGACGAGTCGGGCGGCGGACCGATGATGGACTTCGGCTGCCACCGCATCGAGGTGCTGCTGGACCTGCTGGGGCCGGTGGAAGAGAGCCGCGGCTACCTCGCCAACGTCCGCCTTCGCGCACGCGAGGTCGAGGACACGTGCGTGGCCCACCTGCGCTTCCGGAGCGGGGCGCAGGGTGTGGTGGCCGTCAGCCACGCCGCCGCCGAGTCCCGCGACACCTTGCAGATCTTCTGCGCGGGCGGCTCGCTCCACGTGGACGTGCTCAACCAGGGCCACCTGCGCATCGTCACGCCGGCCGGCGCCCGCGAGGAGGTCCACCCGCCGCACGCCAACCTCCACCAGCCGCTCGTAGAGGACTTCGTGGCCGCCGTCCGCGAGGACCGCGAGCCCGCGGTGACCGGCGAGATCGGGCTCGAGGTCTCCCGGGTCCTGGCCGCGATCTACGGAACGTGAGGCACGCCTTGCGCGCTCCTTCTCCATCGCCAATCATTGCCGCCATGACGACACCCCTCCTCGCCGGACTGGTCACGCTGGGACTCTCGATCGCGGCCGGGGGGGGCGCCCCACCGGCGCCGGGGGCCGACTCGCCCGAAGCCCGGCAAGCCCGCCTCGCCTGGTTCAAGGACGCCAAGTTCGGCCTCTTCATCCACTGGGGCCTCTACGCGATCCCCGCCGGAGAGTGGAAGGGCCGGCCGGTCCCGGGCCTCGGCGAGTGGATCATGAACCGCGGCCGGATCCCCGTCGCCGAGTACGAGGCGCTCGCCTCGCAGTGGAACCCGGTCCGCTTCGACCCCGAGGAGTGGGTGCGGCTCGCCGAGGACGCGGGCATGAAGTACATGGTGATCACCTCCAAGCACCACGACGGCTTCGCGCTGTTCGGCTCCAAGGTGAGCCGGTGGGACGTCGTCGACGCCACGCCGTTCAAGCGCGACATCCTGAAAGAGCTCTCCGCCGCGTGCCAGCGGCACCGGATGCCGCTGGGCTTCTACTACTCGCAGTCGCAGGACTGGCACGAGCCGGGCGGCGCCGGCAACGACTGGGACTTCGGCCCCGACCTCGGCCCCGACGGCAAGGAGAGGAAGCCCTACGACCAGTACCTGCGCGAGAAGGCCGAACCGCAGGTGCGCGAGCTGCTGACGGGCTACGGGCCGGTGGCGCTCCTGTGGTTCGACACGCCCCGCATGATGAGCGCCGAGCGCGCCCAGCGCTTCACCGACCTCGTCCGATCGGTGCAGCCGAGGACACTCATCGACGGCCGGCTGGGTGTCGCCGGCGACTACGTCACCACCGGCGACAACGTCATCCCCGCCCGCGCCCAGGTCGAGTACTGGGAGGTGCCGGCCACGATCAACCACACGTGGGGCTTCCGCAAGGACGACCAGGACTGGAAGTCGCCGGGCGAGATCGTCTTCAAGCTCGTCGACATCGCGAGCAAGGGCGGCAACTACCTTCTCAACGTCGGGCCCATGTCGGACGGCGTCATCCCGCCGGCGAGCCAGGACGTGCTGCGCGCGGTCGGCCGGTGGCTGAAGGTCAACGGCGAGGCCGTCTACGCCGCGGGGCCGACCCCCTGGGGTGACGAGCTGGGCGAGCCCAGCGCGAAGGGCGCCCAGGACCTGCGGGGCAGCCCTCTCGTCCTCCCGCACAACGAATGGCGGGTCACCACCCGGCCCGGCAAGCTGTACTTCACCTTCTTCCAGGAGCCGCGGGTGCCGTTCGTCCTGCCGCCGATGAGGAACGCGGTCAAGGGCGCGCACCGGCTGGCCGACGGCCAGCCGGTCGAGGTGAAGGTGGAGGACGGCCGGGCGCAGCTCGTGATGCCTCGCCCGATCCTCGATCCCATGGCCACCGTGGTGGTCGTCGAGATCGAGGGGAGCACGGTCGAGCGCTAGGGACTGGAGAGGGACGGCGCCGGAAGCGTCGCCCGCCCCTGCCCCGGGCGCCGTCTTGAGCTACATTGGATTCATGCCCGATACGCAGCCGGCTTCCATGGCGGCGCGGAGGAACGAGCAGCATCGCTGCCCGCACTGCGGGTCGCGCTTCGAGGTGTGGCACTCGGCCGACCCCGTCGAGCCGGCGGTCGACGTCGAGGTGCGCTGTCCCTGCTGCGGCGGCCCCCACGTCGTCTCGCTCCCCCGCGGCGCGGAGAAGGACATGCGGGTCGATCCGCTGCCCGGCCCGGAGCCGGACACCGGCGTCGTGGACTGAGGGCGCCCGCGCGCGGACCCACTCCGCCCGAGCGATGGCGGAGCTACTCCGGCTGTGCTTCAATGCCCGGCCATGGGCGCGGAGACCCGGCCGCCGGCGGCGGTCCTCGTCACCGGGGCGAGCCGCGGCCTGGGCCGCGGCATCGCCGAGGCCCTCGCCCGCGACGGGCTGGACGTGGCGATCCACTACGGGCGCAACCGTTCGGGCGCCGAGCAGACCCAGGCCGCCTGCCGCTCGCGGGCGGTCCGGCCTGACCAGCGGTTCGCTCTCGTCGGGGGCGACCTGGCCCGCGCCGAGGAACGGCCACGCATCGTCGGCGACACCCTGGCCGCGCTGGGGCGGATCGACGCCCTCGTCAACAACGCCGGCATGGCCCCGCGGGTCCGGGCCGACGTGCTCGACGCGACCGAGGAGAGCTTCGACGAGGTCGTCGCCGTCAACCTGAAAGGCCCCTACTTCCTGTCCCAGGCGGTGGCGCGGCACTGGCTGGAGCGCCGCGGCCAGTCGCGGCTGCCCGGCGGCTACAAGCTCGTCTTCGTGACGTCGGTCTCGGCCGCCATGGCTTCGGTCAACCGCGGCGACTACTGCATCTCGAAGGCTGGCCTTGCGATGGCGGCCAAGCTGTGGGCGGCCCGCCTGGCCGGCGACGGCGTGCGGGTCTTCGAGCTGCGGCCGGGGATCATGGCCACCGACATGACCGCGGGCGTGAAGGAGAAGTACGACCAGCTCATCGCCGACGGCGTGGTCCCGCAGCGCCGATGGGGCACGGGCGATGACGTCGGCCGGGCGGTGTGCGCCCTGATGCAGGACAGCTTTCCCTTCTCGACCGGCGACGTCATCCACGTCGACGGCGGCCTGCACCTGGAGCGGCTATAGGGTGCTGAAGAGCGACACCTCGCTCACCCCGCAGTCGCTCCTCCCCGCGATCCGCCGCCTGTTCGAGCTGTCCGCGCCGAAGATCGAACGGCTGCAGGAGCGCTGGGACCCCGCCCTGGGTACGCCGGTCTTCACCGTGCGCGGCGCCTACACGAGCCGCGGCTGGACCGAGTGGACGCAAGGGTTCCAGTTCGGCTCGGCGATCCTGCACTTCGACGCCACGGGCGACGAGCGCTTCCTCGAGATGGGCCGCGCGGCGACCGTGGAGCGCATGGCCTCGCACCTCACGCACGTCGGGGTCCACGACCACGGCTTCAACAACGTCAGCACCTACGGCAACCTGCTGCGCCTGATGCGGGAGGGGCGCCTCCCCGCCGACGACTGGCAGGCGCGGTTCTACGAGCTGGCCCTGAAGGTCAGCGGAGCGGTGCAGGCCGCGCGCTGGACGCGGCTCGGGCCGGACCTCGGCTACATCCACTCGTTCAACGGGCCGCACTCGCTCTTCGCCGACACGATGCGCTCGCTGCGAGCGCTCGGGCTCGCCCACCAGCTCGGGCACGTCCTGATGGCGGAAGGCGACCGGCCGGTCTCGCTTCTCGAGCGGCTGCTCCAGCACGCGGAGACGACGGCGCGGTTCAACGTCTACTTCGGGAACGGCCGCGACGCCTACGACGTGCGCGGCCGGGTCGCCCACGAGTCGATCTTCAACGTCAACGACGGCGCCTACCGCTGCCCGAGCAGCCAGCAGGGCTTCTCGCCCTTCACGACCTGGACGAGGGGCCTGGCCTGGATCCTGTGCGGGTACGCCGAGCAGGCGGAGTTCCTTTCTCGGCTCCCCGTGTCGGCCTTCGAGGGCCTGGCCGAGCCGGCCCGCACCATCCAGCGCTTCCTCGACGTCGCCCAGGCGACCGCCGACTTCTTCATCGAGACGACACCGGTCGACGGCGTGCCGTACTGGGACACCGGCGCTCCCGGCCTGGCCCGGATGGGCGACTACCTCGGGCGGCCCGCGGAGCCGTTCAACGACCACGAGCCGGTCGACAGCTCGGCGGCGGCGATCGCCGCCCAGGGGCTCCTCCGCCTCGGCAACGCGCTGGGCGCGCGGGGCGAGGCGGAGCAGGGCCGCGCCTATCGTCAGGCGGCGCTTACAGTGGCCCGGACGCTGTTCGCCGAGCCGTACCTGTCGACCGACCCGCGGCACGAGGGCCTGCTGCTGCATTCCGTCTACCACCGGCCGAACGGCTGGGACTACGTCCCCGCCGGCCGCAAGGTCCCTTGCGGCGAGTCGTCGATGTGGGGCGACTATCACGCGCGCGAGCTGGCCCTGCTCATCCGGCGGGAGGCCGAAGGCGGCGCCTACCTCAAGTTCTTCCTCGACTAGTGCTGTTCCAACTTAATTAACCTAGGTCGTGCTATCCTACCCCTGGCAATAGGGGGTGGGATGGCGAGACCAGTCCATCTTCGGGCGCTGAGCCGTGCCGAGCACAAGCTCCTACGCGAGAAGCTCAAGGACCTATCCCTGTCGGTGCGGGTCCACCAGCGGTACCGGATCGTGGCCGATGTGCTGAAGGGCCACGCCGTGGCGGACGTAGCGGACCGGGTCGGTTGCCACTTTACCGTCGCATACGACTGGATCCGTCGTTTCAACAAGAGCGGGTTCACGACGTTCGAGCAGGTCCCCAATCCAAGAGGACGACCACCCATCCTGAAGGCCGAGCAGCTGCGAGAGCTCGTTGAGGTAGCTCTTTCGAGCCCGGCCGAGAGGGGGCTTCCGTTTTCGAATTGGTCGGTGCCAAAGCTGTCCGAGTACTGTCGGCAGCGCCGACTGCTGCCACCCGTCACCGATGAATGGGTTCGTCGGCTCCTGCGCCGTGAAGGACTGACGGCGCAGCGGATCCGGACCTGGAAGACCTCACAGGACCCTGACTTCGACCGGAAAAAAAACGTATCCGGCGGCTCTATCGCCGGTGTCCGAAAGGTGCGGCGGTAGTCTGCTTCGACGAGTGGGGGCCATTGGAACTTCGACCGATCGGCGGCGTGGCCTGGGCACGCAAAACCAGGCCCTTGCGGCGGCGCGCCACCTATCGCCGCCTCAAGGGCACCGAGCAGTTCCTTGGCTTCTACGACGTCCACCGCGACTGCCTCAGCGGAATCTTTCGAAAACACAAGCGCTTGCCTGACCTCTTCGAAGCCTTCTGCCGCTTGCGAGCCTGCTACCCCCGCAAGCAGCTCTTTGTAGTCATGGACAACCTCCACCAGACCCACGACCACCCGACCTTCCGCCGCTTGCTCAGAAAGCTCGACATCTCCCCTGTTTGGACCCCCACCGAGTCGTCCTGGCTGAACCTCATCGAGGCCCACTTCGGCGTGCTGAGGCGCTTCACCCTCGCCAACACCGACGACCTCGACCATGTCATCCGTCGCCGCCGCATCTACCGCTACCTGCGTTACCGCCACCGCCGACTCGGCAACACCACGCACCCGCTCAACCACATCCGCTCGGTTAGGCCGGTCAAGTTGGAACAGCACTAGACGCGGATGCGGCGCGCTCCGCTCCGCGCCCCCCGTCATCAAGCGTCTGGCGCCGGAATGAATCCGTCGCCAGACGACCGAGGAAACACTCCGCTGCGCGCGCCGAACGCTCGCGCCGGAGAAGGTTTCTCACCGGTCTATTAGCTTAGAGCGCCTTCAGGAACGCTAGCGGGTCCTTCTTCTCCGCCTCGGTGAGCCGGGTCGACAGGATCAGGTTGAAGAACTGTCGTCGGCAAGGGCGGCCCGCGACCACACGTGGCGTGTCATCGATGCACCTCCTAGAATGTGGGTACAACACGCGCCGGAGGCTTTTATTCCCTCGGCCGGCCGCCGGGACTAAAGCGGCCGGCTCGGGTGTTGTTGTCCGGAGGGCGGCCTTGGGCACTCGGGACGCGGAGATCGAATCGGTCGCGGGCCTGAAGGTCATCACGTGGACCGACCGCGGGCTCACCTATGCCCTCGTCTCCGACCTGGCCGAGGACGGCGCGCAGTCATGCCTGTTCTGCCACGGCACGGCGCGCGAGCGCCGGAAGCTGGAGGACTTGCGGCGGACGCCGGTCTCGTGACCTCCCGCTACCTCGAGCCCGGCGAGGCGCCCAGCCGTGACGAGATCGACCGCACGCCGGGGCTGCTGGTGCTCGAGTTCGGCACCTCGTGGTGTGGCTTCTGCCGCGCAGCCGCCCCGCGGATCAGCTCGATGCTCGAGCCGCATCCGGAGGTCCGGCACGTGAAGGTCGAGGACGGCCCGGGCCGTCCGCTGGGCCGCTCCTTCCGGGTCAAGCTGTGGCCGAACCTGGTGTTCCTGCGAGACGGGGTCATCGTCCGGCAGTTGGCGCGGCCGGACGGCGCCGAGCTTCGCGAGGCCTTCGAGGCGCTCCTCGCCGGCTAGTGAGGCCGGCGCGCGGCAGGAAGGTCGCTACTCGAGGGGCACGCCCGTCCGCCGGGAGATCTCGCGCAGGTCTTCGATGACCGGCTGGAGGAGCGGGATCCCGCGCTCCGCGCGCTCCCTCTCCGCCTCGCGCTCGGGATCGCCGGGGATGAGCGGGCCGCTCGTGCCGGGGGCGGGTCGCGTGCCCCGGAGCGTGCGCACGAAGTGGTCGACCTGGGACTTGAACTCCGCGAGGTCGCGGAACGCGTCGACCCGCATGGCCCCGAAGAAGTGCCCGATGCCCTTGCCCACGCGGTGGCCCGGATCGGGCTGCCGGAGGGCGAAGGGCGGCGCGAAGGGCCCCCAGTTCGCGCCCGAAAGCACCGCCGACAGCACGTCCACCGCCAGGGCCAGGCCGTAGCCCTTGTGCCCGCCCCGCTCGCGCTCGGACCCGAGGGGCAGCAGCGCGCCGCCCTCCAGCATGGCCCGCGGGTCGGTGGTCGGGCGTCCCTCGCGGTCGATCGCCCAGCCGAGCGGGATCGGCTTGCCCTCGCGCATCGCCATCTCGATCTTGCCGTAGGCGACGGTGCAGGTCGCCATGTCGAGCACGATCGGCGGCTCTTCGTGGGCCGGAAACCCGATCGCGATGGGGTTGGTGCCCAGCATCCGCTCCGCTCCCCAGAGCGGCGCGACGCCCTTCGTGCTGTTGGTCATCGCCCAGCCGATCATGTCGCGGGCGACGGCCTGCAGCACGTAGTAGCCGGCGATGCCGAAGTGGTTCGTGTTGCCGACGGCGACCCAGCCCGTTCCCGCTCCCCCGGCCTTCTCCATCGCGATCCGGTTGGCCTTGGGCCCGACCACGAGCCCGAGGCCGTTGTCCCCGTCCACGGTGGCGGTGCTCGGGCTCTCCCTGACCGTCCGCATCTGCGGGCGCGGGTTGATGCGGCCGGCCGAGAGCAGGTCGTAGTAGGTGCGCAGGCGGGCCACGCCGTGGGAGTCGACGCCGCGCCGGTCCGCGCAGGAGAGCACGTCGGCGGCGAGCCGTGCGTCCTCCTCGGGCACGCCCATCTTCGCGAAGACGCCGGCGCAGAACTCGTGCAGGCGGGACGAGGGGAAGGCGCGGGTACCGGCGCTCACCGGGGCGCGCGGCGCTCCGCGGCGCGGGGGGCGGCCTGGCGGGCCAGCGCGGTCCCCTGGGTGGTGACGTAGTACTTGGCCAGCATGTTCGGCCGCTCCGAGGCGGGCAGCGTGCGGCGGTCGCGCACGTAACGCAGGAAGCGCTGCGTCACCTGGGCGAAGTGCTCCTCGTGGCCGACCCGCAGGCGGTCCGGGATCGTCAGCCGCAGCTCGCTGCCCTGCTCCGCCACGCCGATGGCGGGATACTCCGGCTGGAGCGCAGCGACCTTCTTCTGGACCGCGGCGATGAGGGCGGCCCGGTCCGCGCCGTCGTTCGGGACCACGTACACCTCCGGCCGGTGGCGCTCGGCCACGCCCTGGCGGACCTCGACCTTCGCCCGCGAGCCGCGGTAGTAGGCGAAGTGCGAGTCGCCGGCGCCGGGGGCCGGCTCCCAGTCCCAGATCGCGCTCAGCGTGACGTGCGCGCCGCGCAGCGTGTAGGAGACGAGGGTGTTGCAGAAGTACTCGAGGGTGTCGTTCTTGACCCGGTCGGCGAGGAAGTCCGGGAAGTCTTCGCGCGTCACCCGCTGGAAGTCGGCCCGGCCGATCATGGTCGGCCAGCGCTGGGCCCGCAGCACCTGGACGTCCTTGCGGTAGTCGACCGCCTGGTCCGGGAAGAGCGTCCACTGCGCGAGGTCCACCAGGTGCGTCCCGACGTCGTTGAGGCCTTCACCCTGCTGGGCGGTATCGAAGAACCATACCGGCCGGAGGTTGGGCGCCCCCGCCACCACCTTCATCAGGTAATGCACGCTCTCCATGTAGACGGCGGGATCGGACTCGGTGCCCGGGACCAGTCGCCCGAAGATCGACGGGTCGCTCACCAGCTCGCGCTGGAGCTGGGTCGTCACCTCGAAGCGCTCGGTCATGATGTCGAGGGCGACGAGCCCGCGCTCTTCGGCAGTGGTGAGGGCCCGCTCGAGCTTGGGCAGGTCCGGCGCCTCCAGGATCCAGGGCTTGTCCACGAGCGCGTGCAGCCCGGCGTCCAGGGAGGCCTGGATGCGGTCGATCTTGCCGCGATTGCGGCCCGAGATCACGACGGCGTTGCCCGGGCGTTCCCGCAGCATCTGCTCCAGGAAGTCGGGCCCGGTGTGGACCTCCAGCTCCCAGGCGGTCGGGTGGTCGGCGCGGAGGTTGAAGCGAGCGACGCGCCCCAGGTGGTCGATGAGGTCGGGCCCGAGCGGCGCGTACACGTGCACCTTCTTCGAGACGCCGGGATACATCTCCTTCTGGACGAGGGCGGCGTGGAAGTGGCCGGGGTCGAGGGTCATGAAGCGGATGTCCATCATGGGCTCGCCCCCTGCGCCCTGCGCGCGCGCTCCCGCCCCGGGCGCGGCGCGGACGGCACCGACACCGATCACGACGGAGAAGAAGAGCACGACTTTCCTGGGCATCGTTCGCCCTCGAAGTGCCGATCCCGGCTCGGGGCCCGCTATCCTAACTGGCTTCCGCCCTGCGCGACAGGCGGCCTCAGCGGCGAGCGGCGGGATGGGTGAGCTGCACGCGGTCCTCCGGAGACAAGCCGACCCGCAGCGCCGGTCGCCGGACTGGACGCTCAGCGCCTGGAATCGGTACCATGGCCGCGCTTCCCATCGTGGCTTCCCTGGCCGAGCCCGCGGACGAGCCCGCCCGACACTCCATCGACGGCGGATGGATGCGGCGCCTGGCCGCGGAGTTCGGCTCTCCCGCCCTGCTGGTGACGGCGGCCGGCCTGGGAGCCGCCGCCGGTGCGTTCCTGCTGTCGCAGCACCTGCAGCCTTGCGACGACGCCTACATCACCTTCCGGCATGCCCGGAACCTGGCCCGCTACCTGCGCCCGGCCTGGAACCTGGAGGGCCGCCCGGTGCTGGGCTCGACCTCGCCCGCCTTCGTGTTCCTGCTGGGCGGACTGGGCCTCGTCCTCGGCGTCGACCGCATCGACCAGCTCGCGTTCGCGCTGAACGCCGTCCTGCTCGCCGCCATCACGCTCCTCGCCTATCTCGTCGCCCGTGACCTCGGCGCCGGCCCGATCCCGGCCCTGGCGGCCGCTGCGCTCGTCGGCTTCAACTCCGTCAACGTGTTCATCCTTTCCCAGGGGTTCGAGGCCGGACTGCTCCTGGCCGTGCTCATGGCCGGCCTGTACCTGGCCCGCACGGGTCGCGACCTGCCGGCCGTCGTCCTCGCCTCCGCGGCGCCCCTCGTCCGGCCCGAGGGGATCCTGCTCACCCCGCTCGTCTGGGGGGCGATCCTCCTCGGCCGCCGCTTCCGCGCTCGCCTCCTCGCCGCCTACCTGGCGCTGCCGCTGGCCTGGCTCGTCTTTTCCACCGCCTATTACGGGTCGCCGATCCCGCAGTCGATCCGCGCCCGCCGCGCGGAGCCCGCCGTGTTCCGGCCCTATGGCGGCGGCCGGGTGGACCTGGCTCACCGCCTCGCATCGATTGTGCCCGAAGCGGCCGCGCTCGCGCGACGGGAGGCGAGCTTCTACCTGCTCACCGGCTATCGCCGGCTCGAGGAGGTACCCGGGGGCCGGCTCGGACCGGCATGGCTCACCCTGCTCGGGCTGCCGGTGCTCGGGGCGACGCTGCTGCGCCGGCCGGACGCGCGCATCGTCTACCTCCTCTACGCGCCGCTGTTCCTGGCCCTCTACGGCTGGATCGGCCACCGCGAGGCCTGGTACTTCCCCTCCTTCGTGACCTTCGGCGTGCTGACGCTGTTCCACGGGGGCGTCGTCACGCTCGACCGCGGCTGGTCGCTGCTGAAGAGGATCACGGGCTTCACGTCGCCCTGGCTTCCGGCGCTATCGTGGACCGCGGTGGGCGCGCTCCTCCTCCCCGCCAACAATTACGCGGTCAACCACGGCCAGGCGGAGAAGGGTCGGCTCTTCGCCCGCGACCCGCGGGGCGAAGCGTTCGAGCGCGCCGAGCACGAGCGCTTCAACGGCTACCGGCGAGTGGCCGGGATGTTGAACCGCCGCGGCGACCCTCCGGAGCCGGCGCTCACCAGCGAGGTCGGCGTGTTCGGCTTCTTCTACCGGGGAGAGGTCATCGACACCGTGGGGCTGTGCACTCCTGAAGCGCTGGCCTTCTACCCTCCGCCGGCCTCCGACGTGTGGGACGAGCGGGGCCGGCCGCTGACCTACGAAGACAACCTCACGCCCACGCGCATGGTGCTCGACCTCAAGCCGACCTATGTCGTGAACGGGCTCGGCTTCGTCCGCAACCTCCTCCAGCCCGGCCACCCGTTCCGACGCAAGTACGTCCTCCTCGGCAGCTTCGGCACCGCCTGGGGAGACCCGTTGCTCGTGTTCGCGAGGAAGGACGCGGCGGCGGGGCCGGACGGCCCCTGAAGAGGGGGCCCCGGGCCCTCGTCAGCGGAAGAACACGAAGGTCACCAGCACGAAGCACGGGATCAGCACCGCGCCGCTGTAGACCATGTACCCGCCGAAGCTCGGCATGCGGACGCCGCGCTCCTCGGCGATCGCGCGCACCATGAAGTTGGGCCCGTTGCCGATGTACGTGTTGGCGCCCATGAACACCGCGCCGGTGCTGATCGCGGCCAGGACCTCGTGGCTCACGCCCACCACCTGGGCGGGAAGCCCCAGCGACTGCGCGACGGCGAGGAACGTCAGGTAGGTCGGCGCGTTGTCGAGGAAGGACGACAGGAAGCCGGTGGCCCAGAAGAAGTGCCACGGCGCGGTCAGGCCCAGCGAAGCGCCGCGGGCGTGCAGGATGTCGAGGGCGGGCAGCATCGTCAGGAAGATGCCGGCGAACAGCGCCGCCACCTCGGCGATCGCGTGGAACGTGAACCGGTTCGCCTCCCGCACGGCCTTCGGCGTCGCGGCCAGCGAGACGGCGGAGACCGCCAGCATCACGGCCTCGCGGTACGGGGAGTGGAGGCCGGCGACGCCGGCCACGACGACCAGCAGCAGCGCGAGGTTGCGCTTGCCGCTCACCTGGATCGGGCGGATGTAGGCCCGGTCGCGGGCCAGGGCCTTCACCGGCTCTCGCGCATGCGCCCGGACGTCCCAGAAGTAGTAGACCGCGATGAGGAGGCCGTTCACGAGCAGCCAGTGCGGCAGCAGCCGCAGCGTCCAGGTGAACGGCACGCCGAGGAGGTAGCCGAGAAAGAGCGGCGGGTCGCCGAGGGGAGTCAGGCAGCCCCCGCTGTTCGACACGACGAAGATGAAGAACACGACGGTGTGCACGACGTGGCGGCGCTCCTGGTTCGTCGAGAGCAGCGGCCGGATGAGGAGCACCGACGCGCCGGTGGTGCCGATGAGCGAAGCCAGCACCGATCCGATGGCCAGGAAGGCGGTGTTCACGATCGGCCGGGCCTCGATGTCGCCCGTCACCAGGACGCCGCCCGAGACCACGAAGAGGCTGCCGAGGAGGATGATGAACGACAGGTAGTCCCCGCCGGTGTGGAAGAGGGCGGCCGGATCGCTTCGCGCATAGAGCACGAGCACGGGCAGGCCGAGCAGCGCCGACATGCCGAGCTTGCGGGCGTTCGACTCCCAGAACTTCGGCGCGGCGAGGGGCAGCGCCGCGATCGCGAGCAGCATCATCGCGAACGGCGCGATCCAGCCCAGCGCGGGAACGAATTGGGGGTCGATCATGGCGCGAGGCAGTATAGCCGCCGGGATGGCTCGGCAGGTGCAGCTCGTCCGCCCGCCGGCCCGAGTCCGTGGTAAGGATGTGGGTAGAGGCAAGAAGTGACACGGGGAAAGGAGACAACCAATGACCATCACTAACAGAGCAGCGGCGGAGTTCATCGGCACGGCCTGGCTCGTGCTGGGCGGATGCGGCAGCGCGGTCCTGGCCGCGGCCTTTCCCCACGTCGGCATCGGCCTGCTCGGCGTCGCGCTGGCGTTCGGCCTCACGGTCCTCACCATGGCGTACGCCATCGGCCACGTGTCCGGCTGCCACCTCAACCCGGCGGTGTCCGTGGGGCTGCTGGTGGGAAAGCGCTTTCCGGCGCGCGACCTGATCCCTTACCTGATCGGCCAGGTGGCGGGCGCCATCGCGGGGGCGGGAATCCTCTACCTCATCGCGAGTGGCGTCTCCGGCTTCAGCACGGCCGCCGGCTTCGCCTCGAACGGCTTCGGCGAGCACTCCCCCGGCGGCTATTCGCTCACGGCCGGGTTCGTGTGCGAGGTGGTGATGACGTTCTTCTTCCTGGTCGTCATCCTCGGCGCCACGGACCGACGGGCCCCGGCCGG
>Ga0066709_100000876_pt1 | contig 18241 bp, 18 predicted proteins | sample GraSoiAngelo_158_FD_79665 | JGI IMG/M metagenome (GOLD analysis project Ga0066709, IMG submission 79665) | Grasslands soil microbial communities from the Angelo Coastal Reserve, California, USA - 14_1009_16_30cm | ecosystem: Environmental > Terrestrial > Soil > Grasslands | place: USA...
AGCGTATCGCTCTCACTCCCGGGCAAACGGATCAAGAAACAGCCGTCGGAGACGGTCTCGCCGGAGAGCGCGCGACCGACCGGCGTCTCCGCTGGCTCGAGCGGGCGGCGGGTCTCGGGATCGCGAACAGTGTAGTAGGCCATTTGCTCCGGCAGCGAACGCCGTTCGTCAAAGGTTCCGGCCAGCGCCGAGCCGCGATCGTTCATGAACAGCACGCGCCCTTCGACATCGAAGACAACGATCCCGGCATCGGACAATCCGCGGCTATCGCCAGATCCGTCGCCGCGGTCGGCTGCGTGCGCCTCGCCGATAGCGGCACGGACCAGGCTGGCGCGATTTCGGACGTGGAAGCGCGCGAGCAATCGCGACACGACGGCCTTCACGGCTTGCTCGGAGATCCCAAGACGCACGCCGATGTCCCGGTTGCTCAAACCCTCGCTGAGGAGCGCCATCACTTGCTCCTGGCGCGGTGTCAGCGCGGTGGACTTCGTCGTCATCTTCCCCCGGCGTGATCCGGGCGGATCACGGTCAGAAGTGTACGCGTGACGTCTAAAACATGGCTCATGTGAACTTTCGTATACAGCGTCGCCATTTCAGTCAAGTCGCACTGTGCACCAAAGACACCCTCCTCCGGGTGAGCCTGCCGCGCTTATGTCCATTGAACATGGTGCACAACACATGCGGGTGCTCGTGGTTGATGACAACCCCGCGAACGTCGAGTACTTCATCGGCGCGCTGGAGACCGCCGGTCACGTCGTCGAGGTCGAGGTGGACGGCATCGCCGGACGGGATCGCGCTCTTCGCGAGGCCTTCGACCTGATCATTCTCGACATCCAGCTGCCCTCCATGAGCGGTGAGGCGGTGTGCCGGGAGCTGCGCGCGGCGGGGTTGACCTCGCCGATCGTGGCGCTCACATCCGCGGCCATGCCGGAGCAGATCTCGCGCGGCACCAAGGCTGGTTTCGACGCCTATCTCACCAAGCCGATCTCTCCGAACCAGCTGCGAGAGACCGCACGCAGGTTCGCGCGACCGAGCGTGTAGTTGAGCGCCGACGAGCTTCTTCAGCTCCTCACCAACGTCCTGTTCGGCGTCATCTTCGTTATGGCCGCGATCAACGCAGTGCGGACCCGGCGCCGGGCCAACATCAACCTGGCCATCCTGTTTGGTCTCCCAGCGTTGGCCATCGGAGCCGGCCTGATCGCACCGCGCCTCGGGATCAGTAGTCAGGACCGGTGGTACGGCATCACGCTCGTCGCCGCGATCCTCGGTATCCCGTACTTCATGCTGCGCCTCGCCGACGATCTCGCGCCGGTGCCACACCGCGTGCTTCCAGCAACTCTCGCAGGATGGGTCATCGTTACGGCGGCCTTTGCCTTCGTGCCCACGCCGGCACCCGCGTGGCTGATCCTTTCGCTCGTCCTGTACTTCGCTGTGTTCGCCGGATTCGCCGGCGTGTTCGTCGCACGAGAGGCCGGCCGGACTGGCGGCGTCGGCCGTCGCCGCCTGCAGGCACTGGCGTTCGGCTCGGTCCTTCTTGGCGCGGTGTTCCTCATAGCCGGGGTGCAGCTCTTCGTTCCGGTTCCGGCCTTCGCCTCGCGGCTGCTCGCCCTCGCGGCTGCGACGTGCTACTTCCTGAGTGTCTCACCGCCCTCTTTGCTGCGAAACGCGTGGCGGCTACCGCAGCTGTCGGCATTCGTCGACGGCGCGGTCGCGGTCGCCCAGCAGACCGACCTGTGGGCCGCCGTCGGGCGGCTCGAAGCGGCTGCGGCGCGTGCCACCGGCGCGGCAGGCGCGCACATCGGCCTGTGGGATGAGTCCGCCCAAGTGCTGCGCTACCACCTGCCGGACAGAGAGGTGATGGTGAAGAGTGGCGAGAGCATCAGCGGGCAGGTCTTTGCGACCCAGCGGCCGATAGTCTCGGTGCGCCCGATCAAAGAGAGCAGCTATTACCGCGACACCTACGGCGACCAGGGTTCTCAAGCGCTGCTCGCTGCGCCGATGCGACTTCAGGACCGTCGGGTCGGCGTGCTGGCGGTGATCGCGCCGCGCGCACCGCTCTTCGCCGAGGATGACCTGGATTTCGTGCAGCTTCTGGCCAGCCAGTCCGCGGTGGCCCTGGAGGCGGTCCGTCTCTATGACGACCTGCAGAAGGCGAGCCGGGCGAAGTCCGAGTTCCTGTCGAGCATGAGCCACGAGCTGCGCACGCCGATGAACGCGATCCTCGGGTTCTCCGACCTGCTCAAGGAGCAGCTCGACGGCACGCTCACCGAACGGCAGCGCCGCTACTTCACCAACATCTCCGATGCGGGCCAGCATCTGCTGGCGCTGGTCAACGACGTGCTGGATCTCTCGAAGGTCGAAGCCGGCAAGATCGAGCTCCGGGCCGAGGCGATCGAGCTCGGTGCGCTGTTTGACCCCGTCGTCGCCGCCGCCAGACAGACGGCGGGCGAGCGCGAGATCCGTTTCGAGTCGACGATCCAGGAGGGCGCTCTCATTCGCGTCGACGCCGGCAGGGTCCGTCAGGTGCTCTACAACCTGGTGTCGAACGCGCTGAAGTTCACGCCGGCCGCGGGCCGCGTCGCGATCATCGCCGGGCTGGATGGCGACGATGTCGATGTCCAGGTGCAGGACACGGGCATCGGCATCCCGGCCGATCAGCGCGAGCGCGTGTTCGGGATGTTCGAGCGCCTCAACGAGGGGCGATCGAAGGCTCCCGGCACCGGGCTGGGGCTCGCGCTGACGAAGCGCTTGGTCGAGCTGCACGGCGGCACGATCGGATTCGAGAGCCAGGAGAACGTCGGCACGACCTTCCACGTGCGTCTTCCCGGGGTCGCCGTCCAGGCGATGACTGGAGATCGTCTCCTGGTCATCGACGACGACGTGCACAACGCCGACCTGGTCGTCGAGCTCGCGCGAACGCACGGCGTGCGCTGCGAGGTCGTCGGATCGGCGGAAGGTGCCTTTGCCGCGATCCGCCGCAACGAGCCGATCGGCGTGGTCCTCGATCTGCGTTTGCCCGACGAGCGCGGCGAGCGCGTGCTCGAACAACTGCGTAGCGAACCCGCCACGCGCAGCCTTCCGGTCATCGTGGTCACGGTCGAAGATGACGACGGTGCGGCGCGTGTGCTCGGGGCCGATGACCACCTCACCAAGCCGGTGGACCGTGCTCGTCTCGGCGCTTGGCTAGCGCGAGTGTCCCTGCGCCGCCGTGAGAGTCGGCTGGCGAAAGCGAACGCGTGACCGCGATCCTCACCCCGACGCGCAAACCGATCGTGCTCGTCGTCGACGATGTTCGCGCGAACCGTGAGCTGCTCGAAGGACATCTCTTCGAGCTCGGCTATGACGTGCGCCAGGCGGTCGACGGCATCGACGCGCTCGAGCAGATCGACGCCGAGGAGCCCGACCTCGTCCTGCTCGACGTGGACATGCCGCGCCTCGGGGGTCTCGAGGTGTGCGCTCGCATCAAGTCGCATCCGCTCCGCCGTCTCATCCCCATCGTCATCCTGACGGCGCTGCAGGATCGAACGACGCGTCTCCGTGGGCTCGAGGCCGGTGCGGACGACTTCCTGACAAAGCCCTTCGACGCGAAAGAGCTGCTGGTGCGCGCCAAGGTGCTGCTACAGGATCGAGAGCTCAACAAGAGGCTCGACGCGACCGAGACCGTGCTGCGGGCGATCGCGAGGGCGGTCGAGGTACGCGACCGCTACACCATTCACCACGCCGAGCGCGTCGGTCGTTATGCCCGGGAGATCGGTGAGCAGTACGGTCTTGCGGGCGATGATCTCGCGATCCTGTACATGGGCGGTGTCCTTCACGACATCGGCAAGCTGGCTGTTCCGGACGCCATTCTGCTCAAGCCCGGTGCGCTCACCGAGGCGGAGTTCGCCGTCATGCGCGTGCACTCCGCGGAGGGCGAGCGTATCTGCTCGTCGTTGCGCAGCGTCTCGCATTTCCTTCCGATCATTCGCAATCATCACGAGCGGTTCGACGGCAACGGGTACCCTGATCACCTTCGCGGCAACGCGATTCCCATCGGCGCGCGGATCGTCGCTGTCGCCGACGCCTGGGACGCGATGGTGTCGGATCGCTCGTATCGCATCGGCCTTTCGCGCGAGGAGGCCCACCGTCGTCTCACCGCCGGCGCCGGCTCGCAGTGGGACGCGGCGTACGTCGAGCTCTTCACCGGTCTGCTGGAGCGCGGCACCATCGATCAGATCGCGTCAGCGCAATACGCCGACGCGGCGGCCTGAACCGCGCGGCCCAGTCATGAGTGGCGAGGTCCGGCTGCTGCTGGTCGACGACGACGCGCGCCATCTCGAGCTCGTCGGCGCGATGCTCGAGCCCACCGGTTACGAGACGGCGTCGGCACGGAGCGCAGAAGAGGCGCTGAATGCGATCGCCCACGACGGTACCGACCTTGTCATCACCGACGTCAGCCTGCCGGGAATGAGCGGACTCGATCTGGTGCGTCGGATGAAGGACGACGTCAAGCTCCGTCGCATCCCGATCCTGGTGTTGAGCGGACACGCGATGCCGGAGGACGAACAGGTCGCGCGGATGGCTGGATGCGACGGCTATCTGGCGAAGCCGGCCGAAGGCGCACGGCTCAGGGCGGAAGTGGAACGACTGCTACGCTCCTTCTAACGACATCGATATGCAGGAGGGGAGCATGCAATCCATTCGTCGTTTGCTCAAGCCGTCGCGGATCGCGCATGCGCACTGCGACATCCCGTGCGGCGTCTACGATCCGGATCAGGCGCGTATCGAGGCGGAATCCTGTTACAAGATCCTGGAGAAGTACCACGCCTCGAGCGACGAGGTCTTCAAGGAACGCTGCATCATCGTCAAAGAGCAGCGCGCGGAGCTGGCGAAGCATCACATCGACGTGCTGTGGCACGACTACTTCAAGCCCGAGCACACGCAGAAATACCCGAACCTGCACGAGCTGGTGTGGCAGGCCTCCAAACAGGGATCGAAGGTGAAGCAGAGCACCGATATCGCCGAGGCCAAGAAGCTCATCGACCTCATCGACAAGATCGGCGACATCTGGAAGCAGCTCGGCGGGCCCGAGCAGACGCGCGTGAAGAAGGCCGTCGCCGCCTAGCTCGCTGATGATCATCGGCCGCGTCGCCGTCGCGGGGCACAGCATGTTGCCGGCGCTCCGCGACGGCGAGTTTTTGATCTACACCGATTTGGTCGCGCCTCGACGCGGCGACGTCGTCGTGGCGCGAGATCCGCGCGATGGCAGGCGCTGGCTCGTGAAGCGCGTGCGCGCCGTGCGAGCGGATGCGCTGGAGCTCTGCGGTGATGTCGAGGGGCATGACGCCGGCTGGATCCCACGCCAGGCGCTGCTCGGACGCGTGGTCTTCCGCTACTGGCCGCCGGCGCGCGCGCGATTTCTGTGATCGCCCGGAGCGCTTACAGCAGGCTCAGCACCATGCCGCCATCGACCTGTACGGACGCGCCGTTCACGTACGAGGCGCGCGGGCTGGCCAGGAACGCGACCACGGCGGCGAATTCCTCGGGCCGCCCGTAGCGTCCGAGCGGAATGATCTTGAGGAACTCGTCGCGGATCACGTCCGGCGAAACGCCGCGCCGTTTTGCGCCGTCCTCGTCGATCTGACGGATGCGGTCGGTCTCGATACGTCCCGGCTGCACCGTATTGACGCGCACGCCATCACGACCGACGTCGGCCGCAAGCGTTTTCGCCAGTCCGGTCACGCCGGTGCGGATCGCGCTCGAGAGAATCAGGTTCAGGTACTGGCTCGGCTGGCGCACCGTGCTGCTGGTTAGATACACGATGCTGCCCTTCGAGCGCCGGAGGTGCGGCAGCGCCTCACGCGTCAAACGGACCGCGGAGAACAGGGTCAGCTCGACCGCGCGCTGCCACGCGGCGTCGTCCAGCTCATCGAACTTGCCCGGCGTCGGGCCGCCGGCGTTGCACACGAGCGCGTCGACGGCGCCGAAGCGCTCCACTGCTTTGGCGACGAAGGTGCGGCATCCGTCCGCCGTCGCCACGTCCGCGCCGATGCCGATGACGTCGGCGCCGCTCTCCTTCGCGAGCTCGGCGGCAACGCGTTCGCTGACGGCGCGATCCCGCGAGCACAACGTCACCCGGGAGCCCTCGCTGGCGAATTCCGCGGCCACCGCGCGACCGAGGCCTTTGCTCGCGGCGGCTACGAGGACGGATTTACCGCGGAGTCCGAGGTCCATGGGACGGTCATGCTAGTCGGCGATGCGAGACGACGAGCCGCTCGTGGCGGAAGCGCGCGACGTTCGCGACGAGGCGCTGGAGTGGGCCGACCGGCGCATCGCCGAGCTGGCGCGCGGCCGCGTGCTCGACGCCGGCTGCGGCGAGGGCCGCTTTCTGCGCGACGGCTGGTACGGCGTGGACGTCGATCGCGCGCGGCTCCGCTTCGCGCGTCTTCGCTCTGCGCTGGTGGCCTGCGCCGACGTTCACGCGCTTCCCTTCGCGGACGGCGCGTTCGAGGCGGCGCTGGCGTCGCGGATGCTCAACGCCGCCGGTCGCATTGACGAGGCACTGCTGGAACTACGCCGCGTGCTGCGCCGTGGCGGCACGCTGCTGGTGCTCACGCTCGCCGGTGCGAGCGATTCGCAGCTGCAACAGGTCGACGACGCGGTGCGACAACGTCAGGGCAGGCGTAGGGACGATCGGCTCGACGAGGCGAACGGCGCCGATCGTCTGTCGCGCTTCTTCGAGCCGGTCGAGGCAGAGCGCTTCGCGCGGCGATTCCGCTTCGACGATCACGCCTCGGCACTCGACCACTATGCCGGCCAGTACCTGCATCGCGGCGATCCCGATCCTGCCGAAATGCTCGAGCGCTTCGAGCGCGCCCGCGAGATCATCGCTCGACTCGCGCCGCCGATCCTGGACGAACAGCGCGCGACGCTGTTCGTCGCGCGCAAGGCCTAGCTGGCGAGTCGATCGGCTTCGCGCGCGCCAGCGATGTCCTTAGCGGTGATGCCGCCCTCTGAATGCGTGGCGTAGGTCAGCGTGACGCGGCGGTAGCGGATGAGGATGTCGGGATGGTGATCGGCCGCGTCACACGCGGGTGCCAGCCGGTCCACGAACGCGATCGCCTCACGGAACGACGGTAGTCGGAAGGTCTTGATGATCGCATCGCCCTCGCGCTTCCAGCCGGGTAGGGTCGCCAGCGCGCCGTCGATCTCGGCGTCCGACAGCAACGTGTCAGTGCGCTCCTTCGGGCGTCATCTCGCCGGCGCGGATCTGGATCGGAAGGGTGTTCTCGCGCGTCGGTATTGGGCAGTTGTAGTGCGGCGAGAAGGCGCAGGCCGGGTTGTAGGCGAGGTTGAAGTCGATCAGATACGTCCCATCCGGCAGCTCCTCGGGATCGAGATAGCGCCCGACCGGATAGGTCTCGTGCTCGGTGGTCAGGTCGCGGAAGTACAGCCCGTACGAGCTCTCGCCGACGCCCGGCTCGAGGAGACGCACGGCCTCGACGCGGCAGGACGTGCCCGCGATCTCGAGGTCGAACCAGCCGGCGCGAAGCGCACGTCGTTGGTGACCGCGCGTCGAGAGGATCACGACCGGCTCGGCGCGCGCGGCGGCCGTGAGCGGCACCACGTACCGATAGGAGAGATCGACCGGGAAGTACCGCGGCCGCACGACCCCGGCGAGGCGGACTTTCTCGCGGTCCAGCACCACGATCGCGGGGAAGCCCTGATGCGACAGCCGCAATCGATACCGCCCAAGCTCGACGAAGCCGGAGCTCAGGACACCCTGTCGCACCACGGTGTCCCCGATCTTGAACGTGGCCGCCGGCGCGGCGGCTTCGATACGGAAACCGTCCTCGAGCGCCGTCACGGTCAGGTGCTGGGGGTGGAGCGCCGGATCGTCGATGCGGACGTCGGCAGCTGAGCCGCTGCCTACCGTCAGCACCACGCGGCGCTCGAAATCATGCCGCTCGGTCGTCGCGAGGTACGACGTCGGGTCCGTCTGCAGCCAGCGCTCGGCCTCGGCGCGCCGGCGGTGGATCTCGGCGGTGATGACCGCAGCCTCCTCGGCGGTGAGCGAAACCGGCCGGGTCGCGGTACTGGGAAGAGTCACCGTGCCATCTTCCGTTCCGAGAGCAGGTGCGGCAAGCTGCACACAGTCGTTGACGGTGACCGGGGCGCTACCTAGCCTCGTGTCACCTGACGAAAAGCGTATGGGGGAGGCTTCCATGTCCAGGTCGCATCCACTCGCGATTCTGCTCGCGATAGCGCTGTTGGTGGCCGCGGCCTGTACGACCACCGGCACGCCCGGCGCCAGCGGCTCGGCTTCGCCGTCCGCGTCCGGCGGAGGCCAGGCGGGCACGCTGGTGATCTACAAGGACGTCAGCGATCTCATCTCACTCGACCCGGCTGTGGTGTACGAGTTCAGCGGCACGCTGATCGTGCACAACGCCTACGAGACCCTGGTCCAGTTCCAGGGCTCGGACCTGAGCACGCTCAAGCCCGGTCTCGCCACGAAGTGGGAGACCAAGGATGCCGGTAGCAACTGGCAGATCTCGTTCGATCTTCGCTCCGGCGCGAAGTTCGCGAGCGGCAATGCCGTCACCGCCGACGACGTCGTGTACTCGATCCAGCGCGCGATCAAGCTGAACAAGTCGCCGGCGTTCCTGTTCACCGACATCGCACAGCTGAAGCCGGAGAGCGTCGCGGCGAACGGGGCGAACAGCGTCGTGATCACGCTGCCCAAGACCGCGAGCGCGCAGGGCCTGTTGTCGATCCTCACCTTCACCATCGGCAGCATCGTCGATTCGAAGGAAGTGAAGACGCACGAGACCGCCGGGGACTTTGGCTCCGGCTGGCTCCTGGAGCACTCCGCCGGTAGCGGTCCGTACATCATTGACCACTGGACCAAGGCCACCGAGGTCCAGCTCAAAGCCAACCCGAACGCCAGCGCCAAGCCGGTCCTCTCGTCGATCCTGGTGAAGCACGTGCCCGAGTCGACGAACCAGCAGTTCGCGCTCGAGCGCGGCGATGCCGATGTCGCGGTCGATCTCAGCCCGCAGCAGATCGCGGCGGAGCAGGGGAAGCAAGGCGTGACCACGCTCAAGGCGGACAGCCTGCAGCTGGTGTACGTCGGTATGAACGCGACGGTAAAACCGCTGGAGAACGTCAAGGTGCGTGAGGCCATGCGCACTGCCATCGACTACAACGGGATCGTCAACGACCTCTTGAAGGGCAACGCCAAGAAGGTCCAGGGAATCGTGCCGGCCGGCCTCGCCGGGCACAACGCCGACACACCGTTCCAGCAGGACATCACCAAGGCCAAGTCGTTGCTCGCCGAAGCGGGCCAGGACAAGGGCTTCAGCCTCGAGCTCCTCGTTCCGACCGGACCCGCACCGGGCGGCACACAGTGGTCGGACGTCGCCGCCAAGCTGCAGGCCGACTGGGGCAAGATCGGCGTGACCGTGACGATCAAGCAGACGACGCAAGCCGAGCTGCTGACGACGTATCGCGCGCAGCGCGGCCAGCTGGTCCTGATCCTCTGGGGCCCGGACTTCCCGGACCCCGACGCGAACGCCGGTCCGTTCACCGACTACGCGGCGAAGTCCATCGCCTTCCGCAACGGCTGGAACGACGCGAGCATCGCCGACAAGGCCAAGAAGGCGGCGCTGATCACCGACCCGACCGCGCGCAACGCGGCGTACAAGGAGATCACGGACTACGTGCTGCACAACGGCCCTTACGCGGTGCTGTACCAGCCGAGCCAGAACTTCGGTCTTCGCTCCAACGTCAAGGGCTTCGCCTGGAATCCCATGGCCTACGCGGACTTCTGGGCGATCAGTAAATAGAGGCTCGACCCTACCGAACTTCCCGTCTTCTCAGTCCACTGTGAAGTTCGGTAGGGTCGCCGATGCGATTCGTCACCTACCTCGCGCGGCGCGTCGTGGGGATCGCGGCGGTGATGGTCGGTGTCTCGATCATCACCTTCGCGATCTCCCACGTCGTCCCAGCTGATCCCGCGGTCGCCGCGCTCGGAGATCACGCCACCCCGGCGCAGATCGTGGAGTTCCGTCACCAGTACGGGCTGGACCGTCCGCTGGTCGATCAGTACGTTCTGTACGTCGAAGGCATCCTCCACGGCGATCTGGGCACGAGCATCCGCACCCGCCGGGCCGTGGCTGACGACCTCCGCGATTTCTTTCCGGCCACGCTCGAGTTGTCGCTATCGGCGCTGCTGATCGCGCTGCTGCTTGGGCTCCCCGCGGGCGTATGGTCAGCGGTGCGACGCGGCGGCATCCCCGATCAGGTCGTACGCGTCGTCATCCTCGCCGGCGGATCGCTGCCGATCTTCTGGCTCGGCCTCATCGTCATCGGGGTCGGCTACTTCCAGCTGGGCTGGTTCCCGGGGGGCGGCCGCATCGACGCATTCGTCGCGCCCCCGCCCACGCGCACCGGGCTGTACGTCGTCGACAGCATCCTGGCCGGCGATTTCGACGCGCTCAGCAGCAGCCTGCGCCACCTGATCCTGCCCGCAGTCACGCTGGGATATTTCTCGACCGCGCTGGTGGCGCGCATGACGCGCGCGAGCATGCTCGAGTCGCTGGGCCAGGACTACATCCGCACGGCGCGCGCGAAGGGACTCCGCGAGCGCGTCGTGGTCTGGCGTCATGCGCTCCGCAACGCGCTGATCCCGACGGTCACGATCCTCGGGCTCACCTTCGCCAGCCTCCTCTCGGGCGCGGTGCTGACCGAGACGATCTTCAGCTGGCCCGGCCTCGGCCGCTACGCCACGGCGTCCGCGGTGAGCCTGGACTTCCCGGCGGTGATGGGCGTGACGCTGCTCGCGGCGGTGGCGTATCCGCTGGCGAACCTCGTGGTCGATATCGCCTACTTCTGGCTCGATCCGAGGATCCAGCGCGGTGGCTAGGCGTCGATTGCTCCGCGGACCCCTCGAGCTGATCGCGCTCGCCGTGCTCGGCGTCCTGGTAGTCCTCGCCATGCTCGCGCCGGTGCTCAGCCCGCGTGATCCGCTGGAGCAGGCCCTCGCGGCGCGCCTGACGCCGCCGTCGCTGGAGTACTGGCTCGGGACGGATCAGCTCGGCAGGGATATGGCGAGCCGCATCCTCTACGGCGCACGCCTCTCCTTGCTTGTCGGCGTGTTCGTCGTCGCGCTGGCGGGCGCGTCGGGCACGGTTATCGGACTGGTCGCCGGGTACGGCGGTGGTCTCGTCGACGAAGCGCTGATGCGCCTGACGGACGTGTTCCTCGCCTTTCCGTCCTTGATCCTCGCGATGGCGATCGCCGGCGCGTTGGGGCCGACGCTGGTGAATGCGATCCTTGCGATCGCCGTCGTCACCTGGCCGGTGTACGCGCGTCTGATCCGCGGTCAGCTGCTGTCGTTGCGGAGGCGCGAGTTCGTCGAGGCCGCGCGCAGCGTCGGCGCGAGTGGTGGCCGCATCTTGGTCCGCCATCTCCTGCCGAACGCGTTCGGGCCGATCCTGGTGCAGGCGAGCTTCGACATGGGTGCGGCGATCATCGCCGTCGCGGGACTCTCGTTCATCGGCTTCGGCGCGCAGCCACCGACGCCGGAGTGGGGCGTGATGATCAGCGAGGGGCGCAACTTCTTCAGCACCGAGCCGTGGCTCTCGCTGTTCCCCGGCGTCGCGATCCTGCTGGCGGCGGGATCGTTCAACGTGCTCGGCGATGCCCTGCGGGACGCCTTCGATCCGAGGCGGGCGTTGTAGGGCTTATGCGATCGGGGCTTGCGGCGCAGGAGCGGCGATCTTCGGCGCGGGGACGAGCGCGAAGCGGAAGCCCTCGTACAGCGCGAAGGCGTAGAAGACGCCGTCGAGGAACGAGAAGTCCTCAGTGAGGACCTGCCACACGATGTCGAAGTCGATCAGCGCCAAGACGTCCGTTAGCGGCACGCCGAGTTCGCGGGCGACCAGGACGGCGACGGCGAGAACGTTCCCGGCCGCGATCGCGAGCAGCGAGCAGGCCGCGCCGACGATGCCGGCGGCGATCGAGCGGCCGTGCCCGGCCCAGCGCACGGCGAGGCCGACGAACGCACCGATCGCGATCGCGACGATGCCGAACTGACTATCGGTCACCAGCGCGATCGCGGCCCACGCGGCCGCCGAGATGCCGGCAGCGATCAGGCCGGCGAGCGCCCCTTTGAGCAGGTCCTCTTGTGGTCCGCTGTCCTCGAGCACCCGTCGAGTATCGCCGGTCGGTCAATCACCACTTAGAGGGAGGGAGAGACGCTCGTGAGGGCTACGACGGCCTCCCGTTCGCGCTCCACTGCGCGCTCGAGCGCATGCATCCAGCCCCGCCGTTGTCCGGGATCGATGAACCGGGCGACGACCGACGCGTCGAAGGGGCGGACGCCGATCTTCTCGCACTCGTCGGCAACATATCCGTAGGCCTCCGCGGCGCGAATGAGATCCGCCCCGACGCGATCCGGAAAGGCCCGACGAATGCGCCGCAGGAACCGCGCCGCCGCTCTTCGCCCGCCGTGCAGGAACACGCGACGCGCGTGATCGACGAAGGCGCGCTGCGCCGCCTCGCGGCCAGGCACGTCTGCGGCGAGCGCTTCGATCCAGGCCCGGAACGCGGCTTCGCCCTGAAAGAGCTTCACGCCGTCGACCTCACGCGTTGCCGGCGCACTCACCTCGACAGCGCGCCGGGCCGCCTCGCGCGCCAGCGCCACATCTTCGAGACGAGGACCCCGATCGAGGAACACCGCCGTCGCCGGCCGCTCTCCGGCGAACGCGTCTGCGAACAGCACGCGGCTCGGATCGTCGCCGTGGTCGGCATAGGTCCGCGCGAACAGCACCTTGTCGTGCACGTCATAGCCGGTGATGACGCCGAACTCGGGCAGCTGCATCAGACCGCGCGCCAGCGGCGGCAGGTCTGCCTCGACGCTCTCGACGATCCGCTCCCACACGAGCTCGCGCAGCTCGTCGTCGAACGGCGGCTCGACCACATCGGCACGAAGTCCAACCGAGGCCGCGGCGCGCGTGGTCGTGTCCGGGGCGTGGGGTGACACCGTGTCCGGATCCCAGCGATCGTCGATGCGGAACTGGAACGCGATCCCTGAACCCGCCGCCGCGTCGTCATACACCTGGACGCGCTCTCCACGGGTCGCCTGCAGCGCCGAGGCGAGCGCGCCGCACAGCGTGATGTCCTCGCCCTCGCCGAACCGGAGCGGCGGGACCTTGCGCAAGAGATTGCGGTCTGCGGTCTTAGCCATCCTCGGGGAACGCGCTCTTCAGCACGTGCGCCGCTTGCAGTGTGATCCACTTGTCGGCGTCGATCTTCGACGGCATGCGATCCAGATAGGGCGCGCGGCCATGCCACCGACCGCGCTCGTCCTGCCGCGACAGCAGCCACGCGATCGCGCCCGCCGCGCGCGTGTCCGAGAGCGCGTCGAGCTGCGCGAGCACGCGCAGGACGAAGAGGACGTCGGCCTGATAGAAGAGCGGGAAGTTCGCCGAGCGCCACAGGTGGCTGGGATCTGAGTCCGTCGGGTAGGCGCCGCGCTCCAGCTTGTACGACAGCAGCCATTCGGTGCCACGGCGGAGCGTGCGCTCGACCTCACGCGTGCGCGACTGCTCCGGCAGCGCGGCAAGGCCCCACAGCAACCGGGCGTAGCCCCAGGCGCACGGCAGATCGCCGTTGATGTAGCAGCCGGCCTCGAAGACCTTGGAGTCGCGCACGAGCCGGTCGACGATCCATTCGACGCGCTCGTCCGCACCGAAGCCGGCGTGGCACAGGTAGCGCAGCAGACTCCCGAAGATGCACGACACGCCGTGATCGCCCAGCCAGCCCGGCGACTCGCGCTTCGGCTCCATCGCGTCGAGCATCTTCCGCGCTCCCCGCCGCACCCGCGGATCCGCGCCATCCGCGCCGTACTCGACGAGCAGAAGCATCTCCCAGTGACTGGCCGTGTACTTCGGCTTCCACCAGTCCTCGCCCCACGTGCCGTCGGGGTACTGCCGCTTCAGGATCGTGGAGATCGGCGGCGACGTCATCGCGCGCGCCTTCGCCTCACGCAGCTCGGGATCGCGCGACGACCGCTCCTCGATAAGCTCGAGCGCGCCGGCGCGCACCGGGGCGTCGCGGCGTTCGAGGAGCCAGGGCAGGGGATCGCCGCGCAGCAACGCCCGCCAGCTCGCCACCTACTCGCCGCCCACCGACACGTCTCGCACCAAAAGCGAGGGGCTGCCGATACCGCTGGAGCCGAAGCGCAGGTCGTCGCCCACGGCGGCGATCGAGGTCAGCAGCGCGATCAGATTGCCCGCGACGGTGATGCCCTTCACCGGGTATTGCGCGACGCCCTTCTCGAGGTAGGTCGCCGTCGCGCCGAGCGAGAACTCGCCCGAGATCGGATCGATCGTGTGCAGGTTCAGCAGCGAGGTCAGGGCCAGAGCGCGATCCGCGCCGCGCACGAGGTCGGTCGCGCGCGTTCGGCCGGCTTCGAGGTAGAAGTTCGAGATCCCGGCGTGCGGTGTGCCGGCGTAGCCACCGCGGCGCGCGTTGCCGGTCGGCTTCGCGCCGAGGCGGTTCGCGGTCTTGATCGACTGCAGGTACGCACGCAGCACCCCGCCGCCGAGCAGCACGAGATCATGCGTGGGGACGCCCTCGCCGTCGAACGGCGCGGTGGCGCGCCCACCGATGCGGCGGCCCTCGTCGCGCAGCGTCACGACGTCGCTGGCCACTCGCTGCTCGATCTTTCCCGCGAGCAGGCTCTTGCCCTTGAGCACGTTCTCGGCGGAGAAGAGCGACGAGATCGCGCCGACGAGCTCCATCGCGCGGTACGGCTCGAGAACGATGTCGATGCGCTGCGTCTTGAAGGTTCGCGCGCGCAGCTTCTCCAAGGCGCGTCGCGCGGCCTCCGCGCCGATGGTCTCGGCGTCGATCGTGTCGAAGGTCCTGCCGCCATCCCCGAACCCGCCGATCTGCTTGTCCTCGCCCTCGGTCGCGACGCAGGCGGTGCCCGCGCCGAACGAAGTCGAGCGGTACGTGCCGTATCCGCCGGCCGTGGTCGCAAAGACCGTGACGCCGGCGCCGTCACCGTAGGAGGTCTTGTAGAAGGAGGTGATGCGCGGATCGACGCGCCGCGCGGCGGCCTCGATCGCCAGCGCCAGCTCGGTCTTCTCCGCGACGTCGTGCGATTCGTACGTCGAGTCGAAAATCTGCAGCTCGCCGTTCGGCGGTATCGGCGTCGCGGCGAAGGCGATGGACTCGTCTGGGCTGGTGACCCTCGCGTTCGCCACGGCGAGGTCGACACACTCGGCGATGCCGGCCGGCGACAGGTCGCTGGTGTAGGCGAACCCGACGCGACCGGCATCGAGGACGCGGACCCCGACGCCGCGCTCCGTCTCGACCTCGGCGCTTTCGACCTTGCCCTCGATCACTTCGATGCTGGTGCCGTGCGAATCGCGGAGATACGCCTCGGCCTCGAGGCCGTCTCGGCGGCGCACTTCATCCAGGGCGCGTTCGACGACGGCATCGTTGTCCAGTCGTTCGGTCATTCCTTGACGATGCCGCCGATGACGATCTCGGGAATGCGGATCGTGGGCTGCGCGTCGGACACCGGCGCGCCCTGTCCGTCCTTGCCGCAGGTGCCGATGGAGAAGCCGAGATCGCTGCCGACCATGTCGATCGAGTTCATCACCGTCGGCGCGTGTCCCGTGAGCGTCGCGCCGCGGATGGCCTCGGCGACCTTGCCGCCGCGCAGCTTGTAGCCCTCGCTGATCTCGAAGGCGAAATGCCCGCTCACCGGATCGACCTGGCCGCCGCCCATCTTGCGAACGAAGACGCCGCTCTCGACCGAGCGGATGATCTCCTGCGGATCGGTCTTGCCGGGAGCGATCATCGTCGTCGTCATCCGTGGGATCGGCAGGTGCCGGAAGCTCTGCCGCCGCGCGTTGCCGCTCAGCGGCAGACCCATCTTCTTGGCGTGCTTGCGGTCGGTCAGGTACAGCCGCAGGATGCCGTTCTCGATCAGCACGTTGTGCCGCGTCGGCGTGCCCTCGTCGTCGACCGCGTTCGTGCCGCGCTTGCCGGGCATGCTGCCGTCGTCGATGACGGTGATCAGCTCGCTCGCGACCTTCTGACCGAGCTTGCCGGCGTAGACCGAGAGCCCGCGGTCGTTGAAGTCGGCCTCCAAACCGTGTCCGACGGTCTCGTGGATCAGGGTGCCGCCGGCTTCGCTGGAGACGACGACCATGTAGGTCCCGGCCGGCGCCGGCTCCGCCTCCAGGTTCAGGATCGCGCGGCGCGCCGCGGTCCGCGCGGTCTCGGCGACAGCATCTTCGCTCATCTGCTCGAACCCGACGGTGCCGCCGATGGCCTCATACCCGGTCTGCTGGAGGGCTCCGGCTTTCGCCACCGCGTTCACGGCGAAGACCAAGCGGACGCGGGTCTCGGTCGCGAAGCGTCCCTCGGCGTTGGCGATGACGACGTCCTGGACCGACTCGCGATACACGACCGTGACCTGGCTGATCCGCTCGTCGTGACCGCGCGTGACGGCGTTGGCCAGCTCCAGGATGCGGACCTTCTGCTCGATCGGCACCTCGCGCGGATCGATCCGGACCTCGCTCGGCGGAAGCACCTCGACTCGCGTCATTTCCGGCAGGTCGGCAGGCCCCGCCGTGGCCGCGCGCCCGACCGCGCCCGCGGCACGGCCGGCGAGCGCCGTGAGATCGTCGAGGTCGGTGACGTTCCCGTCGGCGTACACGGTGCGCTCGCCGAGAAGGACGCGGATGCCCGCGCCCTGATCAGTCCCCGAGGTCGCTTCTTCGAGGCGGCCGTCGTCGAATACGAGCGACACCACGCGATGTCGCTCCCAGAAGACCTCGGCCCACTCGCCGCCGCGAGACAGGGCCGTGCGCAGGACGCGAGCGGTGTCGGCTTCGGTCGGTGCAGAGGAACGAACGAGCGTTCCTGTCGCCATGAGCTCCCCTCCCCACAGTGAGGAACGCGTGAGAGATGTACAGGATACCGAGTCAGTCGCCGATGACAGTGACGAGCATTCTCCGCTCGCGCGGGCCGTCGAATTCCGCGAGGAAGATGCCCTGCCACGTGCCGAGCGCCAGGTCGCCGTCGGCGACCGGGACGGTCGTGGACGCGCCGGTGAGCACCGTACGGATGTGCGCCGGCGCGTTTCCTTCCGCGTGTCGATAGCCGGCGTCGTCCGGCACCGCGCGCCGCAACGCGCTGAGCACGTCGGTCAGGACATCGGGGTCGGCGTTCTCGTTGACGTACACGCCGGCTGTGGTGTGCAGCACCGCCACCGTGCAGAGGCCCGTCCGTACCTTGCTCTTTCGCACCACGGCACGCACGCGATCTGTCACGTCCTGTGCCTGCTCCTTCTTCGTGGTCCGCACCGAGACGTGCTCGGCGTAGGCACTCACCGCCTGGCCCTTCGCTCGCTGACGATCTGCGCCATCAGTTCCGCCGACACGTTCGCGCCCGACACCACGAGCACGACGTGCCGGCCGCGGTTATCGATGAGGCCGCCGCGCAATGCGGCGAGGCCGACCGCGCCTGAGCCCTCGACGAGCAGAGACAGTCGCGAAAGGTATTCGTACATCGCGTCGCCGATGGCCCTCTCGCTAACTCGCACCACCTGGTCGACGTACCGTCCGAAGATATCCAGCGTGATCGGCAGAGTGCTCTTGGCAACGAGCTTGTCGGCGATCGACAACGGGTGATCGACGCTGATGACGTGCCCGGCCGCGATCGAGCGCGAGACGGCGTCCGCGCCCTCGGGTTCGACGCCGTAGATCTTGCCGCGCCAGCCTGACGTCTTCAGCGCGGTCGCGAGCCCTGAGACCAGCCCGCCGCCCCCGACGCCGGCAACGACGACCTGGGCGGCGGGCAGCTGCTCCATGATCTCCAGCCCGATCGTTGCCTGCCCGGCGATGACGATCGGATCGCCGTACGGGTGTACGAACGTGCGCCCGTCGCGCTCCTCCACTTCGTGCGCGAGCGCGAGGGTGTCGTCGTAGACGTCGCCGGCGAGGCGGACGTCGGCGCCATAGGCGCGGCAGCGTTCGACGATCGAGGTGTCGACGGTCTTGGGCATGACGATCACGGCGCTGGTGCCGAGGCGCCATGCAGCCCACGCCACGGCCTGCCCGTGGTTGCCCGCCGACGCCGCGACGACGCCACGCGTGAGCCGCTCGCGCTCCAGCGACGACAGCTTCGCCAGAGCGCCGCGCACTTTGTACGCGCGTGTCGGGTGCAACGTCTCGAG
>Ga0066709_100000877_pt1 | contig 18237 bp, 15 predicted proteins | sample GraSoiAngelo_158_FD_79665 | JGI IMG/M metagenome (GOLD analysis project Ga0066709, IMG submission 79665) | Grasslands soil microbial communities from the Angelo Coastal Reserve, California, USA - 14_1009_16_30cm | ecosystem: Environmental > Terrestrial > Soil > Grasslands | place: USA...
TGTCGCTCCTCTCCGTGGCGTGCCGCTCTTCCGGTAGCCCGGCATGGCTGCTGGAGCGCGCCCGCCAGGAGGCCGAGATGGCCGCGCAGTCGCGCCTGGTGCACGACTTCCGATTCACGGATCGGCGGCAGGCCAGCGGCATCACGTTCGTGAACCGGGTGGTCGACGACGCGGGCAAGGCGTACAAGCTGGCTCACTACGACCACGGCAGCGGCTTGTGCGCGGCCGACGTCGATGGCGACGGCCTCCCCGATCTCTATTTCCTCACGCAGCTCGGCACCAACGAGCTCTGGAAGAACCTCGGCGGTGGTCGGTTCGTGGACATCACCACCCGAGCCGGGCTGGCCATGCCGGATCAGATCGCCGTGGGTTGCGCATTCGCCGACATCGACAACGACGGCGATCCCGACCTCTTCGTCACGACGGTGCGCCATGGGAATCGGCTGTTCGAAAACCTGGGGGACGGGACGTTTCGCGACATCACGGCACAAGCCGGCGTGGGCTACGTCGGCCACTCCTCGGGCGTGGTGTTCTTCGACTATGACGGTGACGGCCTGCTCGATCTGCTGGTGACCAACGTGGGCGTGTTCACGAGCAACGTACGGGGGCCGGGCGGCTACTACGTCGGCTTGAGCGACGCGTTCTTCGGTCACCTCCACCCCGAACGCTCAGAAGCGAGCATTCTCTACCACAACCTAGGTGGCAATCGATTCAAGGACGTCACGCGCGAGCTCGGGCTGGTGGGCCCGAGCTGGAGCGGCGAGGCCACGGCGGTCGACGTCAACGACGATGGGTTTCCCGACCTCTACATCCTGGACATGCAGGGTGGTAGTCACCTGTGGCTCAATGAAAGCGGAAAGCGCTTTCGCGATGCGACGGCGGAGTACTTCCCCAAGGCCCCCTGGGGTGCCATGGGGGTGAAGGCGTTCGATTTCGACGGGGACGGCCGGATCGACATCTTCGTCACCAGCATGCATCCCGACATGTGGGTGAACATCCCGCCCGGCGACTGGGCGGCCGAAGGCCGCAAGGATGACTCGTCACGGGTGTCCGGCCGCATGTTCCCGAAGGGGAAGGCCGGATTCTTGTTCGGCAACGAGCTGTTCGCGAACCGCGGCGGCGGCCGATTCGAGGAGGTCTCCGATTCCGTCGGGGTGGAAACGTACTGGCCCTGGGGCCCCAGCGTGGACGATCTCAACGCCGACGGATGGGACGATATCTTCATCGCCGCGGGGATGAACTTCCCCTACCGGTACGGGATCAACTCCGTGTTGCTCAACGACGGAGGCCGGCGCTTCCTGCCGAGCGAGTTCGTGGTGGGGGTCGAGCCACGGGCCGGCGAGGCCACCCAGCAAGTCTGGTTCACGCTCGAGTGCCGCGGTGCCGACGCCGGCCATCCCCTGTGCGAGGCCTGCGCCCATCCTGAGTCGCTGCAGGTGGAATGTCGGTTGGACGGCGCCGGCCAGTTGACCATGATGGGTGCGCTCGGGACCCGATCGGCGATCGCGCTCGATCTGGATGGGGACGGCGATCTCGACCTCGTGACCAACGAGTTCAATGCGGGGCCGCAGGTGCTGATCAGCGATCTGGCGCAGCGACATCCCATCCACTTTCTCAAGGTCCGGCTGCGCGGCACGCGCTCGAACCGCGACGGGCTCGGTGCACAGGTCACCGTCGCGCTCCCGGCCGGACGCCGCATGCTGAAGGTGCGCGACGGCAAGTCGGGATACCTCTCCCAGAGCGACCTGCCGCTCTATTTCGGCCTTGGTGACGCCGATCACGTCGGTGCGATCGAGCTGCGGTGGCCGTCCGGTCGACGCCAGAGCGTGGCCGGTCCGATCAAGGCGGATCAGACGATCGACGTCGTCGAGCCGTAGGCGCGCGTCCCCTTCAATCATTTATACTACGGGATGACCGATGGCACGACCTCGCTGCTGTTGCGCCTGCGCGACCACCTCAGGCGGCGGCGGTTGTTTTCCGCCCCCGGCACGGCCATCGTGGGCGTCTCGGGCGGAGCCGACTCGGTCGCGCTCCTCGATCTGCTGCATGGGCTCGCCTCCGAGCTGGGCCTGTCCCTCGTGGTGGCGCATGCGGACCATGGAATTGCCTCGGACAGTCGGGCGGTCGGACAGGCCGTCGGCAACCTGGCGAAGCAATACGGCCTGCCCTTCGAATTGGGCGAGCTCCACCTTGGTCCAGACGCGACGGAGACCGGCGCCCGGAAGGCGCGGTACGCATGGCTGGGCGATGCGCAGCGGCGTCACAGCGCGCGCTACCTCGTGACGGCGCACCACCGCAATGACCAGGTTGAGACAATCGTGCTTCGCCTGCTGCGGGGGAGCGCGCCCGCGGGCCTCGCGGGAATCCCGGCGCGGGGTCGCGGCGGGCTCGTGCGACCATTGCTGGCGTTCACGAAGGCGGAACTCGCCGCACACGTGGCGAGCCGCGGCCTGTCCACGCACGACGATCCCGCCAACCGGGATCCACGACATCTGCGGAGCTGGGTCCGCACGGAGCTGCTGCCCCTGGTGCGCGACCGCCTGGGCGCGCGTGCCGTCGATGATCTCGTGCGTGCTGGACGAGCGGCGGCCCGGGAGCGGCGCGCCTGGGACCGCGTGCTCGACCGTCTGCCCGAACTCGGGCTCCGCACCGTGCCCGGGGGGTTCGACATTGCTCGGGAGCAGTTGGTCCGCTATGATGACGTTCTCTCTGAAGCTCTGGTGCGGGCCGCGGCGCGGCGGGTCGGGCTCGTGGTGGGACCGCGCAAGGCTCAGCAGCTGGTGGACTTGGCGCGTCGGCCGTCGGGCCGGTGGCTCCCGCTCGGGAACCAGTGGACCGCCGAGGTGGCGTTCGACCGCGTGCGGGTCCGCACGCGGGAGAGTGGGAAGATTGTGGAGGGTGTGGACGGTGGGGAGGAGCGCGGTAGCGCCGAGTTTGGCGCGTTTCGCGTGACGTGGTCGCCTGAGCCAGCGCCCACGCGGCTCGAGCGGCGCGCCTGGACGACGTGGCTGAGCGGGGCGGGGTGGGAAGTCCGGTCGCCTCGGCCGGGCGACCGAGTGGTCCCGATGGGCGGCGTGGGACGGCGGCCCCTGCGACGCATGTTCATGGAGGCGCGCGTGCCGCGCGGCGACCGGCCCGGCTATCCCGTGGTCGCCCGCGGCGAAACCATTCTGTGGGTTCCCGGAATCTGCCGGAGCAGAGACGATCTCCCGCGGCCCGGAACCCCGGCGGTGCGGGTCGATGTTACCAAACACGGCGAGTCTCAAGCAGACGGGTGGGCGTGAGCTCAAGCGGATCGTCTTCGACGAGGAGACGATCGCGCGGCGCGTCCGAGAGCTGGGGCAGGAGATCACCGCCGTGTACCCCGACGGTGAGTTGTTGGTGCTCGGTCTCCTCAAGGGCAGCTTCATCTTCCTGAGCGATCTCGTGCGGCGCATCGAGCGGCCCCTCCAGGTGGACTTCCTGGTGGCGGCGAGCTACGGTGCCGACACCATCTCGAGTGGGAACGTGCGCCTGTTGTACGATCCGGAAACCGAGCTGAGGGGTAAGCACATCCTGCTGGTCGAGGATATCGTGGATACGGGGAAGACCATCAACCGCCTGGTGGCGTTGCTGCGCGAGCGCGCGCCGCGGAGTCTGGAGATTTGCGCGTTGCTGCACAAGCACCTGGCCGAGCACCTCGAGATCGAGCCGGCATTCGTCGGATTCGACGCGCCGCGCGTGTTTCTCGTGGGGTACGGGCTCGACCACGCTGAAAACTTCCGTCACCTCCCGTACGTCGCGAGTCTGACCTGATGCCCAACCGCATTCCACCGCCGCGCGAGTTCAGCTGGGCCCGGACCCTGCGGACGCTCTCGTTCTGGGCGCTCCTGATCGTCGGGTCCGTGGTGCTCGTGCAGTTCGCCGCGAATCGACGCCCGGAGGCGGTGGAGATCTCCTACAGCGAATTCACCCAGGAGCTCGATAAGGGCAACGTCACCGCGATCGAGATCACCGAGCGGCAGCAGGTGAAGGGGGACTTCAAGAGTCCCGTCACCTTCCGTGCGCGCACCGCACAGCATTTCACCACGCTGCTGCCCTTCGAATCGAGCGACGCCTGGGTCGGCACTGTCCGCCAGAAGGGCGTCGATGTCCGGGCGCGCGAGGAGAAGCAGTCGGTTGGCGTGTTCCTGTTCAGCTTCCTCCCGTACCTGCTGATCTTCGGGCTGCTGATTTTCATGTTGCGCCAGATGCAGCAGGGGGGGAATCGCGCCTTCGCGTTCGGGAAGTCGAAGGCCAAGCTCCTGGCGGGCGACACCCCGAAGGTGACCTTTGCCGACGTGGCGGGCGCGGACGAGGCGAAGCAGGAGCTCGAAGAGATCATCGACTTCCTCAAGGACCCGCAGAAATTCCAGCGGCTGGGGGGGCGGCTGCCCAAGGGCGCCCTGCTCATCGGACCGCCGGGCACCGGCAAGACCCTGCTCGCGAAGGCGGTGGCAGGGGAAGCGGGCCGGCCGTTCTTCTCGATGTCGGGTTCGGATTTCGTGGAGATGTTCGTGGGCGTCGGGGCGTCGCGCGTGCGCGACCTGTTCGAGCAGGGCAAGGCCCACGCGCCGTGCATCATTTTCATCGACGAGATCGACGCCGTCGGGCGGCACCGCGGTGCCGGCCTGGGCGGCGGGCACGACGAGCGCGAGCAGACGCTCAACCAGCTGCTCGTGGAGATGGATGGCTTCGAGTCGAACGACGGCGTGATCCTGCTCGCCGCCACCAACCGGCCCGACATCCTCGATCCCGCGCTGCTCCGGCCCGGGCGTTTCGACCGCCAGATCGTGGTGGATATGCCCGACGTGAAGGGACGCGAGCAGATCCTGCGCGTGCACACGCGCAAGATTCCGCTCGGCTCCAACGTAGACCTGGAGCGCATCGCGCGCGGCACACCCGGCCTCGCGGGCGCCGAGCTCGCGAACGTCGTGAACGAGGCCGCCTTGCTTGCGGCCCGGCGCAACAAGGCGGCGGTGGACATGCAGGACCTCGAGGACGCCAAGGACAAGGTGATGCTCGGCCTCGAGCGCCGCAGCCGGGTCCTGTCGGAGGAGGAGCGGCGCCTCATCGCCTATCACGAGGCGGGACACGCGCTCGTGTCCCTCAACCTCCCGGGGTCGGACCCGCTGCATAAGGTCACGATCATTCCCCGCGGGCGGGCACTCGGGATCACGGCGTACCTCCCCGAGGAGGAGCTGCACAAGTACACGAAGCAGTCCATCCTGTCGCGCCTCGCCATGGCCTACGGCGGGCGCGTCGCGGAGGAGCTGGTCTTCGGTCCGGAGAAAGTCACGACCGGCGCCGCGCAGGACATCCAACATGCCACGGACATCGCGCGGCGCATGGTGACGCAGTACGGCATGAGCGACACGATCGGGCCGATCGCGGTGGGCGACCGCGAGGCGGAGATCTTCCTGGGCCGTGAGATCGTCCAGCGGCGGGAGATCTCGGAGCGGACGGCGGAGCTCGTCGATACCGAAGTGAAGCGCATTCTCGGTGATGCGTACGAGACAGCCAAGACCGTGGTGCTCGAGCATCGCGATGGGCTCGATCGCCTAGCCGCGGCGCTGCTCGAGCGCGAAACGCTCGATCGCGAAGACGTCGAGCTGGTCGTCGCGGGCAAGCCGCTACCGCCCGTCCCCCCACCGCCCGCGGCACCGCCGGCGCCGTCCGGCGAGGGCGCGCGCGAGAAGGCACCCGCACAACGCGGCCCCGTGCTGGGGAGCCCGCCGCCCGAACCCGCCGGCGCCTGACGCTCGGACACAAATAGCCGGTTAGCGTTAGCGTCGCTGCCGGGTGCCCGGGGTGTTAGGATTGAAGTCGATGGAAGCGAAAAGCGCGGACCTTGCCGCGCTGCGTATCAATCGCTCCGGTGAGTCGGCCGGACCGGCGCCACGGCGCCGCACCCGGGTGTGGCTCGCGATCGGGCTCCCTGCCGCCGCCATCCTGGTTCTCGCGGCCGTCGTCCTGATCACGAGCGGTGCCCTCGGGTCGGCGGTGCCCGTGCATCTGACCCCCGCGACCATGGTGTCGCCGATGCGCGCGGGCGCCGTGCTCATCGCGAGCGGCTACGTCGTTGCTCAACGCAAGGCCGCGGTCGCCTCCAAGGGGACCGGCCGGCTCGTCTACCTCGGGGTCGCGGAAGGGGACCGGGTGCGGGCCGGCCAGGTGATAGCCCGCATCGAGGACGCCGACGTCAAAGCCCAACTCGCCCAGGCCCAGGCCAACGTGCAGCTGAGTCGAGCCGAGCTCCACGATGCCGGGCGCTCGCTCGAGCGGGAGCGGTTTCTCAGCGACAGTGGAGCCTCGTCGCAGGCGAGTGTGGACGCCGCGGAGGCTCGCTACCAGCGGGTGAAAGCCAGTATCGCGACCGCGGAGGCCGCCGTTGAAGTGGCGCAAGTGGCGCTCGAGAATACAGTGATCCGTGCGCCGTTCGATGGCACGGTGCTGACGAAGAACGCCGACGTCGGGGAGGTGGTGGCGCCCCTCGCGGCCAGCGCCTTCTCCAAGAGCGCGGTGGTCACGATCGCCGACTTGCGCTCGCTCCAGGTCGAGGCCGACGTCGCGGAATCGAACCTCGAGGCCGTCAGCCCGGGCCAGCCGTGCGAGATCGTGCTGGATGCGTATCCCGACGTGCGGTATCCCGGCGTCGTGGCGAAGATCGTGCCGACCGCGGACCGCGCGAAGGCCACGGTGCAAGTCAAGGTCGCGTTTCGCTCGTACGACGCCCGCGTGCTGCCCGAAATGAGCGCCAAGGTCCACTTCCTGCCGCGTCCCTCGCGGGTTGCCGTGGATACGCAGTCGGTCCTGGTGGTCCCCGGCACTGCGGTGTCCGAGCGAAACGGCCGCAGTGTGGTTTTCGTCGTCGAGGGGGGCCGGGCGGTGGAGGTGCCGGTCGTCGTCGGCCGACAGGTGGGCTCGTCCGTGGCCATCCGCGAAGGAGTGCGTCCCGGCACTCAGGTGGTGGACAGCGTCGGCGCCCGCCTGCGTGGCGGCGTCAAGGTCACCGTGCAGTAGAGGAGCGCATGCCCAATCCGATCGTCCAGATCCGCGGTCTCTCGAAGGCCTATCGACGCGACAGTATGCAGATCCCCGTGTTGCGGGACATCACGCTCGAGGTCCCCGAAGGGGAGTTCCTCGGGCTGATGGGTCCCTCCGGCTCCGGCAAGACCACCCTGTTGAACCTGATCGCGGGGATCGATCGGCCGGACGCCGGGAGCGTGCTGGTCGCGGGCACCGACGTGACGACGCTCAGCGAGTCGCAGCTCGCCCGCTGGCGCGCCACCCACATCGGGTTCGTGTTCCAGTTCTACAATCTGATCCCCGTGCTCACGGCCTTCGAAAACGTCGAGCTGCCGCTGCTGCTCACGTCGCTCTCCAAGAGGGAACGGAAACAGCACGTCGAAACAGCGCTCGCGCTCGTGGACCTCGCCGACCGGGTGCACCACTATCCACGCCAGCTCTCGGGTGGCCAGGAGCAGCGCGTCGCGATCGCCCGCGCCATCGCCACCGACCCCACGATCATCGTGGCGGACGAGCCGACGGGCGACCTCGACCGCAAGTCCGCGGAGGAGATCCTGACGCTGCTGGAGCGCCTCAATCGGGAGTTCAAGAAGACCATCGTGATGGTGACGCACGACCCGCACGCCGCCGAGCGCGCACACCTGGTGCGCCACTTGGACAAGGGTGAACTGCAATGAAATTGGTCTTCAAGAACCTGTTCCGGCACCGCCTCCGCACCGCGCTCACGATCCTCGGGATCGCGGCGGCGGTGATGGGGTTCGCCCTCATTCGGACGATCGTAGGCGCGTGGAACGCCGGCGTCACGGGGGCCGCCTCCAATCGCATGATCACCCAGCACCGCGTGTCGCTGATCTTCCCGATCCCGCTGCCCTACCGGAACGACATCGCCAAGGTGCCGGGCGTGACGGGCGTGTCGTGGGGCAACTGGTTCGGCGGTGTGTTTGGGGACCCGAACGATTTCAAGAATTTCTGGCCGCGCTTCGCGGTCGATCCGGACACGTACTTCGATCTCTACCCGGAGTTCCAGGTGCCGCCGGACCAGCTGGCCGCGTTCAAGAAGGAGCGCAACGCGTGCATCATCGGCCGCAAGCTGGCGCAGCAGCACGGCTTCAAGCTCGGCGACGTCATCACGATGGAAGGCGACATCTATCCTGGAAGCTGGCAGTGGGTGGTGCGCGGGATCTACACCGGCCGCGACCCGTCGACCGACGAGACGCAGATGTTCTTCCAGTTTGCCTACCTCTACGAGCAGGTGCGTGCGCGCGAGCCCGGCCGGCCCGTGGACGCGGGGTTTTACGTCCTGCGCGTCGGGTCGCCCGACGCGATGGCCCGCGTGGCGGCGGCGATCGACACGCAGTTCGTGAACTCGCGCGCCCCCACGAAGACCGAGAGTGAACGCGAGTTTCAGCAGAGCTTCGTCCAGATGTCGTCGGCGATCATCACGTCGCTGCAGGTGATCTCGGTCGTGATCGTCGGGATCATCCTGCTCGTGCTGGCGAACACGATCGTCATGTCGGTGCGGGAGCGGACGCGCGAGTACGCGGTGCTGAAGACCCTCGGTTTCTCGGGGCGCCGCCTCGGGGCCCTCGTCCTCGGCGAGGCGCTCGTGATCTCCCTGTCGGGAGGCGTGCTCGGGCTGCTCCTGACGTTCCCCATGGTCCAGGGGTTCGCGAAGGCGCTCCCGACCTTCTTCCCGGTGATCAGCGTCGCCCCACTCACGATGGCGTTGGGTCTCGGCGCGGCCCTGCTGGCCGGCCTGGCAGCCGCCGCGGTCCCCGTCAACCGCGTGGTCCGCATGCCCATCGTTTTGGGCCTGCGGACAGTGGGGTAGCCGGCTCATGGCGCGCATCCCATTCGCGTATAGCTGGCGGAGCCTCTGGGCCCGCCGCCTCACCACGGCGCTCACGGTCGGCGGCGTGGCTCTCGTCGTGTTCGTGTTCGCCGGCGTGCTCATGCTCGCCCGCGGCCTGGAAGCCACCCTCGTCGAGACGGGCTCGGCGGACAACGTGATCGTGCTCAGGCGCTCGGCGACGTCTGAGCTGTCGAGTCAGATCGACCGCGCGACGGCGGACGCACTCGAGGCCGAGAACGGTGTAGCCCGTGCGGGCGACGGTCGTGCGCTCCTGTCGCGCGACGTCATGCTCATCATCAACCTCTACAAAAAGAAGAGCGGCGCGCTCGGCAACGTGTCGACTCGGGGTGTCTCAGCCCACGCGCTGGAGGTCCGCCACGGCGTGCGCATCATCCAGGGAAGGCCTTTCCAGTTCGGCACGCACGAGATCGTGGTCGGGAAAAGCATCGCCTCCCGGTTCAAAGGGGTGGCCCTCGGGGCGGAGCTCGCCTTCGCGGGCGACCGCTGGACCATCGTGGGGACCATGGACGCCGGCGGCACGGGCTTCGACTCGGAGATCTGGGGCGACGCCGACCAGTTCATGCAGGCGGCCGGGCGGCCGGTGTATTCGTCGTTGACGTTCCGCCTCGCCGAGCCGGCCCGGTTCGATCAGCTCAAGGCGCGCCTCCAGGCCGATCCCCGCTTCCAGTCCGTGGAGCTCAAGCACGAGCGCGACTACTACAAGGAGCAGTCGCAGACGCTCGCGAAGTTCATCCGGATCCTCGGGCTCGTCGTGACCACCATCTTCAGCTTCGGAGCGATGATCGGGGCGATGATCACCATGTACGCCGCCGTCGCGAACCGAACGGTGGAAGTGGGCACGCTGCGTGCCCTGGGGTTCCGGCGGCGCAGCGTGCTGGCCGCGTTCCTGGTGGAATCCGTGGTGCTCGCGCTCGTGGGTGGCGCCATCGGCGTCGCGCTCGCCGCGCTGCTGTCGTTCGCGCGCATTTCGGTCGTCAACTTCCAGAGCTTCTCCGAGATCGGCTTCGGGTTCGCCCTGTCGCCCGGGGTCGTCAAGAACGCGCTGATCTTCGCCGTCGTGATGGGTGTGGTCGGCGGGTTCCTTCCGGCGGTGCGGGCGGCGCGCCTCAACATCGTGAACGCGTTGCGGGCATCGTGAAGTTGACCGCGCTCGCCGCGCACACACCCGAAGCGGTGCGCGCGGCGCTCGCGGCCCGCGGCTGGGAGACCCAGCCCGCCTGGTTCGCCGCCACCGGCGTACAATCCCTGGTCGTCCTGCTCGACGAAGTCAGCGAACCCGAGCGCGAGAGTCTGGTGCGCTGGGGCGCCAAGGCCGGTGCCGACGTCCTCACCGGCGACGGCTGGGCGCTGGTCGGGGCGGCCGCGAGCCGGCTGGCGCCGCTGGCGCGCCCCGACCGGCTGCCGCCCGGGCTCGAGGCGCTGGCGCCCGAGCTGGGCCGGTTCCTCGCGAGCTACGCCGATCCGCCGCGCCGCTGGGAAATCTCCGGCGGCGTCCTCACCCTCGATCACCCAGTGCTCATCGGCATCGTGAACGTGACGCCCGACTCCTTCTCGGACGGCGGGCGCTTCGCCACTGCGGACCGCGCCGTCGCGCAGGCCGAGCGGCTCGTGGCCGACGGGTGCGAGCTGCTGGACGTGGGCGGCGAGTCCACGCGGCCGGGCGCGGCGCCGGTAACCGCGGAGGAGGAGATCAGGCGCGTGGCGCCGGTCATCGAGCAGCTGGCGCGGCGCGGGCTGGGCCCGGTGTCGGTGGACACGCGCAAGGGCGCGGTGGCGCGCGCCGCGCTCGCCGCGGGCGCCGCCGTGGTGAACGACGTGTCGGGGCTGGCGTTCGATCCGGCGCTCGCCCGTGTCGTGGGCGACGCCGGCGCCGGACTGATCGTGATGCACATGCGGGGCACGCCCGACACGATGGACTCGCTCGCCGTGTACCGGCACGTGCCGGCGGAGGTGGCGGCGGAGCTCGGGACCGCGGCGGCGCGGGCGGAGGCCGGGGGCGTCGCGCCGCCGCGCATCGTCGTGGACCCGGGGTTCGGGTTCGCGAAGACCCCCGAGCAGAACTTTCGACTGCTCGATGAACTGGCAACGGTGGTCGCGTTGGGCTATCCTGTAGCGGTGGGACCGTCGCGCAAGCGGTTCCTGGGGGCCGCCACGGGGCGGCCGGTCGAAGACCGCGACCGCGCGACGGCCGTGGCGTGCGCCCTCGCGTGGGAGCGGGGCGCGCGCCTGTTCCGGGTACACGACGCCGCGCTCGCGCGCGAGGCGCTGCGGGTGGCCGGCGCGACCACGAGCGCACGGTGAACCTCGAAGCCTACCAGTTCCTCATCCCGCGGTTCTGGCCGGACGTGGTCGAGATCATTCTCGTCGCGTTCGTCATCTACCGTTTCCTCCTGTTCCTCGTCGGCACGCGGGCGATGCAGATCGTCGTCGGCGTGATGATCCTGTCGGTCGCGTATTTCGGCGCGCTGCTCGCCAAGTTCACCATGATCAGCGCGCTGCTGTCGTACGTGTTCACCTTCGGCGCGTTCGCGGCGGTCGTCGTGTTCCAGCCCGAGCTCCGGAACGCCCTCGCCCGGCTGGGCCAGTCCCGCTTCATGCGTCGGTTTTCGCAGAGCGAGCGGCAATCGGTCGCCGAAGAGATCGCCGAAGCGCTGGACCGCCTGTCGCGCGGCGGCACGGGCGCCATCATCGCCGTGGAAGGCGACATCGGTCTGGAAGAATTCATCTCGTCCGGCGTGCCGATGGAGGCCAAGGTGTCCGCCGACCTCCTGACGACGATTTTCACGCCTTACTCTCCGTTGCACGACGGCGCCGTGTTGGTGCGAGGCGACCGCATCATCGGCGCCGGCTGCGTCCTGCCCCTCACGCAGTTCAAGGTGGCGGACAAGTCCCTCGGTACGCGTCACCGCGCGGCGCTCGGGCTCTCCGAGGAGACCGACGCCACCGTCCTGGTCGTCTCCGAGGAGACCTCGACGATCTCCGTGGCGAGTCACGGGCTGCTGCATCGCCACCTGAGCGCGCCGCAGGTGCGCGACCTCCTGTCCGGCGCGATCTCGCACCTCGAAGGTGGCGAACGAGTTACGGCACCAGCCAGCTGACCCCCCGATTGTTTCACGCAGGGCCCCGAGATACTTTTTGCGGTTATGGATTTTGGAGCCCTGCCCGAGCGGCTGGCCCACGTACGGGCCGAGATCGCTCGACGGCAGGCCGCGGCGGGCCGGACCGGCCCGGTCACGCTCGTCGCGGTCACCAAGGGCTTCGGAGTGGATGCGGTGGAAGCCGCACTGGCTGCGGGCGTCACCGACCTGGGAGAGAACCGGGTGCAGGAGGCGCTGCAGAAGCTCGACGCTCCACCGCTCGCGGGCCGGCGGGTGGCGTGGCACTTGATCGGGCATCTGCAACGCAACAAGGCGAAGCACGTGGCCGGGCGCTTCGCGCTGGTCCATTCGCTTGATTCGGTGGCGCTCGCCGATGAGCTGGACCGGCGGGCCGCGGCGCACGGCGCGACGCAGCGCGTGCTGCTGCAGGTGAACATGGCCGGAGAAGCGCAGAAGAGCGGCTGCACGCCGGCCGAGGCGTCGTCGCTGGCGCGCCACGTCGCGGCGCAGCCGCATCTCGCGCTCGAAGGCCTGATGACGATCGCGCCGTTCACCGACGACGAGGACGTGCAGCGGCGAACGTTCCGCGGATTGCGCGCGTTGCGGGACGCCCTGCAGCAGGAGGAGGGGCTATGGCTGCCGACGCTCTCGATGGGGATGTCCGCCGACTACGGCACCGCCGTCGAGGAAGGGGCAACAGTGATCCGCTTGGGGACCGTCCTGTTCGGGCCGCGGACAACGGAGAGGGCGGGGGAGGAGACAGTGGAGCGCGAGAGGGGGGGCGGGGAGGACCCGGCGTGAGCGGCGACGCGTTCCATCTCACTCCGCACGACGTCCGCAAGCAGGACTTCCGCCGTACCCTGCGGGGCTATGAGCCGCTGGGCGTCGAGGACTTTCGCGCACGTGTGGCCGACGAGCTCGAGCGGATCCTGCGGGAGAAGTCGGTGCTGGAGGAGCGGCTGGCGGCGCTGGGGGAGCAGCTCAAGGCGTACCGCGAGCGGGAGCGCGCGATGAACGACGCCCTCGTGGCGGCGCAGCAGCTGCGCGAGGAAACGCGGGCCACGGCCGAGCGGGAGGCCCAAGTGATCGTGCGCGAGGCCCAAGCCGAAGGCCGGCGCCTGGTGGACGAGGCGAAGGCCTCCCAGAACGAGGTGCAGCGCCAGAGCGCCGACGTCGAGCGCCAGTTCCTGGCGTACGTGGCGGGGTTCCGCGCGCTGCTCGAGCGTCAACTCGCCGAGCTGCGCGCACTGGACGGTCAGCGGGGCTGATGATCGACGCGGCGGTCCGCGCCATCCGGGCGCGGACGAGCGTGGTACCCGACGTCGCGATCATCCTCGGCACCGGGCTGGGCGGGCTCGCCGAAGACGTGGCGGTGGACGCGCGGATTCCCTACACGGAGATCCCCGGGTTTCCGGTCGCAACGGTCGAGAGCCACGCGGGGGAGCTGCTCGTCGGCACCCTGGCCGGCAGACGGGTGGTCGCGATGCGAGGGCGATTCCACCGCTATGAGGGCTATACGCCGCAGCAGATCGGGTTGCCCGTGCGGATCCTCGGCCGGCTCGGCGCCCGGACCCTCGTGGTGTCCAACGCGTGCGGCGGGATGCACCCGCTGTGGCGCCCCGGCGATCTCATGCTCATCGCGGACCACATCAATCTGCTCGACGGCAACCCGCTCGTGGGCCCGAACGACGACGCCCTCGGCCCGCGCTTCCCGGACATGTCGGACGCGTACGACGGCGCGCTGCGCGCGCTGGCCCGCGCCGTCGCGCTGGAGCGGCGCATCACGCTGCGGGAAGGCGTGTACGTCGCGGTCACCGGGCCGAACCTCGAGACCCGGGCGGAGTATCGCGTGCTCCGCGCGATGGGGGCGGATGTGGTGGGCATGAGCACGGTGCCGGAGGTGATCACCGCGGTGCACATGGGAATGAAGGTCCTGGGGGTGTCGATCATCACGGATCAGTGTTTGCCGGACGCTCTCGCGCCCACGTCGGTCGAGGCGATCATCGCCGTGGCCCGCGGCGCCGAGCCTGCCCTGACGGCGTTGGTACGCGGGGTGCTGGAGCGCCTCAACTGATGGCCTACCCGCTCTTCGACCCCAAGCTCTCGCCCGACGTCCTGGAGAAGCGGCTGCTGGCCGAGTGGAAGCACGAGCGCCTGTTCCAAAAGACGCAGGACGCGGCGCGGTACGGTCCGCCGTTCGTGTTCTACGAGGGTCCGCCCACCGCCAACGGGCGGCCGGGCATCCATCACGTGTTCGCCCGCACCATCAAAGACCTGGTATGCCGCTATCACACCATGCTGGGGCAGGGGGTAACGCGCATCGCCGGCTGGGACACGCACGGCCTGCCGGTCGAGATCGAGGTCGAGCGGATGCTCGGTATCTCGGGCAAGAAGCAGATCGAAGCGTACGGCGTCGAGAAGTTCAACCGCTTGTGCCGCGAGAACGTCTTCAAGTACAAGACCGACTGGGAGTCGCTCTCGGAGCGGATCGCCTACTGGCTGGACTACGAGCATCCGTACATCACGTACACGAACGAGTACATCGAGACGGTGTGGTGGCTGCTCAAGCGCCTGTTCGACAAGGCGCTGCTGTACCGCGGCCATAAAGTGCTCCCGTACTGCCCACGCTGCGGCACCGCCCTCTCGTCGCACGAGCTGGCGCTCGGCTACGAGGACGTCCAGACGAATTCCGTGTTCGTCACGTTCCCGCTCGCAAGCGACGAGAAACGCCAACTCGTCGTCTGGACGACGACGCCCTGGACGCTGCTCGCCAACATCGCGGTCGCCGTGCACCCGGACCTCGAATACGGCGAGTACGAGGTGGAAGGGGTGCGCTACGTCGTTGCCGTGGAGCGGGCGGCGCACGTACACGTGCACGGCGAGCCGCTCGCCGAGGCGACGCGGGTCGCGGGGTACCGGGGGCGCGATCTCGTCGGTCAGCGCTACGTCCCGCCGCTCGACGTCGTGCCGCTGCCGCAGGAGGGGCAACGGGCCATCGTGGTCGCCGGGACCTTCGTGTCCGCCGAGGAGGGGACCGGCCTCGTGCACATGGCGCCGGCGTTCGGCGCGGACGACTACGCCGCGGCGCAACAGTACGGCCTGGCGTTCGTGAACCCCGTCGCCCCCGACGGCACGTTCCAGGATACCCGGTGGCCCGAGATCAACGGCCGGCTCGTCACGGACAAGGAAACGAACCAGCTGATCATCGAGCGGCTGAAACACGACGGGCGCTGGCTCGAGACGCTACCGTTCACCCACAGCTATCCCTTCTGCTGGCGCTGCGACTCGGCGCTCATCTATTACGCGCGGAGCTCGTGGTTCATCCGTACCACAGCGGTGAAGGCGCGCTTGCTGGAAGTGAATGCCCAGGTCGCCTGGCATCCGCCGGAAATGGGCACCGGAAGGTTCGGCGAATGGCTCGAGAACAACGTGGATTGGGCCCTGTCGCGGGACCGATACTGGGGCACGCCGCTCAACGTGTGGGAGTGCGATGCCGAAGCGGAGCACCGCGAGGTGATCGGGTCGTACGCGGAGCTGGCCGAGCGCTGGGGCAAGCGCTTGCCGAAGGACTTCGATCCCCACAAGCCGGCCATCGACGAGTACTCGTGGCGGTGCCGCGTGTGCGGTGGCACCATGCGCCGCGTGCCCGAGGTCATCGACGCGTGGTTCGACTCCGGCGCGATGCCCTACGCCCAGTGGCACTACCCGTTCGCGCATCAGGCCGACTTCAAGGCGCATTACCCGGCCGACTTCATTTGCGAGGGCGTAGACCAGACGCGCGGCTGGTTCTATTCGTTGCTCGCGATCGGTGTCACCGCATTCGACGCGCTCGTCTACAAGAACGTGATCGTGAACGAGCTGGTCGTCGACGCGCAGGGTCAGAAGATGTCGAAGAGTCGCGGCAACGTCGTGAATCCCTGGGAAGTGATCGAGGAGTACGGCGCGGACGCGGTGCGGCTCTACCTGCTTGGTCAGAGTCAGGTATGGCAGAAAAAGCGGTTCGATCGCCGGCAGGTGCCCGAGATCACGGGGGGATTCCTCAACGCGTTTCGCAGCACCTACGAGTTCTTCCGTCGCTACGCGGAGAGCTGGACGCCGCCGTCGCTGACGGACGGGGCCGGAACCGCGTTCGAGAAGCGGCCGCCGGCGGACCGGTGGCTGCTCGCGCGGCTCGACGAGGTGGTGGGCGAGGTACGGCGCGCGTGGTCGGACTACGACGTGACGGCGGGCGTACGGGGGATCATGGACTTCGTGGGCGAGGATCTGTCGCGCTGGTATGTCCGGCGCAACCGGCCGCGCTTCTGGGCTCCCGATCGGGCCACGGATACCGTGGCGCTCGAAACCCTGCACGAGGCCCTGGTGACCTCGGCCCGTCTGCTCGCGCCGGCCGCGCCCTTCCTCTCCGACTGGATGCATCGCGCGCTCACGGGAACCTCGGTCCACCTGGCGTCGTTTCCCGCCGATCAAGGCCGCCGGACTCCGGAGCTGCTCCTGGCCATGGCGGCCGTGCGCAAGCTCGCCTCGCTGGTGCGGGCGGCGCGCGAGACCAAGCAGCTCCACGTCCGGCAGCCCGTCGCCAAGGTACAGGTCGTGGTTCCACCGGCGGTCCGGGGCCCAGCCTTGGCAGACCTGTTAGATATCTTGGCCGCCGAAGTGAACGCCAAGGTCGTGGAAGTGGCGGGCTCGGATCACGACCTCGTCCGGCTGAAGGGGAAGCCGGACTTCCGCACGCTGGGCAAGCGTTACGGCAAGGATACGCCCCGGGCCGCCGCCGCCGTGTCGCAGCTCACCGCGGCAGAGCTCCAGGCGCTGGAACATGGTGACCCCGTGCGGTCCGGGGAGTTCGAGTTCCGGCCCGAGGACGTGCTGGTGACCCGCGAGGTCGCGAGTGACTGGGCGGTGCAGTCGGACGGCCCCTACGTGGTGGCGGTCGACCCCCGGCTGACGGCAGACCTGATCCAGGAGGGTCTGGCGCGCGAGCTCGTGAACCGTGTGCAACGTCTCCGCAAGGAGGCGGGCTATGAATACACGACGCGCATCGAGCTGAGCGTCGCCGGCGCCCCGGAGGTCGTCGCCGCTGTGTCGGCGTTCCAGGGGTTCGTGGAAGGCGAAACGCTGACGCGCAAGCTGGTGTTGGGAGCGGTGCTGGAAGAAGCGGATCTCAAGCGGGACGTTGACATCGAGGCTCGCCGGGTGACGATTGCGCTCCGGCGCCATGACGGAAGAAAGGGCGGTACGCGATAATGCCGACGAAATCGAAGACCAAAGTCAAGTCCAAGGCGACCAAGGGCGGTCTGAACAAGAAGCAGCTGGCCCACCTCGAGAAGCGCCTCCACGAGGAGCGCGCCCGGGTGATGAAGGAGCTCGGCTACTACGACGAGTCCTTCAATTCGAGCCTGCAGGCCTCCGACGGGGACCTCTCGAGCTACTCGTTCCACATGGCCGATCAGGGGACGGACGCGATGGAGCGCGAGAAGGCATTCCTGTTCGCCTCGCAAGAGGGCCGGTATCTCTGGCACGTGAACCAGGCCCTGCGGCGGTTGTTCCAGGCCCCCGACAGGTTCGGCAAGTGCGAGCAATGCGGCGAGGAGATCGGCTTCGAGCGCCTGGATGCGCTGCCCCACGCCCGATTGTGCATCAAATGCAAGGCGAAGGAGGAAGATGGAAAACGCCGCTGACCGCCGGTTGTTCTGGACGATCGCCGGCGCGGTCGTCGCGGCGGATCTGGTCACCAAGCTCGTGGCCGAGGCCGTTCTGGCGCGTCACCTCCCGATTCAGGTCATCGGCGATTTCGTCCAGCTGCGGCTCGTGTTCAACAAGTGCGCGGCGTTCGGCCTGTGCCTCGGCGGCGAAGCGTACTCGCGCTGGATCTTCTTCGGGCTTGCGATCGTCGCGCTGTTCGTGCTGCGCTCCATGGTGGTCTCGGCGCGCCCGGGCGATCGCTTCCGGCTCGTTGCCCTGGCGCTCGTCTGCGCCGGCGCGGTCGGCAACGTGATCGACCGGATTCGCAGCGCGCAGGGCGTCGTGGACTTCGTGGACGTGGGAATCGGCAACGCGCGGTGGCCGACCTTCAACGTGGCCGACTCGGCGATCACGGTCGGGGCGATCGCGCTCGCGATCTCCCTCTGGCTCGAAGGGCGGACGCACGAGCGCGCGAAGGAGGCCGGCGCGGCCGAGCCCTGATGGCCGCCATCACCTTCTGCATCCTCACCCCGGAAA